>WNEY01000425.1_pt1 | contig 35106 bp, 38 predicted proteins | sample 5400531 | NCBI WGS metagenome assembly WNEY01 (sample SAMN13153338, study PRJNA577476) | soil metagenome | isolation source: 200 cm saprolite under Douglas fir tree site 1 | place: USA:California | collected 2015-04-18 | reverse complement strand
GGTCCAGGCCCGGCAGGACCTGCGCTTCGTGCCGGTTTCTGACCAAGCCGGAGGTATCGCCGAGGTAAGGCTTATCACCGAACGTGAGCGGCCGCCGGTCCAGATCGCCGGAGTGCGGTTCGTATCGATCGCGGGAGGCACTGCGTGACGACTCTTGACACCGGCACCGAAGAACTGCTCGGCGAGATCGACGACGGCGTCGCGACCCTCACGCTGAACCGCCCGGCCCGGCGGAACGCTATGTCCGAGGCGATGATGACGGCCCTGGAGCGAATCCTGGCCGAAGTCGAGGTCGACGACTCGGTCGGCTGCGTCGTGCTCACCGGCGCCGGCGGCGCCTTCTGCGCCGGCGGCGACGTGAAGGCCATGGCCGAGAGGTCGGCATCAGATCGCCAGCGCAGCCTGGACGACGCCGTCCACCGGCAGCGGCTCCGCCAGCGCGCCACCAGCGGCCGGCTGTGGCAGATGCCCAAGCCCACGATCGCCGCGATTAGCGGACCGGCCGCCGGTGCGGGTCTGTCGCTGGCGCTGGCCTGCGATCTGCGCTACGCGGTCGAGGGCGCGGTTCTCACGACCGCCTTCGCGCGGGTCGCTTTCGCCGGTGACTACGGCGGCACCTGGTTCCTCACCCAGCTGGTCGGCAGCGCGAAGGCCAAGGAGTTGTACTACTTCTCCGACCGGCTGACCGCGGCGGACGCCGAGCGCCTGGGGATCGTCAACGCAGTGTTCCCGGCATCCGACTTCGACGCCGAGGTTAAGGCGCGGGCCCGGCGCCTCGCCCAGGGACCGCGGATCGCGTACCGCTACATGAAGGAAAATCTCAACCGCGCCGTCGGCGGCGAGCTAGGCGAGTGCCTCGATCTCGAGGTCACCCATCACATCCGCACCGGCCTGACCGAGGATCACCGCGAGGCCGCGAAGGCGTTCGTCGAGCGCCGCGAGCCACGCTTCACCGGCCGCTAGCTCGCGTAGTCTGCGCCGGTGACCCGCTCCTTTGCCTGGTCTGCCACGGCGAAGCCTCGCCGCACGAGGGGCGCCTTGGCCGTGACCGCCTGCCAGATCGGCGCGATCGTGTTTCTCGGCTGGATCGCGATGAAGTCCATGCTCGGAGCTCCGGCGGCGCAGAACTACTCACTGCTCGGATTCCTCGTCATCGGCCTGATCCTGATGTTCATCGCCAGGTTCGTTCTGCGGTCACCGTTCTTCTCGATCAAGCGAGAAAGCTGGCGCCCCGAGTAGCCGGCCGATAGCGGAAAATGCTCAGGTTGGCCCTTCGCCGTGCAGCAATGGTGCGTAAGAGATGCCGACGATCAGGCCATCTTCGGTGAGCAGCCTGGTTACGGTCTGGCCCCATGGCTCCGTTCTGGCCGGATGTAGGAGTTCATAGCCCGCGCGCTCGAGTTCCGCCGCCGCCTCGGCGACGGCCTCGACACCGGAGACCTCGAACTCGACGGAAGCCTGCGGGACGGTCCGGTTCGCGGGCCACTCGGGCGTGCCAAAGCACGCCTGGGCCGCTTCCGACAGCGGCCAGACGCCGAAGTGCTTGCAGCCGGGAATGTTTGCGCTGGAGTAGTAGCCGTCGCCTTCGCCCTCCAGCGGCAGGCCGAGGGCCTCGGTGAAGAGCTTGCGGCTGCGGGGCGGGTCGGCGGTGATCACCGCCGTGCTTGCGATGAAGAGAACGTCCATATGACCCGACCCTACAAAACGAAGTTGATCATGGACGTCCCGCCGTGGTCCGTGGCGCTGCCTGGGTGTGTGAGCGCACTGAGACTTGATGGAGCCCACGCGAACAGCAGCGCTGACCCCTTGCCGTTGCTGAAGTCCGGCGGACGACAGCAACGCTGACCAGAAATAGTTGTCCCGGCAACGGCCTGGGGCCGTCGTTGTTGCTGGCTGAGCGGGCTCGCAGCATCGCCGGCCCGTTGCCGCTGCTGAGGCCCGGCCTGTGGCACAGTCCCGATTGTGTCGCTGGATGGTCTGCCGGACTGGTTGCCGGCTTGGTGCCTGGACCATCTGGGTGGCGAGCCCGCTGGCGTGCTATTCCAGGCACGGCAGGTCTCGATGGTGGTCGGCCTGCGGTTGGCCGGCGGCAAGGACGTGGTGGTCAAGGCGCGCGCCGATGAGGGCCGGGCCTCCTCGTGTGTCGCGGCGCAGGCCCGGCTGGCCGAGCGCGGGTTCCCGTGTGCCCGGCCGCTGACGCCGGCCGCCGGTGTCGGCTCGCTGGCTGTGCACGCGGAGGAGTTCCGGCCCGGCGGCGAGGTGCTGGACGGGGACTCGCCGGACGTGGCTGCGCGCTACGCGGAAGTGTTCGCCCGGCTGATGACTGAACTAGCCGGCGTGACCGTCGCGCCGCCGAATCCGCCCTGGGTGCGGTGGGACCGTGCCGAATCCGGGGTCTGGCCGGCGATCGACTGGCTCGATAACCCAGGACCAGAGCGTCGTGCCCACCTACGTCGCTGAGGTGGCAGAGCGGGTTCGGCGGCGGATACTGGCGGCCGGGCTGCCGTGCGTGCTGGGCCACGCCGACTTCGAGGCGCAGAACCTCCGGTGGCACGGTGAGCAGGTGTGGGCGGTGCACGACTGGGACAGCCTGGCGTGGCAGCCGGAGGCGGCGCTGGCGGGAGCGGCGAGCGGCGGGTTCGCCAGTGCCGGGCCGCCAACGCTGGCGCCGGTCGAAAGCTCCGAGGCGTTCCTGGTGGCTTATCAGGAAACCCGGGGGCGCTCGTTCACGGCCGTTGAGCAGGAGATTGCGTGGGCGGCCAGCCTGTGGATGGCGGTGTACAACGCCCGGGAGGAAGCACTGCACGGCAACACCACTGTGGGCCGCGATGCGCTCGGGGCCCAGGCAGCCGAACGTCTCCGCCGAGCCAGTGCCTAGCTGTGCAGGGTGCCGTAGGAAGCGGGGTCGGTGGTGTCGCCGGGTGCGTAGCTGAAGACCAGGCTGCCGTTCTTCAGATGCACCGTGAACACGCCGGTCGAGGTGCAGCCGCCGGAGGTGATCTGCTCTCGCAACCGGACCGAGCTCGACGTGGACCCGGGCAGGAGGGTCAGCTGGCCTTGACAGCCGAGCGAGGAGTAGAACGTACTGCCAGTGCTGCCCCCGCCGGACAGGGACATGACGATCTTGTAGGTAGGCGTCTGTTCGTCCCCTGGCTGGTGACCGATCCCTGACCACTGCCCGCTCAGGTCGAGCGGGATCGTGGAGACCTGGCCGTCGCCGGCCGGCGCTGGCGTCGTCGGAGTAGGTGCCGGGCTGGTCGGGGAAGGGCTGGTCGGGGAAGGGTTGGTCTGGGACTGGCTGGTGCTTGTGTTGATCGGGGTCGTGGTCGGCGCCGATCCGCTCTTCGCGCCTCCGAAGGCGCCGGTGAGGGTCAGTCCGACGACCGCGCCGACGGCGACGATCGCCACGGCGGCGATTGTGGCCAGCACGCGGGTAAGGGTGCTGGAGCGTTGCCTGGGCGGTGGCGATGGCTGGCCGGTTCCGGGCCACGGCGCCGCTGGCGGGTACCCGGCCGGCGGATGGCCTCCGGGCGGCGGATGGCCTCCGGGCGGCGGATGGCCTCCGGGCGGCGGATAGGCCTGCGGCCGAAACGGCTGGCGCTGCGGCGATGGTGCCGCCGGGGCTGGCTGCGCTGGAGCTGGCTGCGAAGGTAGCTGTTGGGGCGGTGGCTGGAGCGGTGACTGGTGACCTGCCGCTGCGGACGGCTGATTGGTGCTGCCGGCCAGCACGGTGCCTTTGCGCAGTGCCTGGATCGGGGCGGCCGGGGTGTGGCCGAGCAGGCGGATGAGCACGTCCTGCGCCGTCGGCCGGGCGGCCGGATCCTTGGCCAGGCAGGCGACGGCCGCCCCGTGCAAGGTTCCGGTCAGCTCATGCAGATCGGGTTCTTCCTGCAGCACTCGCATGATGATCGCGGGCAAGGTGTCCGAGCCGAACGGGCTGCGGCCGGTCGCCGCGAACGCCATCGTGGCGGCCCAGGCGAACATGTCCGCGGCCGTCCCGGCGCCGTGCCCATTGATCTGCTCGGGCGCCATATAAGCGGGAGTGCCGCGTACTTCTCCGGCGGTCACGGTCACATCGAGCGTCCTGGCGATCCCGAAGTCAATAACGCGGGGTCCATCTGGTCCAAGCAGGATGTTCGCGGGCTTGAAATCGCGGTGCACAACTCCGGTCTGATGGATTGCGGTCAGCGCGGTCACGGTTCCGATCGCGAGCCTTTCCAGTGAACCGCCGGTAATCGGCCCGTCGCGTTCCACGACATCGGCGAGTGACCGGCCGTCGATGTACTCGCTGACGATGTACCAGGTGTTGCCGGTGACCTGGGCGTCGAGGACGCGAGCGGTGCAGAACGAGGCGACCTGGCGCATCATGGCCAATTCCCTGATCAGGAAGGCCTCGTCGACGTCGTAGTGCAGTACTTTGATCGCGACCCGCTCGCCGTCGGGGCTCTGCCCGAGGTAGACGACCCCTTGCCCGCCGGCACCGAGGCGGCTAAGGATTTCGTAGCTTCCCAAGTGCTGCGGGTCGCCTGGCCGCAGCGCAGACATTGGCATTGCAGCAAATCTACCTGCATAAAGAAAATTGGGTTGCCTTGTGGTAGATCAGAATGCCGCGTCGAACCGGACGCGCAGGTCGCGCAGGCGCTCGACCGGCTCGTTGGCGAAGACGAGCCTGAGGTAGGTATCGCCGCTGGGTCCCCAGCCGGTCATCGGGGTCGCGGCGACCCGGCCGAGGTCGAACAGTCGCTCTGAGGCCTGCGCCGAGGTCAGGGCTAGCGGGGCGGTATCGATGAGCACCGACCAGCCGCCGTCCGGGCGGACCAGGGGATAGGCGGCGAGTTCGGCTAGCACCAGCTCGCAGCGGCCCCGCCAGATGCGGGTCGCGGCGGCGACATCGGAGTCCGCGTCCGGTGCGGACAGGGCCGCAGCGACCGCCTGCTGCGCGATTCCGACCTGGCAGAGGGCGTTGGTCATCCCGACCAGGGCGATGTCGGCGAGGATCGCGGCGGGGGCGACGACCCAGCCGACCCGCCATCCGATCATGCGCAGTTCCTTCGACGCCGAGCCGACGGTGATGACCCGCTCGGACAGCGCCGCGTGCGCGGCCGGGTGGACCGGGCAGCGGTCGTCGAAGCGGATGCGTTCCATCGCGGCGTCGTAGATCACCCAGGCGCCGTTCCGCTGCACCGGATCGGCCAGCGCGTTCAGATGGTCGGAGGGAGGTGCTGCCGGGTCCCGGTTTTTACAGGTGCTGCGCCCACCAATCGAGTACCGCCTCGAATCGAGCTACCCGGTGGCTTGGCCGGCCGCCGCGAGTCAGTTCATGTCCCTCGCCGGGGAACAGCAGCATCTCGGTCGGGACCCCGCATAGCTTCAGCGCCACGAAGAGCCGCTGGGCTTGCTCGACCGGGCAGCGCCAGTCGTGTTCTGAGTGGATGATCATCAGCGGCAGGCCGATCTGGTCGACGAAGCTGAGCGGGTTCTGGGCGTCCCACCCGGCTGGGTCGCCCCACAACTCGGCGGCGAAGAACCAGCCGATATCGCTCGAGCCCTGGAAGCTGTCGATCGCGTTGACGGCGCGCTCGCTGATCCCCGCCTTGAATCGATCTCCGTGGTGGGCGGACAGCCAGGTGGTCATGTAGCCGCCGTAGGACCCGCCGAGTACGCCCACCCGGGAACTGTCCAGACCGCCGGTGGCCAGTCCGGCATCCAGCAGGGCGAGCAGGTCGGAGGCGGCGATCGTGGCGGCGTCGCCGACCACGTAGGTACCGTGCGTTTGCCCGTAGCCGGACGAGCCGCGCGGGTTACCCATGATGACCGCGTAGCCCGCGCCCACGTAGACCTGCGTCTCGTCGTGCAGCCGCAAGCCGTACTGAGTGAACGGTCCGCCGTGGATCATCAGCAGCACCGGATGCGGGCCTGGGCCGTCCGGCCGGATGATCCAGCCATGGACCGGATAGCCGTCCGGCGCGACGGTGTTGATCTCCACCATCGGGATCGGCGATGGAATGGCGGCCAGCGAGGTGAGCTGGCGTTCTGTCCGGTCTTTGAGGTCCATGGCGATGAGCTCGCCTCTTGAGGCTGGATCGGCCGCGACGACGACCAGTGTCGACCCGGTGCAGGCGAAGCCTTCGATCTGGCGATCGCCGCCCACCAAGCTTTCTGCCAAATGGTCTTTGTAAGGGACTAGCAGCAGCTCGACCGCTCCTCGGTGCTCGGCGCAGGCCAGCACGCCTTCTGGGGTCGCCTCGATCGCGCAGTCGCGGGCGAGGTGGATGGTCTCGGCGTCGGTGAGCCGGGTCGGCGGCGTCGAGGCGTCGGCCGGGACCGACCAGACGCCTGCGTTGCGGCCCGAGATTCGCAGGCCGTCCGAGCCGAGTTCGGTGGCGGCGAAGCAGATCGAGTCGCCGTCCGGGGTGAAGGTCACCGAGCTGCTCGAGAGCTTGGGTCCGTCGGTCGTGCCGCCGCGGGTGACCGGCCGCAGCTGCGAGCCGTCGGCCGCGCACAGCCAGACGTCGGAGACCAGGTCGGTGTCGCGGGTGTCGTGACGGGCGCAGACGAAGGCCAGGTGCTGACCGTCCCGGCTCCAGGCCACGTCCTCGTGATCGAAGTCACCGGTGGTGACCTGGACGGGCTCAGCCTCGGACTCGGCAAACGGATCGACGACGAAGACGTGCGCACGCCGGTCAATGTAGAAACCGAGATTGTCGAGGCGGTACTGCAGGGTCGTGATGCGCCGGGGCGGCTCGGCCTCGGGCTTGCCTGACGTGTAGCGGCCCTCTTCTGGCACGCGCGCGACGTAGGCGATCTTGCTGGAGTCCGGGCTCCACACCGGGGCGCCGGCGCCGAGCGGGTGGTCGGTCACGCGCTTGGGTTCGCCGCCCGCGGTGGGCATGACGTACAGCTGGGGTTTAGCGTCTCCGCCGGTTGCCCGCAGGAAGGCCAGCCAGGAGCCGTCGGGAGAATAGGCCGGGGCCGAGTCGCGCCAGCCGGTCGTGAACGGTCGCGGCGGCGCTGACCCGTCCGTCGGCATGATCCACAGATGACCGCGGTACTCGTCGCTCTCCAGCTCTGGCCTGATCACGGGGACGACGGCGAACCGGCCATCCGGCGAGATGGTGGGCTTGCCGAGAACATGCAATAGCTCGATATCTGCGGGCTTCATATCAGCAACTTAACCGAACGGGCCGGAGCGGCCTATCCTGCTGGCGTGATGCGGGAGCGGCTCTTCGGCCGGGACGCTGAGCTCGGCGTGATCGACGACTTCCTCGCGGGCGTGCGATCCGGTGCTCGGGCGCTGGTGTTCGCCGGGCCCGCCGGGGTCGGCAAGACGACGTTGCTCCGGGCGGCGATCGATCAGGCGAACGCCGCCGGTTGCACGGTCTTGCGCTCATTTCCCTCGCCGAGCGATACGCCGCTGGCCTTCGCCGGGCTGGCCGACCTGCTCGGCGGCCGGTTCGACCTCGTGCTGCCTGACCTCGCGCCGCCGCAGCGGCGAGTGCTGGGGGCGGCGTTGCTGGTCGACGAGCCGCTGGACTTCACCCCGGACCCGCACGTCGTCGCGGCCGCCTTCTTGGCCGCGCTCCGCTCGCTCGCTAGCTCGGCTCCGGTGGTCGTCGCGATTGATGACGTTCAGTGGCTGGACGCACCGAGTGCGTCGGCGGTCAGCTTCGCGATCCGGCGGCTCGACAGCGACCGGGCCGGGCTGCTGTGCGCGGTGCGCGACGACGGGTCGGCTGGGGCGCCGCTTGAGCTTGACCGGGCCCGGCTGACGGCGGAGATCGTGGCGGTGGGCGGGCTGAGCTTGGGTGCGCTGCATCACCTGGTGCGCACGGAACTGGACCTGTCGCTATCCCATCCGACGCTCCGCCGGGTCCACGCGGAGTCGGCCGGTAACCCGTTCATGGCACTGGAGATCGGCCGGGCGCTGGCCAGGCGCGGGCTCACCAGGGTCGGCACCGGGCCGCTGCCGGTGCCGGCAACCGTCAGCGGCCTGGTCGGTGAGCGGCTGAGCGAGCTGTCTGGCTCGGTCACCGACGCGCTCGGCGCGGTTGCCGTCCTGGCCGACGCGCCGATGAGCCGGGTTCTGGCGGCCGGCGTGGCCGGGGCCGACCTGGACGCGGCGTTCGCGGCGGGGGTCGTGGAGCTGGACGATGGCCGGGTGCGGTTCTCGCATCCGGTGCTGGCGTCGACCGTGCTCTCGTTGATCCCGCCGGCCAGGCGGCGGGAGCTGCACGCGGAAGCCGCGCGCACCTCGGCCAGCATCGAGGAGCGGGCCAGGCACCGGGCGCTCGCGGCGGCATCGGCGTCCGCTCCGATCGCGGCCGAACTCGACGAGGCCGCCAGCATCGCCGAGCATCGCGGCGCTCCCGCGACCGCGGCCGAACTGCTCGAGCTGGCCGCGTCCCTGACCGAGTCCGATCGCTCCGATGACCGGCACCGGCGGCTGCTGAACGCCGGGCGGCTGCTCGCCCGGGCCGGGGAGACCCGCGCCGCGTTCGCCGTGCTCACCGATCTCGCTGAGGCAGCCCCGCCCGGTCCGCGGCACGCGGAGGTGCTGGCCTACCTGGGCTGGCTGACCGAAGACGACCTTCCAGGCTCCATTCGGCAGCTTGAGGCGGCGCTGGCTGAAGCTGGCGATACACCTATTCTCCGGGCGAGAATCCACGCCTATCTCTCCGACTTCCGCGCGATGCGTGGCGATCATCCCGGGGCTCGCGATGACGCGCACCGGGCGCTGGAGTTCGCCGAGCAGACCGACGATCAGGCGCTGACGGCCTGCCTGCTCGCGCACGCCTTCCTCTGCGACTTCAGGTGCGGCTTGCCGCCCGACGAACGCCAGCTCGAGCGCGCGCTCGACCTCGAACGCGGGCTGAGCCAGCTGAGCGAGAGCGAGCTGGAGCCGCCGAGCGAGGCGGCGGGTCTTTACCTGAACGCGATGGGTCGGCTGGACGAAGCCAGGCAGATGTTCGAGAGCGTTCTGGCCCGCGCTGAGGCCGAAGGCATCGAGTACGTGCGGGCCGACATGCTGAACAGGCTTTCGCAGCTCGTGTCTCGGATCGGTGACCCGAAGCGTGGCCTCGAGCTAGCCCAGACTGGACTGGAGATCGCCGAGCAGCTTGACCTCGGGCAGCTCACCGGTGCGCTGCTCTTCGGCTGCGGGTTCGCGGCGCTGCAGCTAGGTCAGCCAGAGGCGGTCGCCGACTACGTCAGCCGGGGCGTGCAGAAGGCGACCGAGGTTGGCGACCGGGTCTTCCTGCGCATGCACCAGGCGCTGCCGGGCGCGCTCGACCTGGCCCGGGGCGACTTCGCCGCTGCCGTCGCCACGCTGCGGCCGCTGATCCCGCATCTGCCGGAACTCGGTCGGCGGTTTGAGAGCCTCTGGCTCCCCGAGATCGCCGACGCGCTGATCGGCGCCGGCGAGCTGGACGCCGCGGCCGAGCTACTCGCCAGCCTGGCCGATCGGCACAAGGACCCGCTGTCCGCCGCCGCCGGGGCTCGCTGCCGCGGATTGCTGGCCGCCGCTAGTGGCCAGTCCGATCAGGCCGTGGCCGAGCTGACCGAGGCGCTGGCTGTACGCTAGCGGATCTCGGATGAGCCGGTCGAGCGGGGCCGGATCTTGCTGGCCCTCGGCTCGGTGCAGCGACGGCTCAAGCAGCGGCGGGCGGCGAGGGAGTCGCTCGGCGAGGCCATCGCCTGCTTTGAGAGCGCGCAGGCGGTCCTGTGGGCCGAGCGGGCCAAGGCGGAACTCGCGCGGGTCAGCGGCCGGGTACCCGGCGCTGTCGGCGAGCTTACCGTCACCGAGCGGCGGGTCGCCGAACTCGTGGTCGGCGGGATGAGCAATCGGGCCGCGGCCGCGCATCTGGTCGTGACCGTCCGGACGATCGAGTCAACGCTCACGAAGGTGTACGCAAAGCTCGGAGTGGAGTCGCGGACTCAGCTGGCGAGCAAGCTGCGCGAGGAGGGCTAGCCCGGGGGGTCTGGCTGGCGGCCTGGTCCGGTCCGGTCATAGAACGTGGATACCCGCGTTTACCGGTGCGGGCGGCGCGCCTAGCGTTCGGATCATGCGCTATCTCGCTGAGTTCTACCTGCCGAAGAGCGGCTCTGGCCTGGCCGAACTCGCCCGGCGGGCGGAGGCGGGTGCGCGGCGGGTGCCTGAAGGCGCCGTGAGGTTCGTCAGCGCGATCTACTTGCCGGACGACGAGAGCTGCTTCGCTATCTACGAAGCCGAGTCGATAGCTTGCGCCGAGGCGGCCGGGACGCTCGCCGGGCTGGAGTTCGACTACATCACCCAGATCAGCGTCTGTGACGCAGACTCGAGCCGGGCGGTACCGCCTCCGCAGGTACCGCCCGGCTCTTAGCTCGGTTTAGTTCGCCGACCTCAGGATCTTCCAGTGGCCGCCGCTCCCGCCGACCTCCGCCAGTGAGTCGATGCCACCCTGGCCGACCGCGTACACGTTGCCGCCGGAGACCGTCACGCCGTAGAGGGCGTTGGTGGAGTCGTTGGAACAGGTGCCTCGGTTGGGAACCGGCACCTGATGCCAGCTGCCGCTCGAGAAGTGCTCGACTAGGTTGTGCTCGCAGCTGGGACCGATGTAGCCACCGACCGCCCAGACCTGACCGGAGCTGGAGACCGCCGCCGAGTAGAGCCAGTCAGCCGACTTTCCTGGGCTGGGACTCGCTACTTGGCTCCAGTGGCCGGAGGAGTAGCGCAGGGTCAGGGTGTGCGGCTTGAAGTTGCTGGGGTCCCTGTAGTAGCCGACCGCCCAGAGCGCGCCGTGCGGTCCGGAGGCCACCGAGGTCAGGTAGCTGGAGTTCCCGCCGCCTGGGCTCGGGCTCGGCACTTCCTTCCAGCCTGATGACGTGAGGTGCAGGATCGCCGTGTCGATGCCGAAGGTCACCGGGTCCGCTTTGACGCCAACCGCCCAGACCTGGCCGGCCGGGGTGACGGTCACGCTCGACAGGTCGATCTGGATAGGAACCTTCACTTGCACCCACCGCCCCCCCGAACGCTTCAAGATGATCGGGCCCTGTGCATTCGAGCCGACCGCCCAGACCGTGCCCGACTTGGTCACCGCGACGCCGCGCAGGTAGTTGGACACGCCGGGATTCGGGCTCGGTTCGATCTGCCAGCGGGACCCGTTGTAGAACTCGGTGAGCGTGCGGACGGCGGCCGTGCTGGTCACCTCGTAGCCGACTGCCCAGGCCTTGTGGTGGGGTAGCGCGACCACCGAGGCGAGCCAGCCGCAAGCCGGACTCGGCGTGCGCTGCGCCGCCCAGCCCGAGCTGGTCCGATGCTCACCCAGGTCCGTCCCGCAGAGCGGGTTCAGGAACGTGTTGATGCTGTCAGCGCCAACCGCGATGGTGCCGTCGGCCGAGATGGCGTTGAGCGACGCGATCGGCTCGCCGCTCCCCCTGGGCGCCACCGTCTTGGCGTTGGCAGCCGTACCGGCAGCGATCGGCAGCAAAGCGGCTCCGATTGCCGCGGCGGCGAAGATCAGTTTCGTTCGCATTGGTCCTCCCGTAAGCGAAGCGAACGTGTATCGACGGGTTGGACGCTATGGGCCTGACCCCCAAGTCGTGAACGCGGAAAACCACAGGCTTTGACCCCTTTCGGCGTCCGCCGACGGTACATAGGCGAAGGCGGGCACCGCAGGGGAACGGTGCCCGCCTCTGGCCGGGGCGTCACGGCTCATTCGTTGTGCGCCCTGGTCAGTCGCCTCAGGCGGCGAGGCCCAAAAGCCTCGCGATGCTTTCTGCCTAATAGCGGTTTGCTTTTTAGTTGTCGGCGCCGTCGTGGTCGTGGCGGTCGCCGTGGTGATGACGGCCCTCGTGGTGCCGTCGGCCGTCGTGGTCGCGGCGGTCACCGCGGTCGTCGCGCCGGTCTTCGGTGCGGTCTTCGCGTGCGTCCCGCGCGGAGTCATGACCGGAGGACCGGTGCCCGCTCAGCGCCATCGCGGCGGTGCCGTCGTCGTGCCCGCCATCGCCGTGCCCCGAGCGGTGCACGATCGTCGCCTTGCCGGTCTTCTTGTCCACGTCGACGATGACCCGGCCATGCTTGGTAGCGAGCGTGACCTTCCAGACTGCCCGGTCGTGCCGGTCGTCGGATTCGATCTCGATCACGTGGCTATGCGGCACCTTCTTCAAGGCGATCTGGCGGGCCTGGGCCTTCGTGATCTTCTTGTACGCTGCGGCAGTGGTCACGCGCGCCTGCTGGTGCGGTCCCGCCGACGCGGCCAGCGCCGCGCTGACGCCCGTGCTGAGAGCGATAACCGCGGTCGTAGCGCCGAGGCCAATGACGATCTTGTTCCGCATTGCCTAGTGTCTCCTCAATCTTTGATGTTGACCCTTTGACAATGCGTTCTGCGTGCCTAGCGAGGCTCTGCGCTGATCCTAATGATTCGCTAAGGCTGCGGCGGCGGTTCAGGCGGCGGCTCAGGCAGCGGCTCTGGTGGCGGCTCCGGCGGCGCGGGCGGACCGAGTTCGACCATGACGAGCCCGCCGGGTCCTGGCTGGATGCGCAGCGTCCCGCCTGATGCTTCGGCGGTCTGCCGGGCGATGTCCAGGCCAAGGCCGGTCGAGCCGCCGCCGCTCGCCCCCCGGCGAATCGGATCCCGATGGGCGAAGCCAGGGCCTTCGTCTCGTACGGTCAGCACGGCGCCGCCGCCCGAGCGCGGACGCAGACCGATTTCGAAGCCGGTGCCCTGCGGCGTATGCGCGAAGACGTTCCCGAGCAGTGCGTCCAGGCACGCACCTAGCTCGGGCTCGGCTACCCCGACCAGGACGGGATGGTCGGTGATATCGAGCCGCATAGGCCGACTCTGGTCGTCGGCCAGGACCGACCAGAACCGGGCCCGCGCCCTCGTGACCTCGGCCGCTTCACAGCGACCGGGCTCGTTGCGTACACGCGTGCGAGCGTCCTCGATCATGGCGGTGACCGCGTTCTCCAGCGCCTCGACCTGTCGCATCAGCCTTGCTCCTGCGGGTCCTGTTCCTGTTCCTGTTCCTGTTCCGTTGCCCCTGGGGCGGCTAGCCGGACGCCGACCCGGTGCACGGTCTGCAGGTATCTAGGCTCGGTCGCCGACTCGCCGAGCTTGCGGCGCAGCCAGGACAGGTGCACGTCGAGGCTCTTGTCGGAGCCTCCGTAGGGTTGCTGCCAGATCTCGACCAGCAGTTCCTGCTTGGTAACGACCGTGCCGGCCCGAGCCGCGAGATAGTGCAGCAGGTCGAATTCGCGTGGCGTCAGGTCGAGGTCACGGCCGTCGATGCTCGCGCGGCGGGCCCGGCGGTCGACCCTAAGATCGCCGACTTCAATCACCGGCTCCTCAGGCGGCTCCGCCGTCCGGCGCAAGACGGCCCGGATCCTGGCGTCGAGCTGCGCTCCGCCATAGGGCTTCACCACGTAGTCGTCGGCCCCGGCGTCGAGTGACCGGACGATGTCTTCCTCAGTGCCACGGGACGTAGCGACAATGATCGGCACCTTGCTGACCGCGCGGATCATTCTCAGTACCTCGCGGCCGTCGAGGTCGGGAAGCCCCAGGTCAAGCACTACTACGTCGGGGCGCTCGGAGACCGCGAGCTGTATTCCGCTCATGGCCGTACTGGCGCCGGCGACCGCGTAGCCCTTGCTGGTGAGCGCCCGCATCACCGCGGTGCGGATCATCGGATCGTCCTCGACAACCAGCACTTTTGGCATAGCGACACGCTATCCGAGGTGATTGGGACAGCAGCCTGCCTGAGCATCTTGTTAGTGGTCTCGTTAAGGGTTCATTAGGGCCTTTGGTGAGGGCGATCAGGCACAGTAGAAGCCATGAGCAAGCGCGTCGCCCTGGTGTCGGCCGTCGTTGTGGCCGCCCTGGTCGCCGCCGTCCTGGGAGCGACGGCCGCGCTGAGGCTGATCGGCGTTGGCGCGTTCAGCCCCGGCGGCCGGCCGCTGAGCGAGGCGGACGTGCGGCGGTCGCTCGACGCGGCTACCCGGTCGGCCGGTGCTACGCCCAACCCCACCCCGACTCCATCAGGACAGTCGCCGTCGTCGGGCGCGTCTGGGGGCGCAGGTCATCAGCCTGCGGCTCGGCTGGGTGCCTTTTCGTCCGCCGGTGGCACGGTCTTCGCATCGTGCACGTCCGGCCAGGCGACCCTGACCCGGTGGATCCCGGCGAGTGGGTACAGCACTGATGGTTATGGATCGGGTCCGGCCAGGTCGATCTGGGTGAAGTTCAAGTCCGGCGGTTCTGAGCTGACTGTGACGGTCAACTGCGTCGCGGGAAAGCCACACCTCGTCACGGCATCCGATGATCACGGTGGTGGCGGTGGCGACGATCACGGTGGCGGCCGCGGCGCGTCGGGCGGAAGTGGCGGCTCGGACGGCGGCAGCGGGAAGTAGCCGACAAATCGCGCCCGCTTAACAACCCTCGAGGCTGGTTTCAGTCTGGGCTGGCGCCGTTCGCCGGTTCGCCCGGTTCGCCGGTTGCCAAACCGGGCATTCCGTGCCGAACGGGCGTTTGAATCGGCCGAGCTATCATCCGCTGGAGCCCGGCTCGGCCGGTCCGGGTCAGGGGGTACTGCATCAGAGCCGCTCTGATGCAGTAGCTTCCTGGGACGGAACTACGTCAGGGGGGCGGCGATGCTGCCAGCGGCCGGCTTGTCCGCTGAGGTACGCCCCCTGAGACGAGAACCTGAGTCCAGAAATCCATGATGGCCTTAGATCATGAATGCGGGCCGGTGGCTGGTGGTGCTATTGGGGACTGTGTGACTGAAGTCACGCACGGAGATCAACTGGGGCAGATCGCGCCGCCATTCGGGGGACCCGGGCCGGACGACACGCCGGCCTCGAGTGAGCGCGCCGCTTATCTGAAATTGGGAAGCAGAATCAGAAATCCACGACTTAATTTTGAACGAGCCCGAAGTCGTCGTAACGGATGGGAAGTGGCGTCCTATTACTACGGATGGGAAGTGCCGGGCTCGCCGGGCGGATGCCCGGACCCGGAACCCGGGGCCCCGACCCGGAACCCGGGGCCCCGGACCGGGTGAGGGACTTGGTGGCGGGGCCGGCGATGGCGGCCCGGATGTCCGGTGATGGTGGCCTGGATCTAATTGATCGCGGCCATCTCGACGGTCCCCGTCGTCGTGACGATATGGACGGCTGGGCGCAGCCAGGCGCTGCTGGAAAAGACCTCGGTTAACCCCGAACGCCGGGGCGGTCAGGACCGGATGGCGACCTGCTGAATCTGGGGCAGTGTGATGCCGAGTGATTCGGCCCGGTCTGTGCGCGCGTCGATGGCGACGAGGTTGCCGACGGTCGCGACAACGAACAGCCAGCGACTATCAGGCGACCAGACGAGCGTCTGCGGTGCAGTGATGGTTCGGAGGGGAAAGCCGTCGGTACCGCCCAACCGCAGGCCGAGGTCTTTGGTGACACCGGTTCTCAGGTTGACCAGGTGCACAGCGTTCGTCGGGCCGTCTCCCCGGCCGGCCACGACCCGGCCGACCACGGCCGCAGTGCGGCCGTCGGGAGATATCACGCCTGCGGGCGGCCAGGTGAAGAAGTACGGCGCTGGTCTAGTGGCACCAGGCAAGACCCGGCGAGCGCCGCTGTCGCTGTCGATTACCACGTTGCGGCAGTGCTGGGCATGGGCGTCGCAGATGACAGTCAGCCAGCTCGCCGGGCCGACCGCGATGATCGCTCCCGGTAGTGGCCGGTCCCAAGTTGGCCCGGCGTCATAGGAGGTGAAACTGGAGTCGGCGACCAGCACGTCACCGCGCCCGTCAGAGACAGCGGTTGCCGGCAGTTGCGGTCCGCCGGCCGGGAGCTTGATGACAGGCCCGGCCAGGTGCCCGCTCAGCGTGACCAGTGAGAGCTTGTATGAGGTCAGCGGGTCCGTAGATATCCAGGCCGTCTCGGTGCCACGGGGACCAGGAATTATTCGCCCCCCGTCGGCGAGCGGGCCGGGCAGAAGCTGGGCCGGTCCGCCATCGGGCACGACGTAGCCGGGTACGAAATCGGCGGGCCTGATGATCGTCTCGTGCGCTGCGGGCAGGAAGGCCACGTCCGGGCTGCCCGTCGTCAGGGACGGCACATAAGTCCAGGTGATGCGGCCCTCGGCCAGCTGAATCCGCAGCAGATCGTTCGGCCCGCGGGCTAGCAGTTGCCAGCCCGCAGTCACGCCGAGCAGATGGTGACCGGTCGAGATGATGCGGACCGGTCGCACCCCACGGCCGGTTCGAGTCGCGCGGCTGGCTCTGGTGTGCGCGTGGTGACCGTTGGATCCGCTTCCGATCCCGGTCTTGATCCCTACGACTAGCGCGGTGACCACCACCAGGCCGGCCAGGATCGCCCGGGATCGCCACCGGTGGCCTGGTCGTCGGTCGCGGCCGAACTCCAGGACATCTTCGGGCCGCCCCTGGCCCCGGCCCCGCCCCTGCGCCGGGCCCGAGCCCCGGCCCGAGTCCTCACCCCCTAACATCGCTGGCCCTCGCCAAGTTGCCCGTTGCCCAGGGCTACGGTGAGCACCGCATCGAGCGGACGTGGCAGCCGGTCCGGCGCAACGGCACCAGCGAGCAGGCGAGCGTACCTGAGCTTGCGCCTGGAACCGGCGGCCAGGAACCGTCGCAGCTGCGCTCTAACCGGCTGCCCTCGCCACTGAGGTTGCCGCTGCAGGCTACGGAACGACCCGAGATCTCCCTGCGAGTCAAACAGCACCTCGACCTGGCTCAGGCCGATGGCACGGATCAGCTCGTCCTCAAGATCCTCGACGCAGACGTAAAAGCCCAGGCGCTCCATGTCCTCTCGCTTCTCGGGCGAGCCCAAGCCGGATGAGCCCAAGCCGGATGAGCCCGGGCCAGGCGAGCCCGGGCCAGGCGAGCCCAAGCCGGATGAGCCCAGGCCGGCACTGATCAGGCCACGCCGGAAAACGTTCTCCTCGCCGACGTCGCACAGGCCGGTCAGCCGCAACCCGGCACCGGCCGGGCCGAGCAGCGTCAGGAAGCGGGCGATCGCGTGGGCCCCGCCAATCGGCAGGACGACCACACCTTCGACTTCGAGGTCCCGGTCCCGGCGGCCCGCCAGTGTCTCGACGGCGATCTGGTCGCTGATGCCCTCGACCAGGACAACGGTCTGCGCGGTCGCGACCTTTGCCAGTGCCCGCGTCGTGGCCGCAGTTGCGGCTGCCGGACCATGCACGTAACCCTCAAGCAGCCGGCTCGCAAGCTCGCGGCGCTTGGTGAAGTTCATTGAAGTCGCTTCGTCCGTGCTCGCCACGATACCGAGCCGTCAGGAGTCGCCACAGCATATTTAACGGCCAGACCCTCCGTCCGGCGGGCGTCCGGGCGGAGGGTCTGCGGTGTTCCAAGGCCACTCCAACTGCCCCTCTAACAGAGCTAGCAGCAGGTCAGCTGGCCGCCCACACGATCGGCTTGTCGAAGTAGACGCTGACGCCGTTGGCCGGAGTCGGCCCGTCATTCCACTCGACACTCTTGACCGAGGCGCCGCTCGGCAGCAGGTAGGCGAAGCAGCTCTCGTAGGACTTCCCGGACGTGAACGGCTTCGGGGCGTTGACCTCGTTGCAACGCGGGAAGTCGCCGAAAAAGGTCAGGCTGCCCTGCTCCTGGCCGCGGTCGTCGATCGCGCGGAACGAGATGGCCGGGTCATCGTCACCCTTCCACGTCTGGTCGCTGGCCGCCGTGACCATGACCTTCACGTAGTACGGGGTCTCCTTCTTCTGCTTGGCGTTCAGATCAACGTTCTTGAAGTCGCCGATCGTGCCCGTCTCGATGGACTGCACCGTGACCTTGAACGTCAGCGCCTTGTGGGTACCCGGCTCCAGCGCGAGGGTCGGCGGGATCCAGCCGACGGTAGCGACCTGGTTGAAATTCAGATGGGTTCCCGGCGCCGTCAGCCCGTCAGCGCCGGTCGACACGGGCGGTGCCGACGAAGTCGACGGTGCCGAACTCGGAGTTGTCGTCGGCGCGGAGTTCGGGCTGGACGACCCGCTGGTGGAACTCGAACTGCAGGCCGCGAGCCCGAGTGCAAGTACTGCGCCCGCGGCCCACGCAGCAATTGATCCTGGTTTCATGAAGTAACTCCCCGTTCTGTGAATATCCCCCACTGCTGCACGTAGCAGCAGGCCCCTTTGGTTCAAGTTGATTCAGCTCGGGGTCACCCCCGGCGCTTTGCACGGTGTGGGCTAAAGGGAGGACCCCTGAACCCCCGCCGTCACATGATGGTGCAAAGTACACAATGATGGCATTGCCCGCCGAGTCGCGCAGCGCGGGCAAGAAACTCGCAGGTACCGGTACGGTCACGGAGGCGACCTAATGACCAGGACGGTTCTGAGCGGCGGGCGGGTGTTTGATGGCACAGGCAGCGCCATCGCCGACGCGGATGTCGTGATCTCCGAAGGAAAGATCGCCGACGTTGGCCCGGGGCTAGACGGCGACGAGCAGGTCGACGTCAGCGGCCTGACCATCGCGCCCGGCTTCCTCGACTGCCATGTCCACGTGATGGTGTCGGGGATCGACCTCGTGCGGCGGCTCCAGCGGCCGTTCTCCTACCAGTTCTTCCAGGCGGCTCGCAACCTGGAAGCGACGCTGGACTGCGGCATCACCACCGTGCGTGACGCGGGCGGTGCGGACCTCGGCGTCCAGCGGGCAGTCGAGGACGGCATCATCGACGGTCCGCGGATGCAGATCTCGATCAGCGCGCTGAGCCAGACCGGCGGGCACGGCGACGGCTGGCTTCCATCGGGCATCACGACATTCCTCATGTCGCCGCACCCCGGACGCCCGCCGGGTCTGGCCGATGGCCCAGAAGAAGTGCGCAAACGGGTCCGCGAGATCATCCGGGCGGGCGCCAACGTCATCAAGGTGCATACCTCGGGCGGGGTGTTGTCGCCGCGCGACAGTCCGAAGCACGCCCAGTTCCAGCCGGACGAACTCGCCGCGCTGATGGCCGAGGCGAAGGCGGCCGGTTTGCCGGTGATGGCGCACGCGCAGGCAACGGACGGGATCAAGAACGCGCTCAGGGCCGGGGTCAGGTCCATCGAGCACGGGATCTACCTGGACGACGAGGCCATCGACATGATGCTACGCAACGAGGCCTGGCTGGTCCCGACCCTGGTGGCCCCGCATGCGGTACTGAGCGCGGCGAGCGCCGGCAGCCAGCTGCCGGACGGCGTGGCGGCGAAGGCGCGTGCGGTCATCGACGCTCATGCCAGCGCGTTCGCGCGAGCGGTGGCGGCCGGCGTCAAGATCGCCATGGGCACCGACGCCGGAGTCGGGCCGCACGGCAGCAATCTCGATGAGCTTCCGCTGATGGCGGTCGGCGGGATGACCCCGACGCAGGTGCTGACGGCGACCACACAGTCGGCGGCCGAGCTGATGCGGATCGGCGACGAGACCGGCACGATCATGCCAGGCAAGCGCGCCGACCTGGTCGTACTGGCCGGCGACCCGTTCGACCTGGCGAACCTGAAGGCGAACATCCGAGCCGTCTACGCGTCCGGCCGCAAGGTACGCGGCTAACTCCGGCGGCTAACCCGCCCTAGCGGCAGCCGGTCGCGAGTGCAGTGGCCGCGTACGGGCAGTTCGGACGCCAGCCTCGGCTCGGTAGCGGGCGACGGCTCGCTCGGTGATCTGGGCTGGCAGTTTCTTAACAGTGGCCGACCAGGATCGGGACGGTCACCGTCGCCGTTGCCGCCTTGCGGCCGGGCGCGCGCACCGAGAGTCTGACACAGGCCGGGCGGGTGATAAGGATGCCGCCGGTGTACCCCGTGAACCGGCGACCGCACACCGGCAGCCGGATCTGCCGTGGCGCCGCGTCGATTGAACTCTGGCCGGACACCTCTCCCCAGCGGCCCGGTGACGCGTAGAACAGGCGCGCTGTCGACGGGCTAATGACGGTCACGATCCGGTAGGGCCGGGCGCTAGCGGCCACGGCCAGGAACATCTTCCAGATCAGGTAGGGCCGGCCACGCACTCGCCAGGCCGGGAGCGCATCGTAGGCGTTGGTGTCGCCGCGCAGCGCGAAGCTCGAGACGCCGTTGGCTCGCATAGCCAGCGGATCGGCCCCCTGCTGTCCCGCGCTGGCGCGGCAAGAGAGCACGGTTGCGCTGGCCCCGGTGGGCGCCGCGTGATGAACGCATCCAGCGACAGCAACAGCTAGTACGGCTGCAGTTGCCGCACGTTGCAGAACTCGGTGAAATTCCAAATCTTTTTTCGCTTAGAAAGATTTGCGATGGTTTCGTCCGTCGCTCCGAAGGTAACTCGGCCGCAGGGCTGGAGGAAAACTCTCCGCGACACTGACAGCCGGTGAGGCCAGCGCAGGTTGGCGGGCTTGTAGTCAGCGGGGCTTGCGGCCTATGCCTACCAGCATCCCGGCCTTGGTCGGTGCTAGCGGCGCGTCCGGTGTGACAGTGGGCCAGTCGGTAACGGGGACCAGGCCAGGGGGCACTAGCTCACATTCCCCGAAGTAGGCGGCGATCTCGGAGGCCGGGCGGCCGGTCAGGGTGGTGCTGCGACCGAAGGCGGCGTGGATCTGGCCCCCCGCCGGTATGTTCCGCTCGTTGCCGTGTCCAGCCGATATCACGAGATAGCTGCCCGGTGCCATCGCCTCCCGGAAGGTGGCGACAGCGGCGTCGGCCTGCGCTGTCGTAAGGAAATGCAGCATGCTGACGAACATCACGCACACCGGTCTGGTCATGTCAATCAGCGATCGGAGCTGAGGATCGGCCAGAATCGCGGCGCTGTCGCGAGCGTCTGCGTTAACTACGGTTATCAGGTCATCGGTGGCCAGCAAGGCGCGTGAATGGGCGACCACGACCGGGTCATTGTCGACGTAGGCAACCCTGGCATCGGGAATCGCCGGCCGGGCGCATTCGTGGACGCTTGGCGGCGTCGGCAGGCCCGTGCCGATGTCGATGAACTGCCCGACCCCGAATGCCGCCACCTGCCGTACGGCGGCGGCCATGAAGGATCGGTTTGCCCTGGCGACTAGGGCCGCGTCGGGCAGGGCGAGCAGTAGCCGTTCTGCTGCCTGCCGGTCCGCGGCGTAGTTGTCCTTTCCGCCGAGCAGGTAGTCATAAATCCGGGCCGCGTTTGGCTTGGCCGTGTCGAGTCCGTCCGCACCAGGCACGACCTCGAGTCCCGCATCGCCTGACACCTTAACGCTCCAGTCCGGTACCCGATCCGTCTTGCGTCGAAGGCGACCATACCCCACTCAACCGCCACCCCGGATCCCAACGTTGTGCACCTGGTGATCGTTAGCTTTGATCTATCCAGGTACTCGCTCGGGGAGATGACATGACGAAATGGTCCGTCAAGCAGCGGCGTTGTCGGCCGGCTCGTCCGGCAGGTAGAAACATCCGCAGCTGCATCGGCTTGGCGCGGCCGCGTGGCTGGCCATCAGACTTTTGTATGAGCGGGTAAACCAATCGCTGCGGGAGCGCGCCTAGTTGTCATGATTCATGATCCGCGTCATCAAGGTCATTTCGTCTGCTCCTCAGTCTCCGGGCGACCCGCGATCACCGGGATCGCGGCAAGCTCGGTCGTCGCTGTCAGTGTCCTGGCCGCACCGGCCGCTAGCGCGTCAGCCAGCCATGTCACTCCCGGGCGCCTAACGTCCAGCTCACGCCGGGTGCGGTGATCACCGGCACGGTCCGTGCCACAAATGCCTCAGGCCCGGCACTCCCTGACATCTGCGTGACCGCGGCCAGCTCTGATGCATTTTCTGCCCAAGTCATCACGGGCTCGAACGGCACCTATCGCCTGGCTGGCCTGGCCACCGGGACCTACATGGTCACATTCGACCCGTTCTGTGGGGAGCCCACCAGCAGCTTCCAAGGCGTGACCGCCACGGCGCAGGCCACGGCGGGCCAGACCACCTCCGGCGTCGACGCGTTCCTCCAGCCGGCGTCCTGACCCCGATCAACCAGATCCGGCCGGGTCCGAGGCCCGGCCGGATCTGCGTTACCGGCCTTGCCGCGACCTCGTTGCCTTCCCGATGTCGTTGCGTCCTGGGAAGCTACGACCTCGGTGCCTCCCTGGTGTCGTTCTGGCAGCCTCGGTGCCTCCCTGGTGTCGTTGCGTCCTGGGAAGCTACAGCATCAGGAGGGCACCGATGCTGCTGACTGGCCGCATGCCGCTGGTCGGCAACCCGGGGTCGGTGAAGACGGCTCGTGATCGTGATCGAAGTCGGGTTGCGATTGGCCCGCGATTTGAGCATTCCGGCCCTGGATTCAAGCCCCCGCAATGCGTTTCGCCAAATAGAGGCAGTTACTCAGGTCAATCGCTGCGGGAGTCGTAGGCCTGATGGCTGCGCTCGATGTCGGGGTTGTGCTCGACCGCCCACTCGGCTAGCGTCACGGCCGGCTCGATCAGCGTCCGGCCCACCGCGGTGAGTTCGTACTCGACGCGCGGCGGCACTTCGGCGAAGACCGTGCGCGCTACGAGGCCGTCCCGTTCCAGGTGCCGCAGCGTCAGGGTCAGCATCCGCTGCGAGATGCCGGGGATGCGCTGCTGCAGCTCGGTGAACCGCAGACGTTCTCCGTGCAGAGTCGCGACGACGAGCAGTGTCCACTTGTCGCCGATCCGGTCAAGGATGCCGCGGATGGCACGGCCGCCGTCGCCTCGGATCAGGCAGGTCTTCTGGTACTTCGACATCACGCACCCGGGTTTTCGTTACGCACACCGATGTGCCTTTTGTAGACCTCTCGATAGTGACTCATCATGGGGTTACGTCGGCTTCGCGGTCCTGCAGGTTCTTGCGGCTGGTCTCCACCTGTCGCGCGGCGAGGTCAAGGAGACCAGCCTGAACGTGGTTCTGATCGCATCTGCGGCTGTCGCGGCCTGGCTGGCCACGGCATTGTGAGCCGATTAACCTTCGGTCAAGCCGACCTGGGAGCGGTGCCGTCCCGGCTTGTGGCCGGCCTGGTCGAGCTGGCTGAGCAAGAGCTCATCGAGCTTACGCAGTTCGCGCCGGACCGCCGGGTGCTCCATCACCCCGGCGTGGCCGAGCTGGTTGCGGAGCCTGGCGATCACGGTGGTGGTGGCGTCGGCGTCGGTTCCTGGCTTGGTCGTACGAGTGGCGGGCATTCGGGTCCTCCGTCAATGATGCGGTGTGGTGCCTGGGCTGAACCCCCGTGGCTCTTGCAAGTGTGCGGACCCACGTGTGACGGAAGTTGTGACTAGCGACGTGACGGTAGCTGTGACAACCGTGAGTTCGTCGTTCTGCGGGCGATTCAGCCCGTTATAAGTGGCTTACCGGCGCGGGACATCGTCTGGCCGGGAAGCCCCGGTCGATTCCCTGATCACCAGCCGGCACGGCAACTGCTCGACACCGCTGAACGTCTGGCCGTCAATACTCGCCAGCAGCCGACGCGCGGCGTGCTGACCCAGCTCATTGAGGCACATGTCGATGGTGGTCAGCGGCGGACGCCCGGTGGTCGCGAACACCTCCCAGTTGTCGTAACCCACCAGCGCGACGTCATCAGGGATCCGGCGGCCCAGTTCGCGGAGCGCATCGGCCACCCCTCGGGCGAGCTGATCGCTGCCGCAGAAGATGGCATCGATCGCGGGGTCGCTGCGCAGGGCCAGGTGGGCGGCATGGCGGCCCCAGGCCTCGCTCCACTCGCCGTGCAGAACCTCGCCCGCCAGCGGCAGGCCGGCATCGGCGAGTACTTGCAGGATTCCGGCCGCGCGCAGCCGCGCCGACAGAAACCGCTCGGGGCCGGTGACATGGGCGATCCTGGTGCGCCCGCTGGCCACCAGGTTCCGGGCGGCGAGCTCTCCGCCTTGCCGGTCGTCGGGGATCAGCGAGAGGTCGGCCGGGTTTTCCGATTGCGTCATCACGTAGACGACGGGGACGGGCAGGCCGGCGGCCACCGGAGGACGAGGGTCAGTGCGCTTTCCGGTCACGATGATGCCATCGACCTTGCGCGACAGCAGCGCCCGGACGTAATGATCCTCGCGGATCGGGTCGCCCCGGCCATCACACAGCACTGCGGACCAAGGCGGCGACATCGGTGATCGTCGCCGCTCTGGTTTCCCCCACCGAAAGCCCTTTCGCAGCGCCAGCCGACGCGGCCCGTCACCACGAACGGCACCTCGGTCTACTTCGCCGATGACGGCGGCGGACTCCAGCTGCCCGCGTCCTGGAAGGTCCAGTACTGGGACGGGACCCAGTTCACCGACGTGCCGAACGCCAGCACCTATCCGGAGGCCGACAAAGTCTTCAACGCCGTAACCTTCGACCCAGTCACGACGACCAAGCTGCGCGTGGTCATGCAGACCGCTTCAACGGCCGGGGGCGTCGGTGCCATCCAGTGGGTGGTGCCAAGCATTCCGACCAGCTGATAACCACCTCCCGGTTAACCCGACCTGGCCTGGGCCGCTCCACCCAGGCCAGGTCGATCAGCGGGGCCAGTCGATCAGCGGGGCCTAGTCGGTGACGGCCACCATAGCGATCGACACCAGGAGCCCGGGCCGGTCGACTCCGATCTTGCTCACGCACCGCGGCGGCCGCACGTCGGGGAAGAACTCGTCGAAGACCTCGATGAGTCCATCGGCGTCTTCTGGCCGCATCAGCAACGTGTGGACCATCACGGCATCGCTCAGCTCGGCCCCACCGGCGCGCAGGATCGCCTGGCAGTTCAGCAACGACTGGCGCGCCTGCTCCTGGACGGTGGGCCCGGCGAACTCGCCGGTCTTCACGTCGACTCCGGTCGTCCCGGCGACGTAGATCGTATTGCCGACCTTCACCGCCTGGCTGTAGGTCGGATACTCCGGCGCCTCAGGCGTGGAGATGACTTCTCTGGGCATCAGGGCTCTCCTGTATCAGTGGCCTGACCGGCAGGCTAGCGCCCCCCAGACCGGGCCGGTCATCCGTGCCGGCCACCGATTCCACCGATCCGTGCCGACCACCTACCGGCCTGGCCCGCCGCCCGCCCGGTCTGGCCACCGTGCGGCCCGCCTGGCCGACCGCCCGGTCAAGCTGAGCCGCAGGCAGAGCACCCTGAGTCGCATAATCACCAGTGGAACCACTGGCCACAGGTCGGTCAGTCATGATCAACTTTTCGACCAGATGAATATGGGTATTCAGTAGGTTTTTCAGTGATGAATATGCACATTCATCTGCTTCGCTGACTGCAGCGCGAACCACAAGGCCACCTTCTGCCCCATATGACCCAGCGGCAACGGATCCCGGGCACCGACGCGATATCAGCCCGGGAAAGCAGGACACTCGTCGGCGGGGAACGGCTGGCCCTCAGCAACCGCAGCCGAGCGCTCGATCAAATGCTCTGGTACTGCGGCCTGCTCACCATTCCACCGAACCCATTCGGGCAGCAACTCGAACACGGCCGCCTTGGCCGCATCCGGCAGCCAATTGTCGCTGACGTATGTCATCAGGTACTTCACGCGGTGCGGCGAGACATTGGACGCGCAGCCTGGGAGCGTCCCTTCTATCCAGTCGGCGGCCAGCCCGAGGATCGCCTTCTGGTCCGGGCCTTTCCCATGTCGCTCCGCCCACCAGTCGCTGAATCCTTTTGCCGCGGCCTCGATCTCGGACTCGCGATCATGGTAGAGATTGCGGTGCAGCGGCCATTTCTCCCCCCGCTTGGCGAGGATGTCGGCGATATCGTGGATGCGCCGGCTGGCGCGGAACAGGTTGTCGCAGAAGGCCCGAGGCTCATCTCCTCGGAACATGCCATCGGTCGACACCTCACAATGCACGAGGCAATCCAGTTGCGCGTATCCCGTGGCCGGCTCCGGGCGCGCCATCTCAGCCGCATCCCCCTTTTCCTGCCGCCAGGCATCTGCCGCTTGGTCGAGGGAATCGAAGACAGCGGCGCCTGCCATAGTGACCAAACCGCAGGCGTCAATGTCGAACAAGAACACGTGCGGGTCGACGCCGCCGGGATACTCGCACTCGGCCAGCACCGCGAACCGGGTGCCGTAATCGTCACGCATCGTCCATATCGCGGGCGGAGCAATTGCCGCCAGACCGTGCAGTAGCCGCCACGGTGCCTGCCACGCATCGCCGTCCTCGGCCCGCTCGCTCTCGATGCGTTCGCTAGCGGCGTGCGCCAGTTCCTCGAACCACCAGTCCAGCCACACGTCGTCGTCGAACCAGCCCGCTTCCCGCAAGCCAAGCCGCAGTACCTTCCCGTAGGCCTCCCGCGCGCCGGCCGGGGCGGCGCGAGCTGATCTGGCTAGCGGCATCCCGCCAGGACCACGGGCGCGGACGGCGCGCGCCGACCGGGCCGCACCCGGCCGGGCGGCCGCATCGGTGCCCCCCTGATGCTGTAGCTTCCCCGGACGCAACCACCTCAGGAGGGCACCGATGCGGCCAGAACGACACCAAGAGGGCACCGAGGCGGTAGCTTCCCCGGACGCAACGACATTAGGGGGGCACCGATGCGGTGGCATCCGGCCGGGCAGGTGGTGCACACCGCGCAAAGTCTGGCCCAAAGCTCCGGACACGTTATTTACATGGTTTCGACGATGGCCTGGGTGATGTTGGCGGGAATGTTGTTGAGGATGGCCGTGCGCCGTTTCTCCGTCATCAGCTTCAGCACCTCCCCGGCCATAGCCGGCGGGGCAGCGGCTAGCATCCTGGCCGCCTTCGGCACGGGGACGCGAGAAAGGTAGACGGCGGCCACGCCCGGATCGGTGCCGAGGTGCAGGACCGCCGACATCGCGACCGGAGAAATCATGGTCCCGGCCCAGCCGACCTACTCCTGGTAGGTCCGGTCGAACACGTCCAGAGCGGTCATCCAGCCGGGTCTGGCTGGCTCGGCTGTACTGGCAACTGGTTCCTCGACCCGTTCGTTCTCCGTTTCAGGGGAACGGCGGCAGATCTCCTTGATCCTCGTGACCAGCTGATCCGTGTTCTGCTCACGCTGCGGGCCGAAAAGGTCGGCCCGCTGGATGCTGGCCAAGGTGCGGCCACCGCCGATCTGCCGACCGGGAATCTGGCAGTCGTCCAGCCGTACCGGTATCAGCCACGAGCTGTCATGACTACGGCTTTGGAATTCGTCGATGGCCACGAGCAGTTCGTCGTTCTGGTAGCTGGACTGGCGCGCGACGCTCCTGGTCGAGAAGCAGGCGAGGAACGCGATGCTCTCGTTCTTGATCGCGTTCCTGATCTTGGCCGCCCAGTCGTCACCAGGCCGGAGACTGGACGCCGATCGCCAGACCAGAATTGCGTTCACTGTAAAGACGCGCTCAAGTGCAGCTACGCGCTCACTGTCTCCTGTGGCGTAGCAAATGAAAACGTGTCCAGAATGCTCGGCGCTGGCCGTCGGTTCCATCACGGCCCACTTTATTTCACCGCGCCGGCCTCGCCGCCGGCCCGCCGCCGGCCCGCCACTGCGCCAAGCTCGCCGCCGGACTTGCCAAGATCGGACCGTGACGACCCATGGGCACTTGGGCCGCCACGGTCATGTCGAATTTCACCGATGGCGCTGATACGACGCTGATGCGGCGCTGATACGAAGGGAGACTAGTACGGTGACCGACTGGATCTTCCAGGGGAACGGCAAGCACTACGACCTCGATGCCTCGATAGCCGCGTCGCGACTGCGATCGTGGCGGACGCCGCGTTACCGGGATCGGACCGCTGCGGGCGACCCGGTCTGGCTCCAGGTGGTCGGGCGCGACGAGCCTGGAATCTACTACCTGGCGACGATCACGGGGCCAACCTACGAGGACCCAGAATGGCACGCTGGGGACTCCGCATACGCGCGGTGGCGTACCGACGTCCGGTTCGACTACCGCATCGAGCCGCCGCTGCTCAGGGTGGAGCTGCTCGCCACCGCCGAGCTGGGCTCATTCAGGCCGTTGCGCGGATTCCAGGGATCGACGATGCCGGTGCCCGCCGACATCGCGGATGCGTTGCGGGCTCGCTCTGCCTCGCGCTTGGTCCCGCTGTGACCAGCAGTTCGATGGCGGCCGTCCGAGCCGCCGCCGGTCATGGGTGACGGGCGGTGCCGGTCTCCTCTGATCCCGGCGTTACCAGGCCGGCCTCGTAAGCGGCTATGACGGCCTGCGCGCGGTCACGCAGGCCGAGCTTGGCCAGGATGCGGCCGATATGGGTCTTGGTGGTCTGCTCCGCGATCACCAGCGCGCTGCTGATTTCAGCATTCGATAGCCCGCGCGCGATCAAGGTCAGGACCTCGGTCTCGCGCTGGGTGAGGGCGCCGAGCGAGATCGGCGGCCGGTGCCTGGCTTGCGGGCTGCGCGCGTAGTCGGCGATCAGCCGCCGGGTGATCGAAGGGGCTAGCAGCGCGTCCCCAGCCGCGATCACGCGCACGGCGTGAACGAGTTCGGCGGCGGTGGCGTCCTTGAGCAGGAACCCGCTCGCGCCAGCTCGCAACGCTGCGTACACGTACTCGTCGAGATCGAAGGTCGTGAGCATCAGCACTCGCGGCGCGTTCGCCTCGGCGGTCCTGTCTTTGAGTATCTGCCGCGTCGCCGCGACGCCGTCCAGTATCGGCATGCGCACGTCCATGAGGATGACGTCCGGCGCCAGCTGGCGGGCCTTGCTGACCGCCTCGGCGCCGTTCCCGGCCTCGCCGACCACGGTCATGCCGGGCTGGGCGGCGAGTACCGCCGCGAAGCCCTCGCGGACCATCGCCTGGTCATCGGCGATCAGGCAGCGGGTGCTGGGGCTGGGCGGGGTCACGCTGCCTCGGACAGCGGCAATACGGCCGTCACCGCGAAGCCGCCCGCGGGAACCGGTCCAGCGGTCAGCGACCCGCCCAGCAAAGCGACCCGCTCGCGCATACCGGTCAGCCCATGACCGGGCCTCAGCTCGCTAGCCGGGCAGTCCGCCGCGGTCGGCGTCAGCGCGGACACTGGCGATAGCCCGGCCGGCACTGGCGAAGTCCCAGTCGGCACTGGCGATGGCCCGGCCGGCACTGGCGAAGCCCCAGTCGGCACTGGCGATGGCCCGTTGGTGATGCGCAGCCGGATGGCGTCGTCGTCCTGATCGACGCAGATGCTGACGGTCGCTCCGGCCGCGTGCTGGCTGGCGTTGGACAGCGACTCCTGAACGATCCGGTAAGCGCACAGGCTGACGCTGTCCGGCAGCCCGGCGGCGGTACCCGTGCCCGAGCTGGTCAGCGATACCTCGACCCCGGCCTGCCGGGCGGCATCGACCAGGGCGGGCAGATCAGACAGCTGGGGCTGCGGCTCCAGGCCGGTCGGCAGATCCTCGCGGAGGACGCCAAGCAACCGGCGCATGTCCGCAAGCGTCTCCCGGGCGAGCTGGCTGAGCGATCCGAACTCGGCCAGCGCCGACTCGGGAACGTCGGTGAGCCGGTAGCCGGCGGTCTCGGCCCGGACGGCGATCAGTGACATGTGATGAGCCACGACGTCGTGAAGTTCGCGGGCGATTCGGGTCCGCTCCTCGAGGACTGCTCGCCGGGAGCGCTCGGCGTTGGCGCGGCCGGTCTCGACGGCCAGGCTACGGCGAGCGAGCAGCCCTGAACTCATGCTGTCCAGTGCCACCGTGACTGAGGTGAAGATCAGGGTGGCCCCGATCGGCCCGTCCAGATTGGGCAGGCGGGCGGCTAGCCACAGCCACCAGGGCAGCAACGTCAGGGCCCACATGGTCCACAAGACCGCGCGCGGCTGGTTGATCCCGACCAGGCAGAACACCACGAGCAGGGCCAGGATCTGGGCGGGGCCCCACGGCCAGCCGCCCCACCAGGTCACCGACAGCAGCAGCGGGGTGACCAGCAGCGTCAGCACTCCGGTTCGCCAGGCGAGCAGCGGGTCGCGCGCCGCTAGGAGCAGCGGTGCTGCCACCACTGCGACGGCGGCGAGTCTTCCGAAGACCTGGCTGGCCGCACCGCCGCCGGTGGCCCCGCCATGGACACTCGTCGCGTTCAGGACGGCCAGGGCCGCGGTCGCGACCGCAAGCCTTGGCGGCACCGCCCAGCGGCCGCGTGAGCCAGGCGAAGCCCAGCCCGGACGAGGAGCCCGCCCGGTCAGCGCCCCAGTCAGGCCGACGCGGGCGTGCCTGGCTGCGGCCAGCACTGTGGCGGAGGCAGCGCTGCGGCCACGGGCACGCGTCATGGCGTCCAGCGTAGGCGCCGGATCAGGCCAGATCATCAGCCTGGCGACCTCATACCCAGGTACTACGGTGCGCCCCGGTGGTGCCCCGGTAGCGCCCCGGTACGACGCCCGATCCCGGTCTCCGGCCTGACGACCCGCGCCCCCTTGCCGGTGCAACCTGAGTTCCAGACCAGAGAGGAATCCAGATGAACGTCGAGATCACCGGGCTCACGCTGCGTTTCAGGCGAACGCTAGCCGTGACCGGGGTGGACCTGCGGGTCGGCCCCGGCGTCCTTGGACTGCTCGGACCGAACGGCGCCGGCAAGACCTCCCTGCTGCGGATCATGGCGACCGCGCTGCCCCCGACCAGCGGCAACCTGCGCCTGCTCGACCGTGATCCCGCCAGCTACGCGGCCCGGCAGGAAATCAGGACCCGGCTGGGATACCTGCCGCAGACCCCAGGCTTTTACCCCGGCTTCACGGTGGCCGAGTCCGTTGAGTACTTCGCCCTGCTCAAAGGCGTGCCAGCCGCACGCGTCCGCAAGGCCGTCACCGCCGCCATCGATCTGGTCGACCTCGGCGACCGGGCCAAGGCCAGGCTGCGCAGCCTGTCCGGCGGAATGCTGCGCCGGACCGGTATCGCCCAGGCCATCGTGAACCAGCCTGAGCTGCTGCTGCTCGACGAGCCGACCGCCGGCCTTGACCCAGAACAGCGCATCGCCTTCCGCGCGCTCCTGCGGCGGTTCGGTGCGACCGCCACGGTCGTGGTCAGCACGCATCTGGTGGAGGACGTCGCCGCCGCGTGCGACCAGGTCGCGATCATGGATAAGGGCTTGATCCTCTACCTAGGCACGTCAGCCGGGCTCGCCGACCAGGCCAGCCAGCAGGCCGCGGGCGACGGGCCGCTCGAACGTGGTTACACCGAAGTTCTGCGGGCGGCCCGGTCATGACCGCCGACCTGATCCTGCCGCCCGGCCGGTCCGGGCGGTCCGGGCGGTCCGGGCGGTCCGGGCGGTACCTGAGCGCGCCCGCGCTCGGCCGGCTGTTCTGGCTCGAGCTTCGGCACAATGCCATGGCCTGGACGCTGCCCCTCGCGATCGCCCTGTTCTGGCTGACCACCTTCAGGAAGATGACGGCGCTGCCGCCGTTGTGGAACGTTCGGACCGCCACAATTCAGACCGGAGTGGTGCTGGACTTCATCATCCCGGTCACCGGGGCCGCGGCCTGGATGGGAGGCAGGGAAGCCCGTCGCCGGACCGCCGACATGCTCGCAACGGTCCCGGTACCTCGGTCGGCTCGCCTGCTGATGATCTGGGCCGCCACTACCTGCTGGGCCCTGGCCGGCTACCTGATCTGCGTCGGCGGCGCCTACGGGGCCACCGCCGCGCAGGCGAGCTTCGGCGGCCCGCTGTGGTGGCCCGCCGCGGTCGGCGCCGCCAGCGTGCCCGCGTTCGCCGCCATCGGGCTCGGTGCTGCGACATTGCTGCCGAGCCGGTTCACCGCTCCGGCGGTCGCGACCGGCGTGTTCTTCGTGTTCGCGCTCAGCACCGAGCTCATCACCGGAAGCCAGTCGGTCTGGCAGGTCTCACCGCTGGTCAGCGCGCCGTGGGACATCGGGTCCGCCGCCGGGTTCGCGACCTTCTATCCGTACTTGCCCGACCTGGCGATCGCGCAGCTGATGTTCCTGGCCGGCCTGACCCTCACGATCCTGGCCGCGCTCGCGACCAGGCCGGGATCAGGTCCCCGCCTGCGGCGGACAGTCGCGGCCGGGCTCGCGGCCGCGGGTCTGCTCACCGCGACCGCTGCGGTCACGCTGACCGGAACCGGCAGGCTCGGCCCGGCCGGCATGATCGTGATCCCGGACCTGCACGACGCGGCGCTCGACCGCCCGCTGCCGGTCAGCCCGGTCTGCAGCCACGACCAGATCCCCGTCTGCCTGAATCCGGCCTACGTCAGCTATCTGCCGAAGGTGTCGGCTGCCTTGCGACCCCTGCTGACCGAACTAGCGGGCCTGCCAGGCGCGCCCGTCAAGGTAAGCCAGGCCGCCGCGCGCTACCAGCAGGGTCCAGGGAACGAGGTCATCATTAGCATGGTGCAGCGGCAGGCCAGTAGTCGCCCGCGGGTCTTCCGCTTCCTGATGTCTGACCAGCTCGACGGTCCGGGCGAATCCAGCAGCCAGCTAGCCAGCCAGGTGCTCGCCGAAATCGGACCTGATCTGGCGGCTACCCTGGCGGGCGCCGGCTGGCAGGCAAATCCAGCCCAGCGAGCGGTGGCGCTCGCGCTGCTGCTAGCCGCACGAATTCCCCCGCCGCCCGGTGGCCGGGGGCTGCCGCCCGTGCTGGTGCCCGGTTCGGCCGGCTACTCGGCGGCAGTCAGGTTCGCGGCGCTCCCGCCGATGGCCAGGCACACCTGGCTCGTCGACCACCTCGTCGCGCTGCGCGCCGGCCGCCTAACTCTGGCCGACCTGCCATGACCGCCGCCTATCAACCCCCGCTGCGCTGGTCGAGGGAGCTGAGAATGCTCCGCCTCCATGCCGCCAGCCGCCGGATTCCGGTTGCCCTGGCTATGATCGCCGCAATCGGCATCGGCCTGCGCCTCACGCTGATCGGCCACTGGGACGCCTACGGTGCGCTTCAGCTGCCGCTGATCTTCGAGGCCGCCTGCGCCGCCATCATCGCCGTCGCGACCGGGAGCCCGCTCGGCGAGCCCGAGCGAGTAGCCGGACGCTGGCTGCCAGCGCTCAGGCTGATCACGACCTTGACGCTCACCGCAACCGCCGCCGCCGTACTGATCGCGGCCGGACTCGGCGCGACACTGACCGGCGGCGCCAGCGACGGGCTGCGTAACCTGGCCGGCCTAACCGGACTCGGCCTGCTCTGCGCATTCGCACTCGGCGGCGGCCTGGCCTGGATGGCACCGCTGGCCTACCTGTTCGCCGGCGTCTACGCGCTCTACACCCAATGGCACGGCCCCGCGCTCACCACTCCCTGGCTCTGGCCCGCCCGGCCCCCTGGCAACCTGGGCGCAGCGGCCTGCGCAGCCTCGGCCTTCGCCATCGGCCTCACGCTCTGCACCATCCGGGGCGCGCGCGACCGGCGCGAGGAATAGCTTTAAATGCCATTTAAGGAGAAATTTTGCGCAGGTCTTGGCGTTAGCGATAGGTCGAGGTGACCTTGTAATGACCGGGTCGAAGCTTCCTGGCCGCCAGAGCGCAGGTGCCCTTGCCCTTGGCCAAGGTGACCGTGCATAGGGTGGCCGATCCCGCTTTAACCAGAACCTTTCCCGACGGCATTCCGCCAGTCGCAGGGCTGACGGCCACCGTGATGGGCTGCTCCCGCTCCTGGCCGAACCTGATGCTTGTTCTGGACAGCGTCAGGCTGGTGCTAGTCACCGGCGACTCGTCGGCGACGAACGCGTGCGACTGGCCTTTCGCATCGTCGATCGCGCCGCCGACGGCGCAGTTGCCGGGCGCGCCGCAGGCCGCCGCCATCAAGACCTGCCTTGCTCGCCGCCTTGCCATGTTCGCCTCCAGTCGGGCCAGGAACGGCAGTGGCGGCCCAAGGGCGCGCTTGGGCCGCCACAGTCTTTCCCGAGCATCACCGACGCCGCTGGCACGCCGCTGACGTGGCGCTGAGGCGCCCCGGCCGGAGGTGACTGGGCTCTGGTGGCGGCGCAGCGAACCCGCGCAAATCTTTCTCGCTAGTGCTTCTAATTGAGCCGTCGGGAGCGATCACTCTATGCTCGTGGCGTGGTTAGGCACTTCGACGTACATCCGACCGATCCGCAGCCGCGCATGATCGCCCAGATCGTCGCGATCGTCCGCGCGGGCGGCGTGATCGCCTATCCGACCGACTCCTGCTATGCGCTCGGCTGCCAGCTCGGCAATGTCGAGGGCATCGCCAGGATCAGGTCGATCCGTCACCTCGACGACCGGCATCACCTCACGCTCGTCTGCCGGGACTTCGCGCAGCTGGGGCAGTTCGCGAAGGTCGGGAACGCGGTGTTCCGGGCGGTCAAGGCAGCGACTCCTGGCAGCTACACCTTCATCCTGCCCGCGACCAAGGAGGTGCCGCGCCGGCTGCAGCATCCGGGAAAGAAGACCGTCGGGGTGCGGATTCCCAAGCATGTGGTGGCGCAGGCGCTGCTCGCCGAACTCGGTGAGCCGCTCGTATCGAGCACCTTGCTGCTGCCTGGCCACGACGATCCGATGACCCAGGGGTGGGAGATCGCCGATGAGCTCGGCGACGCCCTGGACGCCGTGATCGACTCCGGGGACTGCGGTACCGAGCCGACGACGGTGATCGATCTCTCGCTGGACGAGCCCGAAATCCTGCGTCGCGGAGCTGGGGATCCGTCCGCCTTCGAATGACTAGGTGGCCGAGCCGCCGGTCGCGAGGCGCATCAGGTCGGTATTGAGGTCGATGTCGAGCTCGGTACCGCCCGCGCTGCCCAGCTCATGAGAGTAGCTCTGCCAGGACTCGTCCCTGATCGCGGCGCTGAACTCGCTTTCCATCAGGACCACAAGCTCGAACGCGGCCCGCGTGATCCGCTTGGTCAGGCCTGGGTCACCCCAGTCCTCTGGTGCGGCGAACAGTGAGGTCGGCACCACCATCGTCCGCATGTAGGCGAACATCGGCCGCATCTGATCGTCGGTGACCAGGGAGTGCCTGGGCGTTCCGGCGGTCGCCGCGAGAATGACCGGCTTGGCGATGAGCAGATCGTTGTCCAGGACATCGAAGAACGAAGTGAACAGCCCGCTCGGGCCCGCCTTGTAGACCGGGGCGGCGGCGATGATGCCGTCGGCCTCGCCGAGCGTGGTGATCGCGTCCTGCAGCTTCGGGGTGATCAGCTGCGACACCAGCGCGGTCGAGATGTCGGTGGCCAGCTCGCGCAGGTCGATGACCATGGTGGTGACCGCGTTCCCGCGGCTGGCGGCTAGCGTGGCCGTGCGCTCGGCCGCCCGCTGCGCGAGCAGTTTCGTAGATGACGCGTCGCTCGCCCCGGCGCTGACGACCGCGAGCCGGAAAGTTTTCTGCTGGGCTGGTGGGTTCATCGGCT
>WNEY01000168.1_pt1 | contig 35163 bp, 24 predicted proteins | sample 5400531 | NCBI WGS metagenome assembly WNEY01 (sample SAMN13153338, study PRJNA577476) | soil metagenome | isolation source: 200 cm saprolite under Douglas fir tree site 1 | place: USA:California | collected 2015-04-18 | reverse complement strand
GCTGCTCGGCGACGCCCGCAACCGGCCGGCCGGGCCCGCGCCAACGGCCGGCGCGCCGCGTCCGGCGTGGCCACCGGCGAAGCCTGCGTCGGACGGAAGGCCCACGCCTGCGGCCGCCTCCGCCGCGCCACGCGCGAGCGACGAGGCTCTAGCGTCAACACGCCGCCCGGTGTACCGCGACCCGTTGCCGGCGCCCGAAAGCCTCTGGATGCGTCTGCGACGCGGTCTGTTCGGCCCCGGCAAACCCGTCGTCGAGGACTGGAGGTTTTGACTCCGATGTCGTCGCCTGGTCAGCGTTTGCTCGATCAAATCCAGACTCGACGCGCGCGCGTCGGCGTCGTTGGCCTCGGATACGTCGGCCTGCCGCTTGCCGTCGAGTTCGCGCGAAGCGGTTTCGTGACGACGGGCATCGATCTCGACAGCCGCAAGATCGAGGCGATTCGACGGGGTACCTCGTATATCCCGGACGTCCCGACTGCTGAAGTCGCTCGCCTCTTGACCGCCCGCCAGCTCCACGCGACGACCGATTTCTCCGTCGTGGGCGCACTCGACACGATCAACATCTGCGTGCCCACCCCGCTTCGCAAGACGAAAGACCCCGATATGTCGTACATCGTGTCGGCGGTCGAAGCGATTGCGGCGCACCTCCACCCCGGCATGCTGATCGTCCTGGAATCCACCACGTATCCGGGGACGACCGAGGAGCTGGTCAAGCCGATGCTCGAGGCGACCGGCCTCCGAGCAGGCGTCGATTTCTTCCTTGCGTTTTCGCCCGAACGCGTCGATCCGGGGAACCCGAGATTCAACACGCACAACGTGCCGAAGGTCGTCGGCGGCGTCGACGCGGAGTCGACCGCGCTCGCCGCGGCGCTCTACTCGGCAGCGATCGAGACCATCGTGTCGGTCAGCTCCACGCAGGTGGCCGAGATGGTGAAGCTGCTCGAGAACACGTTCCGCGCCGTGAACATCGGCCTGGTGAACGAGATCGCGCTGATGTGCGATCGGCTCGGGATCGACGTGTGGGAGGTGGTTCGGGCGGCGGCGACCAAGCCATTCGGGTTCATGCAGTTCTATCCCGGTCCCGGCCTCGGCGGTCACTGCATTCCGATCGATCCATTCTACCTCTCGTGGAAGGCGAAGCAGACCGGGTTCGATCCACGCTTCATCGAGCTGGCCGGACGGATCAACGCCTCCATGCCGCACTTCGTCGTCGACAAGATCGTCGACGCGCTGAACCGGCATCGCAAACCGCTCAACGGGTCGACGGTGCTCGTCCTGGGACTCGCCTACAAGCGGGACATCGACGACATTCGCGAGTCGCCGTCGCTCGATGTGATGACGCTGCTTCACGAGAAAGGCGCGACAGTGCGGTACGCCGATCCGTACGTGCCGAGCTTGAGCGCGCGCAGCTGGCACGGCGGTTTCGACCTGCACGGGGAGCCGATTACGCCGTCTTCGTTGGCGGAAGCCGACTGCGTCGCGATCCTGACAGAACATCGGGTGGTGGACTACGAGATGGTCCTGCGGTCGGCGCAGCTCATCGTCGACACGCGCGACGCGATAGCCGGCCGGCATTCGCACGTGCTGAAGCTGGGAGCGCCGAACCCTGCCCTCGATCCCGCGCCGCGGATTCCGGCTCAGAAAGGGGCGGCGTAACGAATCATGGTCTCGTTGTTCTGGATCTCCTGCGCGATCGTCGCCTACGTGTACGTCGGCTACCCGGCGCTCCTGATGGTGTGGGCGCGGCTCCGTCCGCGCCCTGTCCTCGATACACCGTCTTCCGGCGCGCCTGCTGTGTCGATCGTGATTGCGGCGCGCAACGAGGGCCAGCGGCTGGCCAACCGGATCGACAACCTGCTGCGGCTCGAGCATGGCGGCGATCATCAGATCGTGGTGGTCTCCGACGGATCGACGGACGACACGCTCGATGTGCTCGCGAGATATAGCGCGGCGATCGATGTCGTGACAGTCGAGGCGGGCGGCAAAGCCGTTGCGCTGAACGCCGGCGTGGCGCGCGCAAAGCACGAGATTATCGTCTTTGCGGATGTACGGCAGGCCTTCGCCACGGATGCACTCGTCGAGTTGACGGCCCCATTCTGCGATGCGCGCGTCGGCGCGGTGACGGGCGAGTTGCTCCTGGACTGCGAGTCTCCGGGCGGCCGACTGGGCGATCGCCGAAGCCGGTCAGACAGCGTGGGGCAGGCTCTCAGGGCGGAACGGCGCGCCGGCGGGGATCGCCGTCGCACCGTCGAATCGACGATCGCCGATGGCGTCGGGCTGTATTGGCGATACGAGAAGCAGATTCGGCGTTGCGAGAGCGCGGTGGGGTCGACGCTTGGCGCAACGGGCGCGATTTATGCGATGCGACGCTCATTGTGGGCTCCCCTGCCGGCGGAGACGATCCTCGACGATGTCCTCGCGCCGATGCGCGCGGTGCTGGCCGGATATCGCACCGTGTTCAACCAGAAGGCGCGTGCATTCGATCGCGCGGCACCGGATGCGAACACCGAAATAACCCGGAAGGTTCGCACGCTTGCGGGAAATTTTCAGATCCTGAGGCTCGAGCCGCGGCTGCTGCTGCCGTGGACCAATCCGGTGTGGTTTCAGTACGTGTCGCATAAGCTCGGACGTCTGGTGGTTCCTTACGCGATGCTCGCGTTGATCGCGTCGAATATGGCCATCGCCGATCGATCGCTTGTCTATGCAGCTTTCCTTGTCTTGCAATGCGTGTTTTACCTGCTGGCCGCTTACGGCGCCTGGCTCGACCGGCGCGGCCGGATTGCGGCCAGGCGAATGCCCCCCGCGTTTGCCGCGGCGTGGCCGACCGCCGCTTCGAGCGATCGGCGAGGAGCCCTGAATGCGTGAAGGTCGATCGCCTCGTCAATCGCTCCTCGAGCGCTCGGCCTGCGTCGCGTTCACATTTCTCGTTTTCAATTGCTCCGCGGTCGTCGGCCTCTGGTCGGCGCTGACGCGGAAGAGGGTGTGGCGTTAGCGATGGAACCCAGGGCAGACCTTCCGCCGCTGCGTGGCGTCCGAGCGCCCGATCGCGCGCTGGCGTCGCGCGAACGGCTCGCGTTCAATTACAGGACCGGTTCCGTGCCGAGCCGGCAACTCGTCGAGACGGTGCTGGCGAACGAAGCCGAGCCAACCTTCGCAACCGCGGCGTACGCCGAACCACGTGACTGGGGCTACGTAGGCCTGTACGCGTTCACAGCGGTTCTGCTGCTGCGCCCGCAGGATCAGATCCCGGCGTTAAGGCCCCTGCACCTCGCTGAAATCTGCGCGCTCATCGGCATCGCCCCGATGTTGCTGCACCGGTTTGCGCGGCGGCTGCCGGTGTTCCGCGTGACGCCCGAGACGATAGGCCTCCTCTTTTTCGGCCTGGTCATCCTGGCCACGGTGCCGTTCTCGATCTGGCCAGGCGGTGCGCTGACGGAGTTCACCGACTCCTATCTCAAGATTCTCCTCGTGTTCGTCCTGATGATGAACACGCTCACGACGCCCCAGCGCCTCGAGCGCATCACGTGGCTGATCATCCTCTGCGTCGGCTACATCGCCGCGCGCGGGGTGATTGACCATGTGCGCGGGGTCAACATGGTCGAGAACGGACGACTGGCAGGCGCTGTCAGCGGCATCTTCGGCAACCCGAACGACCTCGCCATGAACATGGTGACATTCATGCCGGCCGCGGCAATCGTGGCGATCTCGCGGCAGCAGGCAGTGTGGCGGCGTCTGATTGCCGCCGGCATCGTTGTCTTGATGCTGGCGACGATCGTGTTTACCCAATCGCGGGGCGGCGTCGTGGGGCTCACCGTGATGCTGGCGTCGTTCGTCGTGCTCGGCGGCAAGGTCCGCCGGGGCTTCGGCGCCATTGCCGTCGCCTGCATCCTCGCGGCGACGCCGTTCATGCCCGCTTCGTTCTGGGCTCGCATGCAGTCGATGTTCGATGAGCAGCAGGACCGACAGCAGTTCACCGGCTCGAGCGAAGCCCGCCGCATCGTGATGATGGAGGGGATCTCGACCTTCATCGAGCGGCCCTTTACGGGCGTGGGAGCCGGCCAGTTCAAGAACTATAACCCGGCGGGACGGAGGGAGCGGTGGCGCGAAACACATAACGCCCTGATTCAAGCCGCGGCCGAAACCGGTATCTTCGGCCTGCTCGCTTTCAGCTTTCTTATCATTCGTGCGGCGCTGGCGGCCGCCGCCGCACGCCGGATGCTCAGCCGCCCACGAAAGCGGGACCAACCCGACCTGCTCGCCTCGGTGCTGAGCGCGCGAGATCGCGCCATTCTCTACAACCATACCGTCGCGATGACGGCGGGCCTGATCGGGTGGTTCGTCTGCTCGATGTTCGGATCGATTGCCTACAACTGGACGTTCTACTACGTCCTGGCGCTCATCAGCGCAGCGCGCGAGATGACACGCGACCGCCTGGTCGCGGCGCACGTCCTGGCGATGCCCAATAGGAAGCTGATGTCCGTGCCTGCGGCAAAGTTTTCTCCCAGAGTGGCACCGGGCGTCGCGTGACGCACGCGCAGACCTGAAATTCGACTCCACGGCTGGGGCGCTGCGGCATCTTGCTTGCTGACGTGACGATCGGGTTGGGACAACGACCATCGAATATGCCTGATGTCTCGATTGTCGTGCCGGCATTCAACGCGGGGCGGACCATTTCGGCGGCGCTCGAGTCGGTGTTTGCCCAGACTTACCGCGATTTCGAAGTCATCGTCGTCGACGATGGATCGGCCGACGACACCGGGCGGCGGGTCGCCGAATTCGGCGACCGTGTTGCGTACGCTTATCAGACGAACCGCGGGCCATGGCATGCGCGCAATGAGGGCATCGCCCGCGCGCGGGGCCGCTTGATCGCCTTCCTCGATGCCGACGACGTCTGGTTCCCGCGGAAGCTTCAACGCCAGGTCGCCTACTTCGCTCAACACCCCTCTACCGGGCTCCTGCATACGTCGGCGCTCATCAGCGCGACGCCGACGATGACGACGCGGGACACCGTTGATGGCGTGCCGCTCGACGGGCCGTCACATCCCCCTACCCCGATTTTCTGCGATCTCTTTCGCGGTGAGGTCGCGATCGACACCGCGACCGTCATCGCTCGGCGAGACGTCCTCGACGCAGCCGGCGGCTTCGACACGCACAACGAGCGCGATGTGGAGGAGTGGGGCCTCTGGCTGCGCATCGCGGCACGACATCCGGTCGGTTACATTCCGCTGCCGCTCGTGGTTCACCGCCGCACCGGATTGATGAGACGCGCAATCGAGACAACCTACCAAGCTCAGGAACGCGTCATCCAGACAGTGAGGCCGCTGTGTGCCGCGGCGTGCGGCCGGCACGCGACGGATGCCGCGACCTGCGAGCAGCATCGACGTCATCGGTTATACAGCGACCTCGGCCGCGGACGTTTCTGGGACGGCCGCATGGCGGCGGCGCGCCCCGCATTCCGCGAGGCGATTCGCATCCGGCCGGTGGAGCCGATCGCGTACGGGTATCTCGCCGCATCACTGCTGGGCCGCCGCCTGCTCGAGCCATTGCTCCGCGTCCGACGGGTCGTCCGGACGAGCATCGGCACCAAAGGAGACTCCGGACTGCGCTTCGACGCGGCAGATCTGCTCCATGCCAGCACATACCGGCACACCCGGCGCGCCATCATTCAGAAGCTTCACGCCGCGGACGACATCATGAGCCGTCTGGGAAGGGCTGACGCGCGTGTGCTGTTCGAGGCGGCCTCTCCAATGAGCCTTGCTGTGTTTCGACCCGTGCTCGATCGGCTCGGTCGCGACGAGCGCATCCAGTTCTGGTTCACGACGTCCGACGACGCGTGGGATGGCGATCGCATCTTCCGCGCGGCTGGCATCGACGACCGGATTCTGAAGGCCGATGCAGCCCGATGGATGAAGTTCGATGCATATGTGAACACGGACTTCTGGAATATGACCTGGCTGCCCCGACGTGCGCGACGTGTTCACCTGTTCCACGGCGTGGCCGGCAAGTACAGCCTCGATGCGCCGGTGCACATCGCGCCCGTCATCGCGAGCTTCGATCGCCTGCTCTTCCCGAATCGTGACCGTCTGGTGCGATACGGCCAGGCCGGGTTGATCGATCCCGATGGACCGCAGGCGGCGCTCGTCGGGTATCCGAAAGTTGACTGCCTCGTCGATGGTTCACTCGATCGACAGCGCATCCAACGGTCGCTCGGACTCGACCCCGCCGCACCGACCGTCTTGTATGCACCAACGTGGTCGCCGTATTCGTCGCTCCATTCGATGGGCGTCGATGTGATCAAGGCGCTCGGCCGCCTCGACATGAACGTGATCGTCAAACTTCACGATCGTTCGTACGACCCTGACGAGCGGGCGTCCGGCCGCATCGATTGGTACGCGCGCCTGGAGCGGATCAGCCGCGAGCGGAATGTTCATGTGGCACGAGGCTCCGACGCGTCGCCGTATCTGTTCGTCGCCGACGCACTCGTGACCGACCACAGCTCCGTCGGATTCGAATTCATGCTCCTCGACCGTCCCGTGATCGTCATCGACTGCCCGCAGCTCATCGAGAAAGCGCACGTGGCCGCCGACAAGGTGAGCCGCCTGCGGCGTGCCGCCGAGGTCGCGCGCAGCGCTGCCGAGGTCGCCGCCGCCGTACGGCGCGAGCTGACGAATCCGGAACGGTTGAGCTCGCATCGTCGCGAAATTGCGGACGAGCTCTTTTACGGTGCCGGAGGAGCGACGGCACGCGCAGTACAATGCATCTACGATCTGCTCGCGCTGCCGGCGCCCGACGCCCGGCCGACGGCCGATCGGCCAACCACGACGGCATCCATCGATATCGATTCGGCGGTATCCAGTTATGAAGCGAGGGCTCCTTATCGTGTGTCTTAGGGATTTCCTTCCCCGCTGGTCACGTTGTCGCACGGCAGCCATCGCGCTGGCGCTCGCGTTCGTGACAATCGTCTCGTCCCCTGCATCGGCTGCGGATCGGATTTATTTTCCCGCCGTCGACAACGTCATCGATGTCCTTGTGGAGAAGATCAGGCTCGAAACAGTCCGCGTCGACATCTCGTGCTGGTACCTGACCGAGCATGCGATCTCGATCGCGTTGATCAACAAATTCAATTCGGGGGTGCCGGTACGGCTCCTCGGTGACCGCGGCTCGATCTTCGAAATCGATCCGCGGACCAAGAACGAATTCTACTGGCTTGCGAGCCAGGGGTTGCCGATCCGCCTTCGGTACTACCCGACCTGGTTTCCCGAAATCAACCATTGGAAGATGTCGATCTTCGTGGGCCAGAACCTCGTTTCCTTTGGCTCGGCCAACTACACACCGTTCGAGCTCGCGCCGGCATCGGCGCTGGACTTCAAGGACGAAACGGTGTTGCTCAGCGATGATCCGAGCCTGGTGAACGCCTTCAAGACGAAGTTCGATCGGATGTGGAACGATACGACGATCGAACCCGAGAGCCTGAACGGTGGCCCGCCGTACTTCAAGAACTGGAACGACGCATGCGCCACCGAATTTACCGGAAACTGCGCCGACTACCCGACGCTCTATCCAAATCCGGTCCCGATGATCATCAACACGGCGCGCCTCGAGCCCGATAACTTCACCGACCTGCCGGACATGGTCTGGGGCCAGGGACCCGACTTCAACAATCGGCTGATTCAGGAGATCGATCGCGAAACCAACCGCGTCGACTTCGTCATCTACCGGATCACCGTCGATAACGTCACCCAGTCGCTCCTCAACAAATTCCAGTCCGGCGTGCCGCTTCGGCTCATCATCGAGCCCAACGAATACTTGAACCGGAAATGGCCCGAGTTCTGGCTCACGCACGCGAACCTCGACAGGCTGTACGCCGCCGGCGTCCCCATCAAGCAACGAGTCCATAACGGGCTGACACACGCGAAGATGCTCGTGACGTCCATGTTCGCCACGAACGCCTCGTCGAATCTCGCGGCCGCATGGCAGCGCGATCACGATTATTTCGTCCCCGCCGCCACCAAGCCGGTGGTCTACCAGGCGATGGCCGACCGGTTTCAGACGATGTGGACCAGTTCGGGGTTTGCCGATTTCAAACCCCAGCCCCCTGATGATCCGGCGCTCGCCAGCCCTGTTTCGAATGCCTCGAATGTGCCGACCACCGCGCCGCTCGTCTGGAAGCTGACGCCGTTCGCGGTCAGCTACGACGTGTATCTCGGCACGTCGCAGGCAAACATGACCCGCATCGGAAATGTCCCGGCGCAGATGGTGAACAGTCCGCCGAGCACGTACTCCTGGACTCCCGTTGCCCCACTGCAGCCCGGGACGATGTACTTCTGGAGAATCATCGCGCGAACGAATGCGACTCCCGTCAATCCGGCGCTCGTCGGCGTCTCACCGGTCTGGGCGTTCACGACGGCGGGCGCGATCGGACCTCCGCCGCCGCCAACCAGCCCGACGCCCTCGGACGGGGCAACCGGGGTCAGCACATCGCCGACGCTCGGGTGGGCGCCAGGCGGAGTCGCGACGACTTATAACGTCGCGTTCGGGGTGGCGAACCCGCCGCCGACAGTCGCGACTGGCCTGTCGCCATCTTCGTATGTCGCGGGCGCTCTTGCCGCCGCCACGACATATTTCTGGCGCGTGACGCCCGTGACGAGCGGCGGGAGCACGCCGGGCCCTGTCTGGTCGTTCACGACCGCCGCCGCCAACGGTGGAGGCACCGCTGCCGACGTGGTGATATACGCCGCCGATGTAGACGCCATTCACGGCGTGTGGTCCAAGGTGAGTGATCCGACCGCGGCCGCCGGCATCAAGCTGACGAACCCGGATAACGGCGTTGCGGCGCTTCCGAATCCTCTGCCCAACCCGGCGGACTACTTCGACGTGTCGTTCTCGGCGGTCGGCGGCACACCGTATCGCGTGTGGCTGCGGATTCACGCGATCAACGACTTGAAATGGAACGATTCGGTGTTCGTGCAGTACTCCGACAGCGTCGACAGCACGGGCGCTCCCACGTATCGCATCGGCACGACGAGCGCCGTCATGGTCAACCTCTGGACATGTTCGACGTGTCAGAGCTTCGGCTGGGGCTGGCAGCGCAACGCCTACTGGCTCGCCGACACCGGCGACGTGTTGTTCCAGAACAGCGGCGCTCACACCCTCCGCGTGCAGGTGCGCGAAGACGGCGCGGAGATCGATCAGATCGTGTTGAGCCCGGTGACTTATGCGACCAATGCGCCGGGCCCGGTCAGCAACGACAACACGATCGTGCCGAAGGCCGCGCAGGCGCCGGGCGCTCCGGGGCTGCCGAATCCGGCGAACGGTGCGACCGGTGTCGGCATCAACCCGACACTCACCTGGACCGCGTCCGCCGCGACGAGCTACGACGTCAGGTTTGGCACCAGCAACCCGCCGCCGCCAGTCGTCAGCGGGGTCTCCACCGCGTCGTATACGCCGGCTGTTCTGACGAACGGCACGACGTATTTCTGGCAAGTTATCTCGCGCAATGCGACCGACAGCGCAACCGGCCCGGTATGGTCGTTCACGACCGCGGTCGCGGCGCCCGAAACACCATCCTCGCCAAGTCCTGCGCACGGCGCCACGGGCGTGGCGACGAACGCGACGCTGACATGGACGTCGTCCGGCGCGACGACCTACGACGTTCTGTTCGGCACGACGGATCCACCCGCTCAGGTCGCGAGCGGCATCTCGACGCCTTCGTATACGCCGGCTGGACTCGTTGCGGGTACCACCTACTTCTGGCAGATCGTTGCGCACAACAGCGGCGGCGCCAACCAGGGGCCCCAGTGGACCTTTACGACGGTGCCTCCGGTGCAGCCGCCATCTCCGTCGACGACACCATCGCCGGCGGACGGTGCGACCGGGATCAGTACGGCACCGACGCTGACGTGGTCCGCGACCGGCGCGACGAGCTATGACGTCGCGTTCGGCACGACGAATCCGCCGCCGGTCGTGTCGTCGAACCAGACCGCCGCGTCCTATACACCTGCGTGCGAATGCGCGCCAAGTCTCGGACCCACGCCACTCGCGTATGACACCACGTACTTCTGGCGGATCACGGCGCACAGCAGTGGCGGTGGAACGACCGGGGCAGTGTGGTCATTCAGGACTGCGCCGAACCCGAATCCGCCAAGCTCGCCTTTCTCGCCGAATCCTGCCGATATGGCGAGTGGTGTGAGCACGACGGCTGCCTTGTCGTGGAGCGGGCAGAACACGACGAGCTACGACGTGAAGTTCGGTACGACGAATCCGCCGCCACAGGTTGCGACAGGTCAGACCAATACGGCATACACGCCAGCGATGACGGCTGGAACCACGTATTTCTGGCAGATCGTCGCGCACAACCCCAACGGATCCACTTCGGGCGCGGTGTGGTCGTTTTCAACTGGGCCGTCGACATTACCGCCACCGGCCGTCCCAACATCACCTGTGCCGTCGGACCATGCGACGAACGTCGGGATTAATGGAACGTTCAATTGGAGCAGCGCCGGGGCAACTACCCACGACGTGCACTTCGGAACGATAAACCCGCCACCGCTGGTCGCCACGGTGTGCTGCGAGTCGTGGACACCGCCGACAATGACCGCGAGCACGACGTACTTCTGGCAGATCGTCGCTCATAACAATGGCGGCACCACGGCTGGACCTCTGTGGTCATTCACCACAGCAGCGACGCCCGCGCCGCCGGAAACGCCGCATTCGCCCAGTCCAATTGATGCGGCCACGAACGTCAGCCTCAACACCACACTGACTTGGACCTCATCTGCTGCGACGACGTTCGATCTGAGTTTTGGAACAACCAATCCGCCTGCTCAGGTATCAGCCGGGCAGGCCGCTGCTTCCTTCACGCCATCGGGTTTGGCAAGCGGCACGACGTACTTCTGGCAGATCGTTGCCCATAGTGGCAGTGGAACGACCAGTGGGCCTGTCTGGTCTTTTACCACTTCTACGCCGCCCGCCAACACAAACGTGTTGGTCTACGCCAGCGACATTCCGGCAGGCGCGCTCCACGGCTCCTGGACCGCGGCGAGCGATCCGGCGTCGCCAAACGGGATCGCGCTCGTGACGCCCGATAACGGCTGGGCCACGACCAGCGCGCCGCTGGCAGCGCCGGTCGACTACATCGACGTCACCTTCGCCGCTCAGCCGGGGACGCCGTACGCCCTCTGGCTGCGGCTCAAGGCGTTGAACAACAGCAAATTCAACGATTCGGTCTGGGTGCAGTACTCAGACGCGATCGCCAACGGCTTCCCCGTTTATCCGCTAAACTCGACGTCGGGATTGCTCGTCAACCTAGCGACAGATGCCGGCGCCGCGAGCTTGAACAACTGGGGATGGGAGAACGGCGCGTACTGGCTGTCACAGGCGACCACCGTGACCTTCGCATCGAGCGGAACGCACACCATGCGCATTCAACTCCGCGAGGACGGCGTCCGACTGGATCAGATTGTGCTTAGCCCAACGACGTACCTGAGTGTGGCGCCAGGGACCGCGACGAACGATTCGACGATCGTACCGAAGCCATAGAACGGCCGGGCTCGTCGCGCCAGACGAACGACAACCGGGGTCATGCCGGGAGCGGGGCAGAAAAGTCGGCATGACCGCGACGTTCAAGGAGGCGAACACTCGTGAGCCCCACGTATGGCAAGAGCCATGGCGGTCAGCACCGCTCGTGGCGCGCCCTACTGCTGGCTGGACTGCTCTGCGCGACATTCGTCCCATCCGCTTTCGCCGCCGATCAGGTCTATTTCCCGGCGGTGGACAACGTCACCAACGTTCTCGTTCAGAAGATCAACGCCGAGACAGTCCGTATCGACCTGTCGTGTTGGTACCTGACGGAGCATGCGATCTCGATCGCGTTGATCAACAAATATCGATCGGGCGTTCCCGTCCGGCTGCTCGGCGATCGTGGCTCCATCTTCGAAATCGATCCACGGACGAAGAACGAATTCTATTGGCTCGCCAACCAGGGTCTGCCGATACGGTTACGCTTCAATCCGACCTGGTTTCCCGAGATCGATCACTGGAAGGCGTCGATTTTCGTCGGCCAGAACCTCGTGTCATTCGGCTCGGCCAACTACACGCCCTTCGAGCTCGCGCCTGCGTCGGCGCTCGATTACAAGGACGAGTCGGTGCTGTTCACCGACGATCCCAGCCTGGTGAACGCTTTCAAGACGAAGTTCGATCGCTTCTGGAACGATACGGCCCCCGAGCCCGAGAGCTTGATACCGTCTGCGCCCTACTTCAAGAACTGGGACGATGCCTGCGTGGCGGAGCCGACCGGCAACTGCTCCGATTACCGCATTCTGAATCCGAATCCGGCGCCGATGATCATCAATACCGCGCGGCTCGAGCCCGATAACCCGACCGATCTGCCCGACGTGGTGTGGGGCCAGGGGCCCAAGTTCAACGACCGGCTGGTCCAGGAAATCAACAACGAACCGTCGCTCATCCAGTTCGTGATCTATCGCTTGACGGTGGACAACATCACCCAGGCGCTCTTGAATCGCTTCCGCGCCGGTGTTCAGATTCACCTCATTGTCGAACCGAACGAGTACTTGAACCGCAAGTGGCCGGAGTTCTGGCTGACGCACGCCAACCTGGACAAGCTCTATGCCGCCGGTGTGCCGATCAGGCAGCGTCAGCACACCGGCCTGACGCACATGAAGACGCTGGTCACGTCGGCGTTCGCGACCAATGCCTCCTCGAACTTCGCCGCCGCATGGCAGCGAGACGTCGACTATTTCATCCCGGCGGCGACGAAGCCGGCGATCTACAACGCATTCAAGAACCGCGTGACGGGAATGTGGAACGACACAACGGCGTTTGCGCCGTTCAAGCCGCTGCCACCGGATGACCCGACGCTGGCAAGCCCCGCCTCCGGCGCGACGGCGATCGCGACCACGTCGAGCCTTGTCTGGAACCTCACCACATTCGCGATCAGTTACGACGTGTACCTCGGGACGTCGCAGGCCAATATGGCGCTCGTCGGCAACGTGCCGGCCCAACTCGTGAACAGTCCGCCGAGCACCTACTCGTGGACGCCGCCGGCGCCGCTCCAGACCGGCGCCACATATTTCTGGCGGATCCTCTCGCGCACCAACGCGACGCCGGTGAACGCTTCGCTCGTCGGGACATCGCCGATATGGTCGTTTACGACGGCCGGCACGAGCGGAGGCCCGCCGCCACCACCACCACCACCGCCGCCGCCACCGCCACCGCCACCGCCACCGGTTGGAACGCTGCCGGCGCCGTGGACGACTCAGGATGTCGGCGCTCCCGGCATCACGGGTGGCGCCTCCGCGTCGAGCGGCACGTTCACGGTGAGCGGATCGGGAGCGGACATCTGGGGGACGACGGATGCATTCCGGTACGTATTCCAGCCGATGTCGGGCAACACGGAAGTGGTTGCGCGTGTCACCTCGCTGCAGAACACGCACGCGTGGGCGAAGGCTGGCGTGATGATGCGCGAGTCGCTCTCGGCGACCGCCGCGCACGTCGTTCTGGATGTGACGCCAAGCGGTACGATCGAGTTCATGACGCGCGCCGCGAGCGGCGCCGCAACGGCGGTCGTCACATACGGTTCGCAGTCGCCGCCGACGTGGCTGAAGCTCTCACGGAGCGGATCCATCGTCAGCGCGTCCGTCTCGGCGAACGGCGAGACGTGGACGACGCTCGGGACGACGACCTTCTCGCCCGCGACGGCGAACATCGGCCTGATCGTGACGAGTCACGACACGACCACGTTGAACACCGCGACGTTCGACAACGTATCGGTCAGCACGGTATCGGCGCCACCGCCAACCGGTGACGGTCTCCCATCGCCGTGGACGAATCAGGACGTCGGATCCGTCGGGCTCGCCGGCAGCGCTTCGTTTTCCGCCGGCACGTTTACCATTCGCGGTGCGGGCGCGGATATCTGGGGCTCGGCCGACGCATTTCAGTACGTGGCCCAGCCGATCACGGGTGATTCGCAGATCGTCGCTCGAGTGACGGCGTTGCAGAACACGCACGCCTGGGCCAAAGCGGGAATCATGATACGGCAATCGACATCGGCCACTGAGCCGCACGTGGTTCTGGACGTCACGCCGGGCGGAACGATCGAGTTCATGACGCGTTCATCGAACGCCGCGGCGACGGCCGTGGTCGCTTACGGTTCGCAGGCACCGCCTGCGTGGCTGAAGCTCGTTCGGAGCGGAACCACGGTCACCGCCTCGGTGTCGTCGAACGGCAGCACGTGGACGACTCTGGGCAGCACGATCCTGGCAATTGGAAGTTCTGCGACCGCCGGCCTCATCGTCACGAGTCACGATGTGTCGGTGCTGAACACGGCGACATTCGATAACGTCACGGTCAGCGTCGCGACGGCGCCTCCGCCGCCCCCGCCACCACCGCCGCCGCCCCCGCCACCGCCACCGCCAACGTCGAGTGACAATGTCGTAATCTACGCAAGCGACATCGCGGCGTCGGCGCGGCACGGGTCGTGGACGGTCGCCTCTGACTCGACCTCGCCAAACGGAATGAAGCTCGTGACGTCTGACAACGGCGTGGCGAACACGAGCAATGCGCTCGCGGCGCCGACCGATTTCGTGGACGTCACGTTCAGCGCCAGCGCCGGCACTCCGTACACGCTGTGGCTGCGGGCGCAGGCGCTCGGCAATTCGAAGTTCAACGACTCGCTGTGGGTCCAGTTCTCGGATGCGTCCGCGAATGGAGCTCCGGCGTACCCCATCAACTCGACGTCCGGACTGCTGGTAAATCTTGCGACCGACTCCACCGGCGGCAGCCTGTCGGGCTGGGGGTGGCAGAACACCGCCTACTGGTTGGTGCAGCCGGCGACGGTGACGTTCTCGTCGAGCGGCACCCACACATTGCGGATTCAGGTCCGTGAGGACGGCGTGCAGTTCGATCAAATCGTGTTGAGCCCCGCGCGGTATCTCACGTCGGCGCCGGGCTCGGTGACCAACGACGGAACGATCCTGCCGAAGCAGTGACTACGGAGCCCTTGCGATGAGCGTCAAAGTTGACTTCGTTGAGGCCGCCCTGGCTCATCCGTGCGTGCTCAGCAAGAGATTTGCAGGCAGGCTCGACTGGCACGACCGTGAGGCAATCCAGAGAACTGCTGTGTCACTTTTTACCCCCTGATCGTCTCACTTCTGAGCGATGCACTACCCTGGGCGGGCGGATCGCTGAACCTCCGCTTGTTTCGGTCATCATCGCGACGCGAAATCGAGCGGCGCTGCTGACGCAAACACTCGATGCGATTTGCGGCCAGCGATGGCCTGCCGAGCGGATCGAGATCATCGTCGCGGACAACGGGTCGACGGACGACACCCGCCGAGTGGTTGAGGCGGCGGGTCAACACGCCGATTCACCGTCATTCCGCTACCTGTACATCGCTGAGCCGGGGAAGTCGAACGCCGTCAACGCAGCGCTGCAATGCGCACGGGGCGACCTTTTCGCCTTCACCGACGACGATGTTCTGCCCGAGCCGTCGTGGATCGAGCGCATCGTCTCTGCGTTCGCCGAAACCAACTGCGACTTCGTCACCGGCCGTATTCTGCCGCGGTGGGAGACTGCCCCGCCGAGGTGGTTGTCGCGTTCGCTCTACGGCGCGCTGTCGGTTCTCGACAACGGTGAGACCCGTCTGGCGATTGGCGCGGGCGGCAGCAGCGACGTGATGGCGCTTGGCGGAAACACCGCAGTACGGTCGCACGTCATCGCTCGTCTTGGCGGGCTCAGAACAGATCTTGGGAGCCTTCACGGGACGCTGCGGACCGGCGAGGATCACGAGTTCTTCCTGCGGATGGTCCACGCCGGATGTCGCGGCACCTACGAGCCGACAGCGGTGGTGCGCCACTGGGTCCCTCGAGAGCGGCTGACGCCGGCGTATTTCTGGCGATGGCTCTACCAGAATGGCCGCGCCGTCGCGCGGCTCGAATCTTCGTACCCCTTGGCGGTCGCCCGGTTGCTGCGAGTACCGCGATATTTGTGGCGCGAGGCAGCCGCGAACGCATGGCTCGCGGTCCGGTACGTGGTCGGCGGCAATCGTGGGTCCGGGCTGGCAGCGGCGCTCCGGGTCGTGTGGTTTGGCGGGTACATCCGGGAAGCCTGGCTGGGCCGGACGCGTATCGCGTCCGGCGGGCGCGTATGACCATCAGCGTCATCATCGCCACACATAACCGATGCGATCTGCTCGACGAATGTCTGACGCACCTGGCGCGGCAGGCATTTGCCGCGGATGACGAGGTCATCGTCGTCAATAACGGATCGACCGATGCGACCGAAGCCGTCATCGCCCGTCACGCGCGCCAGTACGCCGTGCCGCTGCGTTATCTCGAGGAGGCGAGGCCGGGCAAGTCCTACGCAATCGCCGCCGCGGCGGCCGTGGCGGCAGGCGACGTGTTCGCGTTCACCGATGACGACGTGAATGTCGAGGCGACGTGGGTCGAAGCCATTCGAACAGCGATGGCCGATTCAGCGTGTGCGCTCATCGGGGGACCTGTCGAGCCAAGATGGGAACGTCGGGCGCCCGCGTGGCTGCGTATCGCCGCTGACAGCTACGGCCGGCTGACCGCGCCCCTCGCGCTCCTGAACTACGGCGTCGAGACCGTCGAGCTCGGACCGCGCACCGTGCTCGGCGCAAATCTCGCCGTGCGGCGCGAGGTGTTCGAGCGCGTGGGCGGCTTCGCGCCGCATCTTGGCAAACTGCGCGGCACGCTGCTGACGGGTGAGGATCACGAGCTCTGCCGCCGCGTGCAAGCCGCCGGCCTGCGCGCGTTCTATAGTCCTGCCCTGCGAGTGCGTCACTGGGTCCCCGCCGAGAGGATGCGCATTCGATACTGCTTATCGTGGTTCTTCTGGTCCGGCATCACCAACGCCGCAGTGGACGCCGAGAACTCTCGGCCGGGCCGCACGCTGTTGGGCGTTCCGATTTATCTCGTCAAACGCGTCGCGACCGCCGGCATCGGCGCGGTGGGGGCCGCTATCGCTGGCAATCTGACCGGCGCGATCGAACGGGCCATCGACATCGCATTCACGGCCGGCTACGCCGCGCGCCGCTGGGGCCTGGCGTTTGCGAACGCCGCGACGCCGCCGGCAAGGGGCACTTCGTGAAGGTTTCGTGCGTCACCGTGCTCGTCTGCACCTACAACCGTGCGCGGCTGCTGCGCGAGACGCTCGCGGCGATGCAGGCGATGGCGCCACCGTCGGACTGCTCGGTCGAAATCATCGTCGTCGACAACAACTCGACCGACGACACCAGGCTCGTCATCGTCGAATCGGCCTGCGGACCGTTTCCAATTGTTGCGCTCGAGGAGCCGCAGCAGGGCAAGAGCTTCGCGCTCAATCGGGGTCTGTCGCGCGCCCACGGCGACATCGTGGCGCTCACCGACGACGATGTCATCCCCAATCCGGACTGGCTGGAGCGACTGGTGGCCGACTTTCGCACGCGCGACGTGACGTTCGTGTGCGGCAAGGTGCTCCCGCGATGGAGTCGCGTGCCGCCGCCTGAGCTGCTGATCGCGCAGGCGAAGCACATCTGGGGACCGATTGCGATCATCGACTACGGCGACCACGCCTTCGATTACGTCGCGGAAAACCGGAACCAGTGGCTGCCGATCGGCGCCAACCTCGCGTTTTCACGCGAAGCGATTCTCACGATCGGGGGGTGGCGTACGGACCTCGGGAAGGTGAACAACACGCTGATCTCGGGAGAAGACCACGAGATCTTCATGCGACTTCGCCGTTTCGGGTTGTACGCGGGCTATTACGACCCCGACGTGGCCGTGCGGCACTACGTGCCGGCGCAGCGGCTCACGCGCCGGTACTTCCGGCAATGGTTCTTCTGGCACGGGAAAACGCGGGCGTTGATGATCGAGGATCTCTATCCCGACGTCGACCTCACGCGTGTACCGCGTGTTGCGGGTGTGCCGCGGTTTCTCTGCCGTGAGGTGCTCGCACAGTTCTGGCGATGGCTGCGCACACGCTGCAGCAACGACGCGCTGAAGGCCCTTCACGAAGAACTTCGGCTGCTGCAGTTCGCCGGCCTGGTCACCGAGTGCTGGCGGCGCCGCCACATCGGCGCCGGCCCGGTCATTGCAGAGAGGCTCAGCAGGACTCATGTTGCGCGATGATCTGCGTGAAATGCTTCGCGAGCAGTTCGATTTTCGCGAGCTGTTGTGTCAGATGACGGCGCGCGATCTGCTGCTGCGCTACAAGCAGACCGTCATGGGGTTCGCGTGGGCGCTGCTGATGCCCCTCCTCAACACCGCGATTTTCTCGTTCGTGTTCATGCGGGTGGCCCCCATTCAGACGCGCGTCGCGTACCCGCTGTTCGCGTATTGCGGCCTGCTCGCCTGGAACTTCACCGCCTCGGCGCTTCGCTTTTCCGTCACGTCGCTCACGTCCAACACGAATCTCGTCACCAAGGTGTACTTCCCGCGGGAGATCTTTCCGTTCTCCGCCGTGGCGGTTTCGTTCGTGGATTACGCCATCGCCGCAACCGTGCTCGTGGCGCTGATGATCTACTACCGCGTCGCGCCGTCGAGCGCAATCCTTCTCTTGCCGATGGTCGTCGCGGTGCACGTGATGTTCACCGCGGCGCTTGCGCTCCTCTTGGCGATGGCCAATCTGTTCTACCGCGACGTGAAGTATCTGTTCGACGTGTTCCTGACGGTCTGGATGTTCGCGAGCGCGGTGGTCTATCCCATTGATGCCGTCGGCGGCCGGGTTGGCGCGTTGATTCGCGCGAATCCGATGACCGGCATGGTCGAGGCGTATCGAAGCGTGCTGCTGTACGGCGCCGCGCCGGATCCGGCCTCGTTCGCGTGGACCACAGCCGTCACGGTCATCCTCCTTCCATCGGCGTGGCTGCTGTTTCACCGGTGCGAGTTCCGGTTCGCCGAAAACATCTGATCATGTCGATGCGACGTGTGATCTTCGATGGGGTCTGGAAGGCGTTTCGCCGCGGCGAGCGGCACGACTCACTTCGCGATCTCCTCCCCGCGCTCGTCAGGCGGTCGCTCGGGCGGCAACGCGCCGTCAGCGAGAACGTCTTCTGGGCGCTGAAGGACGTGAGCTTCGACGTGCAGGCGGGCGAAGCGCTCGGCATCATCGGTCGCAACGGCGCGGGAAAATCTACCGTTCTGAAGCTGTTGACACGCATCCTCAAACCGACGCGCGGTTCGTGCGCCGTTGTGGGACGTTCCGGCGCGCTCATCGAAATAGCCGCAGGATTTCATCCGGACCTGACCGGCCGCGAAAACGTCTACCTCCAGGGCGCGATCATGGGGATGCGACGCGCCGAGATTGCCGCGCGCTTCGACGACATCGTGGAGTTCGCCGGAATCGAGCCGTTCGTCGACACGCAGGTGAAGCGCTATTCCAGCGGGATGAACGCGCGGCTGGGATTTTCGATCGCCGCGCACCTGAGCCCGGACGTCCTGCTCATCGACGAGGTCCTCTCGGTTGGCGACATGGCCTTCCAGGAAAAGTGCCAGGCCCGCATGAAGCAGTTCCGCGACAACGGCGTCGCGATTGTCTTCGTGTCGCATTACCTGCCTGCCGTCGCCCGGCTGTGCAACAAGGTGTTGCTCCTCGATCAGGGCGCGACCGTACGGCTGGGAACACCGCCGTCCATCATCGCGGAGTACTGCAGTGGGAGCAGAGCGAGCGATGAGAACGATGTCGCGATCAAAGCCAGGCTGCGACGCAGCCGGGCGGATCGCGTCGACGACACGTTCGAGGTCGCGGCGGGCGAACGGTTGAACCTGGACGTGACGGTTCAATTTCGAGTCGAGGTCGAGCAGGCCACGCTCGGCGTCGTCGTGTGGGACCTCACTCGGGAGTTGTACGTGTACGGCGCGAGCTCGGACTTCGTCGGCGTGCCGCCGATTCGGGCTCGGGCCGGCGATCTGCGCACTTTCAGTTTCACATTCGACGCCAACCTGACCCGAGGCCTCTACGCCATCGAGTTGAACGTGGTCGACGCCGACCGGCACCGGTTCCTCGGCATCGCGCGCGGGATAATCCACTTCCAGGTCGTCGAGCAGATTTCCTACGACGGCATCGCAAACCTCTATCTCGCCGGGCGCGAAGGGGCTTCGGTCCACGACCTGCGACACGCTCACCCGGGAATCGCCCGTTGAAAGGGCTCTGATCATGGAACACTCGTCGCTTGCCAAAGAATGGAACCGGATCATCGCGCCGCGTACTGGCGATGTTCGCGCAGACCTCGTGCAGGATGCCGCCGAATTCCTTGGCATTCCACTCGACGCCGCCTGGGAGCGCCTGGCAGGCGCGGGGGACCGTTTCCGCGAAGAATGGTTGCGAACCGTCGACGACTCACGGGACCAAGCGACGCTCACGCAGTTCTACAACCTGTCGGACACCGAGCTGTTCGAGTTAATCGAATGGCATGCCAACGATGCGATCCACTATCGAACGCTGGTCTTGCGCGACTTCGCCAGCGGGCGGACTGGCCGCAACTACCTCGACTACGGCTCGGGGATTGGCAACGACGCGCTGGTGTTCGCTGACGCCGGCTTTGACGTGACGTTGGCCGACATTTCCGACTGTCTGCTGGCCTTTGCGGCCTGGCGCTGCCGGCGGCGCGGCTTCACCGTGCGGACGATCGATCTCAAACGCGAATCGCTGCCGCCCGACCGCTTCAATGTGGTCCTCTGCTTCGACGTACTCGAACATATCCTCAAGCCGCTCAACGTCGTGCGCAAGATCCGCGCGGCACTTCGCGCCAGCGGGCTGCTCCTCGTGCACGCACCGTTTGGCGACGATCCGGTGCACCCGATGCACGTGGTCGATCGCGATGTTGTGACGCCGCGCATGCGATCGTTCGGGTTGCTTCCGGTCGACTGCGAGTTTCCGTCGTTCATCGTGGCACCCCAGCTCTACGAGAAGCGAGCAATCCCGACCGTGGACCGGGCGAGGTATTACGTCTACGACACCTACCTCGGCTCCTGGCGTCCGCGCCTCCGGGCGTTGTATCGACGCGCGCGGCGGCGGCTCGCGCCGTCGGCAGCCTAGCTCACCGCTGGCCTCGACTTTGCGGATTGGTCGAGCGACGGCCCCGAAAAGAGCTCTGCAGTGGAACGCCGCTTCCACTAAACAGCAACCGGCCGAGCAGAAAGGCGACTATGTTGACTCAGCGACACTTCGTAGCAGCAATGACCGGACTCGCTCTAGCGGCCGCCATGGGGGCGACGGCGTCAGCCGAAGGGAGGCGGAATGACGGCTCGCGACATCGAGGGTCGCACGAGGATTCTTCGCAGTTTGTGTCCGCGCCCGCCTGCAGCGTTCCGCAGAACGGACACGTCCAGTTCGTCAACGACCGAAGCCCGTTCCGCGGCAGCTCTCGCGGCGCGTATGGCCAGATCTTTTTCGCCGGCGGCGGTACGATGGTCCCGTCCGGGAGTTCATCCGGCAGCAGGTCGACAGGCTCTTCATCGAATGGCGCACCCGGCGTGCCCTCTGTGACGACGCCGGGTCGGCCGACTGGCCCGGCTCTTCCTGTGCACGGCGGTGACGACCCCCCCGGACACCACGGGAATCAGGACGGGCCTGATGGACCAGGTGGACACGACGATAACGTCGCCGTGAACGGCGGCTCGGTGACTGGCGGCGGGGTCAGCCGTCTCGGTCCGCTTGCGGTCAACCCGGAACCAGCCAGCCTCCTGCTGGTCGGCACAGGTCTGGGCACCATTCTGCTCGCCCGCCGTCGCGCGCGGAAGCAGAGGCCCTAAATGGTCGGCGTCGGCGCCTGGGTGCTCTCCGCGGCACTGCTCTACGCCGCAGTCCTAGTCAAGCTCGTTCAACAGTGGGGGACTGACCCGACATACTCTCACGGGTTTCTTGTGTCGCCGATCGCGCTCTTCCTCGTGTGGCAGGAGCGCGATCGGTTGCGCGACGCTCCCTCCCGGCCGTCGGCGCTCGGCCTCGTCCTCATCGCGGTCAGCCTCGGGTTGTATGTGCTCGGCTCGCTCGGAGCCGAGCTGTTCGTGACGCGCGTCTCGCTCATCGGGGTCGTCGCGGGAACGGTGCTCTACGTCTTCGGATGGAACCATCTCCGCCTCGTCGCCTTTCCGATCGCGTTTCTCGTCTTCATGATTCCGCTCCCCGCGATCGTGTTCGACCGCGCGACGGTCTCACTTCAGCTCGTGGCGTCCCGGATGGGCGAGGATCTGCTGCGCGCCGCCGACGTTCCTGTGTTGCGCGATGGAAACATTCTGACGCTGCCGACGATCACACTTGAAGTCAACGACGCGTGCAGCGGAATTCGATCGCTGATGGCGCTGCTGAGCGTGGCGGCTCTCGTCGGCCACTCCTCCGAGGGTGCGCGGTGGAAACGCGCGTCGCTCGCCTTTGCCGCCCTTCCGATCGCCATCGGGCTGAACGGCGTCCGAATCGCTGCCACGGGCCTCGCTGCCTCACAGTTCGGTCCGGCAGCCGCCAGTGGCGCGATCCACACGGCCTCGGGATGGCTCGTCTTCGTACTCGCGCTCGGCGTCGTCTGGGCGCTGCAAAAGACGTTCGGCTCCCACGCCGCCCGTGCGGCGCATGCGCGGCTGGGGACCGTATGACGTCGCGGCGTCTCCTGATCGTTGCGGCATGGATGGTGGCGGCTGGTGGCTTCCTGCGAATCGTCTCTGCAGCCGACCTCGTGCCGGAGGCGTCCGGGCTCCGGGCTTTGCCGCTCCAGATTGACGACTGGCGCGGTCACGACTTGGGACGATTCGATCGCGATACCGAGGCAGTCCTGCAGGCCGACGACTATCTATTGCGCAGGTACGCACGCGACGGCGTGCCGGTGGATCTGTTCGTCGCGTACTACGCGACGCAGCGCTCCGGCCATACGATCCATTCGCCGCTGAACTGCCTGCCGGGCACCGGCTGGGAATGGGTCGACCGACGCCGCGAGCGAGTCTCGGTCGGGCCCGGACGCGACATCGACATCAACGGCAACGTCGCGCGGAAGAACGGGGAGCAGAGTCTCGTCTACTACTGGTATCAGAGCCACGGCCGCGCGACCGCGAGCGAGTATCGGAACAAGCTGCTGCTCGTTCAGGACGCGTTGACGCTTCGCCGGAGCGACGGCGCGCTGGTCCGTGTCACGGCGCCGGTTCTCCCGCGCATTGCGCGCTCAGCCGACCTCGCCGCCTTCATTCGCGCGTTGTATCCGATACTCGCGCGTCATCTTCCGGAGTAAACGCATGCGCAGCCGGATTGCCTCAATCATGATTGTCGCCACCGTTTGTGGCGGCTGCTCCCGGCATTCCTTCGAGCGATTCTTCACGAGCGGCCAGCGATACCTGACTGCGAAACAATACGCCGAGGCGGCGATTGAATTCGAGAACGCAGCCCGCGCCGATCCTCGGTCGATCACGGCGCAGATGAAGCTCGGCGATTCGTATGCGGCGCTTGGCCAGGAAAGCAACGCCGCGGCCGCGTACCAGCGCGCCTGCGCGCTCGACCAGCACAATGTTCCTGCATGCGTGCGGTCCTCAGCCGCGCTTCTCGCAATGGGCGACTACGCGACCGCCTCATCGGAGGCGCGTGTGGCGCTCGCCGCCGATCGCTTCAACCTCGACGCGCAGTTGATTCTCGCCAGCGCGCTGGCCGGCGTCCGCCGGTTCGCCGAAGCCGAGGAGCGCCTCCAGGCTGCGCTTGCGTCCGCGCGTCAGGACCCGCGCGTCTACAAAGCGCTCTCGACGCTGCAGCTGCGCCGGGGCAACACGAAGGCGGCCGAAGCGTCGCTGCTGCAGGCGATCAAGCTCGACCCTTCGATCGCGGACGCGCGTGTAAGCCTGGGGCAGTTGTATCTCGAGACCGGGCGCGCGGTGGACGGCGAGAAGCAGCTGCGCGCCGCGCTCGAAATCGCGCCGGAGGATGTAGACGCCAATCGGACGTACGCAAACTACCTGGTCACAACCGCCGACTGTGCGGACGCAGAGAAGTACTGGCAGATGGTCGCTGCGAAATCGAAGGACGACTCCGGGATCCTCTCGCTCGCGGACTACTATATCTGGAGCGGGCGGCCCGACGACGCACTCCGCGTGCTGGAGACGGTATCGTCCAGAGACAACGGTGGCGCGGCAAAGGTGCGCGTGGCGTCGATCCTGTACGACCGCGGCGAGCATTCGAAGGCGGAGACGATGGTCGACGAGCTGCTCGCGCACGACCAGGCCAGCGTCAACGGGCTGCTGTTGAAGGCGCGGATGTCGCTCGATGGCGGCGACGCCGCGTCCGCGCGCGATTACGTGCACCGCGCCGCGGAGGTCGCCCCCGACGCGCTCGCCGTACGCGACATGCTCGCCCAAGTGAACGCTCAGCCGTAATCCGGCCGATGCACTCGCCCGACAATGCGGCAACGTGTACGGTGATTCCAGGGACATGGCTCGTAGATTCCTGACAACGCTCATCGGCGTCTGGATGGTGGCTGTGGTGACTTCAGCAGGAGCGCCGGGCATTCAGTTGGCAATCCACGACGGCCGCGTGTGGCTCACCGCGACAAACGCGACGGTGCGACAGATTCTCACCGAGTGGGCGCGCGTCGGACGCACGCATATCGTCAACGGAGACCGCATCCCTGGCGGACCATTGACGCTTCAGCTTGACGGCGTCGCCGAGCAGCAGGCCCTGGACGTATTGCTTCGATCGGCCGGCGGCTTTATCGCGGCGCCCAGGACAATCGCGGTCGCGGACGCGTCGCGCTTCGATCGGATCATCATTCTACCGACCAGAGGGGCACAGAAAGACGATGCGACGCGTACCGCCGGCGTTCAGGCCCTGATGCCTCCGCCGCTATATTCGCAAACCGCTCCGGCGACGGTTGCGACGCCCGGCGTTGAACGGGTCATTGGCGCCGACGGTCTGCCGGTGCCCGACGATCAGGAAGACACGCCCGGTGGTCCGCCGCCGCCGCGACCATCCTTCACGTCGATGCCGCCGGGGTTCTCACCACCGCCCGACGTGGCACCGCCAACACCGGGTGCTGGGAACCCGACACCCACCGCGAGACCCACGTCGCCCGCCGGCGTGGCGGTGCCAGGAATGATTGTGCAGCCTCCTGTTCCCTCGGGGCAGGCGCGACCGCCCCGTCAATAAGATAACCGTCGCGTGCCTTTTCGAGGTGGCGTATGACCCTTCTTGCCGCGACTGCGGGATTCACCGGGGTGATGAAAACGCTCTACCGCTCGCCTCTCTCGACACCGATGCGGCCGGCGCTCCGCCGATTCCGTCGCACGCGGCTGATGCCTGTCCACTGGCTGAAGTCTTGGCGGTTGTTCGTCATCCTCAACTTCGGATATGGATATCTGCGTTCGGTCGCGACCGAAACGCCGCTCGACAACGACCTGAATCCGAATCCCTGGTACACGTATCCCGCCGTCGAGTATCTGAAGCAGCTCGATTTTCGCGACAAGAGGGTCTTCGAGTATGGATGCGGCCACTCGACGCTCTTCTGGGCTGCGCGGGCCCAGCATGTCGTCAGCGTCGAACACAATCGCGAGTGGTACGAGACTATGGCTTCCCGCGTGCCGACGTCATGCCAAGTGATATTCGAGCCGGAATCGAACGCGTATGCGTCCACCATTGACGAGTTTCACGATGGCTTCGACGTGATCGTCGTCGACGGCCTCGTGACGGGACGAACGCGGCTGAAATGCGCCAAGGCCGCGGTTCGGCGTCTGCGCCCGGGCGGGATGATCATCCTCGACAACTCCGACTGGCTGCCGGAGTCCTCGCGCTACCTGCGCACATCGGGATTGATTGAGATCGACATGACCGGCTTCGCCCCGATCAACGATTACACGTGCACGACCTCGTTTTACCTCCACCGCGCGTTCGCATTCGAGCCATTGGGCGATCGGCAGCCGATGCACGGCACCGGCGCGCAGCCGTACAACTGGGAGCGTGGCGCCATGTCGGAGCGGCTGGCGGCCGAAACCGGCGCGGGCGCCGCGGCCTGATCACGTGACACGTCTGCACCGGCCGGATCGGTCAACACGGCAACCGGCCATCCGACCGTGCCGTCGAACGAGAGTTGAGACGTGGTGCTCAAGAAAATAAAACAGAGCGTGCTTGGTTCGGCGAGAGGTTGTGGCGTCTTTTCCCTCGTCCAGAACAGTAAATGGCGGCGCGACCGCCTGCTGATTCTCGCCTATCACGGGATAGCCATCGATGACGAGCACCGCTGGAAGCCGACGCTCTTTCTGCAGCCGGAGTATTTCCGCGATCGGCTGCGCCTGATCGAGAAGGCGGGCTGCACGGTTCTCCCGCTGCGCGAAGCTCTTCGCCGCCTGTACGCGAACGACTTGCCCGAACGAAGCGTCACGCTGACATTCGACGATGGCACGTACGACTTTTACAAGCACGCTTACCCGATCCTGAAAGAGTTCGACTTCCCCGCCACGGTTTACCTGACCACGTTCTATGCGGACTACAACAGACCGGTGTTCGACGTCATTGCCTCGTACATTCTCTGGAAACGGCGCCGCGCATCCGTGAACATGAAGAAGCTCACAGGTCAGGAGATCAGATTCGATCTGGGAAATGAAGCGGCGCATGCCCGCGTACTGCGAGAGCTGCATGGCTTTTCCAGTCTCCGGAATCTGTCAGCGGAAGAAAAAGACGAGCTCATCGCACGGCTGGCTGATGCGGTCGGCGTGGATCATGGAGAGATTCTGCGCAAGCGGATCCTCCATATCATGACGCCCGAGGAGGTCGCCGCCATCGCGTCCGATGGGATAGACATTCAACTGCACACGCACCGCCATCGCACACCTTCGGACAGAAGACTCTTCCTGCGGGAGATTGAAGACAACCGGAAGCGCATCGAAGCGATGACCGGGTCGCTTCCCACGCACTTCTGTTACCCGAGCGGAGTCTACGAGGAGGCGTTCCTCCCGTGGCTGAGGGAAGCGGGCGTCGAATCAGCCACCACGTGCGATCCGGGAATCACGACGCGGAGCTGCGACCCGCTGCTTCTGCCGCGCCTGGTAGACAGTTCGACTCTTTCCCCGGTGGAGTTCGAAGGCTGGCTGGCCGGGGTGGCCGACATGCTCCCGCACCGGGCGCGGGCGTGAGCGTCGTGTGAGTCAACACGCGCAGGTTGACGGATGGATTCGCAGATGTCCATGACCCTAGCACTCAGATCGTTTCGCCGCCGCTGGACTGCCGAATCCTCGCCGTGGGCCCTGCGGACCAAGCAGTTCGTCGCCTCGGTTCTGCCCGACCGTGTGTTGGTGAGCTTGAAGAAGCGGTACTACCTGAGTCTGCTGCGCGCCGACGCCGACGAGCTGATGGAGACTGATGCGCGGGCCCTTCCATGGCTTCTGAAGCCCGGCGACTTCGCCATCGACGTCGGGGCCTTCGTCGGGTTCTACTCCCAGCGGCTTTCGCGGCTGGTGGGTCCCGCAGGGCTCGTCTGGAGCTTCGAGCCGATGCCGCCAACCTTCGAGATCCTCAGCGCGTCACTGCAGCGCCTCGCCCTGAGGAACGTCTTCGCCTTCCCGTACGCGGTCAGCGACCACGACGGCGCCGCCACGATGGAGATCCCCCGCTTCACCGGCGGCGGCGAGTCATGGTGGGACGCACGGATCGTCGAACAGGGAGCGCGAGAATCGTTGAGGCGGTTCGACATCGTCACGAAAACTCTCGATGCGCTGCTCGCCGATTCGGACCGTCCGGTGACCTTCATGAAGATCGATGCCGAGTATCACGAATTGCATTGCGTCCGCGGTGCGGTCGACACGCTTCGCCGCTGGCGACCGGCGATTCAGGTCGAAACGCTGGGCGACCTGGACGAGCCCGGGTCCGATCTCAGCACGCTCGCAGCGGAACTGTCCGGCGTCGGGTACTCACCATATTGCTTCGACGGCGAGCGATTCCACCGGCGCCGACACGGTGAACGCCAGCAGAACGTGTTTTTCCTTTGCAGTCACCACGCGTCCGTCCTGTAGCGCGACGCCACTGACGTGCTGGCGTGCTGGCGTGCTGGAGCATTGGCCCGGCAAGGTCCGCACACGGTTGAGGTCGGCCGACGCGAATCGTCCTCCGGCAGAGATTTTGCTCTGCTGTTAGTGCAGATGGAGAATCGGGGTGCGCTCCCCGGCAATCGTATGAACACCTCGCCGGTGGCGTATCACGACGACGAGCTACGGATCGCGCTGGACGGAGCGAACCCGCTGCGCGCCGTGCCCGACACCAGGAACGCCGAGTCGGTTCTCGACATCGGTTGCGGAGCGGGCCAGACCCTCGCAGCGATCGGCAACCACAAGCGCCGCGTGGGCGTGGACATCGATCTCGACGCTTTGCGATTTGGATCGGCCGGAACGGCGACGAGCGGGATCCGCCTTGCAGCCGCAAAGGGCGAACACCTTCCGTTCGCCGATCGCACGTTCGATTTCGTCTATTCACGCGTCGCACTCCCATACATGCACATCCCCGCGGCATTGGCGGAGATGCACCGCGTGCTTCGGCCTGGCGGTCGTCTGTGGCTGACACTTCACACGATCGCCATCCCGTCCGCGCAGTTCCGGCGCGGAAATCTCAAAGGCAGGATTTACGCGGCTTACACCGTGCTGAACGGCTTGTGCTTTCACGTGAGCGGCCGCACGATCCCCTTCCTGCGCGGGCTCCGCGAGTCGATCCAAACCGAGCGCGGGATGCGCATAGCGCTCTCACGCGCAAACTTTTCACACGTCGAGTTTCACCAGACGACGCACCATTTCACGGTCACCGCTGTACGATGATGCCTGAAGCCGCTGATGCGCTCGCGACCTCCCCTTCCGCGGATCCGAACGCCGCAGGGCATGCAACGGCGACCGCCACGCATCACGCTCGTCTTCCGCTCGAGCGGCCGACGCCCGTCGAGAAGATCGACACCTATTGCCTCACCGACCTGCCATCGCTCGAAGCTGCGCTGTCGAACGGGCTCCTGCGCGAATGGCGGCGCGTCGTAGACGAAGACCCGCTCGCGAGCCTGTTCCAGTCGCCTGGCTGGTGCATGCCGTGGTACCGCTGCTATCAGCGTGAGTACGATCCGTACGTCATCGTTGTCAACGGAAGGCGCGGCCTGGTGGGCATCGTGCCGATGGCGGTTGATCGCGGCACCGGCGAGCTCGCGTTCGCCAGCAACACGATGGCGGACTACCGCGACATCGTCGCGGTACCCCGGAGTCGCGCGACGGTTGTGTCGGAGCTGATCCGGTGTTATCTGGCCGGGCGCTTTCCCAACCCGCTCGAGATCGGTTGGATCGATCCTGCCTCCGATACGCCGGCGTTGATCGCCGACCTCTGCCGCCAACGCGGCTTGAAATACACAACCCGGCATCACCCGTGCTGGCGCTGGTTCCCGCCGCCGCCGCAGAAACCGAGCGCTCAGAAATTCCTGAACTGGTACAAGCGGCACGGAAACATCTCGTTCGAGGTAGTCGATTCCGAGGCCGCGTGGGCGCGCTTTCGCGAGGAGTATTACCACCAGCACTCGCTCCGGCAGATCCAGGCCGGCCGGAAGACTGCGTTCGACGCTCGGAAAGCCGAGTTCTACGAACACCTGTTTCATTCACAGGAGCTGCAAAGTCACGTCACCGCATTCCGGGTCGACGGCACCATGCGCGCCGGCCACTTTGGATACGTCTGGCGAGGTGTTCTGCTTCTCGGGCCTCCCTCGATCCGCCTCGAAGACGAACAACGCTCGCCCGCAATGATCCTGTTCGCCTGGATAGTTCAGAACGCGTCCGACCTGGGTCTCGCGGGGTTCGACCTGACCATCGGCGACAGCGATTTCAAGAAACGCCTCGGCAACACGTGCGTCGAACTGACCGCCGTAGACGTCTACCGCCGCCCGCGCGACTACCACCTGCAGGCGATCCGCAGCCACGCCATCTCCGTGGCGAAGAAAGCGGTCGCGGCGGTCGGCGGCGAAGACGCGTGGAAGACGAAGATCAAGCCTGCCGCCGCCTGGCTCGATTACAAACGGCTGCGCGTGGCCGAGATGGGCGTGCCCGCCGCAATCCGGATGGCACTGGGCGGCGCGTCATCGACCGTGTACGAACGGCGCATCGGGCAGGTGTACTCGATGACGCCCCGGCAGCTGCGGCCCGTTGAACCGAGACTCGAAGTTGGCGAGCATTACGACGTTCACGACAACTGCGTGGAGGATCTGCTTCTCTGGAGCGGCACTTCGCCCAGCACGGCGAGCGCCATCACCGCCTGCGCGCGGTCGTACGCACGGATCCGCAACCTGGGCCGTTCGTTTCACACGATCCTCATCAGCGGCAAGCTCGCGGCGTGGGGGTACTCTTACTGGGCAACGGAGCCGGCGAACCTGACGGAGACGCCAGGCGCAGTGCTCGACTTCGACGCGGACTCCGTCTCGCTCTACGACTTCCACACGATCCCCGCGTTCCGCGGCCGTCGTCTGTACCAGGCGCTCCTGACACATATCCTCGAGAAGCGGTTCGCTGAGGGAGCGGCTCGCGCGTACATCACCGTGCTCGAATCGAATACGGCGTCCCGAATCGCCATCGAGCGCGTGGGGTTTCAGCTGATGCGCGAGAACCACTACCGGCGGCTGCTGAAGCGGCGTTCCCTGACCTCGCGCTCGCCCGAGCGCTGACGCCATAACGAGCGCGGGCCACGTCCAACGCGCGTTTACGCGCGCCTTACCGCCGACGGACGGCGATCCCACCTGGCCCACATCTCCAGCACCCGTTCGGAGCCCGGCACGCGCATGAGGATCAAGCTGCGCGAGGCGGGATCCAGCACTGCGAAGAAGGCGAGGCTGAAGTACAGGCTCGCGAGAATCGCTCCGGCGCCAATCACTTCGGACCAGTTGCGGCCGGGAAGCAGCCTGAATCTCAGGAGCCCGGCAACCATGATGACCGGGACCGCGCACAGCAGAGCGCGGGTGTAAATGGCATCGATGTATTCGTAAACCGAGAACCGATTGATGCGGCACATGATGACCGCGAGATACACGCAGCGGCTCACCATGAGCGACACCGCCACCACGCAGGCGGCGCCGAAAGCGCCGTAACGCGGTACCACGAGGAACATCGCCACGATCGAAGAGATCACCTCGACGACGATGCCGTAGGCGTACAGCGCATGTCGGCCCTGGCCCAGGAGAACCGCTCCAGAGTTGAACTGCCCCGCGATCGCGAACAGGAAAGGCACCGCCAGCACCGGGAGCAGCGGACCACTCGTCCGGCCAAACAGCGGTGACACCCAGACCGTCAACAGCGGAGTTCCATAGAACGACAGGAAGACCGCGAGCGGCATGAACAACGCCAGGCAATGCCGGTTCGTCACGACCGCCATGTTCCAGACGTTGCGCGAATCCCGCTTCTCGTCGAACTCTGCGGTGACCGACGCGGTGATGTACCCCACTTTCGCGAAAGCCTCCGCCGTGTACATCAACAGCCGCCACGGCAGCGCGAAAAACGCGACGTCGTTCGGACCCCGCAGGTAGCCCAGCATCGTCGAAGGCGATTGAATCGATATCAGGTTCGCCGCGGCCATGACCGACGAGTGTTTGCCATAATGAAACATCCCCTTCAACGCCTCGACGCGAACCAGCTGCGGCGACAGCTTCAACTCAGGGAACGCGCGTTTGAGGTTAACGATGTTCCAGAGGTCTTCACCGATCTGAACGCAGACAGTCAGCACGGCAAGCCCGATCAATCCGTACCCCGACAAGAGCAGCGTAATCGATCCGGCGGCGCGAGCCATCAGCGCGACAATGTACGCGCGGTTGATGAGATCGAAGCGTTGGAACGCTTCGAGCGCCCCGGTTATCGGCGAAACGATCAGCCGCTCCGATATGGAGAACGCAATGATCAGAATCAGGAGCCGCGCGTCGTTCTGCAACGTCGGCTGGATTTTGAAGAAATCCATCGCGGCGTAACGACCGAGGATCGCGAGCAGGAAGCATGGCGTCGAAATCATCATGAAATACACAACCGCGCTCGCGACCGTCTGATTGATCTCCGTCCATTCCTGCCGCGCCTTGTAGCGCGCGCATCGGTTGATCACGGCCGACCGGAATCCGAAATCCAGCAGGCGCAGGTAGTCCATCGTCGAGAACAGCAGGACCCACACGCCGTATCGCTCGACGCCCAGCCGGCGAACGATGATCGGTGAGAGCACGATCCCGAGGAGGAGGTTCACCGCGACGCCGATCCAGCTCCACACGACGTTGACCAGGAACCGTTTCTTCTGCGACGGAGGGTCGGCGGCCGGAGGATTGACTGCGGTCATTTCCTGAGAGGGGTCAGAGGAGAAAGTCCCGGAACGTGCGCGCCAGCGCCATTCGTGTCCGCGAGGAACCTCTGCCATTCATTGTTGAGATGCTCGTCATACGCCACGGGCACGCCTTAGCTGAAGCAAATCGGAAGCCGGAAATGGACGAGCCCGATCAGCCCTCGGCCAATTGCGGCGGACAGGCGACTTCAAGCTCAGACTTCCGTCGCCGAAAAAGTCGGCCCTCGAGGCGATGGCGCATGCGGAGCGATGGCCGTTCGACGATGTAGAACGACGCGAGCGCCGAGACGGCGACCAGGACGATGTTCAACGGAAACGTCGCTACGACCGACGTCGAATATCGGTTGAGAAACAGCTGCTGCCACAGGTAGATCGAGTAGCTGATCACACCGACGAACGCGATTGGAGGAGCGTTCAGAAACCGACCCACGCGGCTTGTATGGTACGTCACGGCCCAGTGGACGCATAGCGCGGCACCAAGATTCATGACCGTGAAACTTACGAAGAAGTAGGGCCGCGGATGCTCGTGGAGAGCGCTGGCTGCCAGCACGGCCAGGGGCACGAGCAAGAAGGCAGAGGATTCAAGGAAGCGCCGGTACCATACCTGCGCCATGAGCCAGTTGGCCAGACCCGCAAGCAGACACCCCATCGCGAGAGAATCGGCGACCGTTTCGAAACCGTGCCCGATGCCGCCGTAGGGTGACGGCGCGAGCTGCCACATGGCGAGCCGGACGAAGGGTGAAATGAGGACGACCGCCGCAGCGACGCCGAACCCTCCTGACGGCCCGGCGAGCAGCAGCACCGCCGGCCACAGCAGATAAAACTGTTCCTCCACAGCGAGCGACCAGGTGTGTCCAATCCACCAGGAGCGCTGCGGATAGTAGTTCGACGTATACGTGATCGCATGCGGCAAGTCGCCGGGCGCAAGCTGGATGAGCTGCAGCACCGCCGCCGTCGCCACCGCCGCGACCAGCACGTAGTACGGCGGCAGAATCCGGAAGGTTCTGCGGAAATAAAACCGAGAAAGGCTGACGGTGCCGCGGCGATTCCATTCGTCGAGGAGCAGATTCGTGATCAAGAAGCCGGAGATCACGAAGAAGACGCGCACCCCGAGCTCGCCCAGCGCGAGGATGTTCACGACCCCTGCGTTTGCCGGAAACCCACGAGTGCCCGCGAGGTGGCTCAGCACGACCATTCCAATGGAAACCGCTCTCAGCCCGTCGAGCGATGGGATCCGCCTGTCGGTCGATGCCGAGGCTGGGCTTTCCGCCCTCACTTCCGCCGGGGTGACACGCCGGCCTGCTTCGGTAATTGAATGCTCGAGGTTCGCCTGAGCCACGGTCGAAGGCACAGCAAAACGAGCGCCCAGAATCGAGCGGAATTTTGCAGATTCTCAGGCGTCAAAAATGGAAGACAGAATCGCGGCGGGCCCGGAAGCTTCCGATAAACGGTAAATAGAAGCCCTAAAGACGACCTGCACGACTCATCGGTGCAGGTCGTCCGAGCCCTTGGAGGAATGTTTCAGCGATAGATTCGGAACCCCGTGTGGACAGCCAGGTGGTCGGAGACCAGGCCAGTCGTCGTCGGGACGAGCGTCCAGAGGGGCTGGGCCTTTCCCCCGGCGTCCGCGAAGGTGAAGTCAATCCTCATCGTCGGATTCGGCGCGAAGGCCGTGAATCCGCCCCCGACGCCGACCAGCGTCCACGTGTCGACGAAGTTCGGCTTCATCCCCTGAGCCGTGTTGACTTCATCCGGACCCGCGTTGAAGTCGCCCCCCACAATCTGCGGCGCGGAGAAGTTGCTCGCCCACGACTTCAACACCGACATCGACGCCGCGCGGGCCGCCACCACGTTCGTGCAATTGCCCGTCTGCAGATGCGTCCCGAACACCTGCACCGTCGTGGCACCCACGTTCACCGCGAGGCGCGCCGCGGCGCGCGCCGAGTGATAGCAGTCGGCATACGGCAGCAGCGTCACGCCGCTGTTGACTACCGGCAGCGACGTGAAGACCCCGACGCCTTCGTCCTCGCCGCTCGTGCAGGCGCTGCCGTTCCAGGCCCCGGGCGGACAGTGCGTCTGGAACACCCCCTGCCACGCCTGGCCCGTTTGCGCCGCCAACTCGTTGAGATACGTGTTGACGTGGAATCCGTAGGCTTCCTCCATCACGATGATCTGCGGACGCGGACTGAGCGCCATCAGCGCGTCGATCGCGCGCTGCGCATGCGCCGCCGACGAGTCGTTGACCTCGATATTCCAGCTCGCGACCACCGTGTCCATGAACGAGGAGGGCGGGGGCGGAGGGGGCGGCGGCGTCACGGCACCCTCGGTCGTGAACGACCAGACCGGCCCGGCTGTCGACCCGCCGGCGTTCTTCGCGATGACCTGCCAATAATATGTCGTCCCAAGGCTCAACCCCGACGCCTCGTAATACAGGCGCGCGAGACCGGTCGCAAACACCGCCGGCGGATTGGACGCTGAGAACCGCAGGTCGAACGTCGTCGCGCCCGCCGACTGCCAGCTGAGCGTGGGCGCGACGGTGACCGACACCGCGCCGTTCACCGCAATCGTAGTCGGCACTGCCGGCAGCGCACCCGCCTGCGTCGGGGCACCCTCGGTGGTGAAGGACCAGACCGGCCCGGCGGTGGACCCGGCGGCGTTCTTCGCGATGACCTGCCAAAAGTATGTCGTCCCGCCGCTCAATCCCGACGCCTCGTAATACAGGCGTGTGAGGGCGGTCGCAAACACCGCCGGCGGATTGGACGCCGAGAACCGCAGGTCGAACGTCGTCGCGCCCGCCGACTGCCAGCTGAGCGTCGGCGCGACGGTGACCGACACCGCGCCGTTCACCGCAACCGTCGTCGGCACGGCCGG
>WNEY01001093.1_pt1 | contig 35198 bp, 35 predicted proteins | sample 5400531 | NCBI WGS metagenome assembly WNEY01 (sample SAMN13153338, study PRJNA577476) | soil metagenome | isolation source: 200 cm saprolite under Douglas fir tree site 1 | place: USA:California | collected 2015-04-18 | reverse complement strand
GCGAGGCCCGCAATGGGCCCCGCGAATGCGTGGACGTGGGGCGAGCCGACCCGACTCAGGACGGCGGCGAGGATATCGGGGCCGAACTCGGACGATTCGAGGCTGGAAGCCATCTGGAGCAACGAGGCAACCGCATCTCGAGGGGCGAGGAACGACCCGTCTTCCCGGAGGTCGAGGAGGACGAGCGAGTGGAGCCCTGCCCGGCGGTTCTCGACAATCGCCTCGAGCGGGCTCGTGGGAGCGAACCCGGCCGAGGAAAATGGCACCGTCGTCGTGCGCCCGAACTTGTAGATCTGGAGCCCGAGCGCTCCGGCCGCGGCCGTGAGAATCGAAACGCCGTGGACAATCCGCGTGGGGATCTTACGCGAGGCCGCCCGGAGCCGGAGATCCACGTGCGTCGTGGCGGCCATCGGATCTCCGGCGACGAGGAACGCGACCTTGCCGCGCGCCGCCGCGGCGAGAATCACCTCGCCGTCCTCCACCTCCTTCCGCGTCAGCCTCTGTACTGCCTTTCCGACGAGCCTCTCGATTGCGTCGAGGGACGTGTCGGACAATCCGGACGTGTACCGTTCCGCGTACACGATGTCGGACGATTGCGCCTCATCCAGTCCACGAAGAGTGACTCCTTTCTCCTGGTCCAGTCCCAGGCCGATGAAGATGAGTTCCCCCATCGTGCGTGCGATGCGGCCCGAAACCCATCAACGTTTGCTGGCCGCATCGCCCGAAAACCCTTAACCGCCCTCCCCCGCATCGCCAGGCCCGTGAAGGCGTGGTCCGTCGCCGTCCCGCGAGAGCGCGGGGAGGAAATTCGACGACGGCTCTTGGACGAAGGGGTCCTGTTGAACCACCTCCGAATCGTCGAAGCGGGCGGTCGGTTGTTCCTTCCGACCCGGGAGCGCCTCGAGATCGGCTTCCCCGTCGAGGAACGGGAATTCAGCGAAGGCTTCGTGCCCATCCGGAGTTACAAGGACGTCGTCGTGGTGCCAGAGGCCCTTCGACGTTCGTTGCCCACCGCGTTCGACGTAATCGGCGACATCGCCGTCATCAAGATTCCGGAAGAATTGCGACCGTACCGCGACGAAATCGGCCGTGCAATCCTTCGGTGGAACACGAAGATCCGCGTGGCGGTCGAGGACCGGGGCGTGAGGGGGGACCGCCGAATCCGCTCCATCGAGATCATCGCGGGAGAGCGAAGGACCGCGACCATACACACGGAGCATGGGCTGCGGTATCGTGTGGATCTCGCCAACGCGTACTTCAGCCCTCGGCTTGCCTCGGAGCGGAAGCGAATCGCAGACCTCGTCCAGGCCGGAGAGGTCGTCGCGGACCCCTTCGCGGGCGTCGGGCCGTACGCGATCCTGATCGCCACGCGACGTCGGCCCGAGGTCGTCCACGCGTCGGATGCGAATCCCGCGGCGGTCGCCCTCCTTCAGGCGAACGTCGCGGCGAACCACGCCACCCTCGTCGCGACGCATGAGGGGGACGCCCGCCAAGTCCTGCGGCAAGTCGCTCCGGTCGACCGCGTCATCCTGGACCTCCCGCACACGGCGTTCGACTTCTTGGAGGACGCCTTTCGGGCAATTCACGACCGAGGCGTGGTCCACGTTTACCGGATCCTGGAGCGGGCGGAGGAGGGGGAGGCCGTCGAGCGGATCCGCGGGATCGCACGCCGGAGCGGCCACCGCGCCAAGAACGTGCGGGTTCACCGGGTCCGAGCGTATTCGCCGACGCAACACCATGTCGGCTTCGACGTCACGGTCGATCGAGGGTGACGCCCCGTTGTCCCTGATACGTCCCTGACCGCTTCTCGTACGTTTCCGAGGACGGGGACTCGAGCGTCACGAACACGATCTGAGCGAACCGGTCTCCGATGGACAACTCGAGCGGGTCGGAGCTCCCGTTCCAAGCGCCGAACGTCAGGGTGCCGGAAAACCCCGCATCGATCATCCCGAACGAGGCGATGACCCCGCGACGCGCCCATGTCGTCCGGAGCCAGATTTGGCCGGCCACATGGCGACCGAGTCGGACGGATTCCCGCGTGCTGACCGCGAATCGGGTCGTCGGCGGGATCTTGGCGACGCCAGCGGTCGTCCGCGCGTTCACCGTGGGGATGAGGATCTCCTCGATCGTGACGTCGTACCCGTTCGGCGTGAGGTGCCCCTCGTCGTAGGGCGCGATTCGGATCTCGCCCTTGGCAAGGTACTGGCGGATGTCCGCGTCCGAGAGAATGGTCACCGGGCCGAGTATTCGAGCGACCGGCATTAAGCGTTACGAGAATCAGCACTGAGAGGAATGTCGGAGGGTATTTACCCCGCGCGCCGGTCGAGCACGTGTCAGTAGGACACGGAGGACTCAACCATGTGCGCCATGACCTTGGAACGCGAAGCCACCCGACCAAGCTGCCCCCATACGGAAGCCGTCGCTATCGGTTCCGCACGGAACGCGGAGCTGATGCGGTGCCGGGTGTGCGACCAGATTTTCGTCCGGCAAGCGAACCGGGTTTCGGCGATTCGCTCGATGTGGACGCGGTTCCTCTCAATCCGCTGACGCACTCCGCCGTCGTCGCGCCGCGCCCTCCGAAAGTTTATGGGAATAGCGCAGCTTAGGCCGCGAGAGGCCGCCCGATGGACTTTCAGTTGACGGAAGAACAGCGGCTCGTTCAAGAGACCGCACGGGACTTCGTCGACCGCGAACTGATTCCACACGTGCGGGAGTGGGAGGCGAAGGGTGAGGTCCCGAAGGCCTTCTACCGCAAGATGGCGGACCTCGGATTCCTCGGGGCTCCCGTGCCGGAGAAGTACGGCGGGGCGGGCATGGACTACGTCTCGTTCATGCTCCTCGTGGAAGAGCTGAGCCGGGGGTCCTCGTCGGTTCGGACGACGGTCTCCGTTCAAACCTCCCTCAGCGAGACCTCGCTCATGTGGTTCGGATCGGAGGCGCAGAAAGCGGCGTGGCTCGTGCCCCTCGCGAAAGGTCAAAGGTTCGGTGCCTGGGCGCTCACAGAACCGGAGGCGGGAAGCGACGCGGGGAACCTCCAAACAAGCGCACGCCTCGACAAAGACGAATGGGTCCTCAATGGCCAGAAGCGGTTCATTTCGAACGGGAGTGTCGCGGACCTGATCCAAGTGTACGCGAGAGAGCCCGGCACGAAAGGCCACGACGGGATTTCGCTGTTCATGGTTCCGAAGGAGGCACCAGGGTTCAAAGTCACCCACGTCGAGACGACGACGAAGCTCGGGCTACGGGCAAGCCCCACCGCAGACCTCGCCTTCGAGAATTGCCGCATCCCGAAGGACCACCTGATCGGAAAGAAAGGGGACGGGTGGAACCAGGCCATGCGGACGCTCAATAGCGGTCGGATCGGCATCGCGGCCGGCGCCGTCGGGGTGGCCCGAGCCGCCCTGGAGGCCGCGTCGAAGTACGTCAAAGAGCGCAAGGCGTTCGGCCGGCCGATCGGCGACTTCCAGCTCGTCCGCGAGATGATCGCGCAGTCTGCGATGGAAATCGACGCGGCTCGCCTCCTCACGCTCCGCGCCGCCTACCTGCGGGATCTCGGACAAGACAATACGCTCGAAGTCTCGATGGCCAAGCTCTTCGGGGCGCAGATGGCTCAGCGGGTCACGGACTGGGCTATCCAGGTCCACGGCGGGTACGGGTTCAGCGGCGAATTCGACGTCGAGCGGTACTACCGCGATGCGCGGATCCTCGGCCTCTACGAAGGCACGAACGAAATCCAGAAGCTCATCATCGCCGAGCGAATCCTTGGGCCATCGGCGAAGAAATGAGAGCCTCGGCATGGCGGCCTCGTCGAGAGACTGTATTTTCTGCAAGATCGTCCGCCGCGAGGCCCCCGCGAGCATCGTTCGCGAGGACGAGTCCACGCTCGCGTTCATGGACATCCAGCCGATGAACGAAGGACACGTGCTCGTGATTCCGAAGGTCCATGCGGCCTACGTCGAGGACCTTTCGCCCGGAGCCGCGGGGCCGATCCTCGAGGCCGCGAAAGAAATCTCCCGGGCCCTCCGCGCGAGCGGCATCCGCTGCGAGGCCGTGAGCTTCTATCTGGCGAACGGGAGGGAAGCGGGCCAAGAAGTGTTCCATGTCCACCTTCATCTCATCCCACGGTGGAGAGGCGACGGATTCGGACTCCGCGTCCGCCCGGGTTACGGCCGCATCGCGGACCGAAAGGAACTGGATGACCTCGCGGGGAAGATTCGGGCCGCGATGGGGCGCTCAACGCGTTGAAAGCTGCGCCTTCATTCCTCGGACTTCTTCCGCGGAGAGGACGTTCCGACCCGTGGGGAACAGACTCCCGTTCTCCTTGCGAAAGTGGTCCCAGAGGAACTGGACCAGGAAGATCCCGTGTCGGTTCAGCTCCTGAATCCGAGGCCACACATCCGGGCCGCGTCGAAGCTCGTCCCGGGCTTCCCTGAACTTGTCGATTCCGCGGCGGATTTCCTCGTGTTCGTACGCCACGACGTTGACGAGGGTTCCGTATCGGCCGATCGCCTTCTCGACCCGCGGGAGGACGGCCTCGTCCTCGAGGCTCAGGTGGGGCAACAGTTCGTCTTCGAAGAACCGCAACGCCTCGTCGAGGATGATCCGATTCTCCTCCCGAGCTTCCCGCGTCGCCATCATCTCGTCGAGGGTGGCCTCGAGCTCCGTCAGCTTGTCGACGAAGTCCGCATGGGCTGCAATCAGGGGGGCGAACGGGTCGTCGTCCGGTACCTCGCCCATCGCCGAGCGCCTAGGGGCTGTTGGCCTAAAAGGGTGCGCCTCACGGCGCGAACCGCGCGGGCGTCCGCGGAAACGGGACGGCGTCGCGGATGTGCTCGAGCTTGCAAATCCACTGAATCAACCGCTCCATCCCCATCCCGAAGCCCGCGTGCTGCACGCTCCCGAAACGACGGGAGTCGAGGTACCAATCGTACGCCTTCGGGTCTTCTCCCTGTTCTCGGAGCGCCTTTTGGATCGAGTCGAGGTCCGTCTCGCGTTCGCTCCCTCCGACGACCTCGCCGACCCCGTCGCCCGCGATCACGTCGAACGCGAGGACGAGATCCGGATGCTTCGGGTCCCGCGCCTTGTAGAAGGCTTGCGTGATCCGCGGGTAATGCGTCACGATGATCGGCTTCGACTTCCCTTCAGTCAGCGCCCGCTCCTCGAGGGTCCGCAGGTCCTTTCCCCACTCGACGTCCATCCCCTTCTTCTTCAGGATCCCCAGGGCCTCGTCGTACGTCATCCGCTCGAACGGCGGCTTCACGGCTTTCAGGAACTCGGGCGTGCGACCCATGGCCAGCACGTCCTCCGGACGTTCCTCCGCGACCCGCTGGCACGCATGGGAGATGACGCCTTCCGCGTGTTTGATCACATCATCCATGCCCGCCCACGCCTGCTCCATCTCCGCGTGCCAAAACTCCGTGAGATGCCGGGTCGTGCGGGATTTCTCGGCCCGGAACGACGGGCCGATGTAGTAGATTTTCTCCATCGCGAGGACGAGCGCTTCGGCGTAGAGCTGCCAGGACTGTGTCAGGTACGCCTTGCGGCCGAAGTACTCCATGCCGAAGAGGGTCGCGCCGCCCTCGCTGCCCGCGGGCGTGATCATCGGCGGCGAGGTCTCCCAGAAGCCCTGATCCCGGAAGTATTCGTGGACCGCGCCGAAGACCGTGTGACGAATCCGGAAGATGGTCGTCATCCGCTGGGAGCGGACCCAGAGGTGCCGCACATCGAGCAGGAACTCCTCGCTCAGATCCTCTTGGATCGGGAATTTTTCCGCGAAGTGGACGACCTGGAAGTCGTCCGCGCGGATCTCGAACCCGCCGGGCGCTCGCTTGTCCTCGACGACCTTGCCGCGGACGATGACGGCGGACTCGATGAGGGCTTTCGCGGCGGCAGCGAATGCCTCGGCGGAAACGGCGTCCCGGGAGATCGCCACCTGGACGATGCCTATCGCGTCCCGCACCACGACGAACGCTTTCCCCCCGACGGTCCGCGTTCGGTAGATCCAGCCTCGCAGCTGGACCGCCTTGCCGGTGTGGCGTCCCTTCAGGATTTCCGCGATGGAGACCATGAACCCGGCTCCCATTCCGCTGGGTCTAGATTACCCTTTCGCGGTCGAAAGAGACAATAACCTCCCACGCGGTTCGAAAACGCCTTGCGAATCGCCGGTCCGGATGATTTGAGCGCGTTGTACCGTTTCGAAGTATTGTGCTTCCGGGAGCACCGGTTCCGCCGGGACCACATCGATTGGATCCTGCGTCACGAGCGCGCGCTCACCCTCGTCGAGGACGGCCCCGAAGGCGTGACGGCAGCGATGATGCTGCTGTTCGAAGGGTCGGTGTGCCGAGTCCTCTCCGTTGCGGTGGCACCGGAAAACCGTCGCCGAGGGATTGGGACGCGTATGATGCGAGCTGCGGAAACGACCTGCCAGGAACGCGGCCTCTCCGCAATCCGGTTGGAAGTCAGTACGAGCAACCTCGCGGCGATTGAATTCTACCGCAAGCTGGGATACCGGACGGACGGGGTGCTGCGCGGGTATTACTCCTGGGGCGAGGACGCCTATAGCATGCACAAGGCAACCCTGCCGACTGTGTCTGAGCCCTTGCCATCGTCCCATATGACATAATAAATAATAATGAATGGATATTATTTTGGGAGCGAACCACGCAGGTTCCTGCAAACTCTTAAGTCCCCAGCGACAATCCGTCGGGTTCGCAGAGCACCATGCTGCCGCTCCCCACAAAGTTCTTCGTCACGTCGGGCAAGGCCGTCTCCAAGGTTTCCGACCTGAACGCGTTCGACGAAGCGCTCCAGAACGCGGGGCTGGCCGAACAGAATATCGTCTCCGTGTCCTCCGTGCTCCCGATTGGCATCAAGCCCGTCCGCCGCAGAGACCTCCCCATGGGCGCGATCACTCACTGCGTGTTGGCCCAGCAGCGGGGCGGGGAAGGCGAGACGATCTCTGCGGGGATCGCGTTCGGCTTCCGTGATGACGGCTCCGGCGGGTACGTCGCCGAAGGCCACATGCACGGCACGAAGAACTCCCTGCGCGAGGTCATGGAGTGGAAGATGGGAGAGATGGCGAAGCTCCGCGGGATCAAGTTCCGCCGGATCGACTACCGCATCGAGGAACTCAGCATCCCGATGGACCACTACGGCGCCTGCCTCGCGGCCCTCGTGTTCCTCGTGTGAACATGTACGGCGTCGTGATCTGCCCGCGGTGCAAACGCGTGAAAGGCGTGAACCTGAAGCAGAAGACGACGACCTGCTCGTGCGGCTTCGAGATCCGCGTGGTCCCCGCTCGGGTCCGCGCCCGAGCCGAGACGGCCCGTGAACTCGTCCCGCTTGTCGGGCAGGTCAGCGCGGAAATGGCCGGCGGCATGGAGGCGTACCGTCGGGCCCAGGCTCCGATTCGGAGAAAGCGATCTCGCGATGTCCACGTTCGGGTCATCGGCATCGCCGCGAAAGCCCGCGACCGAGCGGGTCGCGTCCGCGCGGCGGCGATCGAGCTCACGCGGGAACTCGAGGTTTTCTCAATCGCGGATTGGGACCGGGTCCTCACCGGGCTCGGGATCCCGGAGCCCGAAGCAGCGCTCGCCACGTTGGTGCGGGACAACGCCGTGTTCGAGCCGAAAGCCGGGTTTTACCGATCGGTGATCCTCAGTCCCTAGGCACAGGCGCTCGGCGTCGCTCGCGGCGGAGTTCGCGCCGGAGTTCTTCGGGCAACGTCCCCGGGAGGATTTCGCGGTAGACGTAATAGTAGATCAGGAGCGCGAACCCCAGCGAGGTGGTTGCGGAAATCGCCGCGTACGGCTCGCCAATTTGACTGCCGAGGAGGAACGGGATGAGAAAGAGGCCATGGCCGAAGCGGACGGCGAGGGCTCGCAGGAAAGCCCACCAGGTATCGTTCCGCGAGGCGCCGAACCCGATCAACGCGCCCGTGTCTGCGTTCACGAGGCCGAGTCCGAAGGAGTAGAGGACGAGAAGCGCAAGCGTCTCGGGGACGTACAGCGTGCTCTGAGAGGCCCATCCGGCCGCTATCACACCGCTCGCGGCCGCGCCGATTCCCAGCGGCACCCCGTAAAACGTGGTGTCGAATCGGCCTCGGTACGTCTTGCGGTTGAGCCACACGAGTTTGAACGACTCCTCGAACACGAAGCTCACCGCAATCGCCGCAGCGAAGGCGACCAGGTCCCCGGTCGGCAGCGAGAGGGTGAAGATGCTGGCGACCGTCCCGAAGATCAGACCAACCGCGAGGCTGCCGAACACCCGCCGGTCGTCGAAGAGCGTGTGCTCGACCTGCGGCCGGTCGAAGCGTCGGAGGGAGGTCCAGAGAATCGCGAGGCCCGGCAGGATCCCCAAGAGGAACGCGACGAAGAAGTCGAGGTTCGACGCCATGAATAGTGTAACGAAGGAAGGGGCGCTACTTAAGCGCGCGTCCGACCGACTATCGGGGCTGACAACGGGGAGAATGGGTTTATCGTCCGCCGGGTGGGTCGAACCGGACGTCGATGCCCGGGAAGCAGGCCCGGGTCCTGTGTCCCGTCTGCGCGGAGCCAATCCCTCCGGACGAGACGGAGTGCTGGAACTGCGGGGCCTTTGTCATCGACGAAGCCGTCGTCCGGCTGTGCCGAGCCTTCGGGCTCAACCGCGAGAAGGCGCTGAAACTCTTCGAGGCGGGGTTCCGTCACACGAAACAATTGAAGGACCGCGATCCGAATCGGGTCCTCGAGACGGGAGAGGTCGGGCTCCTCTTCATCTGCACGAACTGCGGGAGCTTCGTCGCGTCGGGCGATATGAAGTGCCCCCGCTGCGCGGCGGAATTCGAGCCGGAACCCGCCGCGACCGCGCCCGTGGAAGAGGACATCCTTGACATCCTCCTCTGCCCCGTCTGCGGTGCGGACAACGACCTGGGAACCGCCGAGTGCGAAGTGTGCGGGGAGGCGTTGAAGGAAACCGAAGAACCGGAGATTGCCGCGCCGAAAGCGGTCCCCGCCGTTCCGCCCACCACCGAGGCCGCGCGGATTGAGAAGGCACTCGACAGAGTCGACGACTTCCTTAAGGAGGCCGACCTCCCCGCCACGGCGACGCCGCGACCCGCGGCCGACTTGCCCCCCGCAACGCGACCGGAGGGCACACGCCCTATCTCCATACCAAAGCCCCCGGCGGTGATTCCGAGCGCGCCGGCCCAACCGCGAACGAAATCTACACCCGGTCCGGCTCGCGTCGAGCCGAAACTCGCTCCAAAGCCTGCGCCGACCCCGCCTCCGACTCCAGCGAGGATCAAGCCTCCATCGCCCCGACCGCCAACGCCTGCGGTTCCAGAACCCCCCAAGCCCGCGGTCCCTAGGGAGCGCGCACCGGTCTCCGTTCGTAGGACGATCGCCGTCCCGAGCCCCATGAAGAGCCGCAAGCGGCCCCAACAGTTGAGTCGCACAGCCAGCGCGAAGGTTCGCCGAAAGGCGTCAGCAACCCACCTGATCTCCGCCGAGACCGCCGGGAGTCTGGTCGTTGCAGCCGCGGCGAGTCTCCTTCTGGCCGGGACCCTCGGTCAGCGGCTCGTCAGCGCAGGCATCGCCACCTTCTTGGTTGGCCTCATCGGTTTCGTCACGGTCGAGTACGTCCGGAATCGTGGCCATTGGCCCGGCTGGCTCGATGCGGGACTGCTCGCAGCCGGCGTCATCATGGGTCTTGCGGTATGGCCCGTGGGCCGAGCCGAGCCCGGCCCGACGGGGGCGGTCGGTGTCGCGGTTGCCGCGGCAGTTCCCTTTGCCGTGGCGACTCGACGGCTCCTGAAAAGCCCCCAGCGGATCCTCCTGGCCATCGCCGCCGGAATCCCCGTGGTCGGCCAATCCCTCGCGACTTGGGCCGATCCCACATACGCGATGTCGGTTCCCTGGTTTGTCGGCATCCTCGGGGCGATGCCATGGCCCGCGACCCTCGCGGCCGTGGAACTGGTCCGTCGGGAATCCGCGTCGATTCTCCGAAAGCAACTCGATCGGGCGGAGCGGGACATGCGGAGCAAAGACTACCAAGGGTCCCTCGCGGAATACGACCGCGCGATTGCGACTGCCCGCGAAGGGGTGCCCGGCGCGGAGATCCCGTGGTACGGGAAAGGAGCGACCCTCATTTTGCTCGGCCGCTACGACGACGCGTTGCGGGCAATCGACAAGGCGTTGGACATCAACCCCCGCAACGAGGTCGCGTGGGTGAACAAGGGGAACGCGCTGACGAAAATGGGCCGGTTCGTCGACGCCCTCCGATGTTTCAACGCGGCGATTAAGGTGAGCCCCGACTACGAGGTCGCTTGGAACAACAAGGGGAATGCGCTCGCCCGGTTGGGGAAGTTCGAGGACGCAGTCAGCTGCTACGAGCGGGCCTTGCAGATTGACGCGAGCTACCGCGGGGCCTGGGTGAACAAGGGCTTCGTCCTCACGAAGCTCGGTCGCTTCGACGAGGCGGCCTCGTGCGCGGACCGCGCGCTCGTCCTGGACTCGACCCGCCGGGCGGATCCGATCTGACACGTCGTTTCGGCAGCGGTGACTCGGCCTCCCATTCTCCTGCGGAAATCGGTTGTTTCAGGTCGAACACGTTCCCGTCGGGATCGACGAACTGGGAGAGCCACTCGCCCCACTCCATCTTCTCGGGCGGCATCGGGAACTCGACGCCGGCGCGCCGGAGTCGCTCGTGGTCTTTCTGGATGTCGTCCGTGATGAACGTGATGCCCGCCGGACCCGGTTCGGTCGTCCCCCCCATGTGGCACAGGTGGATGCGGGTCCTCGGGCGGCCCGGACCGATCTCGATCCAGTGGCCCGGATCGTCGGGGGTGCCTTGGACGCTCGGGTCCGGGTCCGGTTGGCTCGGGCCGATGTACGCGATGTCCAGACCGAGCACATCGCGGTACCACGCGATGGCCTTCACAGGATCGGAGACGACGACTGCAATCGTGTCGATGCCGAGGATCGCCATTCGAATCCGGTGGGAATCCGAGTCCGCGTAATGAATTTGCGCGTGGGCGCGCGACGTTAGCGTTCGGCCGCTCCGTGACCGTACATCTTCGCGTACCACTCCATGACCTCGTGGTCGGAGATCCGCTCGACCTCGTCTTCGACCGCGAGCTCGTTCTCCGCCTCCCAGGCCTCGACGATCCGTCGGGCGGACGGCTCTCCTTGGAACTCGGTCACGAGGAGCTGCCACTTCCGTCGCTTCGCCTTGAAAGCCGCGATCATCTCCGCGCCGTCGAAGACGACGTAGCAGGACCCCATGTGGAACTTGTCGACGATCGACTCGCGCAGGTACAGGAACAGGTTGTCCATCGGCGTCAGGACGAACTTCCGTCGGAACGGGGTGCGGCCCACCTCGTCGAGGCCGTCCTTGACCGCCCACAACACGGTCCGCTCGCCGCGAGCCAGGAAGCCTTTCGCGAGCCACCCCTCCGCCTCGAACTCCCGCAGCCTCAGCCGCGTCTCCCCCATGTTGTACTCGAACCGCGTGTACGCCGCGAGCGCCTCCGCGGACGTCACCCCGAGGATCCGGATGATCCGCCGCAAGACCTCGCGGCGAGCCTCGTCCCGGCTGATCTTGATGTCCGCGACGGGGCGGTAACGGTTGTCCCAGTCGCGGGTCACGTGGAGGCCTTCGTACAGTTTCCGGAGCGCCGCGGCGGTCGTGGGCCGGCTCAAGTCGGAGAGGGCGAGGAGGCGCTGCCGCGAAATCGGCGCATCCTCCTGAATGACCCGGAGGACCGCCTTCATATCCTTCGTGAGGCGAGACGCCTTCGCGGCCTTGTACAGCCCGAGGTCTTCCTCCGTGCAGTACGTCCAGTACTCCGGGATTGCGAGGCCTTTCGCCAGGAGACCCCCGCGGTGCAGCCGCTCCAGCGGCCGGAATTCCTTGACCCGGAGGCGGGCCGCGAAATCGGAACGGAGGCCACCGAGGGCTTTCGCGGCGGCGATCGGATCGGCGAAACGCGACTCGAGGGCGACCCCTTGTTTCGTGAGGGCGAACGCGACGAGGTCCTGCGGATCGAAGTCCCGCGAGACGATCGGACCGTGGGCGAGGAAGTCGGAGAAACGCAGGAATCCCGCACGCGTCCAGTGCGAGAGGTCCTCCGCCTCCGGCACGGCCTTCCCCTGGAATCGGGTGACCCGGAGGACGTCGACCCCGCGCATCGTGTAGAACCCCATCATTCGAATCAGGGCTGCGATCGCCTCGTCCAGGAGGTCCGGCGACGCCAGGTCCATCTCCCGGACCTCGATGCAGCCGCTCATCTCCCAGATCTCCGCCATCCCGACGAGGTCCCCGTCTTTGACGAGCGGGAAGAACCAGCCTTCGCCGTAGCGGCTCGCGACCTGGGCCCACAGCGGCTGCGTCCACGGGTCCAACAGGGATAGGACACGGAACGGATCGGTCGCCGATCGGCCGGCGGCCTTCCGAAGGGCCGGCAGGTCGTCCTTCAGGACGTACATCTCGGACTCCGCCTTGCCCGTCACGAGGATGCGCGTCACGACGCCTTCCTCTTCAAGGCGGTCCATGAGCCGTTCGAGCTCGTCCCACTCGAACCGCGCCCACTCCCGGATGCCGGAGAAGGGCACCGGACCGTACGCCCCGAGGAACCGCCGAACGATCGTCTCGAACGCGTCGGGGATTTTCGCCGCCGGCGGATCGAACGCCACGTAGAGATTTCGTGCGGCCCAACCGTCGCCTTGAAATCGGCGAATCACGTAGACGTCGTAGTCCAGCTTCTCGAGCGCCTCCTTGACCCGTTCCCGCTCTTCGTGAAGCTTCGCCGTAATCGCCCACAAGTCCATCCCGTCCCCGGCCCGGATCACGTCCAAGACCTTCGCCTCGAACTCGGTGAGGGGGCTCCGCGGGAACGCCGCGAGGAACAGCGGGACGTCGTTCGAGCGGACGTACCGTACGCGGCCGTTCAAGAAGCGGCCCTCGAGGATGTCGCCCGCTTCCCGACGCCGCAGCCACTCCTTGTAATCGAAGCGGGCCGTGTGATTGTACACGTCGAGGACCATCCCGGCTTCGAGGAACCGATCGAAGTACTCGTCCAAGGTGCCGAGGCTCGTGAACTGCTTGTCGAGCAGGAGCGCCTTCACCTGATTCTCGTCGAACACCTCCCGCGTCTCGCCTTTCCTCTGGAGGCGCTGGAGGTCCCGGGTGAGCATGTACTGGAACTCCTTGTCGACGAGGAAGTGACCCGAGGACACGATGCCCTCGGATTCGAGATCCCGGAGGACCTCCTCCACGAGCTCCGGCTCGAGGCCCAACGCGACGGCGACCTCCTGCGCGCTGTGCGGCCCGTCGACCTCGAGGCGCTTCGTGAGGACCTTATCCAACGCTTCCTCGAATTTCGCGCGTTGCGGCTCCCGGCTGAAGTAGACCGTTTCCTCGACGCCGCGGCGGCCGACGAGGTACGCCCGCTCGAGCTTTCGCAGGGCTTCGTTCAGGTCGTCCTTCTCCATCTTCGTGAGGCGCGCGAGGTCTTTGTGGGTCCGCGGTTTTTCCTTGATCAGGCCGAGCACCTTCTCTTCCGGCGGCTTGATCCGGGACCGCTGAGCGTACACGGCGACGTATGTCGGCACGTGGTCCTTCAGGGCCCAGTGGATCCCTTGCGGAGTCCACACGCTCTCGACGAGGCCTTCGTCCATGAGCTGTCCCGCCCACTTACGGACGTCGGCGAAGGAGGCCGAGGCGACCTCGAAGACCGTGCGGCCCTTCTGCTGGAGGAGGTTCGCGTCCCCGACCCGGTCCAGGTACGAGAGGAGGTCCTCCTTCCGGGCGACCTTCGGGAGCTTCCGGCGGAAATACTCGACGATTTCGCTCGGCTGGAACTGAATCGAGCTGATCTGGTCCGTCGGCATGACGCGCTCCAGGACCTTGCGATGGAGTTCCCGCAGGAGGGCGGAGCGGTCCTCCATCAGGACGAGATCGGAGACGCCTTGGAGGACGACGTTGTGGGCGAACGGAGAGGGGAGGCTCGCGAAATCGGTCTCGACGACCGCGATCTCCCCCGCCTCGATCCGCCGGAGCACCTCGCGCGCGTGGTCCAGGTCCATGACCATGTGGAGGATCTCGTTGTACGTTTCCTTGACCACCGGGAAGTCTTCGATCTCGTGGAGCCAGTCGAGCACCCGTTGGGAGCGGAGCTGCTGGCGTCCGATCGAGACCTCGCGGCCCTTGTAGTTCCGGAGGATCATGAACGACCGCGTCGCGCAGTGCCGGAATCGCTGCTTGAACAGCTCCGTGTTCCGGATCGCCCGGCGCAGGTAGTCCTCCAGGTTCTCGCTCGTGACGAGCTTGGCGAGCCCCGTCAGTTCGATCCGCCGAGGGACCGTGATCATGAAGTTGTCGTCCGTCACGCTCACGCGGACGTTGGTTTGGTGCGCCTCCGTGATCGCGAAGGCGTACGCGCGGCTCAGTGCGTCGTTCACGCGCCGGCCGAAGGGGAAATGGAAGATGACGTTCCGGTTGCCCTTCACGTCGAGGTACCCCTCGAGGAGGACCTGGCGGTCCGTTGGCAGAGTGGGGATGAGCGCCTCCTGTTCCATGGTGTACGAAACGAGCGACTGCGCGGAGCCCGCGTCGACGCGGTACTCTTCCATCAACCACTCCTTGGCGACCTTCTCCCCGTCCTTCCCGATCTTGGCCGCGAGGTCGCGCCGGAATTCGCCGACCTCGATGGACAAGTCGAACGACCGCGGGAGCATTTCGCCCGTCCACGAGGGCACCGTGGGCCGCCGGCCCGAGGCGTCCTTCACATAGACGGACGTCCCGCGCGCGCGGACGAACTGGTACGTTCGGCCGCCGAGGACGAAGATGTCGCTCGGGCTCAGGTACTCCACGAACTTCTCGCTCAGCTCGCCGAGCGGAGAGCCGCGTTCCGAGAAGACGTGGTACGTCCCTTCTTCCGGGATCGTCCCGACGTTCGTGTAGTAGATCATCCGCGTGCCTTTCTTCTTGCCAATCCGGCCTTCCTCCTCGTCGAACCAGATTTTCGCGAAGACTTTGATGTCCGGATTTCGGGAGGAGAGGTAGTTCAGCACCGCGAGGAAGTCTTTCTTCGGAAGGTCGTGGAAACTGTACGACCGCCGCACGAGTTCGTAGGCCTCGTCCACGTCCCAGCGCTTCTCGAGGGACATCGCGACAAGTGCCTGCGCGAGGACGTCCAGGGGATTGCCGGGGATGTCGACCCGATCGATGCGGCCGTCGTACGCGGCCTTTGCCAAGGTCGCGCATTCCATCAGGTCCCACGGCTCGAACGCGATCATCCGGCCGACCGCGGTGTCGCCGTACGCGTGGCCCGCCCGGCCGATCCGCTGCAGGCCTTTCGCGACGGACTTCGGAGAGCCAATCTGGACGACGAGGTCGATGTACCCGATGTCGATCCCTAGTTCGAGGGACGTGGAGGAGACCGCCGCCTTGAGCAGGCCGTCTTTCAGCTTCTGCTCGACGTCGAGCCGCGTGACCTTCGACAGGGAGCCGTGGTGGGCCTCGAGGTCCTCGACGCCGCGCTCTTTCAGCTTGAACGACACGTGCTCCGTCCCGCTCCGCGTGTTCGTGAAGATCAGTGTCGTGCGATGCTTGTCGATCAGGTCGCTGAGGAGGTCGTACATCCGGGCGTTCGCGACCTCCATGGGCACCGCAGTCATGTCCCGGACGGGGCAGAGGACCGCGAGGTCGAGCGACTTGCGCGTGTCGACCTCGACGATGTGCATGTCCCGGACCTTCCCGTTGGCATAGCCCGCGAGGAACTTCGCTTCCTCCTCGATCGGGGCGATCGTCGCGCTCAGGCCGATTCGGACGAAATCCCGCCCGGTCTGCTCGCGTAACCGCTCGAGGCAAATCGACAGGAGGGAGCCCCGCTTCGAGGAGCAGACCTCGTGGATCTCGTCGAGGATGACCCACTCGACGTTCGCGAAATGCTCGCGGAACTTCGGCGTGCTCAAGATGATCGCGATGCTCTCCGGCGTCGTGATGAAGATGTGGGGCGGCCGACGCACTTGCCGCTGGCGTTCCTGGGGAGATGTGTCCCCGGAGCGGACGCCGACCCGGATCGCTGGCACCGGCTTCCCCTCCCGCTGCGCGAGCTCCGTGAGCTCCCGAAGCGGCTCCTCGAGGTTGCGGTGGATGTCGTTCGCGAGAGCTTTCAAGGGAGAAACGTACAAACAGTAGATGCGCTCCTCGAGCTCGCCCCGGAGTTGCTTTGCGTACAGCTCGTTGATAATCGAGAGGAACGCCGTGAGGGTCTTCCCGCTCCCCGTCGGGGAGGAGACGAGCACGCTCTTGCCCTCGTGGATGAGCGGCACCGCGTAGGCCTGCGGCTCGGTCAGGCCCTTGAACTTGGACGCAAACCAGTCCCGGACGAGGGGCTCCATCAGGCCGAGGACCTCGTCCTTCGTGGCTATTGTGCGTACCTTATGTAACAAGCGTACGGCCCCGCGGAGAGTCGGAAATCACGGGGCATAGTACCTAGTCCTAAAAGAGTTTGCGGGACGGTTCGCCGAATCCGACCCGAACCGCAACGCGACAGATGCCCAATGTCAGGGGAGGGCGCATGTCCTTTAGCAAACCACTTCGTATGCGGTGACCGGATATTCTTAGCAAACCACTTCGTATGCGGTGACCGGATATTCCCGCTCCCCTTCCGAGACCGACTGATCAAACATGTAGATACGCCCCCAGCAGCGCCCCTCGAAAGACACGGAGAGATGGACCCAGGCGGCCGCCGTCCCCGTCCCGTTTCCGAGCAACTCAACAAAGGCAGTGTACGACGCGTTCGGCCCTCCGTATCGGAGCCGGGTCAACGACGTGTTGAGGCTCGCGGACGTCAGCGACATCGAAATGTCGAAACTCGCGATCTGCGCGGCAACGATTTCGACCGTGAGATTCGCACCGCTCCCCGAGAGCGCGAGGGATGACGCCCCATTCGTGGCGTGCATCCGATCCCAGGTTTGCGGATCGGCCGGTGCGGGGAGACGAATTCGGATCGTGACCGAGGGCGAGGGCTCCACGGAAACGGAATACCGGAATGAGATCGTGCCTCCCGGAGGAAGGCGCGCGACGTCGATGACAAACTCCGCTGCAAGGGACGCAGAACCGAGCGCGATTGCAATCAGGGCCACGGTCACCGATCGATTGGACCCGGCCGGCCCACGATCGGGCTTTCGTGGCTCCCTCGCGGCCAAGAAAATTCCGAGGAAGACGAGGACCATACCAATCGCGAGGAACACGCCCAGAGGCGGAAACGTCGCCAAATCCATTAACGGCAGGCGAATGGACTCTCGGGGCTTTCATTCCACCGGAATCGTTCGGGTCAGGGCCGCTCGACAATCATCGAGACCGCGTTGCCGCCGCCAAGGCAGAGGGTCGCGAGGCCGCGCTTCGCCCCGCGGTCTTTCATCGCATAGACGAGGGTCGTGAGCACCCGCGCCCCGCTGCATCCGATCGGATGGCCAAGGGCCACCGCGCCACCGTTCACGTTGAACTTCTCGTGAGGAATTCCGAGTTCCCGCATCACGACGAGGCTTGCGGCGGCGTAGGCCTCGTTGTGCTCGAACACGTCGATGTCGTCGACAGAGAAGCCTGTCTTCTTCAGGAGTTTCCGGACGCCCGGGATAGGCGCTTCCATGACCGATTCCGGCTTCACGCCGACCGTGTTGTACGCGACCACACGGGCGAGCGGCTTCACGCCGTGGCGCTCCGCGGCCTCCTCCGACATCGCGACCATGGCGGCCGCGCCGTCGCTCAGCTGGGAGGCGTTCCCCGCGGTCACTTGGCCGCCCTCTCGAAAGACAGGCGGCAGCCTCGCGAGCTTTTCGAGGGAGGTGTCCGTCCGAATTCCCTCGTCGACCTCCACCCGGCCGGCGCTTGGGACCTCGACCGGGACAATCTGCTCCTTGAAACGGCCCTCTTGCGTCGCGGACGCCGCACGCCGCTGGCTCTCGAGGGCGAAGCGGTCCATCTCCTCGCGGGTGATGTGGAACTTCTCCGCGACGATTTCGCCCGTGATGCCCATATGGAACTGGTTGTACGCGTCCCAGAGGCCGTCGGAGACCATTGCGTCGATGAACGGCACGTTGTTGATCCCGATCCCCCAGCGGGCCTCTTTCACGAGGTACGGTGCGCGGCTCATCGACTCCATGCCGCCCGCGAGAAGGACCTCCGCCGATCCTGCCTTGATCATGTCCGAGGCGAACATCACGGCTTGCAGGCCGGACCCGCAGACCTTGTTGATCGTCACGGCGCCGACCCGGTCCGGGAGGCCTCCGAAGATCGCCGCTTGACGGGCAGGGTTCTGGCCCAGGCCCGCGGAGATCACGTTGCCCATGAGGACCTCCTCGATGTCCGCAGGGACGAGACCGGCGCGGTTCACGGCCTCGGCGACGACCGTGCTGCCGAGCTTGACCGCCTCGACGTTCCGAAAACCGCGCCCGTATTTGCCCACGGGAGTGCGGCAGGCGCCGGCAAGGACGACCTCGGTCAGAGCACGGACCTCCGGATAGCGTACGAGGGTGCCGAGGATATTGAAGGTGTCGGCCCGTCGCGGCACGTCTCTACGTGCACGATGCATGCAATCCCCCGGCTTATCCCCGTCAACCCACGGTAGCCATCCGAACCGCCTCGGTGAGGCGGACGAGGTGCGAACGATGGGAAGAAACGGCATCAAACTGGGGCCGCGGGCGACGATCTTCGTGGTCGTCTTGTTAGCGGCGAGTGCGGTGGGCATCCTGACGCCCACCCTGAGCAACACCGTGTCGAAGGACGTGCAGGTGAACGGCTTCGCGGTCACGTTGACCGTGGACGGGGTCCCCGATTCCGTCGCTCCCGGAGACATCTTTCGGGTCACGGCGGCGATGGCGAACAACGCGAACCGCCCCGTGCCGGCGGTCTTGCGGATGGAGGTCCGGAATCCGAACACGACGACGCCGAGCGAGCTGACCGTGTACGCGGGCTGCGGCGCGGAGGAGGTCGTCTCCGGAACGCGGCTGATCTACTATATCGGCTGGCACGGACCGCTCCTGGCTCCGAAAGGCGTGAGCTTCGCGGCGGGGTCGACCATCGCGGCCGTCGACACGGGAATCGGGACCGCGGAGTACTGGCCCTCTGTCTTGCACGAGATCCAAGAGCGAGACCCGGCGGGCTACGCGTCCCTCGTGGACCCGGGTCGGAACGCGTCGTCCGGGGTACGAAACTCCGGATCGGCCCTCCTGAAGGTCCTGAACTACTACGCGATGGTGGCCTCGAAGAACAACGAGAGTTCGAACCTCGCGGACTGGACCCTCACGACGGTGTTCGCGGATCGGTTCATCGCGTTCGGTGGGGATGCCCAGGACGGCTTCCTGGTGGAAGTCCATCCCCAAACCCGCGGGAGCCTCTCGTTCAAGTTCTGGGCCGAGCGACCGGACGGCCTCGGAATCCCCCACCACCCCACCTACACCTGCGGACCGCTGTGACTGTCGGCGGCCCATTTCTATTTTACATCAAAGATGGAAATCCAGCCGAAAGTTGATGAGTCGCCTGGCCATGGGCCCGCGCGTGGACTTCCCGTACTTCGAGCACCTTCACCACTATGACCAGGTGCGCGACGCGCGGCTGAACATCTCCTACTCAAACGTCCGCGAGTTTACCTTCGGGGAGTTCCGGCGAGAACTGCCCAAGGACCTGGACCTAAACTGGGCGAATACGAACGGTCCCGAGCGACTCCGCAAGATAATCGCCGGCCGCCACAGAACCCGCGTCGACCGCGTCCTGATGACGACCGGGGCGACGGAAGGCAATTTCGTCGTCAATGCGTCCATAGTGCGACCGGGCGATCGCGTCCTCGTCGATTCACCGATCTACTCGCCCCTGCGGGACGTGCCGACGGGCCTCGGTGCTCAGGTGATCCGAATCCCCCGCGCCTGCGACGACGGATGGCGACTCGACCTGAATCGTTGGAGGGCTGAGGCGAAGGCCGGGGCGCGTCTCCTCGTGTTTGCGAATCTGGGCAATCCGACCTCCGAAGCGCTCTCCCGGACGGAAATCGGAGAAGTGGCGAAGATCGCAGAGGAGTCGGAGGCGTACGTGCTGGTCGATGAGACGTTCCGCGAGCTGGCGTTTGAGCGGAGGCCGCCGAGCGTCGCGCAGTTCGGGCCGAGGATGATCGCCCTCTCCACAGTCACGAAGGTCTGCGGGCTCGGCACGCTCCGCGCCGGTTGGATCGTCGCGGAACCGAATCTCCTGGAGAGGTTCGGTCGGATCAAGGACTACACCTCGGGCGGGAACTCCGCGCTGGGACAGCTCGTCGCGTCGTGGGCGCTTGAACGGTGGGAGTTCTTCCTCCGGCGAGCCCGCCGAATCCTCACCCGAAACCGGAAGGTCGTGCGGGAGGCGCTCGCCGAAATGCCTGCACTCCAGGCCGAGGTGCCTCCGTTCGGGACCGTCCTGTTCCCGCACAGCCTCGTCGACGTCGGCACGCTCGCAGACGCCCTCCTGAAGAGGTACAAGACCGTCATCGCGGAGGGACGCTTCTTTGGGATGGACGACCACTTCCGGCTTGGACTTGGCGGCGACACGGACGAGTTGCGGCGAGGACTCGGGAACCTTCGGAAAGCACTCCAATCGGCGGCGTGACGACTCCGCCGGGAAGAGGACCGGGCACGGACAGGGCTCCCTCGAGCAACGGAGTTCGACATCTTCCCGCCAAGTCGCTTCACGATGTTGGCACAGCTTCGAAATCGATTTGAGGAATCTTCTTGTCGAAGAAAATGCTCTTATGGGACACGCTCATCGAAAGCGCGACAGCCAAGTCCGAGTGAATGATTCCGAGATGCCGGGCGGCCGCGGCGACTCGGGTCTGACAACGAGTGTCCACGTTGTTCATGCTCGCGAGTTTCGCGGCGGATCCCACTGCAATCCCGAGGTCGACGCAGCGGAGCTGGCAGATTGGGCCGAGGAACTCCCAATCCTCAGCTTCCTTCGTGTGATGCGCAGGGGTCGCGCGCAGAAATTCGTTACAGGTGCCGTATCCGCAGGCGCCGCAATCGTACATTGGCGGATACCACTTCTCGAGTCCGATGAACAGGATGAGGTCCACCTTCTCGGCCGTATCGGCGTCGCGGAAGAAGATGGGGTTCTTGAGTTTCGTCCCCCGCGCCCGAAGCCATTCCGCGAGACGATGGAGGGTTTCTTTGTCCTGGACGATCGTGGTCTCAATGAATGGTTTGGATCCTTTGAGAAAGAGCTGCCCTCCGCTCTTCGGAGCGGTCATGGCGCTGACCGCGCACATCTTCGCGACGTTCGCTACCACTTCGGTGAACATCTCGTGCTGGTTCATCCGTGACACCTCCCGATTTCATTCGTCTTGATATACCGCCGCCCGGTGAGTGGCAGGGAGGAAGGCGTAGACCTTGTTTTTCTTTTGGTCGATCGCGAGCGTGTGGGCTCCTTTCTCTGTCGGGACGGTTTCGAGGCGCTTCCTGCGCTTCGCATCGAAGACGTCAATCACTCCCGGGGTGCCTACGGCGACATAGATATGGTTCAGCCTCGAATTGAAAAAGACAACGTCCGGCGGACCACTCAGCTCCCCGATCAACCCAATCTCACCCGAGTCCAGGTGGACCGCGACCAGCTTCTCTCCGTCACACGCGCAGAAGAGTTGTCTCCCCTGCGGATCGAGATCGAGGCCATGCGGTCCTTTAGCGGGCATCTTGTATCTCTCCCGCATCTTCGAGGGAGTCTTCGCATCGATTTCCACGATGAGGGGAGGATCTGCAATGTTCACATAGAAGGCGGCCGTCGGCTCGTCGTACACGGCCCACCGAGGGCGGCCTGGAAGTACCACGGTCTCGATCACGGCCTTCTGGCCGGCGTCGACCATTGAAACCGTCGATGAATTGCCAATGTCCGGGTCGCCGACATTTGCCACGAGCAAGAGCCCCTGCGATGGATCGAAGGCGAGTCCATTGGGACGGATTCCCGAGAAGATTTTCACTATTTCTTGTTCTCCGTCGGCCGAGAAAATGCTGATCGTGTTCTCGCCGCGATTTGCCGTGAAGAGGAGACACCGTTCGTCCGACACAAGTACGCCCGCGACACCCTTCAGTCCGTGAAGGGACCGAAGGAATCGATCGGAAGCGCAGTCTACGACATCGACATCATCATTAGATGTGTGGGCGACGTAGAGCCGAGAGAACTCGTGATGGACGGCAGCGTGATCAAAGCCACCGTCCCGCACATGCGCGGGAAGCTCGATGTGACCCAGAAGGCGCAGGCTCATCGAGGGGCGTGCTCCAACTTGGCCTTGCCCTCAACTTTGAGACGACAGTACGTATAGAGCGCGTTGTAAGTGGGGAACTGGAGCCGCATGTTCTCGAAATCGTCCTTCGAGTTCTCACGGAAGCCGAGGGCCATCGCCTCCAAGCCCGCGCCCTCGGGCCGAGGATTTCGGGGTCCCGCATCCGCCGTGCGCACGATTTCGGCCATGTCGAGGAGCGCCGGGTCCGTGAGCTTGTACTTCTTGATGATTGCGTCAAAGCTGCACCGTTCGTCGCCGCCTTCCTTGTAGTGGAATAGCTCGGCGCCGGGGCTGTCGTAAGGGATCGCGCCCTGTCTCGTTGCGACATCCAGGACTTTCTCCCGGGGCACGAACAGGAACTCCGCCTTCGGGTCGACGAATTTCGTTATGAGCCACGGGCATGCGATCCGGTCCACCTTCGCTTTCTCTCGAGTTACCCATTTCATCGAACTCCTCCCAGACTTGAAAGTCCAGTCAGGTAGGACATCTATGTATATTTTCACGTCCTCGCCGCGCGCGAAGCGTTCGAAACGCACCGGCTGAGCGTGGTGGATCTACGGGTTTCGGAGACTGGATCGATCGAGACGGGAAGCTCATCTTCCTCGAGAAGACGGTCCGCACGGTCCCTTACGGCTTCCTCGGAGTCATCTTCGGAGTCTACCTGGGCCAGCTTGGTTTCACGCCCGTCGCAATCGGAGTTGTCCTGACCGCGACCATACTCAGCAGTGGACTGTACACCTTCGTCGTCAGCTTCGTTGCAGACCGTATTGGCCGGCGAAAAACGCTGGTCTTCTTCGCGCTCACCGACTTCGTGGCTGGGACCCTGCTCTTCATCTCGACGGACTGGTGGGCCCCGGTGCTCGCGGGTATCGTCGGGAACATGACGGTCGGGGCGGGAGAAGTCGGGCCGTTCCTGTCCCTCGAACAAGCGATTCTTCCGCGGACGTCTCGCTCCGATCGCCGGACCCTGGCGTTCAGCGTGTACAACCTCGTCGGATACGGAGCGTCATCGGCCGGAGCCCTTCTCGCGGGGCTTCCAAGATACATCGGATATTCGCCGCTCTTCCTCGGTTACATGCTCTCCGGACTTCTCGGAGCCGTGCTGTACTCTTCCTTATCCGGAAAAATCGAACCGGGGTCCGGTCCCGCGAGACGGTCCGTGCTCTCTCCACGCGGTCGTCCGATCGTGGCCAAACTGTCCGCCCTGTTCGCGGTGGACTCGTTTGGCGGCGGATTCATCGGACAGAGCATCCTCGCCTACTACTTCAGTGTCCGATTTGGACTAGATCTGGCCGCCCTCGGCGCCATCTTCTTTGCAACCCAGCTCGTGACCGCGTTGTCGTTCCTCCTGGCGGAGCGGATCGCGCGGAGGATCGGCCTCTTACGGACGATGGTATTCACTCACGTCCCTTCGAACGTGTTACTCATCGGAGTGGCATTCGCCCCGACGCCTTTCATCGCCGTGTTCCTATTGCTGTGTCGTCAATCGTTGTCGCAGATGGACGTGCCCACGAGGCAATCCTACGTCATGTCGATCGTCGACGAACAGGACCGGACTGCGGCGGCAGGACTCACGAGCACGACGCGCACCGTGTCGTCGTCGATCAGTCCGTCACTGGCGGGTTATGCCCTGGGGAACCTCTGGCTCGGAACGCCGTTGGTGGCTGCGGGGGCTTTCAAGCTGGCGTATGACCTGCTAATCTACGAGAACTTCCGGAAAGTCCGTCCCCCGGAGGAACTCGCGAAGTGAACGACCCACCGGCCGCTACCTGGAGAAGAGCGGGCACGGAGGGATTCGAACCCCCGTCTTAGGCTCCGAAGGCCCATAGCCTAGTCCAAACTAGCCGACGTGCCCGGCGGTCGAACCGTCCCCCGCGATAAAAGGGTTCCCGCACGCCGGGCAGAAAAGCCTTCACCGATTGCCGAGTCAAGCTTGCCGGCGCTCCCGATTTCCCGGACGTCTCGAAAGATCCGGCCCGGAGAAGCGCGATCACTCGCCGATCAGCTTCCGGTATGCGCCGGCATCTAGGAGGGACTTCGCCTGTGCGGGATCGGCCGCTTCGAGGACGACCATCCAGCCTTCTCCGTACGGATCCTTGTTGACGATCTCGGGCTTGTCCGCGAGGGCCTTGTTCACGTCGACGACCTTGCCGGCCAGGGGCGCGAAGATCTCACTCACGGCTTTCACGGATTCGACCGTGCCGATCGCGTCCCCCTGCTTGAAAGCCTTCCCGATCGGCGGCAGTTCGACGTACACGACATCCGTGAGCTGATCCTGCGCATAATCCGTGATTCCCACGCGCGCGCGCTTCCCTTCGACCTTCGCCCACTCGTGGTCCTTCGTGTACCGAACGCTTTCGGGCACGTTCGACAAGTCGACCCACCGAGCCGCCTCGATGCGGCGGTCCGGATATGAGAGTTTCGAGTCGGCGCTCCGGTCCGAACTCGGAGATCGGAGCTCCGCCGCGTGCGGCATCGCACCGCTGGTCGCCCGTGGCAGCCGCGGTTCTGCAGCCGGGGCGACGACGGGTTGCCCTCCCGTGTCCTTGGCCAATGTTGGCTAGGAGGAAGTGGCGGTACCCAGTAGCCTCTCTGGTAAAGTATCAAGTACCCTGTCAACTTGTCGCAGGGCGGGGGAGCGACTTGAGAAAATTTGTTCCGTTGGTTTTGTTCGTCGTTGTGACTCTTCTTTTCCTGAACTTCGCGACGGGTGTGGCTAGGGCAGATAATCGCCACGGCGCTGAGGGCTCCACCGTCAAGCAAAGCCTTGACTTCCGTTCGATGGCCCGCGAACTTGCGGACGAGGTTCGCGTCAGAGGGCTTGCAGCGCCGAGCGTCGCGGGTAGCCAAGGCGGATCCGGCTCGGGAGATCTTCAAAACGTCCAAGTGAACGACCCGGCGCTCGACCACATTCAGACATTTGTGGGGACGCGGCCGTTCGAGTTCTCGATCCAGAGCGAGACATCGATCGCGTCCTTTGGCGACGACATCTTGGTCGCCTACAACTCAGCCTCGGATCAGCCGGTAGTACAGACGCCCGCCGGTCTCTTCTTCGTCCACCGCCACCTGTCGGGCTTTTCAGTCTCTCACGACGGCGGCCAAACTTGGACGAGCGGCTTCATGCCGGCCGTCCCGGGCAGTCCCTTCACGTTTGGCGACCCCAGCGTCGGCGTCGATCGCGCCGGGAACTTCTACTACGTTTCCCTCGGCACGGACGGGAATGCACCGAAATTCACAGGGGCCATCATCGTCAGCAAGCTCACCCAAGGTGACCCCGCGTTCGCGCCAGCGGCCGTCGCGGCATTGGACGATGGCTCTGACAAGGAGTGGCTCGCAGTCGGGCCTGATCCGTTCACGCCGGCGCAGGACAACCTCTACGTCGCCTGGACCAGCTTCCAGACGGGCCGCTCCGAGCTTCGCTTCGTGCGCTCGACCGATGCCGGAGCCACTTGGAGCCCTCAGAAGGTTCTCTTCGCGCCCGTGGACCAAGGGCCCACCGGCCTGTCGTCGTTCGTCCAATTCGCCAACCCCATCGTGGACCCGTCGAGTGGCCGCCTCTTCATCCCGTTCCTCCACTTCAGCAATTTTGACGCCGACTTCATCAAAGTCCTGGTCTCCGACGATGCGGGCGATACCTTCAGGTTCCTCGAGTTCAACGTCCCCGGCGCGCCGGACCCGTTCGGGTTCCCGAACGTGACCCCCGGCGCCCTCAGCGATTGCGGCCGAAACAACGGCGGGATCCGCCTCGTCCTTCACCAGGGTGACAACCTCGGAGGCGGGCGATTTGGTCTGCCCCGCTTCCGGCAGTCGACGCGGCTCATCACGCAGCCCAGCGCGGCCGCGGCGAACGGGAAACTCTTCATCGCCTTCACCTCCTCGACAAGTCCGTTTTTCGGCGATCCGAACTCCCGTTCGGAGATCCACCTCCTCTTCTCGCCCGACGGAGAGACGTTCGCTGCGCCGTTCACGATCGCGGCGGCCACCGATGCGGACCCTCAACACGTGCTTCCCGCCATCTCCACCGACGGGGATGGCGAGAGCTTCAGCGTCGCGTATTACGTGCAGCAGGCCGACGGAAGGATTCGCGTCGACCTCACCGACGGCAGCGTTGACGGAGGGGGGAACTTGGGGACGAACCCTCCGGTGCCCGTGAGCAGCGTTTCCTTCGACTTGATCCCAAGCAACAACCCGTTCCCGCTTCCTTTGAATCCGTTCTTCACGACCAATTACGACCGGACGATCCGCGCCTGTTACAACCTGGGCGAATACCTGAGCATCGCGCCCGGCCAGGGGAACGTATTGGTTGCATGGGGCGACAACCGGAACACCTGGACTTCACCACCGGGTTCGCCCGCTGAGGGGACACATGCCCAACCGGACGTCTTCTTCCAAGAGATGTCGGGGTAGCGCGTCGCTGGGTGAAAGCGACTGGGGCACCGGGGGCCCAACGCGGTAGCCGGGGCTAGCGACCCTTCCAGTTCGCGCCCCAGGCCTGATGGACAAAAATCTCCTGGCTGTGGATCTTGTGAATCCGGTAGATGACTACGAGGAGAATGAAGAACGCGATCGCGCCGACCGAGAGCAACAGATAGACCGGATTCTGCAGAATCGAGGAGAAGAAGTTTTCCACGGTTCCGAGCAGATCAGGCATCGGCTCTCGCCAAGGCAAACCAGTTTCCTCCTCCGCGGAAGAACTTTTCTCCGTGGAGGTTGGATTCGATAATTAACCGTTGGAGTTCGCCCTCCCGGAAGAGATGGTAGAACCGCGGCACCGCCGCTCCATCGGGCATCGTCCACGGCACCTCGACGTCGTCGTCACTCGGATCCGACGCCGGGAAGGACGCGAATCGAGGCTGTTCCCGCGCCCAGACGCTCACGACCGCCGCTGCGCCGCGACGCAGAACGCGTCGAATTTCGGAGAGCGCGGCGATTCGATCCGCGAGAGTCGGCAAATGATGCAAGATCGCGATGCACAGGGCCGCGTCGAATGACGCGTCTTGGAACGGCAGGTCCGTCGCATCGCCCTGCACCCAGTCGATTGCGATCCGGGGCTCTTTCTCTCGCGTCTCCCTTCGTCCGATTGTCATCAGACGGCGCGAAAAATCGAACGCCACTGCATCGTGACCACGACGGGCGAGGACCCGCGCATGCCGCCCGTTCCCGCATCCAAGGTCCAAGACCCGCGACGCTCGCGGCAGCGATTCAATGAAGGACTCCACCTCAGGCCACGGTTCACGCCGAGTCGCCGAGAACGAATCGGCGATCCGTTCGTACGTCGCGCGAATCTCCGCTTTGGACGGGACCATCGAAGGAAAACGCGGGCCTTGGACGATAAAGGCTCGCTCACTCGAGAACGGCCCGTTCCGTGTCGCGCATCGCAAACTCCCGAATCGCCGAGAGGGCGGGCAAAGGCGCCGCAGAGCGACCGCGGTCCAAGTACTGCGTGTACGCTGGGGCCATTTTCGCCCCACAGGTGGGACACGTCCGCGTCCCGACCTCGTACGTGCCGTCCTTCGGGCAGCGCTGCAGGTCCTTCCGCCCGCCAAACTTCCCGCGCTTCGCCGCCGGCTTGCCGTCGACTTCGACGAGGTCGAGCGCGAAGTCGATCGTCGGCGCGTTGCTCAGGCTCGTGCCGATGCCGAAGCCGTCGACGCCGGCCTCGAGGAGCGCGGGGATCGATTTCTCGTCGACGGCGCCGGAGACGAAGATCTTCACGTCCTTGTGGCCGCGGAGGTCGAGCTCCCACCGCACCTCCCGGACGATCGCGGGGAGGTTTCCTCGTCGAGAGGCCGGGGTGTCGAGCCGAATCCCCGCGAGGTCCGGGATCGCCTCGACCGCGAGCAGGGCTTCCGTCTTCTCGTCGTAGTACGTGTCGACGAGGGCGATCCGAGGAATCTTGGCCTCCAGGTACTTGTGGACCGCGGCGAAGGCCTCGCGGGGCCCGCCCATGACGATGACGAGGGCGTGCGGCATGGTTCCCATAGCGGGTGCCCCGAGCAGGTCGGCGCCGAGCGGCGTCGTAATCGCGTCGAGTCCACCGATGGTCACGGACCGCTCGATGAGCGGCGCGATCCCCGGATGCATGCGCCGCACTCCGAACGACAGGACCTGCTTGCCGTTCGCCAGCTTCCGAATCCGCGCCGCCTTCGTCGCGATGCCACTCGCCTGGCAGATCATCCCGAGGAGCGGCGTCTCGTACAGCGCCCACTCCTCGTACGGGCCCTCGAGCACGAGCACAGGGACGGGCACGCCACGTGCCGTCTTTGGAGTGAACACGCTGCCTTCCGGGAGAGCCCAGAGGCTGACGGCCTTCCCTTGCAGGAGATGGACGACCTCCTCGAGGCCGCAGAAGATTCCCCAGGGCCAGCCGTTCGGAAGGCCGCCTGTGGTGACTTCGGCCACGACGTTCGCCCGGCTCCGTCCCGCTCTCTTCAGGATGTCCAACGTGCGAACGAAATAAATGTCCGTCGTCCGTCCCGCCCGGATTTCGTCCTCGGTGGCGATGTAGAAGTCGCGTCCGGGTGCGGGCTTGGGCATCGATCCCCAAGCCGCTACTTTCTGTGCGTATTAGAGCTTTTTGTGCTCCGCGGGCGGAGACGCTCGTCGTCGCCCTGCCGAATCGCAAAAGGTCATGGCGCAATCCGGCGCTACGTCGTGCGGTGGTTTTCGGTGACCGTGGAGGAGAACCTCGAGCGGATGCAGACTTTGGACGATGCGTGGAACAGCCAGGACTGGGAGACATTCAACAAGCGACATGCGGAGAGCGTCGCCGTCTACTGGCCGGGCGCCCTTGAGCCGACGAAAGGACGACACGCCCATCACCGGGAGGCGATCGAGTACTTCAAGACGTTTCCCGACAACCGGGTCGAGAACCGGCCGTATCTCACGATGTTCGGCCAAGGCGACTGGACATGCACGATCGCGATCCACACCGGGACCCACAAGGGGCCCATGATGGGACCGGGCGGGAGAGTGATCCCTCCAACGAACAAGAAGTTCCGAGTGGAGTTCTGCACGGTCGCGCACTGGAACCAGAAGGGCGAAATCCTGGAAGAACGGCTCTTCTACGATCTCGTGGGCGTGATGAGACAACTTGGTCTCTCCTAGTCGCAGAGCCCGACACCACGCTCGTTAGTCTGAGAGAGCCTGCCGCCGGTCCTGGGGAAGCTTATCTATCCAATCAAATGGATATTAATCAGCGTCCTGGTCCGACTCGATGCCCGCCAGCGTCTCGATGGCCTCCCGGTGGAACGGGACGAGAGGCAGTCGGAGCGCCTCTTCGCGGTCGAGCCAGCGAACGGCACTGCCTTCGACCGGCGGTGCCCGTGGCGTGCATCGATAGATCGAGCCCGACCATCTTCGGTGGGAGAACGTGCGATCGACTCGGGACCCCTGTCCCTCCACGTCAACCTCGGCGCCGGTCTGCGACCGGACCGCCGCGACCAGGTCCCCTTTCTCGGATCGACCGCTCCGCTCTCCGCCGGGGAGCGACCACAGCCCGCCGAGAAGTTGGCCGAGGGCGCGACGCACCAGCAGGACGCGGCGACCGGCGGTCACGAGACCAAAGACAACAGGGACCACCGGCGTGGAACGCGGACTCCGTCGCATCGGAAGCTCCCGTTCTTCTCCGGCGGCCCGGGCGAGACACAGGCGTTCGACAGGACAGCGAGGGCAAGCCGGCGACGTCGGCGTGCAGATCATCGCGCCGAGTTCCATCATCGCTTGGTTGAACGCCCCGGGCCGGTCGGGGGAGACGAGGCGTGCGGCGATCTCCGTGACCCGCCGTCGAACCGACGTGGTCGTGACGTCCTGTCGGATCCGAAAGAGCCGCGCGATGACGCGAGTCACGTTCCCGTCGACGGCGGGAACCGGGAGTCCGAAGGCGATGCTCCCGACCGCGCCGGCCGTGTAGGGGCCGATGCCCGGGAGGGCGCTCAGATCCTCAAAGGACCGCGGGATCTCTCCACCGTGGCGCTCGACAATTGCCTGCGCGGCCGCGTGGAGGTTTCGCGCTCGACCATAGAACCCGAGCCCTTCCCAGACGGTCATCACGTCGTCGATCGAGGCCGACGCGAGGTCCAGGACAGTCGGGAATCGCCGGAGGAACCTGTCGTAGTACGGCGTGCCGCTCGCGATCCGGGTTCGCTGCAGTAGATACTCCGCGACCAGGATGTGGTACGGATTCCCCGTGCGCCGCCATGGGAGGTCGCGGTGGTTCGCATCGTACCACGCGAGCAATCTCGTTCGAACATCGGTCGGCGACGGCTCGCCCATCAGGCGCTTGATGCGAAGCAAGATACATCAGCATTCGGACCACGCCGGGGGACCCCCCGGGTCACGCGAAGTCAACCTTAAACAAGGTTAACTCAGACGACGCTCGATTAAGACACGGCGGTGGTCTGCGGCGCTGGCGGTCGCCCCTACTTGAAAATCTCGCCGGTCTCGCGGCTCCAGAAGACGAGGTCGAGCGCGGCCATCGGGATGCCGACGTCCCTGGAGAACCGCTCCATCCGCGCCTCGATCTCGAGGTACCGCTTCGCCGTTAGGGTTCGCGGAAGTCGTCGAAGGACGCCATGGTGAATCAGGTTCCGCAGGATGTGACGGTCCAGGATCGCGAGGTCCTCTCCACGGCCCGTGTTCCGGAGGAAATGGCTTGCCTCTTTGAGGCCTAGGCCAGGAACTTCGCGGACGAGCCACGCGCGAACCTCCTTCGAAGAGGGAAACGAGTCGATGGTTTCCGCGAGTCGCGCCGTGCCGTTCGGGAAGAACCGTTCGCGGGCCCGCACGATGAACGCAGCCTTGTGATTGTGAAAGCGCGTGCGATGTTGCAGGAACGCGGCGATTTCGTCGGAATCTCCCGACCACAACAGTTCCGCGTCTCGCATCGCCGCCACCGCAGCGTCCGACCTCCGCGCGTTCGACTGGACCGCCACCATGCAGAAACACAGCTCCTCGAAGAGTCGTTGGTCCGGCAGCGCTCCTGTCCGGCGAAATTCCTCCAGCCGAGACTCGATGATCGGTCGCTTCGCATCGTACTCGGCACGCAGCGTGTCGAGGTCGCGATAGCCGCGTTTCACGGGGCCACGAATGCGAGCACGGATGATAACATTGTTGAGAATCCCGCGCCGAATTCCGTCGCGACCTCGAGCGACCGCCACACGTTTAAATAACGGAATCCGCTACGAGGCGACCATGTCACTGCTGTATTCGTTGGCCCGATTGCTCGACCGGATTTCTCCGGCTCCAATCGCGTACGCGCATTGCGACATCCCGTGCGGGATCTACGATCCGCACCACTCCCAGCTGGCCGCCCACACGGTCATCCGCATGAACGACCTGATCAACCAACTCGAAAAGCCCGGGGCGAGCGCGACGCCGGAGCAACGGCAAGAATACACGAACAAGCTCGCCCGGTACCTCGCGACGAAGGAGCAGCACGCGGAGCTCGCGAAGAACGAAATCCGCATCCTCTGGGGGGACTACTTCAAACCGGAACACCTGAAGACGTTCCCGGAGCTCCACGACCTCGTCTGGAAGGCGCTGAAGACGGCGTCGAAGGCGCGGCAGGAAATCAATCTGCAGGCGGCGGAGGACTTGCTCAAGGCGACGAACGACATCGCCTCGATTTTCTGGAAGACGAAGGGGTTCGAGACGACCACCGCGAAGGCGCCGTATCCCACCGAGCGGCAGACGGTGTACCCGAAGTACAAGTGATCCGGTCCGTGACGTTCCCGCTCCGCCGGTTCCGCGTCGAGGACGACAGCATGCGCCCGACCTTGGCGCCCGGAGACTACGTCGTCGTCAACCGATGGGCGTACCGCTTCCGTCGGCCTGCTGCGGGCGACATCGTCGTGGTGCGAAATCCGGAGGCGCCGGAGCGTTTTCTCGTAAAGCGAATTTTCGACGTGACCCGGTCTCGGATCGAGGTCGTCGGCGACAACGAGGGACGCAGCCGAGACAGCCGAACCTTCGGGCCCATCCCCCTCGAGAAAGTCGTCGGAAAAGTCTGGATCCGCTTGCGCCGCTAGGGAGGGTTCAATCCCACTTTTCGAACCGCACGTACGCGAAGCCGAGCCGTTGGCAGAGGTTCTTCACATCCTCGACCATGTCGTGGAGCCCGCAGATGAACACCTGCTTGTTGCCGTAGTCCGTGATGTCGTTCTCAATGACTTTCTGGACGTAGCCGACCCGGCCTTTCCAGTCCGGCGTCTCGGGGCGTGAAATCGTCGGGTAGAAGTGGAAGTTCGGATGCTCCCGCTCCCACTTTTCGATGAGGTCGCGGTAGATCAGGTCGTGGACGTACCGAACGCCGAAGACGACCGTGAACTCGTGGCCATCGTCCAGGCCCTTCTCCCAGATGTGACCCATCATCGCGATGAACGGGGCGACTCCGGTGCCCGTGGCGACGAACACGGTGTCGTACCGGATCGGCTCCGGGATTACGAACCGGCCCAGGGGGCCGATCGATTGGAGCTTCGTGCCGGGGGACACGTGGTACAGGTAGTTCGACATGAAGCCGCCCTCGACGATCTTGATGCAGAGCTCGAGGTAGTCCTTGTTCTCGGGCCACGAGGCGATCGAGTACGGGCGGGAGATGCGCTTGCCGTCTTTCTCCGCGAAAATCGAGATGAACTGGCCCGGCTCGAAGTCGAACAGGGGCTCGTTCTCGAAGGTGAACCGGATGAGGTACGTCTGCGGGAACTTCGGCGCGATGTCGAAAACTTCCTTCACGATTGCGGTATGTTTGCCCGACCGGAACTTGACCGGGGTCTCCTGGACGACCGGTTTTTGCGGCGTCACTGCCTTCGCCGGAGCCGTGCCCCGCATCATAGCAAACTTGGGCACCCGCCAATCCAATTTAAACGTTTCCTCAAGAGTTGCGCGGACTGCACGCAACACTTACGCGCATCACTTCAGGGCGGCTGCTGCCGAGGTTTTTCGAGGAATACATTCGCGTAGACGAGCCCCGCGACCACAGCTCCGATCAATGGGCCGACCCAGTACACGTACCAGTTGTCGAAGAACCATGTGACGATGGCGGGCCCGAACCAGCGTGCTGGATTCATCGCTGCGCCGGTCAACGGGCCACCCATCATGATGTCGATAGCGATCGTCAAACCGATCGCCATGCCTCCAACCGCGTTGAATGAGCCTTTTGGGTCGATCCCGGTGCCGTATACAACGAAGGCGAGGAAGAACGTGAGGACCGCCTCGACCAGAATGGCCGTCCCGATGCCCACGGTCGGGCCGAGGGACGGCGTCCCGAGGTGGGTATTCTGGTATTCGGGGGGCGAGAAAACGCCGAGGAGGGCAATCGCCGCGAAGGTCGCGCCGAGCAGCTGAGAAATCCAGTACACGATGGCCAAGCGAAGGGAGATTTGTCGGCCCGCGAGCGCACCCAGGGTCACGGCGGGGTTGAAGTGTCCGCCCGAGATGTGCGCCAACGCCGACGCCATCACCCCGATCGCGACCCCATGGGCGAGGGCAACTAGGAGCAGATCCGTCCCGCCCGTCGAGAGGATTGCGCCCGCGCCGATGAAGACGAGGGTGAAGGCCCCGATGAACTCCGCGACCCCTTTCCGCCACGCGGCGATCGCCATTGCGCCTCCCCCGGCGGCGTAGCGACGGCGTCTATTTGTAGTTTTTTATTCGACGCGGGCGATGATAACCGTCACCGAATGTACGAGGCAGAGCCGCGGTCGAAACCCGGGACGAACTCGAGCGCGAGTTGGGACGGCTGCCACGCCGCATCCGGGAACACGAGGTTCGGGAAGAACCGCGCGGTGTCCGCCGAAATCTGCGTGACGATATGGTCCGCTCCGAAGAGCGTCTCGAGGATCCGGTGCGCCTGCTCGCGGCACACCCGCTCATCGATGAACCCGACCGAATGCAGGTACTCGTGCAAGAGGACGTAGAAGGCGTAGGGTTTGTACAGCCCGGGATTCGTCTCCTGGATCCGGAGCAGCGGGACCTTGTTCATCACGATCACGTTCGTCGCGACCGGGTAGAAGGCGCCGAGGAATCCCTGTGGATGGTTGCCGAGATCCGCGAGGGCGAGCATGAGGCCCGCGCGGGTGCGGCCGAGGACCGCTTCGACGGCCCGCTTCACGAGTTCGAAGACGTCGGCGAGGGTGCGGGCTTGGTCGAGCTTCGATCGGAAGTCCATCGATGTCAGAGTGTCGTCGGTAAGACTTAAGACATTGCTCAACCGCGCGCGACACGAAGGACGTCGCAAGTTCAGATTGCGCCGACCGGTGCCCGTCAATACCACGGGTGGGAACGCCACGGGAACATTTATGCGCGAGGATATCGACGCTGTCCCGAAGCCCACCGCGACTGTCAGGATCGCGTCCCATGGCCGGCCCCTACCCGTACGCGCCAGCACCCGTCCGCCGGGCGGCCCCGAGCCTCCCGTTCGGCTGGGGAGCGGTGACGGTCCTCCTAGTCGGAGCCGCGTTCCTCATCGTGGGCATTTTGATGATCCTTTACGGGTTCCTCAACTTCCTCACAGGCACCATCGGTGCGGCGACGAGCTCCTCCTTCTCGGTCACGGCCTTCTTCGAATCCTTCGTGGGCGCGATCATCCTCTTCGTCATTGGGGGCGTGCTCGCGGGAATCGGTGGCTGGCTCATCCGCCTGTGGTGGATCTTCCTTCTCGTCGGCGTCGTCACGGGAGTCGCGAGCGCGAACACGGCCCGGGAGCGGGAGGCGGTGCGCGCGTCCGAGATCCGGGTGCGGTGCCACAACTGCGGGCGGTTGAACCCGGAGTTCGTCCGGTTCTGCATGGACTGCCGCCAGCCGGTGTGAATTCCCCGCGCCGACGGCCGTTTCGGAATCTATTTGAGTGCGCGGCGGGGTTCGCGCGGATCGATGGGGTTTCTCCTGCGATTCGCCCGCCAATGGGTCGCGGGGGAGG
>WNEY01000595.1_pt1 | contig 35200 bp, 35 predicted proteins | sample 5400531 | NCBI WGS metagenome assembly WNEY01 (sample SAMN13153338, study PRJNA577476) | soil metagenome | isolation source: 200 cm saprolite under Douglas fir tree site 1 | place: USA:California | collected 2015-04-18 | reverse complement strand
GCCTCGTAGCCGAGCTCGGCCGCACGGACGGCGAGCTCTTCGGGCAAAGAAGCACCGTCGAGAAACGAGTAGGCGGAGTGACAGTGCAGCTCGACATAGTTCCCCGCTCCGGCGGCGGCAAAGCCGCCGCCTCCGCTCTCTACTGCGGCTCCGTCGAGCCTACGCCGCCGGCTCATCGCTTATGCGCGCTGGGTGAACCAGCATCCGCGTTCCTCGTCGCGGAAAACGACCGTGTTCTGACCCGACTCGAGCACGACCTCGAAGTAGCGGCGCGAGACCGGCTCCTCGGTCCACCAGCGGTCGACGACACGCCACTCCTCGCGCAGCAGCGCAACCTCTTGCCGGTTCACGTGCCGCGGTACGCCTGCGCCCGTTTCCTCCACGAGCGCCGGCCGCGGCGCGTTCAGCCGTCCTGCGGAACGAACAGCGCCCGCGACTCGGGGATCCGAGACCACGGCGCGACCTCCACGACGGTGTTCACCGAGCCCGGACCGGTGGACGCGCGCACCTGGCGCAGGCCCTCCTTGAGGCGGGGCGCGAGCTCTGCGCCGGCAGCCTGCAACAGCTCGAGCTGCTGTCCCCTGGACTCGGTCAGCTCGACGAGCTCGAGCCTGAGCTCGACGATCGGCGCCGGCAGCTCCGCGAGCTTCGGGCCGAGAGCTGCGCGCAGCCGGTCGCGCTCGACGGTCGGGTCGCGCAGCGTCACCGTCCGCCGCCACGATCCGCCCGCGGCGAGCCGCGCCGCCACGGCGACCTTGCGCGCGAAGCGTCCCTCCCGCTCCGGCCGCGCGAGCAGCCGGTCGAGGAGCACGTTGAACGCGCGCCGCAACGTGAGCTCGTTGCCGAGCGCCTCGGGGAACTCGAGCCGCTCCACGAGCTCCGCGGGCGGGCGGCGGCCCCGTACGCGCCGCCGCTCGCCGCCTCTCGCCAGGCTCCAGGCGCGCCGGCCGTCCGGCCCCAGACGTTCGGCGACGGCGCCGCCCGGAAGCCCGGCAAGCTCTCCAAGCCTTCGCACTCCGAGCTCCTTCAGCTCGTCCTGCACCTCCTGCTGCAGCGGCAGCAGGTCGAGCGGCAGCGGCGCGAGGAACTCGCGCGTGCGCTCGTCCGAGACGACGAGGATCTGCCCCGGACGCGCGACGTTCGCCGCCGCGAGGGCCGCGAACTTGCGGTCGGCCGCGCCCGCGCGCGCGTCCCAGGACTGGCCGACCGCGGCGAGGGCGCGCTGGAGCACGTGCTCGATGCCGCCGTAGAGCCGCTCGACGCCGCGGGTCTCGAAGAAGGCGCAGCCGGGATCAACCGGTGCGACCGAAATCCCGGCGTCCTCGAGCCGGCGCAGGATCTCCTCCCACTCGCGCTCGGCTCCGGCGGGATCCGGCTCGACGAGGACGAGCGACGGGCACATCGCGAGCGCCTCGCCGAGCCGCATCCCCGGCCGGACCCCGGCCGCCTCTGCAGCCGCCGTAACGGGCCCGACGAGCGGCTCCACTCCTTCCTCGGGCGCGAGGGCCGCAGGGCGCAGAGAGAGGCCGGGGCGGCTTCGCAGAGCCGCCCGCAATTCGAAGCCGGGGATGAGGATGCAGGCGATCATGGGAACGTATGTTCTACCAGAACACACGTTCCCCTTCAAGGGTCCGTTGAAACCATGCTGGTTCCGGCCAATTGGCGTTTCTGTGATCGCGCCCTACCCTCGCAGCGTGCAGCCGTCCCTGCCGACGCTCGTCGGCCTGTTCGTGGCCTTCGTCACCGGTGGCTATGGCGTCGGCACGTTCTTCGGAAAGCTCCTTGCGTGGCTGTTCGGCCGCGACCCCGCCAAGTGGTCGGATCTCGGCGGCATCACCTGCGGGCTTCTCGGCCTGGGGCTCTACCTCGGGATCGTGATCGGTATCGTGTTGTCATGACTCGCCGTGTGGCCTTCCTCACGCTTCCGTTTGTGGCAAGTGCGATCGGAGCGGGCGTCGTCATCGGAAGTCGCGACTGGAGCATCGCTTGGGTGCTGCTCACCGGTTTCGGTGTGTTGGGACTTCTCGGGGCCCTTGCGACGATCTTCTTGATGCACAGGCCGGAACCGCGCGAGCGGCACCGCGCTTCAACGGCCCGCGTCTAGCGCTCAACGACAGCAGCGGGTCCCTCGAGCCCCGCGAACCGCGGCAGGACTTCGAGGACGCTCTCGCGCGCGCAGAACGCGATGTCCTGCTCCAGCCCCGGCGGTCCGTACGTTCGCGCGTTCAGACCGGACAGGGCATCCGGGAAGGACGCAGCAACGAGCTCGGCGGCGATCGCCGCATCTGTCCGCGCCGCGCCGAGCTCCTGCACGATCCGCCCCGCGCAGTACGCGTCGTCCAAAGCGAACGCACCCTGGAAGCCCGCGCAGACGATCGCAATGTCCTCCCCACGCTCGCGCAGCAGCCGCACGAGCGCGTCGAGGTTCAGCAGCGAGCCGAGATACACGGTGTCACAACGTGCGGCCGTCCCCAGGATCGCGCTCGTCCCGTTCGTCGTGGAGAGGATCAGCGTCTTCGCGCGCGCCTCGAGGAACTCACGTGGCGACGCGCCGACGTCGAAGTCCTCGATCCGCACGGCCTTTCGCTCGCCGCCGACGAGCGAGTCCGGGATGCGGCGGCGCAGCTCTCGCGCCTCTTCGAGCTCGCGGCAGCAGAGGACGCGCTCGTAGCCTGCCGCGAGGGCCTGCGCGATCGTCGAGGTCGCGCGCAGGACGTCGACGACGACGCCGACGGGCGCCGGCGCCTCTTCGGCGGGAGTGAACGCGACATGCACGCGCACGTGGATACGCTAAACGCATCGCGTACTGCTACCGGCATCCGAACCGCGAGACCGGCCTCTCCTGCACCGAGTGCGAGCGCCCGATCTGCACCGAGTGCATGACCATGACTCCCGTCGGGCCGCGCTGCCCGGAGCACGCCTACGTGCGGGCGGCTCCGCGGAGCGTGCGGATGCGAATGCGGATGCCGACGCGCTCCCGCGGCGTCCCGGTCGTGACGTACGGGCTGATCGGCGTGAACGTGCTCGTGTACCTGATCACCGTCGCGCAGGGCGTGGGGATCAACCAGCCGGGCGGCAAGCTCTTCGAGCAGTGGGCGCTCTACGGCTACGGCGTGGCCCACGGAGGCTGGTGGAGGCTGATCACCGCGGCCTTCCTGCACGGGAGCATCCTGCACATCGGCTTCAACATGTTCGTCCTCTACGTGGTCGGCGGCGCGGTCGAGACCTACCTCGGCCCGGTTCGCTACCTCGCGGTGTACCTCGTCTCCGGGCTTGCCGGCTCGGCAGGCGCGCTGATCGCGACCCCGACCGGGAGGACCGTGGGCGCGTCGGGCGCGATCTTCGGGATCTTCGGCGCCCTGCTGATCATCGAGTACCAGCAAACGGGATCGCTCGCAGGGCAGGCGATGACGTTGATCGCCATCAACCTCGTGATCTCCTTCAGCGTGCCGAACATCTCGTACGGCGGCCACATCGGTGGGCTGATCGGCGGGATCCTCGCCACGCTGGCGCTCTCGCGCTTCGGACGCGGACACGCCGCGTACGGCAAGCCGGGAGCCGTCGGCGTCGCGGGCTTGCTCGCGGTCGCGATCGCGAGCGTCGCGCTCGCGTACTGGAAGGTCCGCGGCCACGCGTGATCCGCGCGGCGGGAGCTGCTGCGGCGGCGTCGCTCGTGGGGGTCGCGGCGCACGCGGCGGCGCCGCCGGCGCAGGTCGACGTCTCCCGCGCGCGCGGCAACCAGGCAGAGGTGACACTCGCGGTCGATCCGCGAGACTCGCGGATCCTGCTCGCGGGATCGAACGACCTCGGGCATCGCCCCCGGACGTACGCCTCCGCCGACGGAGGGAAGACGTGGCGCTCGGCACCCTTGCCGACCACGAGCTGCGGCGGCTCTGACCCAGCGGTCGGCCTCGACCGCAGCGGGCGCCAGTACTACGCCTTCCTCGGCTACGCGTGCGATCGGCCGGCGGCGGGCCTCGTCGTCGGCACCCGCGCGTCCGCGGTTGCAGCGTGGTCCTTCGTGACGGTTCCCGGCTCGCGACCCGACAAGCCGGCACTCGCGGTCGACACGAATCCGGCGAGCCCGCACGTCGACCGCGTCTACCTCGCATGGTCCGAGCGGCTCGCACGCGACGAGCTCGTGCTCGCATACAGCGACGACGGTGGACAGACGTGGCAGTCGCCGGTCGAGGTCGCGCCGCTCAACGCCACGTTCTCCTCGATCGCCACGGCAGCCAACGGGTCCGTCTACGTCGCCTGGGTCGATTTCGCGGCGCAGCGCGTGCTCGTCCGCCGGTCGGCCGACGGCGTGACCTTCGGACCGCCCGCGGTCGTCGGTGAGACGTGGCAGACGGAGCGGAGCCGCTGCAACGAAGGCGGTCGCGCAATCCCCGCCGATCCCGTGCGCTGCCTGACCGCTTCGCCGACCGCCGTCGTCGACGGGAAGGGGCAGCTTCACGTCGTCTACGCGGCCCCGGCCGGCGATCTCGTCGAGGTGCGGGACGTCGCTTTCGCGCCGGACCTTTCGACACAGGTGTCCCGGACCGTCCACCCGGTGGGCGCCATGGCCGACCGCTTCCTGCCGACGGCGACCGTCGATGCGCTGACCGGCGCTCTCTGGGTTTGCTATTACGACACGAGCGGAGATCCGCGCCGCCGCCGCGCGACGTTCACGTGCACGTCTTCCGCGGACGGCGGCGTGACGTGGGCCGCTCCCCGCCGCGCCGCGAGCACGGCGTCCGACGTGTCGACGAGCTCTGTCCCGCGTTTCGGCTGGGGGGACTACGAAGGCGTCGCCGCGCTCGCCGGCAGCGCGCATCCGATCTGGACGGACACGCGGCGCATGCGCTCCTACGGCGAGGAGATCTACACCACTACGCTGCGGCTACCGTTGCCGCAATGAGCGAGTATCGGCCCCTCCGGCTGCAGGTCGAGCGGCTCGACGTCGAGGAGGCGCTCGAGCGCTCGCGCGCGTTCCTCGACCTCATGCGGACGCGGCGGTCGGTGCGATTCTTCTCCCCCGACCCCGTGCCATACGAGCTGATCCGGAACGCGATCGAAGTCGCCGGAACTGCACCGTCGGGCGCGAACCAGCAGCCGTGGACGTTCGTCGTCGTCTCGGATCCGGAAACGAAGCGGCGGATCCGCGAGGCCGCCGAGGCAGAGGAGCGCGCCTTCTACGAGCGGCGGGCGCCCGAGGACTACAAGGGCGCCGTGAAGCCGATCGGCACCGACGCCTCGAAGCCGCACCTCACCGACGCGCCGCACTTGATCGTCGTCTTCGAGCGCGCGTACCGGCTCGAATCCGACGGAACGAAGGCCAAGCACTACTACGTGAAGGAGTCGGTCGGCATCGCGGTGGGCTTCCTGCTCGCCGCGCTGCACGCGTCGGGGCTGTTCGCGCTGACGCACTCGCCGTCCCCGATGGGATTTCTGATGGAGATTCTCGAGCGGCCCCAGAACGAGCGGCCGTTCATCGTCATCCCCGTGGGCTATCCCGCGGAGGGCTCGCCCGTGCCCGACATCAAACGCAAGCCGCTCGAGGACATCATCGTGCGGCGCTAGGGCCGAGCGGAGGCTCCGCCCGGCCCTAGCGCTGTGCGTTTACATCGGCGAGGTCGCGGGAGCCGGCATCCCCGCCGCCGCAGTCTTCTGCACGAGCAGCGCGCTCGAGATGAGCACCCATACCGCGAAGACGAGGAACGCGATGAACGACATCCCGCCGGTCACGCTGAAGAAGCCCTTCGTCCTCAGCGACAGCGCCCCGACGAAGAAGATGACGGAGCCGGCGAGCGTCAACCATGCGTACCACTCGGGCAAGACGCCGCTGCGCCGGACGGCGAGCACCGTCGCGAGCGTCAGCGCGATAACCGGCCACCAGAGCTGCGCGAAGACGAACGAAACGCTCGCGTAGAGCCCCTGAACCGTCTTCGGATCGACGAAGGTCGAGAGCCGGGAGAGCCCGACGTACACGGCTTCTCCGGCGGCCGCGAGCGTGACCGTGGCCACGCCGGCGCCGTAGATGATCGTCGACAGCCGCCGCTGTCCCGCTTCCCGGAACGTGCCGGCGAAGCTCGCGAGGAACCACAGGAACAGGACGATTGCGATCCCGGACAGGACCCCACCGGCGAGGATCGCCCTGTGCTTGTCCTCCAGGAACGACACGTCCTTGGCCGCCGACGCGTTGTATTTCGGAGGCGACCCCGCGATGACGTTGGCGATGACGAGCACGATCGCAAAGCCGATGCCGGTCGAAGCTGCCAATCGTTCAGCGGTCCACCTACCCATGTGCCCTCCTTCGCTAGTGACGGCTGCATCTTGAGCCGACCACCGGACGTGGTCAAGCTCAGCGTGTGAAGAGCAGCTGCTCGCGCAGGGACTGGCCCTGCACGCCGGAGGCTGACGAACTCGTGAGGATGAGCGTGCGCCCGCCCTTGAGCCCGCGCGGGAAGGTGAGCTAACCTCCGGCCGCGACGTACTGCGCTGCGCCGGACTCGGCGAGGGCGGCCTGCGCGGCGGCGAGCCGCGCCAGCGGGACGCGGTACGGGGAGCAGCTCACGTAGTCCAGCCCGAGCTCGTGGCAGAAGACGACTGACTTCGCCTCGCCGCCGTGCTCGCCGCAGATGCCGAGCTTCAGCGTCTCCTTGACGCTGCGCCCCCGCTCGACGGCGAGCCGCATCAGGTCTCCCACGCCGCTCTGGTCGAGCGTCTCGAACGGGTTTCGCTCGAGGACGTCGTGCTCGAGGTAGTACGTCAGGAACTTCCCCTCCGCGTCGTCGCGCGACATCCCGAGGACGGTCTGCGTGAGGTCGTTCGTACCGAACGAGAAGAAGTCCGCGTGCTCGGCGATCTCGTCCGCGCGCACGCACGCGCGCGGCAACTCGATCATCGTGCCACACAGGTACTCGATCTCCCCTTCGTCAGCGATCGTCTGGACGGTGAGCTCCCGCAGGCGGCGCAGCTCCTCGGCGAAGCCGACGAGCGGATGCATGATCTCGACGAGCGGCGCCTCACCGGTCCGCTCGCTGACGGCGATCGCCGCGCGCACGATCGCCCGCAGCTGCATCTCGTAGATCTCAGGGAACATCACACCGAGCCGGCAGCCGCGAGTGCCGAGCATCGGGTTCGCCTCGCGTAGCGCGCGGATCCGCCGGCGCATCTTGTCGTCGCGCGCCTGCTCCTCGTCGGGGAGGAACTCGTGGAGCGGCGGATCGAGCAGGCGGATCGTCACGGGCAAGCCGACCATCGCCTCGAAGATCCCCTCGAAGTCCTCCTGCTGGAACGGCAGCAGCCGCTCGAGCGCCGCGCGGCGACCCTGCTCGTCATCGGCCATGATCATCTCCTGCATCACGGGCAGGCGCTCCTCGCCGAAGAACATGTGCTCGGTGCGGCAGAGGCCGATCCCCTGCGCGCCGAACTCGCGCGCCTTCGCTGCGTCCTCGGGCGTGTCCGCATTGGCTCTGACCTTGAGGCGGCGGAAGTCGTCCGCCCAGCCGAGGACCGTCTCGAAGTCCTCGTTGATCTGCGGCGGGACGAGCTCGACGGCACCGAGGTACACCTGGCCGCTGCCGCCGTCGATCGTGATCGTGTCGCCCTCGTGCACGGTCGTGCCGCCGATCGTCGCCGTCCTTGCGCCCGTGTCGATCGAGATGCCCTCCGTGCCGACCACGCAGGGCTTACCCATCCCGCGCGCGACGACGGCCGCATGGGACGTCATGCCGCCGTGGACGGTGAGGATTCCCTTCGCCGCGATCATCCCGTGGATGTCGTCCGGAGTCGTCTCCCAGCGGACGAGGATCACGCTCTCGCCGGCGCCGCCGCGCGCCTCGGCCGTGTCCGCGTCGAACACGATCTCACCGCACGCGGCGCCCGGTGAGGCATTCAGTCCCTTCGCGGCCGGCTCGAGCTTCGCGTTCGGGTCGATCATCGGATGCAGCAGCTGGTCGAGCGCCGCCGGGTCGATCCGTGCGACCGCTTCCTCGCGCGTGATCAGCCCCTCGTCGGTCATAGAAACGGCCGCCTTCAGGGCGGCCGCTGCAGTGCGCTTCGCGCTCCGCGTCTGGAGAAGAAAGAGCTTCCCGTCCTCGACCGTGAACTCGATGTCCTGCATGTCGCGGTAGTGGCGCTCGAGATTGGCCATCGTCTCGAGCAGCTGCCCGAATGCCTCCGGCAGGTGCTCGCGCATCTTCTCGAGCGGCTCCGGCGTGCGGATGCCGGCGACGACGTCCTCGCCCTGCGCGTTCGCGAGGAACTCGCCGTAGAGGCCCTGATCGCCCGTGCTGGGATCGCGTGTGAAGCACACACCCGTCCCGGACGTGTCGCCATTGTTGCCGAACACCATCTGCACGACGTTCACCGCCGTGCCGAGGTCGTCCGGGATCGCGTGCGCGTGTCGGTACACCTGCGCGCGCGGGTTGTCCCAGGAGTCGAAGACGGCGCGCACCGCGCGCGTCAGCTGCTCGCGCGCGTCCTGCGGGAACGGGCCGCCGGTCTCCTCCTCGTAGATCGACTTGAAGACGCCGACGAGCCCGCGGAGGTCCTCGGCGTCGAGGTCGGTGTCGTGCTGCACGCCCTTCGCCTGCTTCGCGTCGGACAGCCGCTGCTCGAACCGGGGCGCGTCGATCCCGTCCACGACCTCGCCGAACATCTGGAGCAGCCGCCGGTACGAGTCGAAGGCGAAGCGGTCGTTCCCGGTCGAGCGCGCGAGGCCCTCCGCCGCCGCGTCGTTCAGGCCGAGGTTGAGGATCGTGTCCATCATCCCCGGCATCGAGACGGCCGCGCCGGAGCGGACGGAAACGAGCAGCGGGTCGGCATCGTCGCCGAAGCGCTTACCCGTCTTCTCCTCGAGCCGCGCGATGTGCTCTTGGATCTCCTCCGCGAGGCCGTCAGGAAGCCGCTTTCCCTCGGCCATGTAAGCGCGGCAGGCGTCGGTCGTGATCGTGAAGCCGGCCGGGACGGGGACGCCGAGCTGGGTCATCTCCGCGAGCCCGGAGCCCTTGCCGCCGAGCAGCTCCTTTCCGCCGCCCGACGGCTCGTCGAGGTCGTAGACGTAGCGCGCCATGGGGCGCGAATCTTCCCACAGCGGTCCGGCAGGAATCAGCGAGAGCGCACGTGCGCGAGCCGGCGGAGCGCCCGGATCCCAAGCCACACAGGCAGAAACAGCACGTAGAAAACCAGGAGCGCAGGCACGAGGATCGCCCACCACATCGCCCAGCGCCACCACGGGACCTTCGGTTTCACGCGGTTGCGGTCGTCTCCGCTCGCCGGCGCTCGACGATCCGCAGGATCCGCTGCGCAGTCTCCTCGATCGACAGCTCGGACACGTCGATCACCGGACAGCCGAGCCGGCGGTGCACCGCCTCGGCCTGCTCGAGCTCCTCGTAGATCTCGACGAGCTCCGTGTACGCGCGCTTCGACATCCGCATGTGCCGCGCGCGCGCTTGGCGGATCTCCGACAGACGGCTCGCGTCGATCGTCAGGCCGACGATCTTCGCACGGTCGACCTGGAACAGCTCCTTCGGCGGCTCGATCCCGCGCACGATCGGGATGTTCGCCGTCTTGTAACCGAGGTAGCCGAGATAGATCGAGAGCGGCGTCTTCGACGTGCGCGAGACGCCGACGAGCACGACGTCGGCGCCGTTGAGCCCCTCGCCGACGCCGTCGTCGAACTTGACCGCGAACTCGATCGCCTCCATCCGCTTGAAGTACTGCGAGTCGAGTGGGTGCCGGCGGCCGGGCTGCATCTTCGCGGCCTGCCCGGAGACCCGCGCGACCGCGTCGATCGGATGGCCGAGCAGATCGCAGTAGTGCACCTTCGCGCGGCGGCAGAGCTGCCGCATCGTGTCGCGCAGCTCTGGGTCGACGAGCGTATAGACCATCACCGCCGGACGACCCTTCGTCCGGTTTACCGCGAGCTGCAGGTCGTCGACGTTCTCGACGCGGGGATGGCGGACGACGTCGAACTCCGTGTCGGGGAACTGTGCCTCGAGAGCCGTCACGAGGCGCGCGGCAGTCTCGCCCGTGGAGTCCGACACGACGTGTAGCTCGACGAAGTTGCTCGTGCTCACCCCGCGGAGGGTACCGCTGTCATCATCCAGGGATGGTTCGGCGGCTCCTTGCACTCCTTCGCCGGTTGCTCGGTCGCCCGCGGCAGATCGGGATCACGAGCGATCGCGACCGCAAGGCGTATGACGAAGTCCTCGATGCCGAGGCCGGCGCCGGCGGTGCGTACTTCGACGTCGGTTACGACGAGGAGCGCCCACGCCACTGAACCTGTGCCCGCGCGCGGCCCGATAACCTCAGCCGCATGACAGAGCTTGCCCAGCCGGTGACGATGGACAAGATCGTGTCGCTCTGCCGGCGGCGCGGCTTCGTCTTCCCGTCGTCCGAGATCTACGGCGGGCTCGGCTCGACGTACGACTACGGCCACTACGGCGTCCTGATGAAGAACAACATCCGCTCGCTCTGGTTTCAGGCGATGGTGCAGGAGCGGGACGACATCGTCGCGCTCGACTCCGCGGTGATCCTCAACCCCCGCGTCTGGGAGGCGTCGGGCCACGTCGCCGAGTTCACGGACCCGCTCGTCGATTGCCGCACGTGCAAGCTTCGGTTCCGCGCCGACAAGCTCGAGGACGCGCAATGTGGCCGCAAGCCGAGCAAGCATCCCGGCGAGTTCAAGGAGTGCGACCTCACCGAGGCGCGGCAGTTCAACCTGATGTTCGAGACGCACGTCGGCGCGTTGAAGGACGAGAGCTCGCTCGCCTACCTGCGCCCCGAAACCGCGCAGGGCATCTTCATCAACTTCAAGAACGTGCTGCAGATCGCGCGGCGGAAGCCCCCGTTCGGAATCGCGCAGGTCGGCAAGTCGTTCCGAAACGAGATCACGCCCGGCAACTTCCTCTTCCGCGTGCGCGAGTTCGAGCTGATGGAGATGGAGTTCTTCGTCCCGCCGGGCGAAGCCGAGCAGTGGTATGGGTACTGGATCGACCAGCGCTTCGGCTGGTACCTGAAGTACGGAGTACGCGAGGGCAACCTGCGGAAGCGCGAGCACACGGCGGAGGAGCGCTCGCACTACTCGAGCGGCACGACCGACATCGAGTTCCTGTATCCGATCGGCTGGTCGGAGCTCGAGGGGGTCGCGAACCGCGGCGACTACGACCTGACGCAGCACACGCGGCATTCGGGCACGAAGCTCGAATACGTCGGCGAGGGCGGCGAGCGCTACACGCCGTACGTGATCGAGCCGGCCGTCAGCATCGAGCGGATCTTCGTCGCGTTGCTCGTCGACGCGTACCACGAGGAGGTCGTGGCCGAGCGCGAGCGGACCGTTCTGCGCCTGCACCCTGCGGTCGCACCCGTGAAGGCGGCGATCCTGCCGCTGATCAGCAAGAACGATGAGATGGTCAACCGAGCCCGCGCGCTCCACGAGGATTTGCGTCAGGGACAGATTGTCGAGTACGACGACGGCGGCGCTATCGGCCGGCGCTACCGCCGCCAGGACGAGATCGGGACGCCGTTCGCGTTCACGGTCGACGAGCAGACGCTCGAGGACGACACCGTCACGGTCCGCGACCGCGACTCGCTCGCGCAGGAGCGGCTCCCGATCGGCGGCGTTCGCGCGTGGCTAGACGACGCGCTCGAGCGTCCGTGGCAGGCCCCGAAGATCTAAGCGCTCAGCGTCCGCAGGCGGAAGCCGCCGTGGTACTCGTATGACGCCGCGACGACGCCGAGCGCGTCGCGCGCGGCCCGTTCCGTAAGTCCCGCGTCGCGCGCATCCGCGAGCGGGCGCCGCAGCAGCTCCTCGATCCCGGCGATGCCGGCCGGCGAGAGTGGCAGCGCGCCCTGCGCGTCCGCGCGGCAGACGGCGCCGCCGGCCTTCGGCGAGTAGGCGACGAGCGGTTCGTCCTCGGCGCCGCACTCCGCGCAGCTCGTCAGGTGCGGCAGGTAGCCCGACAGCCAGAGCAGCTTCAGCTGGAAAGACAGCGCCAGCGAATCAAGCGCGGGCCGCGAGGCGTCCGTGAACAGGCGGAGCATCGCCTCGGCGCCGATCAGTCCGACATTGAGGCGGTACGGCTCTTCACGGGTCGCGCTGTGCGGGCGGATCAGGTCGACGCCGGTCACCGTCTGCAGCTCGCCGGAGCCCGCATGCAGCTGCAGCGCTACGTGCGACAGCGGCTCGAGCCGAGCGCCGAAGCGCGACTTCGTCTTGCGGATCCCCTTCGCCACCGCGCCGACGCGGCCGCGTTCCGCCGTGTACACGTGCAGGATCCTGTCGGCCTCCCCGAGCCGCATGGAGCGCAGGACAACGGCCTCGGTACGGTAGTTGCGCGGCACCGTTCCAGTCTAGGGCCGGGAACGGCGTTACATCTTCGTGAAGCCGATTCGGGTCTACACGACGCGCTGGTGCGCTTACTGCGTGCGCGCGCGAAGGCGCTGCTCAACTCGCGGGGGCATCCCGTACGAGGAGGTTTCGCTCGACGACGATCCGGCGTTCCGGCAGCGGCTTTTCGACCTCACGGGCGGCTGGACCGTGCCGCAGATCATGATCGGGAACGAGCCGATCGGCGGCTACACCGAGCTCTGGCGGCTCGACCGCAGCGGCGCGCTCGACGACAAGCTCGCCGCGTAGACGAGCGCTTGCGCTCGCCTACCGAGAAACAGATCTCCCGGACTCAAAGGCGCTGGCAGGACGGGCAGTAGTACGTGCCTCGCCCGGCCACGCGGATCTTGTCGATCGGCGTCCCGCACCGGTTGCACGGCTCGCCCGCGCGTCCGTAGACCTTGAACTCGTGCTGCATGCGGCCGCGCGCGCCGTCGGGCTGGCGGTAATCGCGCAGCGTCGCGCCTTGCCTCGCGATGCCCGCTTCGAGCGCTTGCTTGATCCCGCGGCGCAGCGCCGGCATCCGATCGCGGGCGAGCTCGCGCGCGGGCGTCAGCGGGTGGATCCGTGCGCGCCACAGCGCCTCGTCGACGTAGATGTTCCCCAGGCCGGCGAGCGTTCGCTGGTCGAGCAGGGCTGCCTTGATCGGCGCCTTGCGCGTTTCGAGGCGTGCGGCAAGGAACTTCGCCGTGAAGTCGCGCTCGAGCGGCTCGCCCCCGAGCCGCTCCGCTAGATACGGGTCGAGCGCGCCCGGCTCGACGAGCAGCCACGTGCCGAAGCGTCGGACGTCGCGATACGCGACGTCCGATCCATTGTCTAGTCTGACAACAGCGCGTCGGTGCGGGTCGGGCTCGAGCCGACCGGTCGGCGCGTGTTGGAGGCTCCCGGTCATCCGGAGGTGAATCAAGAGAACGCGACCGCTCTCGAACCGAACAACCAAATACTTTCCGCGACGCTCCAGAGCCGCGACGCGCTCGCCCTCGAGCTCGGCCGCCACCTCGGCCGGCTCCTCGGGGCGCGTCAGGCGCGGGTCGAGGATCTCGACACGCTCGAAGCGGCGGCCGACGAGCGCCGGTTCGAGGCGGCGCCGGACCGTCTCGACCTCGGGCAACTCGGGCACCCTCGCAGCCTAGCCACGGCCGTTCAGGCCAGGACGTCCAGCACGAGCGGGCGCTCCGGGGGCGGCTCGTCCCCGAGCTCGTACGCCGCGAGCACCTCGCGGGCTGTCGCGGCGGCGCCGGCCTCTTCACGGGCGTGCACCTCCGCGAGCACCTCGCCGGCGCCGACCTCGTCTCCGCGCTTGCGCCGGCAGACGACGCCGACGGCGTGATCGATCGCATCGTCCTTGGTGCGCCGTCCCGCCCCGAGGTGGAGCGCGGCCAGCCCGATCGCAGTCGCGCCGAGCCGTGCGACGTAACCCGCGCGCGGTGCCTCGACCTGTGCGACGACCGGCGCCCGGGGCAGTGCGTCTTCGTCCGGGTCCCCGCCCTGCACGCGAATCCAGCGCTCGTACGCGGCAAGCGCGGAGCCGTCGGCGAGTGCCGCCTCGGCGCGACGGCGCCCTGCCGCGACGTCGACGCCGAGGTCGGACAGCGCAAGCAGCCGCGCGCAGGCGTCGAGGACGAGCTCGGTGAAGTCGGGCGGGCCTGCCCCGCGAACGGTCGCGAGCGCCTCGCGCAGCTCGAGCGCGTTGCCGACCGCGCACCCGAGCGGCTGGTCCATGTCCGTGAGGAGGCAGACGACCTCCCGGCCCGCGCGGCGGCCGAGCTCCAGCATCGTCTCGGCGAGGATCGTCGCGTCCGCGAGCGTCTTCATGAACGCGCCGTCGCCGACCTTGACGTCGAGCACGATCGCATCGGCGCCGGCGGCGATCTTCTTCGACATGATGCTCGCCGCGATCAGGGAGACGTTGTCGACCGTGGCGGTCACGTCGCGCAGCGCGTAGAGCAGTTTGTCCGCCGGCACGAGATCCCCGGTCTGGCCGATGATCGCGAGGCCGATCTCGCGCACCTGCTCGACGAACTCGTCCAGCGAGAGCTCGACACGGAAGCCGGGGATCGATTCCAGCTTGTCCAGCGTGCCGCCCGTGTGGCCGAGGCCGCGTCCGCTCATCTTCCCGAACGGGACGCCGCACGCCGCGACGATCGGGCCCACGGCGAGCGAGGTCTTGTCCCCGACGCCACCGGTGGAGTGCTTGTCGACAACGCGCCGGCCGAGGGCCGCACCGAGGTCGAGTGTCTCGCCGCTGGCGATCATCGCCTCGGTCAGCGCGTACGTCTCCGTGCTCGAGAGACCCCGGAAGTAGACGGCCATGCAAAACGCCGCGAGTTGGTAATCCGGAATCTCACCGCGGGAGTACCCGAGCACGAGCTCGTGCAGCTCGTCGGGACGAAGCTCGCCGCCGTCGCGCTTGCGCTGGATCAGCTCGGCGGGATGGATCACCTGCGCGCGACGAAGATCGTGTGGCGGCTGTGCGTCCGCAGCGGCTCCGAGATCTCGGGCACCTGGTCCGCGAGGTGCGCGCGGGTCATCGTCATCGCGACGAAGTGCCGCACCGCATCGGTGTCGGGGAAGACGAGCGTGCCCTCGACGTCGCGCTGCTCGACCGAAGCGAAATGACGCTCCAGACGCTCCTTCCCCGTCCTGGTGTCGAACGTGCGCTCGACGGTGACGGGGCCGCCGACGAGCTCCCACAGCTCGCGCATGTTCTCGGGACCGACGGTCGCGGCGACCAGGTTCCCGTCCGGCTCGAGCACACGCGCGATCTCGTCGAGCGCGCGGTCGACGTCGGGCACATGGTAGAGCACCCAGTTCGCCACGACGACGTCGAACTTCGCGTCGCCGAAGGGAAGCTCCTGGACATCGGCCTCGATTGCGTCGACCCCGCGCACACGGCTCAGCTCGACCATGCGTGGCGAGAGATCGACCGCCGCCACGTCGATGCCGGCCTCACGCGTCAGCCGCTCCGCGAACTCGCCCATGCCGCACCCGACCTCGAGCACACGCCGCGGCGAGAGCCCTAGGACGATGTCGTACGCGACCTCTTCGGCGTTCTCCCCCTCCCGGAGCAGCGACCGGTAGACGGCGTTTCGCGCAGCGAGGCGTTCCTCGCTCGCGTACTCCCATTGGACGACGAACGGGTTGTCGACCCTCAGGGCGTCAGAATCGTCGTGCCCGGAATTGCTTTCGATGGGGCCTTGCCTCCTAGCCACGCGTTGACGGTTGCGCCGACGTCCGCGAACTCGCCGTCGTGCCGGGCGCCGTTTGCGTTACGTCCCTCGACGTAGGCGAGCAGCAGCGCGTATTCGCGGGAATGGTCCGTCGACGGCGTCGTCGGGTCGCAGCCGTGGTCGGACGCGAGAATAAAGAGATCGCCGGGCCGGAGCGCGTCGAGCAGGTCGGGGAGCCGGCGGTCGAAGTCCTGCAGGCAGCGGTGGAAGTTCACCGGGTCGTTGCGATGACCCCAGAGCATGTCGGTCTCGACGAGGTTCACGAAGACGAAGCCCCCGTCGAGCTCGCGCAGCAGGCGTTCCGTCTGCGCGATTCCCTCGATGTTCGACTTCGTGGGATGCGACTCGTCGATGTCGACGCCGGCGAAGATGTCTCCGATCTTGCCGACACCGTGCACCGTCGCGCCGGCGTCGCGGATCACCGACAGATAGTTCGGGCGTCGCGGCTCGAGCGAGAAGTCGTGCCGATTCGGCGTGCGCTCGTAGTTGCCGGGGGTGCCGGTGAACGGCCGCGCGATCACACGCCCGACCGCATGTTTTCCGGTGAGGATCTCACGCGCGATGCGGGCCGCCACGTAGAGCTCCTCGAGCGGGACCGTCTCCTCGTGCGCGGCGATTTGGAAGACCGAGTCGCCGGACGTGTAGACGATCCACTTCCCGGTGCGCTGGTGCTCTTCCCCAAGCTCTTGGATGATCTCCGTCCCCGACGCTGGCTTGTTGCCGAGCACGCCGCGACCCGTCCTGTGCATGAACGGGTCGATCACGTCGTGCGGGAAGCCGTGCGGGTAGAGCGGAAACGGCTGGGTGGTGATGATGCCCATCAGCTCCCAGTGGCCGGCCGTCGTGTCCTTACCCTTTGACCGTTCCACGAGCCGTCCGGCGACAGCCGGGGCGCCGGGCTGCGGCGGGCATCCTTCCAGCGGCTCGACGTTTCCCAGCCCGAACGCCTCGAGGTTCGGCAGGTCGAGGCCGCCGACGGCACGGGCGACGTTGCCGAGTGTGTCCGAGCCTGCGTCACCGTACTCCGCGGCATCGGGCAGCTCGCCCGCGCCAACCGCATCAAGAACGATCACGCACGCTCGCGACATGGGGCTATCCTAGGCGCAGATGCTCACCGTTCTCGGCGTCCTCGGGATCCTGGTCTTCTGCGTGTGCGTAATCGCCCTCGCGGCGGGCGTGACCTGGCTCGTCGTCAAGCTGTCGCCGACTCGCGCCGCAAAGCCGACCACCCCGAGCAGCCCGACCGAAGGCTAGATGGTTGATGCCACACCTGTGCACGCCTGGCTGGTGGCTCAGACGCGGCGCCGGCTCGGCCGCCTCCCGCTTGCCCAGGCCAACCGGCCTGGGTTGCGCGTGATGCGACCGTCCGGCTTGGTCTGAGCCATCCCCAGGCGCACCCGGGCATGGCATCAACCATCTAGCGCCCAATCCGGCAATGCCCGCCGGCCGCCTCACTCGCCGGAGCGCTAAACCGGCGCGAGCGGCAGGACGTCCTCGAGCGGCGTGTACTCGAGGCCGTGCGCCTCCGCCACCGCCTCGTACGTCACCTTGCCGTCGATCACGTTGACACCGCGCGCGAGCGTCCGGTCCCCTGCGACCGCTTCGCGCAGCCCGTGGTCGGCGATCGCCTCGACGTACGGCAGCGTCGCATTCGTCAGCGCCTTCGTCGAGGTGATCGGGACGCCGCCCGGCATGTTCGCGACGCAGTAGTGCGTCACCCCTTCGACCTTGTACACCGGATCGGTGTGCGTCGTCGGCCTCGACGTCTCGGCGCAGCCGCCCTGGTCGATTGCGACGTCGCAGAAGACCGCGCCGTCCTGCATGTCGCCGAGCATCTCCCGGGTGATGAGCTTCGGCGCCCTCGCGCCGGGAATCAGAACGGCGCCGATCACCACGTCGGCTTCCTTGATCGATTCCGCGATCTGGAGGCTGGAGGACATCACGAGGCTCACACGCCCCGAAAGGACCTCGTCGAGGTGCCGCATCCGATCGATCGAGCGCTCGAGAATCGTCACGTTCGCCCCGAGCCCGATCGCGATCACCGCGGCGTTGTAGCCGACGATCCCACCGCCGATCACCAGTACGCGACCCGGCGCGACGCCAGGCACGCCGCCGAGTAGCAGCCCGCGCCCGCCGAGCGGCTTCTCGAGAAAGTACGCGCCGGCCTGCGCTGCGAGCCGTCCCGCGATCTCGCTCATCGGCGCGAGCAGCGGCAGCCGGCGATCGTCCGTCTCGACGGTCTCGTACGCGACGGCGGCGATCCCGCTGTCGAGCAGCGCGCGCGTGAGCGTCTCGTCTGCGGCGATGTGGAGGTAGGTGAACAGCACGAGGCCGTCGCGCAGGCGGGGGTACTCCGCCGCGACCGGCTCCTTCACCTTCAGGACGAGCTCTGAGTCGTTCCAGACGTCGTCGACCGACGCGATCCGCGCGCCGACCCGCTCGTACGCGTTGTCGGGAAACGCGCTGCCGACGCCGGCGCCGGCTTCGATCGTCACATCGTGCCCGCGACGGATCAACTCGAGCGCACCCGCGGGCGTGAGTGCGACGCGGTACTCGTCGGTCTTGATCTCCTTCGCGACGCCGATCTTCATCGCAGCGCGCGCAACCTTACACACGTCGTCACACCCTCGGCACTGTCCTGTCACAGTCACGTGCGTTCTTGAGAACTAGAATCGCCGGTGGGTGGTGGGTAGGGGTGCCCCAGCGGGTCGCCGGTGATTTAGAGGGCGCGCCGGCGGAGGTACAGGAGCAGGCCTGCGAGGGTCTTCGCGTCCTCGATCTCGTCCAGCCGCGCGGTGATCTCCGTGACCGGGATCCGCTCCAGCTCGATCGACTCGTCGGCTTCCGGGCGCTGCTCGCCTTCGTCCACCGCTTCGACGAAGAAGATGTGCATCACCTCGCGGCAGAAGCCTGGCGTCGTCCAGAAGGTCGGGCCCCGCTCCCACTCTCCGCCTGTGAGGCCGGTTTCCTCCGCGAGCTCGCGGCGTGCGGACGCGAGCGGGTCTTCACCGTCCTCGAGCGTCCCCGCCGGGAGCTCCAACAGTTCCTTGCGCGCCGGCTCGCGCAGTTGCCGTACGAGTACGACGCGATCCTGGGCGTCGACGGCGACTATCGCAACCGCGCCGGGGTGCTCGACAATCTCGCGCTCGTGCTCGCCCCAGCGTTCGAGCGTGACGTCGACCAGCTTGCCGTCGTACACCGTCTTCGACTCGTCGGGCTTCACGCCACGAGCTCCTGGACGAGAGCGCGCTCGCTGGAACCGAACCACGGCGGCGCCCCGGCGACGGTGTTTTCGCGCGCGTGCTCCGCGCTCGTCGTCGCGGGGATGGCGACGTCGACGCGCTCGTCCGAGAGCACCCACTTGAGCAAGACCTGCGGCCACGTCTCGACGCCGAACTCGCGGAACGGCTCGAGCCTTCCCGCGGACGGCGTCCGTCGCAGCAGTCCGCCCTCGCCGAAGGGGCGCATTACGATCACCGCGAGGCCTAGGTCGGCTGCGAGCGGAAGCAGCTCGCGTTCGCAGTCGCGCTCGCGCGGGTTGTACGGCAGCTGCACGACGTCGAACCGCCCGCTGCGCATCGCAGTCGCGAGCTCGCCGAAGGCGCTCGGCGCATAGTGCGTCACGCCGAGCCGCTCGATCCTCCCCGCACCGCGCTCTTCCTCGAGCCACGGCAGCTGCTCGGTCCACGCGGCGAGGTTGTGGATCTGCTCGATCTCAACGCGGCCGAACCACTCGAGCTGATCGGCGAACTGTCCGCGGCCCTTCCGCACGGAGTCGGCCCAGATCTTCGTCGCGACCGTCACATCGTCACGCCGGCCGTCGAGCGCCGCACCGAGCGACCGCTGTGCGCCGCCGTACATCGGCGACGAATCGAACAGCCGCGCTCCTGCGCCGTACGCAGCGTCGACGATCTCTCGCGCGAGCTCGACGTCGTCGTCGAACGTCTGCCAGGTGCCGAGCCCTACCACCGGGCCGAGCCGCCGCTCCTCCATCATGCGATCAGGCTTCTCGCGAGTCGCCCCGCGGCAAACGCGGCGGCGAAGAACTCGGGATCCTCGTCGGGACCCCGGCCCATGTGCGACAAGGGCAATCCCCTGCACGCCTCCTGCCAACCCGGCGCGTCGAGCTCGTGTTGGGACGGCACGAGCGGCGTGTCGAGGCAGAGCTGGAGCACGGCCTCGGTATGGTGCGACCGGCCCCGATGACGCGGACGCGGGTCGGCGCCGGAGATGCGCGGTGCGATCACCGCTCGCCCGCCGAGCACGGCGGCTGCGTTCGCGGCCTCCGCCGCCGCGACGCCGCCGTGCCCGAGGAACGTCTCCGTCCCGACGATTCCGGGCCCAACGGCGCAGACGATCGCGTCCACCCGGCTGCAGGCCCACGCGAGCGCCGAGTAGACGTTCACCGCCTGCGCGTCCGCCTCGATGCACGGCGCCGCCGCCACAACGAGCGACAGCAGCCCGCGCCCCTGCAACACGCGTACGGTGTCCGACAGCGCCACCGGAAGCGCACCGCCGCCGAGCTGGACGTACGCGACGCGCACACCTGCGAGCGCGGCGCACACCGGCGCGAGCTGACTGTGCACGGAACAGCAGACGACGGGCATCCCTTCGAGGGACTCTGCGAGCCGGCCGTTTTCCTCCACGTGCCGCACCGCGTGCTGCAGCGGCGTGTACGGCGACGTCATCACGTGCGCATCCGGCTCCGCCTCGAGATCGAGGCCGCGGGTCAGGTTTGCGTAAAGGACGTCGAAGCCGCCCGAGCCGAGCCCGAGCTCGCGCGCCTGCACGTTGACGAGCACCTCGTCGCCGAGCGCTACGGGCCCGGTCAGCCGCGGGTACGCAACGCATTGCGTGCCGTCCACCTCCAGCCGCACGAGGCCCTCGTGCCGCTCGAGCACCGAGGTCACCGTGCCGCGCCTAAGCGAGAGCGGCATCGACCAGCGCCAGCGTCACGTCGACCATCGCCTCGAGGTCCGCAACGGCAATCCGTTCGTCCGAGGTGTGGATGTCCACCATTCCATTCGCCAGGTTGAGGCATTGCAGCCCGCGTTCGTTGAAGACGTTCGCGTCCGCGGCGCCGCCGCTCAATCCGTAGCGCGGCTCGTACCCGCTGCGCGACAGCGCAGTCGCCGCGAGCTGCACGACTTCGTCCTCGCGCTTGAACCGGTAGCCGCGATAGCTCTTTCGCTGCTCGACGTCGACACTGCAGTCGCCCGTCGATGCCGCGAACGAAACCGCATCGAGCATCTCCTGCACGAGGTCCGACAGCTTGCGCTCGTCGTGGCAGCGCACTTCCGCCGTGAACGTGCACCACTCCGCGACGATATTCACGGCCGTGCCGCCGCGGATCACGCCGACGTTCGCGGTCGACTCGTCGTCGAGCCGCCCCAGCCGCAGGTCGGCGATCGCCCGCGCCGCGGCCGCGATCGCGTTGCGGCCCTCCTCCGGATACATGCCCGCGTGCGCCGCGCGGCCGTGGAACGTCGCCTCGAGCGCCTGCGAGAACGGCGCGCCGAGGATCACGTCGCCGATCGGCGCGGCCTGGTCGTAAACGAACCCGTGGCGCGCATGCAGCCGCGTGTGGTCGAACGCCGCTGCACCGAGCAGGCCCACCTCTTCCTTCGGCGTGAAGAGGAGCTCGATCCCCGCGTGGGGACGGCCTTCGGAGAGCACGCGCCGCGTCGCGTCGAGCATCGCCGCGACCGCCGCCTTGTCGTCCGCGCCGAGGATCGTCCCCGCCGCGTTCCGGACGATGCCCTCGTCGTCGACGACCGGGTCGATCCGCCCGATCGGGGGCACCGTGTCGAGATGCGCGCAGAGAAAAATCGGCGTGCCCGAGGCCGTCGCCTCGAGCCGCGTGTATAGGTTTCCCGCGCTGGAGCCGACCTTCGCGCCCGCTTCGTCCTCGTCCACGTCGAGCGCGCAGTCGCGCAGGTACGCCGAGACGACGTCGGCAACCGGCCGCTCCTCACCGGGCGGGCTCGGGATCGCCGCAAGCTCGGTGAAGAGCTCTAGAACCTCGGGCATTTTGCGATCTTAGAAAAGCGGAGTAATGTGACCTCCAAATGGGCGTCGCGGAGCCTCTCGTTCAGATCGGGCTCCTCGGGGAGGCCGTCGACTCGGCGCCTGTCGCGATTCTCGTTGCGGACGAGATCGGTCGTTACGTCGCGGTCAACCGCTACGCCTGCGAGCTGTTCGGCTACACGCGGGACGAGTTCCTCCGGCTGCGTGTCGTCGACGTCGGCGTCGGGCCGGACGTCGAGGCGCACTACCAGCGGTTCGTCGAGGCACGGTTCGAGAAAGGGACGAGCGAAGTCCGCCGCAAGGACGGGACCACCTTCAGGTACCACTATCGCGCCGGGCAGACGAGCATCGTCGGCCTGGCGTATTACGTCAGCGTCGGCTGGCCTGCGGAATAGACCGCGACCGTCCCGCGCTCGCGCGCGCGCGACAGTGCCGCGCCGACGAACTCGCGGAACAGCGGCGCCGGACGCGTCGGCCGTGACTTGAACTCCGGGTGGAATTGGCTCGCGACGAACCACGGATGATCGGCGAGCTCGACGATCTCGACGAGCCGTCCCTCCTGGAACGTTCCGGAGACGACGAGCCCCGCATCGATGAGCGCCGGCCGGTACGCGTTGTTCACCTCGTACCGGTGCCGGTGCCGTTCCTGCACGACCGACTCGCCGTACGTCTCCGCCGTGCGCGTTCCGTCTATGAGCTCGACCGCCTGCGCGCCGAGCCTCATCGTGCCGCCGAGGTCCTCGACCTCCTTCTGCTCGGGCAGCAGGTCGATCACGGGGTACGGCGTCTCGGGATCCATCTCCGTCGAGTTCGCGCCGTCGAGACCGACCACGTGCCGCGCGAATTCGGAGACGGCGACGTGCATGCCGAGGCAGATGCCGAGATACGGGATGCCTCGTTCGCGCGCGATACGGCACGCGAGGATCTTTCCCTCCCAGCCACGCGAGCCAAAGCCGCCCGGAACGAGCACCCCGTCGACGCGCTCCAGCTCGCGCGTCGCCTCCTCGTACGACATGTTTTCTGCGTCGAACCAGCGCACGTGGACCTTGCAGCCGTGGTGGACGCCCGAGTGCTTCAGCGCCTCGTGCACCGAGAGGTACGCATCGTGGAGCTTCACGTACTTGCCGACGAGCGCGATCTCGACCTCGCCCTCGAGCGTGTCGATGCGATCGACGAGGGCGCGCCACTCCGTATCCGCCGCGTCCGGCGCGTCGAGACCGAGCTTTGCGAGCACGAGCGTGTCGAGTCCCTGCTCCTTCAGCACGGACGGCACGAGGTAGACGTCGCGCACGTCGGGGCAGCCGATCACGGCGGCCGTGTCGACATCGGCGAACAGCGCGATCTTCTCCCGGATGTCCGCCGACAGCTCCTCGCTCGAGCGCGCGACGACGATGTCCGGGTGGATACCGATGCGCCGCAGCTCGTTGACTGAGTGCTGCGTCGGCTTCGTCTTCAGCTCACCCGCCGCTTCGATGAACGGGACGAGCGTGACGTGCAGGTAGAGGACGTTCTCCGCTCCGGCCTCGCGGCGGAACTGGCGGATCGCCTCGAGGAACGGCAGCGACTCGATGTCGCCGACGGTGCCGCCGATCTCAGAGATGACGACGTCGGCGGTCGAAGCCTCGGCGGCGCTGCGGATGCGGCGCTTGATCTCGTTCGTGATGTGCGGGATCACCTGCACGGTCGCGCCGAGAAACTCGCCCTTACGCTCCTTGCGCAGGACGGTCTCCCAGATCGCGCCGGCGGTATGGCTCGACGCGGAGGAGAGGTTCGCGTCGATGAAGCGCTCGTAGTGCCCGATGTCGAGGTCGGTCTCGGCGCCGTCCTCGGTGACGAAGACCTCGCCGTGCTGGAACGGACTCATCGTCCCAGGGTCGACGTTCAAGTACGGGTCGAACTTCTGCGCCTGCACCTCGAGGCCGCGCGCCTTCAGCAGGCGACCGAGCGACGCGGCGGCGATCCCCTTGCCGAGCGCCGAGACGACGCCGCCGGTGACGAAGACGTACTTCGTCATGCGCGGCCCCACGCGTCCAGCTCGCGGAGAACCGGGGTACGCTCGATCAGCTCGCCGAGCGAGCGGGTCTCACCGAGGAGCGTAAGGCCTGCAAGGGCGCCGATCGCAACCCACCGGCCTCGTCCCGTGAAACGATTCACGGAACTCAAGCCTAGCATTGCGCCCAGACCGTTCGACCCCGCGTCCCCCAGCATCCCCATCTCGCGAAGATCGTACGGAGCGAGCAGGACGGCGAGCCCGACCGGCGCGTCGAGCACGATCGCAGCGGCGAGGTACGCCTTGAGCGCGCGGCCCGGGCGCGTGTCGAGCTGGTTGAGAACGTTCGCTGCGAGCCCGACGAGCAGCGCGCCCGAGAGCGAGCGCGTGCGCGCGAGGCCGTAGAGCGGGATGCCGACGAGCTTCAGGACGCCCGTCGTGCGGCGCGCACGCAGATGCGCGCGAAAGCCGCGCTCGGGCCCGCTCCAGAGATCGTCGGCGAGTCCGATCGCGGTGACCGTCGGTTCGTGGAGAGCGACGGTCCAGCCGACGAGCGGGAGGCGCAGCCCGTGGTGGTTGATCCGCAGGGGGCCGGCCGCGAGGAGGGCGTCCACGAGCTGGCGGCCGCGATGGAGGAAGCCGCGCGCGTCGCGCCCCGTCGCGCGGTGCTCGAGGTCGAGCTCCACCTCTTCCACCCGGCAGCCGGCGCGGACGGCGTCGATCGTCATCCGCGTCTCCGCGCCGAAGCCCGGAGCGAGCGGGAAGACGGCCGTGCGCGCCTGCGCGGAGAGCGCGCGCTGCCCGGACAGCGGCTCCCGTGCGTCGAAGCCGCTGCGCAGGCGGATCAGCTCGCGCGCAACGCGCTTCGCGATCCCGAAGCCGCCGCCGCGCCGCTCGGCGAACGCCGCGATCCTCAGGCCTTGTGACACTTTGTCACTTGGCAACAACGGCGTCAGGTCGCCGCGCAGGTCGGCGTCGGCGAGCAGGAGGGCGCCGGGCGGCGCGGCGCGTTCGGCCGCTGAGAGCGCCTGTCCCTTGCCGCGGCGCGGCAGGCGCAGGACGGCCGCGCCCGCAGCTTCGGCGCGTTCGGCAGTCGCGTCGCGCGAGCCGTCGTCGGCAACGATCATCTCGGCGCCGGGGAATGCATCCCGCAGCGCCGTGACGGTGGCGGCGATCGTGTCGGCCTCGTCGCGGGCGGCGACGAGGATCGTGAGGGAGTTCTGCACTTACTTGGGACTGACAGCGAGCGGCTCGACAGGCAACGGAAAGGGGCCCTCCGACGCCGTCTGCTTCACGCCGTACCGGCCGTGCGCGGCACCGGAGAGCAGCAGCGCCAGCGCGAATCGCCCGACGAGTTGGTCGACGTCGTCCACGCTAGAGAGCCCACGGTCGCTGAACGCCGGCACGGCCGACGGCTGCGTCTTTGTCTGCTCCACGCCGACGACCGGGATGCCACCCGTCCCCAGACCGCCGAGCAGCCCGGTGAGGAAGCGCGCGGTGCCGTCCTGCTGCGGCTTCACGCTCCGCACGACGATCACGGCGTCGGCGCGCGGCGCCGCCGGGCCGCGGAACTCTTCGACCAGCTTGCGGCTGAGCAGCGTCCACAGCGGCGTCGCGCCGCCGAGCGTGAACTCGCCGGCGAGCGCGCGGCCGAGCGCGCCGAGCTTGTCATCGCCGACGTATTTCACGTATGCGGCGTGCGCGAACAGGATGGTGTCGATCGCCTGCGCGTCGATCGGAACCTTGAGCGCGCGGATCCGCACGGGCCCTTGTGCACCCGCGTCCGTGAGCGTCTTCTCGATCGCGCCGCGCACGCTTACGTCGATCGGTCCGACGAATAGGACAGCCACGTGCATGCCGGTGAGGCGTCCCGCCATCAAGGCGGGGTACGCGAGTTGAAACTCCTTCTGATTGCGGCCGAGGTCCTTGACCTGCGCGAGCGCCTGGGCGAGCGCCGCTGCGAGCCTGTCGTTCTGAAGCTTCGCCGCCCGCAGGTCGGCCTTCGACGTCACGCCGCTCCCCGCCAGGCCGACGCCGACGAGGATGCCGATGATCAGCGCGATGAAGACGGCCGCGAGCGACGCGACGTGGTAACGGAGGTCGAACACGACTACAACTCTGCAGCAGTCTGGCAGAGCGCGTAGAGCCGGGCGAGCGCCTTCTGCGGCAGCGAGCGGCGGAGCCCGATCAGAGCAGGCCCCTCGACGCTCAGGTGCGCGAGCGTGCGGTCCGGCTGCGGCGCGGAAAGGCGCAGCTCGACGTCGAGCCGCTCGCCTGTGAGCTGGAACGCAAAGCGCTCGTACGGCTCGATCGCGAGGACCAGCAGCGTCCCGCTCATGTTCGGCTTGCGGAAGAAGGTCGGGCGATTCTCCCCGACGACGTGCCAGCGCGCGCCGGGCGCGAAGCCGCGGCGGTCGGGCTCGAGACCGCCGATCCCGGGCCACCAGCCCGGCAGGTGATACGGCTCCGAGAGCACGCGCCAGACGTCCTCGCGCGGCGCGAGCAGCTCACGCGACGCCTCGAACCGCGGCATTCCTACAACCCGAGCAGGTTCTGGATGCGCAGGCTGACGAGCTCGAGCACGTGCCGCAGCGACGGCGATGCGGCGACCGCGGCGACGATCGCGCCGAGCCCGGCGAGCGACAGGATCGCGAACGGCCACATCCCGACGCGCCGGCTGACAAGCCGCGAAACGCCCTTCGCGTCGACGAGGATCTCCCCCACCTTGAGGCGGGTGACGAACGTCGACGACATCCCCGCGCGGTCGCGCTCGAGGAACTCGATCAGATTCAGGTGCGTGCCGACGGCGACGATCAGCTCGGCGCCCTTCTCGAACGCGAGCAGGAGTGCAAGGTCCTCGCTGATCCCGGGCCCGGCGACGGCGTGGTAGCGGAGGCTCATCCGTTCGAGCCGCGCCGCGCCCGGTGCCTTGCCGTTGCCGCGGTAGGCGTGCACGACGATCTCGGCGCCGCAGCGCAGCGCCTCGTCCGAGACGGAATCCATGTCGCCGACGATCACGTCGGGCTTGAAGCCGGTCTCGAGCAGCGCGTCGGCGCCGCCGTCGACCGCGACCAGCACCGGCTTGAAGTCGCGGATGTACGAGCGGACGATCCGCAGATCGCGTTTGTGTCCCGGCCCGCGCGCGACGACGAGCGCGTGCCGGTCGCGGAAGCTCGTGTGCAGCACCGGGAAGTCGAGTCCTTCCGAGAGCAGCCGTCCCTCCTCGCGCAGGTAGCGCATCGTGTTCTCGGCGAACTCCTCCAGCGCCTCGGTGACGCGGCCGCGCTGCTCCGCCAGCGCGCGCGCGAGGTCGTCCGCCGTCAGCGTCCGCCCGGACGCGAGCAGGTCGCCGTTCCGGAACACGCTCGAGCCGCGCACGGAGATCAGCTCGCCCTCGCTGATGCTGTCGAAGAGCTCCTGCCCGGCGACGTCGATCAGCCGCACGCCGCCGCGCACGAGCAGCAGCGGTCCCGGATTCGGGAAGCGGCCCGTCTGCGACGACGAGCAGTTGACCACGACGCGCGCGCCCGAGTCGACCAGCTCTTCCGCCGAGACGCGATCGATGTCGCGATGGTCGATGATCGCGATGTCGCCCGGCTTGAGCCGTCGCGTCAGCCGTTTCGTCTGCCGGTCAAGCTTTACGGGACCTGTGAACTCGACGAAGGTGCTCATTGTTTCAGCGTCTCGAGAAACTCCGCGCCGCCCAGCATGCGCTCGAGCTCGACCTTACGCTCGTCGCCGTCCAGGCGCGAGATCTGCGTGTGCGTCGGGTCGCCGGGAACCTTCTCGACGCGGAAGTGCCGCTCGGCGAGCGACGCGATCTGCGGCAGGTGCGTGATCGTGATCACCTGTGCACGCTCCGCCGCGCGCGCGAGCGCCCGGCCGACGGCGTTCGCGGTCTCGCCGCCGATACCGGCGTCGATCTCGTCGAAGACAAGCGTGTCGCCGCCCGCGACGACGGCGATCGCGAGCGCGATGCGCGACAGCTCACCGCCGGACGCGGTGTCGGCGACGGGCGCGAGCGGGAGGCCGGGATTCGGCCGGATCAGGAACTGCACCTCGTCGGGGCCTGTCGGCCCGAGCTCTTTCTCCACAAGCAGCACCTGGAACTCGCCGTCGCCCATGCCGAGACCCTGCAGCTCGGCCGCTACGGCGTCCGCAAAGCGCGGCGCAGCATCCTCACGTGCTGCATGCAGCTGCGCTGCGAGCCCATGCATCCGTTCCTCCGCCTCGGCGACCGCCGCCGCGGCGGCCTGCGCGGGATCGGCGCCGGCATCGAGCGCGGCGAGCTCGGCACGCGCCTCGGTCGCGCGCGCGAGCAGCTCCTCGTAGCTCTCGCAGCGGAACCGGCGCTTCGCATCCGAGATGCGTTCCAACTCTCCCTCGAGCTCCTCGAGCCGCCCAGGCTCCGCGCCGAGGGTCGCGAGGAACGACCGGAGCTCGGACGCGGTCTCACGCAGGCGCAGCTCGACGTCCCGCAGCTCGTCGCCCGCACGGACAAGCTCGGCGGCGAGCTGCTCGAGCGGCGCAAGCGCGCGTTCCGCGCGCGCGGCGAGCCCCGCGGCGCCGTCACCCTCCTCCGGCGCGATCGCCTCGGCCGCGGCCGCCGCGCCGGCGGCGAGCTCCTCGACGTGCTGCAGCTTCCCGCGCTCCTCTCGGAGCGCCGCCTCCGCGCCCGGCTCGAACCCCTCCGTGTCCTCGACAAGCGCGCGCAACTCGACCAGCCGCACGGCTCTTTCCGCTTCTCCCGTGACTACCTCCTCGTGACGGCGCCGTGCGGCGAGCAGCTCCCGCCAGGCCTGCCTCGCCGCGTTCCGCAGCGGAGCGTTTTCCGCGAAGTTGTCCAAGGCCTCTAATTGGAACGACGCCCGTGCGAGCCGGCGCTGCTGGAACTGGCCCGACATCGCGATCAGCCCCTCGCCCGCGGCCGCGACGTCCTCGCGCGCCGCCGAGCGGCCCCACGCGTAGGCGCGCGTGCGCCCGTCCTTGAAGATCCGCCGCGCGAGCACGAGCCCGGACTCCCCTTCCGGTCGCAGCTCCGCAACGACTTCGCTCTCGCCCTCGAGCTCGGCCTCGACGTACGCCTCCTCTCCGGCGGGCCCGATCATCGCCGCGTCCCCGCGCGCGCCCAGCAGGAGGCCGATCGACTGCGCGAGGATCGTCTTCCCCGCGCCGGTCTCGCCGGTGATCGCGTTCAGGCCCGGGGCGAAGTCGAGCTCAGCTTCCCGGATCAGGACGAGGTTCTCGATGCGAAGGTTGCGGAGCACCACCGGGATGCTAGAGCCAGCGGCCTGCCGAGAGAACCGTCCCTAAGAGGCGAAGGTCTTGCGGTACCGCGTCACGAAGGTCGCCTCCGGGAGGGTCGCCAGGAGGCTGCGCCCGTCGCCGAGCCGCACACGGACGGCGCCGCCGGGCGGAATCTCAGCGAACCGATGGCCGTCGACGATCAGCGCCAGCGCGACGTCGAGCGTCTCGTTCCGGATGTCGACGGGCCGTCCCCGCGGGATCACGACCGGCCGCGGGTCGAGCGAGTGCGGTGCGACGAACGTGATCGTCAGCGCGTCGATCCCCCACATCAGCACCGGTCCGCCGTTCGACAGGTTGTACGCGGTCGACCCCGACGGCGTCGAGCAGATGACGCCATCGCACGGCACGTGGCCCATCGCTTCCCCGCCGATGAACCAGTCGAGCTCGACCATTCGCCCGAGCGACCCACTCGTCGCCACGACGTCGTTCACCGCTGTCGCGGTCTCGCCGCCGGCCTGCGTCTCGAGCGTCGGCAGCTCGTAGACCACGTACTCGCCCGCGAACACCCGCCGCAGCGCCCTCTCCATTTCGTCCGCTTCGGCCGTCGTCAGGAACCCCACGCGGCCGAAGTTCACGCCGAGCACCGGCACGCCGGTTCCGAGGAAGCGCTGGAACGCGCGCAGCATCGTCCCGTCACCGCCGAGGACGATCGCCAGCTCGGGCGAGTCCTCGGTGAGCTCGACTCCCGACTCGGCGGCGAGCCGCTCGAGCCGCGAGACCGCGTCGCCGATCGTCTCCGGCTTGCCGTGGACGACGACGGCAGCGCGGCGGACCGGCTCAGTCGACCGCTGCGGCGATCCTGCTGTCGATGTCGTCGGCAAGGCGAGGCTCCTCTCGCTGCACGAGGTGGAGGACGAACTCACGGTTGCCCTTCGGCCCGGGCAGCCCCGAGTCTACGACGCCGCGCGTCTCCGCTCCCCACGTCAGCGCCGCGTCGACGACCTCGCGCACGACGCGCCGCTGCACCTCCGGATCGCGCACGACGCCCTTCGCGGCTTCGCCGCGACCGGCCTCGAATTGCGGCTTGACGAGGACGAGCGCGTGCCAGCCGGGCGCGGCGAGCCGCAGGACCGGCGGCAGCGCGACGCGGACGCTGATGAACGACACGTCGCACGTGACGAGCTGCGGCGCGAACGGCAACTCAGTGATGTGACGCGCGTTCGTCCGTTCCAGCACGACGACGCGTGGATCGTCGCGCAGGCGCGGATGCAGCTGCCCGTAGCCGACGTCGATGGCGACAACGCGCCGCGCGCCGCGCTGCAGCAGCACGTCGGTGAACCCGCCGGTCGACGCGCCGACGTCGGCGGCGTCGAGCCCGGCGACGTCGAGCCCGAAAGCGGCGATTGCATTGTCGAGCTTGTGCCCGGCACGCGAGACGTACGGCGGCGGCCGCTCGACGCTGAGCTCGGCGGCGTCGTCGACCTGCGTCCCGGGCTTGTCGTAGCCGGGAACGAGACCGGCGAGGACGAGCGCCTGCGCCTGCGCGCGGCTCTCCGCGAGGCCGCGTTCCACGAGCAGGACGTCCAGGCGCTTCTTCACGCGGCCGCGGGCGCCACTTCCAGTTCCCGCGCGCGGATCGCGCGGACGCTCGGCTGCGTGGCGGTGATCGCAATGCAGACCGAGACGACGACGCTGGCGCCGATCAGCGTCGGCGTGATCCCGACGAGCGCCGCGACAGGACCCGCGAGCGCCGAGCCCAGCGGGATGAGAACGAAGGAGCCGAGCGCGTCGTAGGAGCTGACCCGCGCGCGCAGATCTTCCGGCACCCGTTGCTGGAAGACGGTGAACCACAACGCGAGATGGACGGCGATCCCGATCCCTGCGACGGCCGAGATCACGGCGAGCAAGGGAACGGGCAGCTTCAACGCGATGCCGAGCGGCTGCAGCGCGACGGGCGTTGCCGCGAGGCACGAGGCGAGTAGCGGCCGCTGCGGACGGATGCGCAACGCGAGCAGGCTGCCGAGCACCGCACCGAAGCCGAACGCGGCGACGAGCGTCGCCCACGCCGCGGGTCCGCCCAGGTCGCGCTTTGCGACGACCGGCCCGAGCACGAAGTAAGACGCGGAGGCGAAGTTTCCGATCCCGAAGAAGACGATCGTCGTCCAGATCCAGGTCTGGCGGCGGAACTCGCTCCAGCCCTCGCGCAGCTCAGCTGCGAACGCCCGCGCCTCGACGACATCGTCGCGCGGCGCGATGCGAAGCCGTAGCAACAGGAGCGCCTCGACGCCGAAGCTCGCCGCGTCGACGAGCAGGGCGGCGCCCGGGCTGCCGGCGGCGACCAGCACGCCGCCGAGCGCCGGGCCGACGACGCCCGTCGTGTTGCGCGTCAGTCCGAGGAGCGCGTTCGCGTCCTTCAGTCGCGCAGCGGTGACCGTATGCGGGATCAGGCCTTGCGACGCGGGAATGACGAAGCCGTTCGCGAGCCCGTAGGCGACCTGCAGCGCGAGCAGCGTCGGAACGCCCGCGTGCCCGGCCAGAACGAGGCCGCCCGAAAGTGCCTGAGCGGCGCCCTGAACGACCGCGGCGCCGAAAAGGACGAGGTGCCGCGGCAGCCGGTCCGACCACACCCCCGCCACGAGGACGATCGCCGTCTGCGCGACCTGTCGTGCGGCGATGACGGCGCCCAGCGCGACCGGAGAGTTCGAGATCTGCAGGACGGCGAATGCGAGCGCGATGATCGCCACGCCGTCGCCGAGCGCCGAGATCGTCGTGCTCGTGAACAGGACCCGGAAGTTCCGCTCCGCGAGAGCCCCGAGCCTGCCTGGGAGAGCGTTCACGGCCCGAGCGTAGCGTTCCAACCGTTGTCACCGGCCGCGGCGCGTCGTAGCCTCGTCCTATGCAGCGCAAGGTCGTGACGATCCTCTTCTGCGACGTCACCGGCTCGACTGCGCTCGGCGAGTCGGTCGACCCGGAGGCGCTGCGGGCGCTTCTCGCAGGCTACTTCGAGCGGATGAAGGCGATCGTCGAGACGCACGGCGGCACGGTGGAAAAGTTCATCGGCGACGCGGTGATGGCCGTGTTCGGCGTGCCGATGTTGCACGAGGACGACGCCCTGCGCGCGGTCCGCGCGGCAGCCGAGATGCGCAACGCGTTGCCGGAGCTCGGTATGCAGGCGCGCATCGGCGTCAACAGCGGCGAGGTCGTCACCGGCACGGAGGAGCGCCTGGCGACCGGCGATGCGGTCAACGTCGCGGCGCGCTTGGAGCAGGCGGCGGCTGCAAACGAGGTGCTGCTCGGCGAGCCGACGCTCGCCCTCGTTCGCGAGGCTGTACAGGTCGAGCCGCTGGCGCCGCTGTCCTTGAAGGGCAAGGCCGAGCCGGTGCGCGCGTACCGGCTCGTGCGCGTGCGCGAGGCGCCGGAGCGAAGGCATGAGGCGCTGTTCGTCGGGCGCCAGCGCGAGCTGGAGATCGTTCGGGACGGCTGGGAGCGCGCGCTCGTCGGACGGCGCTGCGAGCTTGTCACGGTGGTCGGGGACGCGGGCGTCGGCAAATCGCGGCTCGCGGCGGAGTTCCTGGCCGGGCTCGACGCGCGGGTCGTGCGTGGCCGCTGCCTGCCCTACGGCGAAGGGATCACCTACTGGCCCGTCGTCGAGGTGGTGAAGCAACTCGACGCCCGGCCGTCCGACGATCTCGCCGCACACGCGATCCGCTCGCTCCTGGGAGAGACTGATGTGAGCGCGTCGGCGGAGGAGATCGCCTGGGCGTTCCGCAAGCTGCTCGAGGAGCAGGCCCCACTCGTCGTCGTCTTCGACGACATCCAGTGGGGCGAGGAGACGTTCCTCGACTTGATCGATCACATCGTGCTGCTTTCGCGCGGCGCGCCGATCCTGCTGCTCTGCCTGGCCCGCCCCGACCTGCTCGAGCGGCGGCCGAGCTGGCCGGTCGCGCTTCGGCTCGAGCCGCTGCCCAAAGCAGATGTCGACGCGCTCATTCCGGACACCATGGAGGCCGACGTGCGCGAGCAGATCGCTCGCGCGGCCGGCGGCAATCCCTTGTTCATCGGCGAGATGCTGGCGATGGCCGCCGAGGGAAACGGCGAGCTCGTCGTGCCGCCGACGTTGAAGGCGCTCCTCGCCGCCCGGATCGATCAGCTCGACCCGAGCGAGCGGGGCGTGCTCGAGCGGGGCGCCGTGGAGGGCGAGATCTTCCACCGCGGCGCGGTGCAGGCGCTCGCACCCGAGGAGACGCAGGTCACGCCTCGCCTCGCCGCGCTCGTGCGCAAGCAGCTGATCAGGCCGGATCGGGCGCACCTCCCGGCCGAAGACGCTTTTCGCTTTCGCCACCTGCTGATCCGCGATTCCGCCTACGATGCGCTCCCGAAAGCCGTGCGGGCCGAGTTACACGAGCGCTTCGCGGCCTGGCTGGAAGAACGCGGCGTCGACCTGGTCGAGCTGGACGAGATCCTCGGCCACCACCTCGAACAGGCCGCCCGCTACAAGCAAGAGCTCGGACAGCCGGACGCGGTGCTCGCCGAGCGCGCCGGGGAGCGGCTCGCAACCGCCGGCCGGCGCGCCGTTTGGCGCGGTGACATCCGGGCCGCCTCCGCCCTGCTCGAGCGCGCGCTCGCGCTGCTGCGGCCGATGCGTCTGGACGTCGAGCTGGAGCTCGACCTTGCCCACGTACAGCCGACTCCCCGGCAGGGCGCAGAGGTCGCCGACGCGGCGGCCGAGCGGGCGCGCGCGGACGGCGACCGTGCGGGCGAGATGGCCGCGCGCGTCGTCGCCGCCAGCTACCGATTGCTCTTTGAGGCCGATTTCGACGTGGACGAGCTGGAGGTTCTCGGGCGCGCGGCGCTGCCGCTGCTCGAGCAAGCCGGAAACCACTCTGCTCTCGTATATGTCTGGTCGGCTCTCGGCAACCTCGCAGCCTTCCACGGCCACATGGACGACGTCGTCCACGCAGGCGAGGAGGCGATCCGCCACTCCCGGCTCGCCGGCGAGCGCTGGTCGCACCTGTTCGGCCTCCATGGGGCCCTCGTCTTCGGACCGCGCCCGGCGGACGAGGCGCTGCGCACGCTAGACGCTGCTCTGCACGAGGCGCCCCACCCCGGGATGCTGTCGTCGCGCGCCATGTTGCTGGCGATGCTCCGCCGCTTCGAAGAAGCATCGCCGATGGCAAGCGAGGCAGGCGAGCGGCTGCGCGAGCTCACCGGCAAGTGGGGCGGCGAGTTTTGGCTGGCGCACATCGAGACGCTTGCCGGCGACCACGACGCCGCCGCCGGGCACATGCGCAGGCACTGCGACCTCCTGGAGGAGATCGGCCTCCGCGGCGAGCTGTCCACCTACGCGCCGGCGCTCGGCCGCTCGCTCTGCGCGCTCGGACGCCACGACGAGGCCGAGCCGCTGGCGCAACTCGGCCGCGAGCTGGGCGGCGAGCGGGACATGGTCACTCAGGCGCTCTGGCGGCAGGTGCAGGCGCTCGTCGACGCCCACCGAGGGCAGCACGCAGAGGCAGAGTCGCTCGCGCGCGAGGCGGTCGCGATCACCGAGCGCACGGACATGCTCAACCTCCAAGGCGACGCGCTCTGCGACCTCGCCGAGGTGCTGCACGCCGCCGGGCGCGCCGAGGAAGCCGGTGCGACGCTCACCGAGGCGCTCGAGCGCTATGAGCGCAAGCGCAACCTCGCCATGGCCGCGCAGGTGCGCGAGCGGCTTGCGCTGCTCGAAGCCGCACCGATGGGCTGACGTCTTACGTGTCCAACCGAAGCGCCAGCGCCGTGGCGAGCTCGGTGAACACGCCGGGTACCCCGTCGACGCGCGCCAGCGCAGGATCGAGCGGGATCGACGCGAGCCGCTCGATGCCGTCCTTCCAGATCGACCGCTCGGGCGTCACGGGCGGGAACACGTCGAGGCGCTCCCCGCAGTGCGGGCACACCAGGCCGCTCATGTTCTCGACCGCACCGAGGACGCGCACGTTCGCGTCTCTGAGCAGCGTCACAACCTTCTTCGCGTCGAGGTGCGCGACGTCCTGTGGACCCACGACGAGCAGCGCGCCGCTGAGCGGCAGCGCTTCGAAGATCTGCACCTGCAGATCGGCGGTTCCAGGCGGCAGGTCGAGCAACAGGAAGTCGAGCGCTCCCCACTCCACGTCGTGCACCAGTTGGCGCAGCACGAAGGGAAGCGTCTGCGACTGCCACGGCATCACCTGGCGATCGCCGAGCAGGAAACCCGCGGACATCAGCTTGAGCCCGCGGCGCTCGATCGGGATCAACCGAGCGCCGTCCTTGCTCCACACCGTCCAGCGCTCCGCGTCACGCGTGCGCGCAAGA
>WNEY01000165.1_pt1 | contig 35313 bp, 35 predicted proteins | sample 5400531 | NCBI WGS metagenome assembly WNEY01 (sample SAMN13153338, study PRJNA577476) | soil metagenome | isolation source: 200 cm saprolite under Douglas fir tree site 1 | place: USA:California | collected 2015-04-18 | reverse complement strand
CGCGCGCGCCCATCGCCACCGCGGCGCCGTTCTTCTTGGGCAGCACCGGCTCGGAGATCGACGCGGGCAGCGGTCGCGGCGTTTCGAGATAGCCGAGCGCCGGCAGGATCACCAGGAAGTGCAGAAAATAATAGGCCGTGAGGATGCGCGCGGCGATCACGTAGCCGCCCTCGGCCGGTTTCGCGCCGAGATAACCGAGCCCGACGCAGACGACCAAGAGCACCCAGAAGAACTGCTTGTAGAGCGGCCGGAAGCGGGCCGAGCGCACCTTCGAGGTGTCGAGCCACGGCAGGAAGACGAGAATCAGGATCGAGCCGAACAGCGCCACGACGCCCAAGAGCTTGTTCGGGATCGCGCGCAGGATCGCGTAGAACGGCAGGAAATACCATTCCGGCACGATGTGCGGCGGCGTCTGCAGCGGGTTGGCCGGAATGTAGTTGTCGGGATGGCCGAGATAGTTCGGAATGTAGAATACGAACCAGGCGAGCAAGATCATGAAGCAGACGAGCGCGAAATTGTCCTTCGCGGTCGCGTAGGGCGTGAACGGCATCGTGTCGCGGTCCGATTTCACGTCGATGCCGAGCGGATTGCCCTGCCCCACCTGATGCAGCGCCCACAGATGCAACACCACGACCCCCGCGATCATGAACGGCAGCAGATAATGCAGCGAGAAGAAGCGCTGCAGCGTCGGCTGGTCGACCGCATAGCCGCCCCACAGCCATTGCGTGATCGCGCGACCGAAACCGGGAATGGCCGAGAATAGATTGGTGATGACCGTCGCCGCCCAGAAGCTCATCTGGCCCCACGGCAAGACGTAGCCCATGAACGCCGTCGCCATCATCAGCACGAAGATGATGACGCCGAGAATCCACAGAACCTCGCGCGGCTCCTTATAGGAGCCGTAATAGAGGCCGCGGAAGATATGGATGTAGGCGGCGAGGAAAAACATCGAGGCGCCGCTGGCGTGAATGTAGCGCAACAGCCAGCCGTAATTCACGTCGCGCATGATGTGCTCGACGGAATCGAAAGCTCCGCTCGCGGTCGGCGTATAGTGCATCACCAGTACGACGCCGGTGACGATCTGTACCACCAACATGAAGCTCAGGATGCCGCCGAAGGTCCACCAGTAATTCAGATTGCGCGGCACCGGATAGACGACGAAGGACTCGTGCATGAAGGAGAGCACCGGCAAGCGGCGCTCGAACCATTTCAGGATCGGATTTTTCGGTTGAAAAGTGCCGTGCCCAGCCATGATGCGCCCCGCCTTCAGCCGATCCGGATCATGGTGTCGGAAGCAAATTCGTAAGGCGGCACTTCCAGATTGACCGGCGCCGGGCCTTTGCGAATGCGCCCCGAGGTATCGTATTGCGATCCGTGACAGGGGCAGAACCAGCCGGCATAATCGCCTTCGTGGCCGAGCGGCACGCAGCCGAGATGCGTGCAGATGCCGATCACCACCAGCCACTGATCCTTGTCTTTCTTCACCCGCGCTTCGTCCGGCTGCGGATCGGGAAGATCGGAAAGCTTCACCGCGCGCGCCTCGTCGATTTCCTTCTTGGTGCGGTGAGAGATGAACACCGGCTTGCCGCGCCACTTCACGGTGAGAATCTGGCCCTCGACGATCGGCGAAAGATCCACTTCGGTCGAGGAAAGCGCGAGCACCGAAGCGTCCGGATTCATCTGATTGACGAGCGGCCAGGCGGCGGCGGCGGCGCCGACGGCGCCGACCACGGAAGTCGCGATATACAGAAAATCCCGTCTTGTCGGTTGCTCGGCCGCCTTGGTCGTCGCCACGATTCAGTCCCTGCGTTAGGCCGCCCATCCAAGCGAGCGCCGCGATGCGAAATCGATGCCCCCGCCCGACCCCGCTCGCGGCGCATGACCGGCGCCTGTTTCGACGGCTTCTAATTGCATCGTTGCCCGCTATTGTCCAGTGTTCGCATATGCGGCAATGCGATTTCCGGCTTGCGCAATTCGTCGAAGGATCAGAGCTCCTTGCGAGATTTTCCACAGGCGGCTAGCCGGTCATGATCATCGCCCTCTATGAGCCCGACATCCCGCAGAACACCGGCACGATTCTTCGGCTTGGCGCCTGTCTCGGCATCGCCGTTCATATCGTCGGTCCCGCCGCCTTCCCCACGACCGAAAAAGCATTTCGCCGCGCCGGGCTCGATTATCTCGACCATGTGAGCGTCGTGAATCATGTTTCGTTCGCCAGCTTCGAAGACTGGCGCAAGCAGGAAGGCCGCCGGATCGTGCTTCTCTCCACCAAGGCCGCGAGCGCGCATGTCGATTTGGCCTACCGCGAAAGCGACGTGCTGATGTGCGGGCGCGAATCCTCCGGCGTTCCGCAAAGCGTGCATCGGGCGGCCGACGCCCGCGTGCGCATCCCGATGCGGCAAGATTTGCGTTCATTGAACGTGGCGGTGAGCCTTGCCATGGTGCTGGGCGAGGCGCTGCGCCAGACCGAGGGATTCCCCCGTGGTTGATGCCGTCGAACGCAAGGCCAGGACAAGCGCCTGGTTCAACGAGCTGCGCGACCGCATTTGCGCGGCGCTGGAGGCGCTCGAAAACGAGGCGCCGAAGACGCTCTATTGGGGTGCGCCGGCCCGCTTCGAGCGCAAAGCTTGGCAGCGCAAGGATCACACCGGCGCGCCCGGCGGCGGCGGCGAGGCGGCGGTGGTGCATGGCCGCGTTTTCGAAAAGGCCGGCGTGCACGTATCCACCGTGCACGGCGAGTTCGCGCCCGAGTTTCGCGCGCAGATTCCCGGCGCCGATAACGATCCGCGTTTCTGGGCCTCCGGCGTCTCGGCGATCGTGCATCCGCGCAATCCGCACGTGCCGGCGGTTCACTTGAACACGCGCTACGTGATGACGGCCAAATCCTGGTTCGGCGGCGGCAGCGACTTGACGCCGGTCCTCGACAAGCGGCGCGAAGCCGACGACCGCGACGCCACCGCCTTTCGCGCCGCGATGAAAACGGCGTGCGACCGGCACGCCGTCGCTTCCTACGAGAAATACAAGGCATGGTGCGACGAGTATTTCTTCCTCAAGCATCGCAACGAGCCGCGCGGCATCGGTGGAATTTTCTTCGACTATCTGGAATCCGCCGACTGGGAAGCCGACTTCGCCTTCGTGCGCGAGGTCGGTCTTGCCTTCCTCGAGATTTATCCGGCGCTGGTGCGGCGAAATTTCGAGACCCCCTGGAGCAAGGAAGAGCGCGAGGAGCAGCTCGTACGCCGCGGCCGCTACGTGGAGTTCAACCTGCTCTACGACCGCGGCACGACGTTCGGCCTGAAGACCGGCGGCAATGTGGACGCGATCCTCTCCTCGCTGCCGCCGGAGGTGAAGTGGCCGTAATCCCCTCTCGACGAAAAGTCAGCTTTTCCTGGCGGCGCGCGCGGCCTCGTCGGCGATCGAATCGAGCGCCGAACGCTCGGCCGGAAATCCGGCCGCGATCCACGCCGCTTCGGCGCGCGCGAGCGCTTCCCCGAGCGCCGGGCCCTTGGCGATTCCGCGATCGAGAAAATCCTTGGCCGCGAGCGGAAATTTCGGCGGCGTCCAGCGTGCGGAGAGCGTAATCAGCTCGCGCCAGGCCTGGTCGCCGGCTTTCGCCTGCGAACGTGCGAGCGCGAGCAACGCCCGATCACGGAAATTCTCTGCCTCGAGCCCATAGAGGAGCGCCCGCGCGGCCTGTTCGCCGCGGCCGGGCGACACCTGCCACCAGCGATCGCCCATCGCGTGCAACCGGCGAAATTCGGCATTGGCGAGCCGCAAGCGCTCGCGCAGCCGCTCGGCGTCCTCGACGACGAACACGGCCAGCGCCGCGAGCCGCCGGATCGGATCGGCGTCGAGGCCGAGCGCACGTTCCGCCTTCATCATGTTGGCGAAGCTCGCAAGCAGCGGAACGCCGCCCAATACGCTTCCGGCAAGACCCGTCTCGCCCATGACCGCGAGCGCCGGGACGGCATGCTCCGCCACGAAAAGCTTGAGCAGCTCGGCGCGCACGCGTTCGCGCGAAAGCGCTGCAAGCTCGCCGCGCGCGCGAATGCAGGCCGCAAGGCCCGCCGCATCCGGCGCGCCCCGGCCGTAAGCGGCGTGAAAGCGGAAGAAGCGCAACACCCGCAGATAATCCTCGCGGATGCGCGCCTCGGGATCGCCGATGAAACGCACGCGCCGCGCCTCGATGTCTTCGAGCCCGCCGACGAAATCGATCAGGCGGCCGTCGCGCGCGAGAAACAACGCGTTGATCGTGAAGTCGCGCCGCAGGGCATCCTTTTTCCAGTCGCGTCCAAAGCGCACCTTGGCGTGACGCCCGAAGGTTTCGATGTCCTCGCGCAGCGTCGTCACCTCGAACGGCTTGCCGCCGATCACCACCGTCACCGTTCCGTGCTCGATTCCGGTCGGTACCGGATTGAACCCGGCCTTGCCCGCGCGCCGCACGACCTCGTCGGGAACAGCGGTGGTGGCGATGTCGATCTCGCCGACCGGAAGCCCGAGCAGCGCATTGCGCACCGCGCCGCCGACCACGCGCGCTTCCTCGCCGTCGGCGTCGAGCAATTCCAGGAGCCGGGAGAGCGGCTCTTGGTCGAGCCATATCCGCTTATCCGCCGCCAGAGCGCGCGTTTCTCCTTCGCTCATTTGATCTGGCCGGGCACCAGATTGCCGTTGTTGATGTGCGCCGGCGTGTAGGTGCCGCCCGGCGGCGCGCCGCCGAAATGTGCAAACGCAATCAGGCTCGCGATGACCAACAGGCAGCCCGCGACGCCGAGCCCGGCGAGCACGTCGCGCCGCCAATGATCCTTCTCGCGCGCATCGCGCTGGGTCGCGAACAGATAGATCGCGTAGACGGCGAAAGGCGAGAGGAACAGCAGAATTTCGATTAGCGTCCTGCTCATGCGTAGAGCCGTTCGTAAAGCCGGCGGATGATGCCGGCGGTGACGCCCCAAATGTAGCGCCCGCCATAGGGCATCGCATAGTAGCTCCGCGTGACCCCTTGCCATTCGCGGCTGTGGCGGGCGTGATTATCCGGCGACATCAGAAAATCGAGCGGCACCTCGAAGGCGTCCGTCACCTCGCGCGGATTGAGCGCGAGCGAAAAACCGGGCCTCACCAGCGCCACCACCGGCACGATGCGAAATCCCGTGCCGGAAAGATACGGGTCGAGATAGCCCAGCGGCGAGACGAATTCGCGGCGAAGCCCGATTTCCTCCTCGCTCTCGCGCATCGCGGCGGCGGCGGGATCGGCGTCCCCTTCGTCGATGCGGCCACCCGGGAAGGCGACCTGGCCCGAATGGCTGGCGAGGCCGCTCGATCGCTGGGTCAGAAGAAATGCCGGCATCTCGCGCGCGACGACCGGAACGAGCACCGCCGCCGCGCGAAACGGCTTGTCGGCGAGCACCGCCGCGATATCGGCAGCCATCCGGTGATCGCCGTATTGCGAGGCGAGCTCGGCGAGGGAGACCGCCGCATCGAGTTTGTCGGGCGGCGTCGGCGCCAGCCGCTCTTTCGCGCGTTCGGCGAAATCGCGCACGGGAGCGGAGAGCGCATCCAGGGCCGGTGATGACAACATCATGCGTATCCTGCGGCCGCCTCTTCCGGCGCCATGGCGAAAAATTTTCCCGCGGAGACAACCCCGAACATGCGCCGGCCGCCCTCCTCGCGCACTTCGCCGATACCCACGAGATCGAAGAACAGAGCGCGGGTGACCTTGGCCCACAAATCGCGGCGCACGTGCAGATAGGGCCGCAAGCCGCCGGTGCCCGCCTCCGGCTCGAAGCGCAGGCGATGATCCGCGTCGCAGCGCACGACGTCGTCCACATTGCTGCGGAAGAGGAGGTTTTGCTGCGGCCCGCGGTTCTCGATTTCCATCTCGACCGCCAGGAACGGCGCATCGTCCACCCGGATACCGACCTTCTCGACCGGCGTCACTAGGAAGTAGCGCCCCTCCTCGCACTTGAGCACCGAGGCGAAGAGGCGAACGAGGGCCGGCCGCCCGATCGGCGTGCCGAGGTAAAACCAGGTGCCGTCGGCGGCAATCCGCATGTCGAGATCGCCGCAAAAGGGCGGGTTCCACTTCTCGACCGGCGGGGTTTTGCCCTTGCCCAGCGCCGCGGCAAGGGATTCCAGCGCCTTGGTACCGGCTTCAGCCATGACTTTCTCCGCTGGGGACGGCCTTACAATATTGTGATCGGCCGGCCCAAGCTCGATTCCGCAAAGCATAGCCTAGGCTTATGATTCCTAGGATCGCCTTGATTGCGGCCGAGTCGCGGGTTCTCCTGCATGGAATTTGCATCGCGATCGAGGTGTGCATCACCGAGGGGTCGCAAAAGACCCCGGATGGCCAAAAGCCGTCCCACCGGCGGAGGACCGAATGACGTCCGCGAAGAGCGAAACCCCCGAGACCCTCGACCAGATGATCGTGCGCGCGGCGGAAACGACCGCCGCCAGCATCCGCGCCGCCCGCGCCGCCATCGGCGCCGTCATCTTCGGCCAGGACGAGGTGATCGACCGCGCGCTCATCACCGTTCTCGCCGGCGGCCACGCGCTGCTCGTCGGCGTGCCGGGCCTCGCCAAGACCAAGCTCGTCGACACCATGGGCACGGTGCTCGGCTTGGAGGCGCGCCGCATCCAATTCACGCCCGATTTGATGCCATCCGACATCCTCGGCGCCGAGGTGCTGGAGGAAAGCACCGCCGGCAAGCGCTCGTTCCGCTTCATCCGCGGGCCGATCTTCGCGCAGCTGTTGCTCGCCGACGAGATCAATCGCGCCAGCCCGCGCACGCAGTCGGCGCTCCTGCAGGCGATGCAGGAATATCATGTGAGCGTGGCCGGTACCCGCCACGACGTGCCCCGGCCCTTCCACGTGCTCGCGACTGAAAACCCGATCGAGCAGGAAGGCACCTATCCGCTGCCCGAGGCGCAGCTCGACCGCTTCTTGATGGAGATCGATGTCTCCTATCCCGGCCGCGAGGCCGAGCGAAAGATTCTGTTCGACACCACCGGCGTCGACGAGACGAAGCCGCGCGCCGCCATGTCCGCCGACGATCTGATCGCCGCGCAGCGGCTCGTGCGCCGGATCCCGGTCGGCGAATCCGTGGTCGAGGCGATCCTCGATCTCGTGCGCGCGGCGCGTCCCGGCGCCGACGCCGACGGCCCTTCCAAGCTCATCGCCTGGGGGCCCGGTCCGCGCGCAAGCCAGGCGCTGATGCTCGCCGTGCGCGCCCGCGCGCTGCTCGACGGCCGGCTCGCGCCCTCGATCGACGACGTGCTGGCGCTCGCGGAGCCGGTGCTCAAGCACCGCATGGCGCTCACCTTCGGCGCGCGCGCCGACGGCGAGACCATCGAAGGCGTGGTCGCGAGGCTGAAAGCAAGGATTGCATGAACGAAGCGCGCGCCGGTTCTCGCAACCTTCGCGACGATGCTCCGGTTCGCGCCGCGACGGGAGCCGCCCTTCGCCTCGTCGCCGCGATGCCGCGGCTCGTGCTCGAGGCCCGGCGCGTGGCGGCTTCGGTCTTCCACGGCCTGCACGGCCGCCGCCGCGCGGGGCCGGGCGAGAACTTCTGGCAATATCGCCGCTTCATGTCGGGCGAGCCCGCGAGCCGCGTCGACTGGCGGCGCTCGGCGCGTGACGACCATCTCTATGTGCGCGAGCGCGAATGGGAGGCGGCGCACACGATTTGGATGTGGCCCGACCTTTCGCCTTCGATGGAATTCGCCTCGCCCCTGGTGTGGGAAACCAAGCGCGACCGCGCGCTCGTGCTCGCCTTCGCGCTCGGCGAATTGCTCGTGCGCGGCGGCGAGCGCATCGGCATTCCCGGCACCATGCGGCCGACCGCCAACCGCGCCGTGGTTGAGCGCATGGCGGAGGCGATCATTCATGCCACCGGCGCGCCGCAAAGCCTGCCGCCGCCGTTCACCGCCGGCCCGCGCGACGAGGTCTGCCTCCTCGGCGATCTGTGGAGTCCGGCCGGCGAGGTCGCGGGTTCAATCGCAAATCTGTCGGCCAACGGCGCCGGCGGCCATGTGGTGCAAATCGTCGATCCGGCGGAGGAAACCTTCCCCTATTCCGGCCGGGTGGAGTTTCTCGAGCCCGAGGGCGCGGGCTCAATCACCGTCGGCCGCGCCGAAAGCTGGCGCGGCGACTACGTCCGGCGCATCGCCGAGCATCGCGAGGCGATCCGCCTCGAAACCGACCGCCGGAGCTGGAGCTTCGCGGTCCATCGCACCGATCGCCCGGCGAGCGAGCTCTTGCTCGCGCTGCGCGCGCGCATGGGCGAGACCCGCGCCGTGATCGCCCGCCGGCGCCCGTCGGACCTGGCGCTGCCTGAAGCGGGGGCCGCCGCATGATCGGCCTGCCGCTTGGATTCACCTCGCCGCTCTTGCTGCTCGCGCTCGCGGCACTCCCGATTCTGTGGTGGCTTCTGCGTCTGGTGCCGCCGCGGCCGCGGCGCATACCCTTCCCGCCCACGCGGATTCTGTTCGACATCGAGCCGAAGGAAGAAACGCCCGCCCGCACGCCGTGGTGGCTGACCGCCTTGCGGCTGTTGCTCGCCGCCCTCATCGTGCTGGCGGCGGCGGGTCCGCTATGGAACCCGCCGCCGGCCGCCATCCGCACGAGCGGGCCGACGATTCTTCTGATCGACTCCGGCTGGCCCGCCGCGGCTTCGTGGCGCGAGCGGCTGCGCGCCGCCGATGCGATCATTTCCCGCGCCGAGGCCGAGGGCCGCCCGCTCGCGCTGCTGGCGAGCGGCGCGCCGCCGAAGGATGTCTCGCTGCTCCGCCCCGGCGAGGCGCGCGAGGCGCTTCGGCTGCTTGCCCCTTCGGCGCACACGCCCGAGCGCGCCGAGCTGTTGCCGCCGCTCGGCCGCCTGTTGCGGCTCAATCCGGACGCCTCGGTCATTTGGCTCACCGACGGCGTCGATCTCGGCGACGGAGCGGCCTTCAGCGAAAAGCTCGCCGAACTCGCGCGCGACCGGCTGACGATCGTCAATGGCGGCGTCCAGGGCGGGCGGGCGCTCGCCGCCGCCGACAACGCGGCCGGCGGGCTCACCGTCAAGGTCTTGCGCGCCGACGACAGCGCGCCCGCGCAAGGCGCCGTCCGCGCCCGCGACCTGCGCGGGCTTGCGCTCGGCGACGCTACTTTCGCGTTTCAGTCGGGCGAGCGCGAAACCGAGGCGCGCTTCGATCTTCCGGTCGAGATCAGGAACGACATCGCGCGCCTCGAAATCGCCGGCGAACGCTCGTCCGGCGCCGTTCAACTCCTCGACAAGCGCTGGCGGCGGCGGGCGGTCGGCGTCGTTTCGGGCGCGACCGCCGACACGAGCCAGCCGCTGCTGGCGGCGACCTTTTATCTGTCGCGCGCGCTCGGGCCGTTCGCCGACGTGCGTTTGGCCGAAGCAGCGGCACCGTCCGAAGCGATCACTCGTTTTATCGAGCAGCGGCTGCCGGCGCTGATCCTATCCGATGTCGGCACCATCGCGTCCGCCGCGCGCGAGCGGCTGGTGCGCTGGATCGAGGAGGGCGGCCTGTTGATCCGCTTCGCCGGACCGCGCTTAGCGGCGACCGAAGACGATCTCGTTCCGGTGCAATTGCGCCGCGGCGGACGCGTTCTCGGCGGCAGTCTCTCGTGGGAGCAGCCGCAGAAGCTCGGCCAGTTTTCGCGCGAAGGCCCTTTTCACGATCTCGCCGTTCCGAGCGATGTGACGGTGACGCGGCAGGTGCTGGCCGAGCCGGACGGCAGGCTTGCGGAGCGCACCTGGGCGACGCTCACCGACGGCACGCCGCTGGTCACCGCCGAGCGGCGCGGGCGCGGCTTGCTCGTGCTCTTTCACGTATCCGCCGACACGGCATGGTCGAACTTGCCGCTGTCCGGCGCCTTCGTCGAGATGTTGCGCCGGGTGGTCGCGCTCGCGGGCGCGGCCGGCGGGACGGCCGCGGAGCCCGCGCCGCCGTCGGAACGCCGGCAGGCGCCGACCGTGGCGCCGAGCCGGCTCCTCGACGGCTACGGCGTCTTCACAGCGCCGGGAACGACGGCGCGGCCGATCCCGGCCGATTACGATGGCCGCGGAGTGTTCGATCATCCGCCCGGATTTTACGGCCCGCCCGATGGCCTGGTCGCCGTGAACACCCTCGTGCCGCGCGACCGGCTGGCCCCGCTCGATTTTTCGGCGACCGGCGCGCGCATCGAGCCCTATCGCCAGGGCGAGCCGGTCGATCTGCGCGCGGCCGCCTTGATCGGCGTGCTCGTGCTGCTCGCCGCCGACGCCCTGATCGTGTTCGCGCTCGCGGGCGGATGGACGCGGTTCAATTGGCGTCGCGCGGCAACCGTGCTCGCTTTCGCCGCCGTGCTGGCGGCGTCGACCGCGGACCGGGCCTGGGCGCAGGGCGCGGCGCCGAAGGGTATGCCGAAGGCGACGCAGAAGACGACGCCACCAAGGCCGGTCGACGACTTCGCGTTGCGCGCCACCACCCAGACGCGCCTGGCTTACGTGATCTCCGGCGACAAGGAAATCGACGCCGTGAGCCGCGCCGGCCTCGAGGGGCTTTCGCTGTTCCTCTCCCAGCGCACCGCGCTCGAGCCGGGCGATCCGATCGGCGTCGACGTGACGAAGGACGAGCTGGCGTTTTTTCCGATGCTGTACTGGCCGATCGCGCCGAACGCCGCCAAGCCCGATGCACCGACGCTGGCGCGCATCGACGCTTACATGAAACAGGGCGGCACCATCGTGTTCGACACCCGCGACGCGCTCACGGTCCTGCCCGCGCGCGGCGGCGAGGTTTCCCCGGCGCTCGTCAAGCTGCGGGAAATTCTATCGGCCCTCGATATTCCCGAACTGGAGCCCGTGCCCGCCGACCATGTGCTGACGAAATCGTTCTATCTCCTGCGCGATTTTCCCGGCCGCTACGGCAACGGCAAGCTGTGGGTGGAGGCGTTGCCCGAGCCGAACAATGAAACCGAGACGCGGCCCGCCCGCGCGGGCGACGGCGTCTCGCCCATCCTGATCACCTCGAACGACCTGGCCGGCGCCTGGGCGGTCGGCCCCGACGGCCAGCCGCTCTTGCCGCTCACGCCGGGTGAGCCGCGCCAACGCGAGTTCGCCTTCCGCGTCGGCGTCAACATCGTGATGTACGTGCTCACCGGTAACTACAAGGCCGATCAGGTGCACGTGCCGGCGCTGCTCGAACGGCTCGGCCAGTAGGAATCGGCCATGGGATACGGATTCGCCTTCGACCCGCTGCTGCCGCTGCCCGTGCTCGCCGCCGCGGCCGTCGCAACGCTTCTGATCGCCGTCTTGCTGATCCTTTCGCGCTCGCGCGGCTCCGCTGTTCGCGCGCTCGCGCTCGCGCTCGCCGTGCTCGCGCTCGCCAACCCTTCCTTTACCCGCGAAGACCGCGAGCCGCTTTCTTCGGTCGTCGCCGTCGTCATCGACAAGAGCGCAAGCCAGCGCTTCGGCGACCGCGACAAAGTGACGGAGGAGGCGCGCGCCGCGCTCGCGGAGAAGCTCGCGAAAATCCCCGGCCTCGAGGTGCGCACGGTCGATGCCAGCGGCAACGACAGCGAGAGCGATGGAACGCGGCTGTTTTCGGCGCTCGGTGCGGCCCTTTCCGACGTTCCGCCCGAGCGCGTGGCGGGCGCGATCCTGGTCACCGACGGCCGCGTCCACGACGTGCCCGACGCTTCCGTCCTCGGCTTCGCCGCCCCCGTGCACGCACTGATTACCGGCCGTGAAGGCGAGCGCGATCGCCGCGTCGCGCTCACCGCGACGCCGCGCTTCGGCATCGTCGGACAGAAACAGACGATCGGCTATCGCGTCGAGGACGAAGGCGCGCCCAAGGGCGCGCGCGTCGAGGTCGTCGTGCGCCGCGACGGCGAAGTCGTCGCCCGCCCCGCGGTGGTCGCGGGCGAGCCCGCCCAGGTGCAGATCGAGATCGCGCATGCCGGCGCCAACATCGTCGAGATCGAAGCGGCCCCGCTCGAAGGCGAGATCACCCCGCTCAACAACCGCGCGGCGCTGACCATCGAAGGGGTGCGCGAAAAGTTGCGCGTGCTCTTGGTTTCCGGCGAGCCGCATTCCGGCGAGCGCACCTGGCGAAACTTGCTGAAGTCAGATGCCAATGTCGATCTCGTCCATTTCACCATTCTGCGACCGCCGGAAAAACAGGACGGCACGCCGATCAACGAATTGTCGCTGATCGCCTTTCCCACGCGCGAGCTGTTCCAGCAGAAGATCAAGGAGTTTCAGCTCATCATCTTCGACCGCTACGCCCAGCAAGGCGTGCTGCCGATCATCTATTTCGACAACATCGTGAATTACGTGCGCGAGGGCGGCGCGGTGCTGGTCGCCGCCGGCTCCGACTATGCGAGTGCTAATTCGATCTTCCACTCGCCGCTCGAATCGATCCTGCCGGCGGAGCCGACCGGCAACATGACCGAAGCCGCGTTTCAGCCGCGCCTGACCGAGGCCGGCAAGCGCCATCCGGTCACCCGCACGCTGCCGGGCGCCGATTTCGACCCGCCGCATTGGAGCCACTGGTTCCGCCTGATCAACGCCCGCGCCGAAAGAGGCACCGCGGTGATGAGCGGGCCGAATGACAATCCGCTGTTGATTCTCTCTCGCTACGGCGAGGGACGGGTCGCCCTTCTCCTTTCCGATCACATCTGGCTGTGGGCGCGAGGCTTCGAGGGCGGCGGACCGCACCTCGATTTGTTGCGGCGCCTGTCGCACTGGCTGATGAAGCAGCCGGAGCTCGAGGAAGAGCGGCTCTTGCTTTCGGTGCAGAGCGGCGATCTTACGATCGAGCGCCGGACCATGCTCGACGCGGCGGTGCCGGTGACGGTGACGACGCCGTCGGGCCAGACGCGCGCGATCAATCTCGCGCTCGCCGAGCCCGGCCTCTATCGCGCGACGACGCCCGCTTCCGAACTCGGCCTATGGCGCGCGAGCGACGGCACGCTCACCGCGCTCGTCAATGTCGGGCCGATCAATCCGCGCGAATTCGCCGAGGTGACGAGCACGAAAACAGTTCTCGAGCCGCTCGCCGGCGCCACCGGCGGCGGCATCTGGCGCGTCTCCGAACTGGGCGCGCCCGCGCCGCGCATCGTCGGCGTGCGCTCGGGGGAGCGTTTCGCCGGTTCCGATTGGCTCGGGCTCAAGCTGCGCGAGGCAAGCACGTTGCGCGGCCTCGGGCTGTTTCCGCTGTTCGCCGGATTGTCGGGACTGTTGATCCTGCTCGCCGGCGTCGCCGCGGCCTGGGCGCGCGAAGGGCGCTAGCGTTGGAAGATGGTCGACGCAAATCCGAGCCGGGCGCGCGGGCCGTCCCGTCCGTGCAAGGTTCTACTGAATCATCACGGGGTGGAGATTGTTCACCCGCGCGCTGGTCATGGCGGCTTCCAACGTTGCGGTGAGCATAATGGGTCTGCCGTCCGCTGAATGCACCGAGAATAGCTCTATCTCCGGCGCCACATCGACCTGAAAGAGGTTCTTGGCCTCCTCGGCGCCGACTCGGCGCACATAGGCGAGCTGATCAATTCCGAGATCAGCGAACGCCTTGTAGGTGAGCGGTTCATAAAGCAATTGGCCCATAGCGTAAATAAATGCCGCAACGAGCCAATGGTTCCATCCGTCACGGGCAGGCCCCGCAGCATGTCCAGCCGACGGCATCAATTGAAAGTAGCTCACTGAAAATCTATTCGTGGCTTGGAACGGATTGCGCCATCCAGGCATTACCTCCCCGCCAACGAGGGAGGATGCGCCGATCGGCATTGCTTTGCGCTGTGCGGGGCAATGGAGAGGAAGGCTGGTCCCATGTCGGATAATTTGTATGTGCTCGGCCGGGTGTTGATGCCCTGGGTCTTCATCGTCTCTGCGATTGGCAAATTCATGAATGTTGCCGGCGTTGCCGGCAGCGCGGGCATGGCGAGGTTTGAGAGCATGATCGGCGGCAGCGTGCCGCCGACGGTGGTCGGATATATCGTCGCGCTGATCGAAATCGTCGGCGGGCTCATGGTGCTAGTCGGGTTCAAGACCCGCTTCGGCGGCTGGCTGCTGTTCGTCTTCACCGCGCTGACAATTTTCTTCGCGCATAACTTCTGGGACATGGAGGGCGCGGCTCGCGCGGCAAATCAGGCGCAAGCACTGAAGAATCTCGCGATCATGAGCGCATGCCTCATGATTGCGTCCATCGGATCAGGCCGCTACGCCGTGGATAGCCGAAATTCGATGGCACCAACGAATGCGCGTGTTCCCCGTGACGCCGCCATCGGGCAGAGCGCTCAACGACAATCCTAGGAAATTCGTTTCAAGGCCGAGGCGTATGCCTGCCAACGGTTAAAATAAATCTGCGCAGATCGCTCGATGAGCTTAACCGTGGCCTCGTCGTTATTTCGCACTTTGCGGGCGGGCGAGCCGACGACAAGCGTATTGTCGGGCACGATCATTTTCTCGCCGACCAGCGCGCCCGCACCGACGACACAATTGGAGCCGATCTGCGCGCCATTCAGCACAATCGCGCCCATGCCGATCAAGGTATTATGACCAATCAAACAACCATGAAGGATGGCGTTGTGACCGACCGTGCAGCCATTGCCCACGGTGAGCGGAAAGCCGGGGTCGGTATGCAGCGTGCAGTTATCCTGAATATTGGTGCGCTCGCCAATTTCGATCCATTCATTATCGCCGCGCAGGACCGCACCGAACCAAACGCTGGCGCCCGCCTTTATCCTCACTCTTCCAATGACATCCGCGCTATCCGCGACATAACACTGGTCTGAAGGCGCCAGATCGGGCTTCTCCCCATGCAAACTAAAGAGAGGCATTCCGTACTCCGTCCGCGAGAAATTTGACCGCCGCGGTCATACGATCGATGACGCCGCAATCGGTTGGGCCGCTATGGATTGCGGTATCGAAGACCTTTCATAGGACGTCACTCTCAGAACACGGGATTTTCGCGATAAGTCCCCCAGAGCTTCTTTAAGGCGTCGACGATTTCGCCCATGGTGGCTCCATTCTCGACCGCCTCGACGGTGATCGGCATGATATTCTGCCGATCGTCTTTTGCAGTCGTCGCAAGCTTCTCCATCAGCATCTTGTGTTTTGCCGCATCGCGCCCGGCGCGAACGCGCTTCGTGCGCGCGATCTGTCGCTCTGCGGTCCTGACATCGTAAGGGTGCGTTTCAATGTCATGCACCTCCTCCTCGTCGATAAATCGATTGACCCCGATGACCGGCTTCTCACCGGTCTGCTTGCGCAACGCCGTTTCGTAAGAAAAGTCGGCGATCTGCTTTTGAAACCAGCCTTCCTCGATCAGCTTGATCGTCCCGCCGTTCGCGTCCACGTAGTCAAGGGTTTCAAAAATCTGTTTCTCATACTCGCTGGTCAGGCTCTCGACGAAATAGGATCCGCCGATCGGATCCACCACGTTGGAAACGTTGATCTCTTCGGCGATGATTTGTTGCGTGCGCAGCGCCACCCGCATCGCCTCCTCGGTGGGAATCGCAAACGCCTCGTCATAGCCGTTTGTATGGAGCGACTGGCAGCCGCCGAGTACGCCGGAGAGGGCTTGCAACGCCGTACGCACGATATTGATCTGATATTGCGGTTTGGTCAGCGTGGCCGCGGCGGTCTGGCAGTGAAAGCGCAGCCGCATGGATTCTTGAGTCTTCGCGCCAAAGCGCGTTTTCATGATTTTTGCCCATGCGCGCCGCGCGGCGCGAAACTTCGCGATCTCTTCAAAAAAATCGCCTTGGCTTACGAAGTAGAAGGCAAGCCGCGGCGCAAATTCGTCGACATCCATTCCGGTCTTGAGGACCTCCTCGACATAGACGATGCCGTTGGCAAGCGTGAACGCCGCTTCCTGCAGCGGCGAGGCGCCCGCTTCCGAGATGTGATAGCCGGAAATATTGATCGGGTTGTAGCGCCGCATGTTTTCGGCGCAGTACGTGATGCAGTCCCGCACAATGCGCACGGAAGGCCCGATCGGAAAGCAATACTCCTTCTGCGCCATGTACTCCTTCAGGATATCCGCCTGGATCGTCCCCGACAGCTTGTTCAGGTCGAGGCCGCGCTTTTTCGCCATCGCGACGTACATCGCGAGCAAGATCCACGCGGTCGGATTGATGGTCATGGATACGGAGATGTTCTCAAGATCGATGCCGTCGTAGAGCGCTTCCATGTCTGCAAGCGTATCCACGGCGACGCCCTCGCGGCCGACTTCTCCATCGCTCATAGGGTGATCGCTGTCGTAGCCCATGAGCGTGGGCATATCGAAATCGGTGGAAAGGCCGGTTTGCCCTTGTTTGATCAGATATTTGAAGCGCAGGTTGGTATCTTCACCGGTGCCGAAGCCCGCAATCTGACGCATCGTCCAGTGCCGGCTTCGATACATGGTCGGATATGGACCGCGCGTGAACGGATAGCGGCCGGGCAATCCTATGTCTTCCAGCGGTATGTCGGCGACATCGGCGGCGGTGTAGACGCGCTTGACCGGCAAGCCGCCGGTCGTAAAGAATTGCTCGCGACGCTCGGCCTGCTTTCGCAGAAAAGCCGCGACTTCGTTTTGCTCCCAGTCAGCCACATCGCCGGAGATCTTCTCAAGCGATTTTGGATCGAGCATTCGGTTCATGACGTGCTCCTTGGGATTCGCGGAGAATTGTTTTTTCCAAGAATTCGATCGCGACCGAATAGGGGTCGGTCTCCCGATGCAGTAGCCGCGTCGCGAGCAATGCGTCGTCATTGACGAAGCCGCTTGCGAATCGCTGCAGCAATATATTTTCGGCCGTCTTTCGCAAGCGGAATTGGGCAATCGACAGGCCGCGATTGCGCCCCGTTAGCGTTTCAAGCGCCGCTTTCCGGTGCCTCTCGATGGCGTCTAAAAGCGCGTCGAAGCCTGATCCTGACACGGCGCTGGTTCCAATCACCGGAATTGTCCAGGCTTGCTTCTCGGACGCCAAGCCAAGCGTCAGCATTTGTTTCAGATCGACAATCGTTCGATTGGCATCGCTGCGATCGCATTTCGAAACGACATGAACATCCGCTATTTCAAGAATGCCGGCTTTGATCGCCTGTATTTCGTCGCCAAGCCCGGGGGCCGAGACGACAATCGTCGTGTGCGACGCTTTTACGATTTCAACTTCATCCTGTCCCACCCCGACGGTCTCGATGATCACGGTATCGAAGCCGGCGACGTCCAGAATGTCGACCGCATCGAGCGTTGTATGCGCCATGCCTCCAGTGGCGCCGTGGGTCGCCATCGACCGGATATAGACGCCCGGATCACAGGCCATCTCAGTCATGCGAATGCGATCGCCGAGGATCGCGCCCCCCGAATAGGGACTGGACGGGTCGATCGCGATCACGCCCACCTTGACGCCCTTGGCGCGCATTTTTTCAATCAATTTTGCGACCAGAGTCGATTTGCCGCTGCCCGGCACCCCGGTAATCCCGACGACGTGCGCCTTCCCCGCGAGCTTGTAAATTTTTGCAAGCGCGCCGCGTACTTCCGGGTTGCCGTGTTCGGCGCGCGATATCAGCCGAGCGATGGCAGCCGGCTCACCCGCCTGAACTCGCTCCACCAGAGCGAGCGATGGTATCTTCCGGCTCAGGACTCCACCCCTTCGAGTTGTCTATGCATATCGACAAAAATCTTTCTGTCATCGACGACCCTGCGTGCCTTGAAGTCGGTTCTCGCGATCGAGTTTGGCTCCACGACTTCCACTAAAGTTCGTAAGCCGAGTACCTTTCGCAGCTTGCGTTCCACTTCGGCGCGAAATCCCGCGATTGCATTGGCGCCCTTCTCGAAGGTCGCGGCGTCAGATTCCACGCGAAGTAAAAGTTCATCCATCGTGGCTTCGCGGCTGATGAAAACACGATGCTCTCCTCCGTAATGCGGGAGCTCGTTCAACGCAGCGTCGATCTCGCTCGGATAGACGTTTTCGCCGCGGATGGTGAACATGTCGTCGATGCGGCCGAAAATTCCATGCGGCAGGCGCGGATACGTGCGGCCGCACGGATTTTTATCGTTGGTCCAAAGAGAAAGATCGCCCGAGAGAAGGCGGATCATCGGCTGCGACGTTCTCTCAAGATGCGTATAGACCGGCGTGCCGCGCGCCCCGTAGGGAACGCGGCGCATCGTATGGGGGGCGCAGATTTCGGTGTAGACGACGTCCTGCCAACACAACATGCCGGAAGTTTCAGCGCTTCCCGCGATATTCATCCACGGCGTCACTTCGGCCATAGAGCCGCAATCGATGACTTTTGCGCCATACAGCTCTTCGATCTTGTCGCGCACTCCGGCGATGGAGGCGCCGGGCTCGCCGGAAAAAAACATGATCTTGAGTTTGAAATCGCGCGGGTTCAGCCCTTCATCGGCGGCGACCTGCGCGAGATGCAATGCATAAGTCGGCGTGCCGTAAAACGCCGTCGGCTTGATCATGTTGAGCCATTGGGCGCAGCGCGCCGACATGCCCGGAACACCCGCTCCAAAGGGGAAACATCGAGCGCCGAGCCGTTCGGCGCCGGCGAGAGTGCCCCAGCTTCCCATATAGAGTGAGAAGATCGCGGCGACACAAATCGTGTCGCCCGGCCGCAATCCCATGCCCCACATGATCCTGGCGTGCGCGTTTGCGATCGCCCGCCAGTCATTGCGGCCGATCGCAAACGCGGTGGGGCGGCCGGTGGTGCCGCTGGTACCGTGAATATGAAAAATCTCGGCCTCGGCCGCGCAGAGATAGTTGCCGAACGGGGGTGCGCTTTCCTGTGCAACGCGCAGATCCCTTTTCTCCACGACAGGAACCCTCGATTCGAAATCCTCCAGTGACTTGAGCTGCGAGGGATGAAATCCCGCGTCGTCCCATTTTCGCCGGTAGAATGGCGCGCGCTCATAGGCATAAGCACATACCTGCCGAAGACGCTCAAGGATGAACCTCTCGCGTTCGGATGACGGCATCGTCTCCCGTTCGGGAAACCAATAACGACTGGTAATCTCCGGAAGATAAGTCTCGTCGTATGCCGGGGGAAACGACCAGAATTCCATGGCCTTCACCGGGGGCCGCGCTGCGCGACGAGTTCACGCAGTCGCTCGACGATTTTCTGCGGCGGCGTATCCTGCAAAAGCACTTCGCTGACACCCATTTCTTTCAAGGCGGCGACATCCTCTTCGGGCATCACCCCGCCAGCGACGACAATCATGTCTTCGGCTCCCTCTTGCCGAAGTCGCTCGAAGATCTTGGGGAATACCGTCATCTGCACACCGGACAGCAGACTTACGCCGAGAATGTCGGCGTCCTCCTGAATCGCCGCCGAGACGACTTCATCCGGCGTCCGGTGAAGGCCGGTGTAAATCACATCCATTCCGGCATCACGCAGCGCGCGCGCGACGACTTTTACGCCGCGGTCATGCCCATCAAGCCCTACCTTCGCCAGCAATATGCGAATCGGCGCGGCCATGGCGTTTCCCCAAATTTTAGGATTTTGATTTTATTGTATACAGTATTTCATGACGATCGTAAATTTCGCGGTTCCATCACGGAGGCCGGCGAACTCGTGATCGCAAGCTCGAACCACGAAGCCTGGCCCGATCTGGCATACAGTGCCTGGAAGGACACCCGCGACACGCTTCATCTGTGGACGCAGGTGGTCGGCAAGATCAGGCTCGCCCTGACGCCTTGGCTCAATCATTCCTGGCACGTTCCGCTCTATGTCACCGCGCGCGGCCTGACCACTTCGCCGATTCCCTACGAGCATCGTTCGTTCGAGATCGCGTTCGATTTCAACGAACACTCGCTCGACATCACGACGAGCGAGGGTTACCGCCACCGGATCGCGCTGCGACCGCGGACCGTCGCCGAGTTCCACGACGCCGTGATGGCGGCGCTGCGCGAGGCCGGCATCCGCGTCGAGATCAACGAATTTCCGAGCGAAATTCCCGGGGCGATTCCGTTCAGCCGCGACCGGACGCACGCCGCCTACGACGCCGAATATGCCGAGCGCTTCTGGCGAGCTCTCGTTCAGGCCGACCGGGTGTTCAAACAGTTCCGCACCGGCTTCGTCGGCAAGAGCAGCCCTGTCCACTTCTTCTGGGGAAGCTTCGATCTCGCGGTCACGCGTTTTTCCGGCCGCCCTGCCCCGCCGCATCCGGGCGGCGTTCCCGGCTTGCCGGACGAGGTCGTACGCGAGGCCTATTCCCACGAGGTGAGCAGCGCCGGGTTCTGGCCGGGCGGCGCGGGGATCGATTATGCCGCGTTCTATTCATACGCCTATCCGGAGCCGGACGGCTTCAGATCATCCTCCGTCGAGCCCCGCTCGGCATTCTTCAACGACACGCTCGGCGAGTTTCTCCTGCCCTACGATGCCGTCCGCACCGCGTCCGATCCCGATGCAGTCCTCCTCGCCTTTCTGAACAGCACCTACGCGGCGGCGGCCCGAACAGGAAAATGGGATCGCGCCGCGCTCGAATGTTCACCCGGGATTCCAGGCGTTCCCAAGCCGCCGCGCTAACCGATCGCCTTGACCGTGCGCCTGTGAGTCCGCGCGCCGCCAAGGACGACTTTCCGTGTCCGCTTTGGCGGGCTGGAAGCGCTGCGGAGCCGACCCATGGCTTTCGGTAGGCGGCGCCGTCCGCTATCATCCGGGTCGTTGAGTGTTGTCGGAGGTGCGTGATGGCGGTGGAAGAGGGACGCGTGGGCACGCTTGCTGAACGGGTTGCGCGCAAACGCTTCGCGACCAATGCGGTGAAATACCTGCTGCGGAGAATTCTGTTCCCGCTGGCGCTATTCGTGCCGGTTGGATACTTCCTTCCGAAGCTCGCGCTCTTCTATGCGGTCTGCGGCCTCTACGATATCAGCCGCAACCACGGACTGAATGCCTCCACCTTCCGGCGGTATTTCATCGGCAACGGTTTCCTGACTTGGGTGATATCCCCGATCAACGTTTTGTTGGACCTGCTGTCGCTTCCATACATCAACAAGGGGGTCTATCGGCTGGAGGATCTCCCGGCCGATTATCAGGAGGAAGTGAAGCGCCTGATCGAAACGGCGGAACGGGAGAACCTCGTCGCTCGGCTGGAGGAGCGATCGAAGGAATTTCCCCGGACCATGATTTTCTTCAAATGGTACGGCGTCGACGTCGATACCTTCCTGGACATTCCTGCTTTCCGTCAGGATTGGAAGTACATCCAGACGATTGGCGTCTCGGTGTTCAACAAGAAGGTGTCAACCTCAAAGCACTTCGGTTTTCTGCGAGCGAGTTTACGGCTCCTGTACAACCTCAACGACATCACCGACCCTTCGGCCTACATCACCGTCGGGAACAAGACCAATTACTGGTGCGAGAACAAGCTGTTCATTTTCGACGATACGCTGTTGCATGAGTCGATCAATGAAACCGAGCAGACGCGCTATTGCCTGTTTGTGGACATTATCCGGCCGTCGCCGTTCCCATGGATCATGCGCGCGGTCATCACGCTCGTGCGGCTGACGTCGCGCAGCCTGAATTGGATTTTCTATAAGCACTGGAAAGTCATCAATCGCTAGCCACAAGCGGGGGTTTCCCCGCTTCGGGTCGGACTCGGAAGTAGCGGCGTGCACCGCATGGAGTCTGCTTGAGACCGCGGTCAGCCCCGGCTTCATCGCATTGCTAGAGAATTGATCCGCGCTACAATCGAAGGCGGGCGCACTGAGGAAAACCGGTGCAAGATACGTCGGGCAAGCAGAATACGGCGGCAGCCTCTCCGGCTTCGACGTCGATCGTGCGCTTCGAGCAAACTTTTCCTGCCCTCACGCCCGAAGAAATTGATCGTCTCCGGCCTTTCGGCACGATCCGCCGATATGCCTCCGGCGAGCGTTTGGTCGAAACCGGCAAGCCGAGCCCGGGCATGTTCGTGCTTCTGTCCGGTCACGTCGCGATCACGCAGCGCGACGGCCTGGGGCACATCACCCCGATCGTGGACCACGGTCCGGGACAATTTCTCGCGGAGGTCGGCCAGCTTTCCGGGCGGGTGTCGCTGGTCGACGGCACGGTCGAGGGTGAAGTCAACGCGTTGTTGATCCCGCCGGACGGACTGCGCCGGCTGCTGATCACCGAAGCGGACCTCGGCGAGCGCATTACGCGCGCGCTGATCCTCCGCCGCGTCAATCTGATCCAGAGCGGCGGTGGAGGTCCCGTGCTGATCGGCTCGCCGCTATCAGCCGATGTCATCCGTCTGCAGGGGTTTCTGACTCGCAACGGACATCCGCATCATTTAATCGATCCGGCATCCGATTCTGAGGCAGCGAGTCTGCTCGCTCGCTACGCGCCCGCTGCAAACGATCTTCCGCTCGTGATTTCCGTCGACGGCGCCGTGCTGCGCAATCCGAGCGAAACCGCGCTTGCCCGCACGCTCGGCATGATCCGGGTTCCGGAGCGGCAGGCGATCTACGACGTCGCGGTCGTCGGCTGCGGTCCCGCCGGCCTCGCGACCGCGGTTTATGCCGCCTCCGAGGGACTCTCCGTCGTCGTTTTCGACACGCGCGCTTTCGGCGGGCAAGCCGGCGCGAGCGCCCGCATCGAGAACTATCTCGGATTCCCGACCGGCATATCCGGCCAGGCGCTCGCCGGACGAGCCTTCGTCCAGGCGCAGAAATTCGGCGCGGAGATCATGATTCCGGCGGAGGTCAAATCGCTCGACTGCACCCGCGCCGACGGCTCGTTCGCGCTGAAGATCGACGGCGAAGACCAAGTCCATTCGCGTTCGGTGGTGATCGCGAGCGGCGCGCGCTATCGACGGCCTGCGATCGAAAATCTGCAAACCTTCGAGGGGCGCGGTGTTTGGTATTGGGCCTCGCCCATCGAAGCGCGGCTCTGCGACGGCGAGGAAGTGATCCTCGTCGGCGGCGGAAACTCGGCGGGCCAGGCGGCGGTGTTTCTATCGAGCCACGCCCGAAAAGTGCGAATGATGGTGCGTGGCAAGGGGCTTGCCGACAGCATGTCGCGCTATCTCATCGACCGGATCGAAGCCACGCCGAACATCGAACTGGCGACGCAGACGGAAATTATCGCGCTCGCGGGCAAGCGCGAAACGGGTCTCGAGCGCGTGCGCTGGCGCAATCGCGCCACCGGCGTCGAAACGGAAGCCTCCATCCGCAACGTCTTTCTGTTCGTCGGTGCGGACCCGGCAACTTCCTGGCTCGCCGGCTGCGGCGTCGAGGTGGACAAGAACGGCTTTGTGATCACGGGCGCGCGGCGCGCGGGAAACCTTCCCGCCAATGAAAATGCCCTGGAGTCGAGCGTGCCCGGCGTGTTCGCCGTCGGCGATGTGCGTTCGGGATCGGTGAAGCGGGTGGGCGGCGCCATCGGCGAAGGCGCGCAGGTCGTCCAGGCATTGCACCGCTACCTCGCCCCCGCGCCGGCGCCTTGATCCGGAGGAATGCGAATGGCCGATCACTGCACGCACCTCAAAAGTATTCGCGACGTCACCCCCAGCGCCCTCGGCTGCGAAGAATGCCTGAAGACCGGCGATGTCTGGGTGCACTTACGCATATGCCGCGCCTGCGGCCATGTCGGTTGCTGTGACGATTCCCCCAATCGTCACGCCACCCAGCATTTTCATGCGACCCGGCATCCGATTATCGAGGGCTACGATCCGCCGGAAGGATGGGGCTGGTGTTATGTCGACGAAGTGATGCTGGATCTGACCGATCGCATGACGCCGCATAACGGCCCCATCCCGCGCTTTTATTGATCAGGAGAACCATCATTGGCGGGCCCCCAATTCACGCGGCTTGCACGGGCGCAAAACGTCCGAACCGATTGCGGCCGACCTTCTTTGTCAGGCCGAATTCAAAACGGCTTCGCCGCGCCCCAATCGGGCCGCACCGGTCCGGACACCTGCGCGAACGCGCCGTCGGCGAGTTCGGCCACCAGCACCCGTTCAGGATCGACCGGTCCCGGCAGCTTTACCAGCCCGCGCGGCACTTTCTTGAAGCCGAGGCGCCCGTAATAGGGCTCGTCGCCGACGAGCAGCACGAGCCGCGCGCCCGCCTTCTTCGCGGCGGCGAGCGAGGCCTCGATCAAGGCGGCGCCGATGCCGTGCTCGCGAAAGGGCGGCTCGACCGTCAGCGGCCCGAGCAACAGCGCCGACGCCCCGCCGATGCGCACCGGCGTCAGCCGCACCGAGCCCACGAGCAAGGTGCCGATCCTCGCGGTGAAGGAAAGTTCGCGCCGGTGCGCGGCGATCTCGCGCAAGCGATAGGCCGTGCGCGCGAAGCGGCCGGGGCCGAAGGTGCGCTCGTAGAGCTTCTCGATCGCCGGATCGTCCTCGGCCTGCTCGGGCAGAATGGTGAGGGAAAGATCGGACAAGGAAAGCTCCGCAGATCCGCCACGGCGTTAAGGCGCGCGCCGCATATCACGCTAGCGCCCCCGAATCCACCGCCGCTTCGCGCGCATGGCCGCCTTGCGCCGCTTCCGCTCGCTAAAACGCTCCCTACATGAGGGAAGTAGCGGCAAGGAATCGAGCAATGGGCCTTCTGATCGACGGCATCTGGCACGACCAGGGGTACGACACGAAGTCGACCGGCGGCCGCTTCGTCCGCAAGGATTCGCATTTTCGCAATTGGGTGAGCACGGATGGCGCACCCGGCCCGAGCGGCGAAGGCGGCTTTCAAGCCGCGCCCGGCCGCTATCATCTCTACGTCTCGCTCGCCTGTCCCTGGGCGCACCGCACCTTGATCTTCCGCAAGCTGAAGAAGTTAGAGCCGATCGTCTCGCTCTCGATCGTCGATCCGCTGATGGGCGACGAAGGCTGGGTATTTTCGCGCTTTCCCGGCGCGATTCCCGACGCGGTGAACGGCAAACAGCGTCTTTACGAAATCTACCGCCGCGCAGAGCCGCGCTACAGCGGCCGCGTCACCGTGCCGGTGTTGTGGGACAAGGAGCGCGAGACGATCGTCAACAACGAATCGTCGGAAATCATCCGCATGTTCAATTCCGCCTTCGACGAATTCACCGACGCGCATGACGACTATTATCCGCAGGAATTGCGCGGCGAGATCGATGCGATCAACGAGCTCGTCTACAAGCACATCAACAACGGCGTCTATCGCGCGGGCTTCGCGACCACGCAGGAAGCCTATGCGGAGGCGTTCGGCGATCTGTTCGCGACCCTCGATGAAGTCGAACGGCGGCTATCGCGCCGGCGTTATCTCGCGGGCGGCCGTCTGACCGAGGCCGATTGGCGGCTCTTCACCACGCTCGTGCGTTTCGATCCGGTCTATTTCGGCCATTTCAAGTGCAACCTGCGCCGCATCGCCGACTATCCAAATCTGTCGAACTATCTGCGCGACCTCTATCAGGTGCCCGGCGTCGCCGAGACGGTGAATTTCGAGCACATCAAGCGGCACTATTATATGAGCCATCCGCAGATCAATCCGAGCCGCATCGTGCCGCTCGGGCCCGAGATCAAGTTGGATGCGGCGCACGACCGCGCCCGCTTCGCAGTAAAGTCCTTACCAGGACGCGCTGACCGGCGCGCCGTATAAGATCTCCTCGAGCCTTCGCCGCGTGCCTTCGCTGGTTCCGTCGGGGAGCTTGTTCAAGGGGAAAAAGCCCGCTTGGGGAATTTCCCAGCTCGGGCGCGGCGGCGCCGGCCATTCGAACTCCCGCACCACGAATACCGCCACGTGATCGCGCCGGGACACGCCGGCGTTGTGAAAAACGCCGTGCAGCGGCGGCGCGCCGTGTATGCGGAGATTTCCCTCCTCCATCAATTCGCGGGCGAGCGCCTCGACGAGGCTCTCACCGGGCTCGACCCCGCCGCCGGGAAAGTGCCAGCCGGGCGCATAGCTATGGCGGACAAGAAACACCTTGCCGTCCGCGTTTAGCACCGCGCCGCGCACGCCGAGCGTCATGCCGCGCGCCAAGCGCCAATAGAGGTGCAGGAACCTCCAGATCATTTGGCTTCCTTCGATTCGCCGCCCGATCCTATCGGCTTTCGCGTTTCCGCGTTATGAACGGATGTTTGGCCAGCCACAAAAGCCGAGAGAAGCCAGCCATGAAACGTTTCGCCGATCTGACCGAGCAGGAAATCCTCGCGCTCGCGATTTCCAACGAGGAAGAGGACAGCCGCATCTATCGCGGCTTCGCCGACGGCCTGCGCGAGCAATACCCGGGCTCGGCCAAGGTATTCGATGAAATGGCCGAGGAGGAAGTTCGCCACCGCGGCATGCTGTTCGACCTCTACCGCACGAAGTTCGGCGAATATCTGCCGCTCGTGCGCCGCCAGGACGTGAAGGGCTTCTTGCGCCACAAGCCGTTGTGGCTGATGCGCCCGCTCGGCCTCGACGAGGTGCGCAAATACGCGGCCAACATGGAATACGAGACCGCCAACTTCTATCGCCAGGCGGCGAAATCCGCGCGCGACGCCTCCGTGCGCGAACTGCTCGACCGGCTCGCCGAGATCGAGGAGCAGCACGAGAACCTCGCCGAAAAGCTGAGCGAGGAAATCCTCACCCAGGAAGTGCGCGGCGAGGAGGAGTCGACCGCGCGGCGCATGTTCATGTTGCAATACGTGCAGCCGGGACTCGCCGGCCTGATGGACGGCTCGGTCTCGACGCTCGCGCCCCTGTTCGCCGCCGCCTTCGCCACCCACAATACCTGGGAGACGTTTCTCGTGGGCCTAGCGGCCGCGCTTGGCGCCGGAATTTCCATGGCCTTCGCCGAGGCGCTCTCCGACGACGGCTCGCTCACCGGCCGCGGCGCGCCGGTGATCCGCGGCGTGGTCTGCGGCGGCATGACCGCGATCGGCGGCCTCGGCCATACGCTGCCCTATCTCATTCCCGATTTCTGGACCGCGACGGCGATTTCCTTCGTGGTGGTGGCGGCCGAGCTCGCGGTGATCTCCTGGATCCGCTGGCGCTACATGGATACGACGCTGCTCGCCGCCTCGTTTCAGGTGCTGGTCGGGGGCGCGCTCGTCTTTATCGTGGGCATCCTGATCGGAAGCTCGTGAGTGCATGTTCGTCCTCGCGCATCTTTCCGATCCGCACATCTCGCCGCTGCCGGAGCCCCGCCCGGTCGAGCTCATCGGCAAGCGGATCACCGGCTATCTCAACTGGAAGCTGCGGCGCGGCGCCCACCACCGGCGCGACGTGCTCGACCGGCTCGCGGCGGATCTGCTGGCGCAGGCGCCCGATCACGTGGCGGTCACCGGCGATCTCGCCAATTTGTCGCTCGCGGTCGAATTCGACGGCGGCCGCGCGTTTCTCGCCCGCCTCGGCGACGGAAATAAAGTCAGCGTGATCCCCGGCAATCACGACGCCTATGTGCGCGCGACCAACGGCATGTATCTCACCGCCTGGCGCGAATATCTCGCCGGTGATGACGGCCAAAACGTAGCGTTCCCTTTTTTGCGCCGGCGCGGACCCCTCGCCCTGATCGGGCTTTCGACCGCGGTGCCGACACCGCCTTTCTTCGCCTCCGGCCGGCTCGGCTCCGATCAGCTTGATCGTCTCGCCATCCTGCTCGCGCGGCTGTCGAAGGAGGCGGCCTTCCGCGTGATTCTCATTCACCATCCGCCGGCGGGGGCGCGTCCGTGGCTGAAGCGCCTCGAGGATGCCGCGGGGTTTCGCGATGTCGTCGCACTCTATGGGGCCGATCTCGTTCTGTCGGGGCACGATCACATCGCCGCCGTGAACGAGATCGCGGGGCTGCGGAGGCCGGTTCCGGTGGTGCAGGTGCCTTCCGCCTCCGCCGCGCCCGGCGATCCGCGCGGCGGCGGCGCTTATAATCTCTACCGGATCGACGGCGCGCCCGGCCTTTGGTCGTGCGAGATGGAAAGCCGCGGCTACTCGCCCGACGGCAACATCGTCTCAATCGGAAAAAAGAAGCTCGTGTGAAGCGCTCAGCGCGTCAGATAGACGCCGAGCACGAACAGTCCGATCGCGCCGACGATGATACCGAGGATGAAGCTCAGCACCGTTTCTCCGCGCGAGGGCTGCGGCGGCGGCATATCCGGCTTCGGCTGGACGACTTCCGCCGGCGACACCAGCGCCTGCTCGCGCGCAATCAGGCGGCGCGCGACATAGCGCGTCACCGCCTCGACGATCGGACCGGTTTCGGTCGACTCCGCGAGCACGCGGCGGCCATAGGCGGTGTCGTGCAGGAGCCGGTAGGTGCGCTTGTCGCGGCCCATGGCGACATGCGCGACCATGTCGATCCACAGCCGCGGCACCGAGCCTTGCGAAAGGCCGCGGTCGAAGAGATCGGCGTGCTCGGCCGGAATATCGCTGAAGACGGGATCGAGCGCCTCGTTCAGGATTTCGAGCCGCGCCGCCTCGGCGTCGCGCAGCTCGACGACGACGGCGGAGCGCTCCGCGGCCTCGATGCGCGCGGCCCGCACCGCCTCTTTCAGCGGCGACGGGCGGCGGTCTTCCGCAGCTTGGCCGTCCTGATCCATGGGCGCCTCCGTCGACCGTTAAACTAAGCGACAAATTATACGGAGTAGCGCGGGCGCGCAAAGGACAAGTTTGGCACGATTTTCCCGTGCGCGGCGCGTGGAACCGGGGCTAAACGCAGCGGCCGCCGTCAACCTCCACCACGTTTCCGGTGAGAAATGCGGCCTCGTCGGAGGCGAGGAACAGCGCCGCATTGGCGACGTCTTGCGGGGTCGAAAGCCGCCCGAGCGGCACCGTGGCGACGAATTTGGCGCGCAGCTCCGCCGTGTCGCCGCCCATGAAGGTCGCCAACAACGGCGTGTCGCCGGCAACCGGCGCGATCGTGCAGACGCGAATCTCGGGCGCGAGCTCCACCGCGAGCGTCTTCGAGAAAACATGCACCGCACCCTTGGTGGCGTTGTAGCAAGAAAGCCCCGGCCGCGGTCGCAAGCCCGCGGTCGAGCCGATGTTGATGATGACGCCCTTGCGCCGGCGCATCAGCGGGACTGCGGCTTGCGTGAAAAGAAAGACGCCTTTCACGTTGACGGCGAAGACGCGGTCGAATTCGTCCTCGCCGATTTCCATCAGCGGCTTGTTGACGTGGCTGACGCCGGCATTGTTGACGAGAATGTCGAGCGCGCCGAAGGCCGCGGCCGTTTCCTTGACGGCGGCGTCGACCGCGGCCTTGTTCGACACGTCGCAGCGAAGGGCGATCGCGCCTTTGCCGATAGCCGCCGCGGTTTCCTTCGCCGCCTTTTCCGCGATATCGACGACGGCGACCCGCGCGCCCTCGCGCGCGAAGGTCTCGGCGATCGCCTTGCCGAAGCCGGAACCGGCGCCGGTCACGAGCGCAGCCTTGTCCTTAAGACGCATGCATTCCTCCCTTTGCGATTTCGCCGGCCGAGATTATCGCGGCACGAATCCTTAGGATCTCGCCGAGCCGAGCCGCCGGATATACGCCAAGTTTCGCGCCGGCTGTGGTAGGGATGGTCACGAATGCGCGACCCCGCCGATTGCTCCCGGAAAATCCCTTGAGCACCTTCATCCTCGCCGCCGTCCTCTGCGGCGCATTGTTGCATGCGAGCTGGAACGCCATCATCAAGGCGCAGGACGACCATTCGCTGGCGGCGCTGGTGGTGGCGGTCATCGCCGGCCTGTTCGGCATCCCGCTCATGCTCGCGCTGCCCGCGCCGCCGCCCGCGGCGTGGCCCTATCTCGTCGCCTCGTCGCTGATCCATGTCGGCTATTTCGCGCTGGTGGGCTTCGCCTACCGCTCGACGGACCTCGGCGTCGCCTATCCGCTGACCCGCGGTTCGGCGCCCTTGCTCACCGCGCTGATCGCCTTCCTCTTTCTCGCCGAGGCGCTCGCCTGGAACGGCTGGCTCGCGATTTTCGTGCTTGCCGCCGGCATCGTGACGCTGTCGGCGGACGCGCTCATCCGCGGCGGCCTCACGGGGCGGGCCGCGCTCGCCGTCGCGACCAACGCCGGCGTGATCGTGACCTATACGCTGGTCGACGGCTTGGGTGCGCGCGTGACGGGCTCGGGCCTCGTCTACGGCGCCTGGTTGCTTGCCGGCGCCGGCCTTTGCGTTCTCGTCTTCGCGCTCGCAATACGGCGGCGAGCCTTCTTCCGCGAGGCGAGAAAAATGTGGCGGCCCGGTCTGATCGCGGGCGCCCTGGTCCTGCCGTCCTACGGGATCGCGTTGTGGGCGATGACGCTGGCGCCGATCGGGCTCGTCGCCGCCTTGCGCGAGACATCGGTGCTGTTCGCCGCGATCCTCGGGGCGCGCCTTTTCGGCGAGCCGTTCGGCCCGCGACGCTGGCTGGCGCTTGTCCTTATCGTCGGCGGAATTATTTTGCTGAAGCTGCCCGCGGCGTAAACCGCGGCCGGGTTACTGCCGATATTGCTGCAGCCGCGTGGTGCGAAGGCCGGCGAGGCCGTGCCGCTCGATCGAGTGCTGCCAGGCGAGAAACTCTTCCGTGGTCAGCGTGTAGCGCTTGCAGGCGTCTTCGAGCGACAAGAGCCCGCCGCGCACGGCGGCGACGACCTCCGCTTTGCGCCGAATGACCCAACGCCGGGTGTCCGGCGGCGGCAAATCGGCGATGGTCAGGGGGCTGCCGTCGGGCCCGATGACGTACTTTGCTCTCGGGCGTTGCGCCTCGGTCATCTTACGCTCACTGAACTCGAACACGACGTGACAAGCCGCGAAGCTAAGCCCGAGGCATGAAAATTTCCCTAAAAGCTTGTTTCCAAAGGCTTAATGAGTTCCGGCGGTTTTTCACCGCCAGGACCGAAAACCCCCGCAAAGGCGCGCTTACGGACCCGGCCGCTGGATCGAGCGAATCTGCGAAATGGTGAGATAGCTCGAGCCGACCTGCAGCAACGGCTGCGACCCGCTGAGATCGACCCCCGTGACCGTGCCGGTGTATTGCGTGGAGACGGCGACGCTTTGGCCCGCCGCGTCCTGCGCCGTGATCTGAATCGTGTAGAGCCCGTCGGGCGCGATCGCGCCGGTCGAGGTGCGGCCGTTCCAGGAATAGGACTGGGTGCCGGTATCGAGCGTCTGCTGCCCGGTCCACACCGTATTGCCGTTCTGGTCGACAATGCTGACGGACGCCGCCGCCGGGCGCGGCGAGGTGATGTTCCACGCCGCCAACCCGTTCTTCAATTGCGTCGTCGAGCCGTCGGCGGTGACCTGCGAGCCGACGAAGCCCAACGCCGCGGTCGCTTGCGACGTCTTGTTGAGCATCACGAGCTTGTCGAGATCGGTATTCGTTTTCAATTGCTGCTCGACCGAGGCGAAGGCGACGAGCTGCTGCGTAAACTGGTTGGTGTCGAGCGGCGAAAGCGGGTCCTGATTCTTCAATTGGGTCGTCAGCAACTTAAGGAATTCCTGAAAGTTGCTGGCGATTTCCTGCTGGCCCAACAGCGAGCTTGCGTTCGCGCTCGCGCCCGCGGTTCCGACTGAGCTGGCGGCGGCAATGGCCATGGCCCCTCTCCGTTCTCAAACCCGAATGTCGACGCCGCCGCGCAGCCGCGCGGCCCATTGATATTGCTCGAGACCGGCGGTCGCGGACTCCTCTTCAGCGACATAAACGGTGCCGGGACGCGGCTCCGCTCCGCCTTGCGCCTGCTGGCCGGCGGAGCCATCGGGCGATTGCTGGCGGAGCGAAAATTGCAGGCTGCCGTCCTCGGTCTTCAGCCCCGCCGATTGCAGCGCCCGCTCGAGCCCGCGCGCGTCGTTCTGCAAAAGCTGGAGCGTCTCCGGCCGATCGACGGTGAGGCGGGTGCTGACCTCGCCGCTCTTGTCGACGTCGAGGCGCACGTCGATGCGCCCGAGCTCGGGCGGATCGAGACGGATGTCGAACTGGCGCGAGCCCTCCTTGGCGCGCGCGGCGATCTCGACGGCGATCGCGGCGCTCGTGAGCGGCACGGCTTGGACGGAAACGGCGGCGCCCGGCGCTTGAGGCGAGGCGAACGTCGGGCCGAGCGCGGAGGCAAGAGCACGCAACGGCTCGGGAAGTGTCGCGGATTGAGAAAGCTCCGCTGTCAAGGAAGCCGGCCGGATCGCCGCGGTTTCGAGATCCGGGTTGGCGGCGCCCGGCTCGGGCGTACGCGCATCCGGCGCGGCTTTCGCCGCAAGGCGAACGATGGCTGCGGAATCGCCGCCACTCGAGGGCTTGCCCCCTTCGGCGTTGGTCGCCGGTTGAACCGGCACGTTGCCGGAGGCCGCCTTGTCGGCAGCGGAAGCTTTCGGTTTGGGCTCGCCGAGATTGAGCACGGCCGCGACCTCCGCCGCCCTGGGGGCCGCCTTCTCGGTGAGCGCCGCGATCGCCGCGCTGCGAGGGATGTTGGGCGTCTTCGACACCTCGTCCGATTCTGCCGGCGTGTCGCTCGCAACAGAAGCGCGCCCGCCCTTATCGGCCGCCTCGATCGCGGCGGCGGCTTGCGCGGTACCTTCATTCGCGGGCGCCGGCGTCACGGCCGATGGTTTTGCCGCCTCTAGCGCTGCGGGCGACGTCGTCATGGCCGATGGTTTTGCCGCTTCTGGCACGGCGGGCGACGGCGGCGCCATTGCCGCGATCTCGGCTGCCTCCGTCTTGGCGCGATCTCCGGCCGCCGAAGCGTTTCCGCCGCCATCGGCCTTCAGGACATCCAAAGCGACCAAGACCGCGGGCACGCTGCCGATTTGCGGCACGCTTGGCGCCGGATCGGACGCGACGACGGCTTGCGCCGGGTCTTTTGCGTCATCTTCGTTAGAGGATTGTTTCGCGCTCTTCCCGCAATCCTTCGCTTTGGCCGTCGAGCCGCCGCCCTTCGAAGCATCGCTTGCGGAACGCGCGCAGGAAGCGCCGACCTCGCCGGAATCGTCCTGCGGTTGAACGGAGCGGTCGTCGGCCGGGCGCGCTTCGGTCTTGCGCGCAGGCGGCGAGGATTCGTCACCCGCGGGCGGTCCCGCATCCGGCGCCGGATTGTCGGGCGGCTTCGCGGCCGTGTCGAGCATGAGTGAAAAAGAATCGCTCCCTTTGTCCTTGCGGTCGGGGGCGGGTGTTGGACGGGGCTCGGGCGGATTGATGCTGGCGACGCTCTGCACGGAAACATTCCTTAATCAGACATACGGGTCCGGTTCTTTCTGAGCAAAGCGCGGGCCACATCGGCCGATGGCGAAGCCGAAGCAAATCAAGGATTTAGAGCGCGCCCCGCCGCCGGCCGCACGGCAGAATCGGCACGGTCGGCAGGACTTGCCGAGCAGGCCACTTTGCCTCGCCGCCATGCCCTCCTATAACAACGCCGCCGCCGCGCCACGGCAGCACTTGGAGACGACCATGGAGTTCAATCTCGACCTCGAGGGAAAGCCCGCGCAGACGCGGATCGTGGTCGCGATGTCGGGCGGCGTCGATTCCTCGGTCGTCGCGGCGTTGCTGAAGCGCGCCGGCTATGACGTCGTCGGCGTCACGCTGCAGCTCTACGACCATGGCGCCGCCAGCCGCAAGAAGGGCGCCTGCTGCGCCGGCCAGGACATCCATGACGCGCGCGCGGTCGCGGCCGCGCTCGGTATTCCGCACTATGTCCTCGATTACGAGGAGCGCTTCCGCCAGGCGGTGATCGAGCCGTTCATCGAGAGCTACGCGGCGGGCGAGACGCCGGTACCGTGCGTCGCCTGCAACCGGCAGATCAAGTTCGCCGATCTCTTGCACACCGCGCGCGATCTCGGCGCGAGCGCCCTTGCTACCGGCCATTATGTCGCGAGCCGGGCCACGCCCTCGGGGCGCCGCGCGCTCTATCGTGCGCGCGAGGCCGAGCGCGACCAGAGCTATTTCCTGTTCGGAACGACCTTCGAGGAGCTCGACTTTCTGCGCTTCCCGCTCGGCGAGATGAGCAAGCCCGAGGTGCGCGCGCTTGCGCGCGAATTCGGTCTTCCGGTCGCCGACAAGCACGACAGCCAGGACATCTGCTTCGTTCCCGCCGGCCGCTACACCGATGTGATCGAGCGCCTGAAGCCGGGCGCCGCCGAGCCCGGCGAGATCGTCGACCTCGACGGCCGCGTCTTGGGCCGGCATCCCGGCATCGTGCACTTCACCATCGGCCAGCGGCGCGGGCTCGGCATTCCCGCCCGCGAAGCGCTGTTCGTCGTCCGGCTGGATCCGGCGCGGCGGCGCGTAATCGTCGGCCCGCGCGCGGCGCTGGTGACCCATCGCTTTCGCGTAGCGGACCTCAACTGGCTCGGCGACGCGACACCTGAGGAAATGGCGCGCGGCGGCTTGCCGGTTTTCGTCCGCGTGCGCTCGAGCCGCCCGCCGCAGGCGGCGCGATTGTTCGTCGGCGGCGCCGAGGCGGAAGTCGAAATCGAGCGCGGCGAGGAAGGGGTGGCGCCCGGCCAGGCTTGCGTGATCTACGAGAGCGCCGACCCGCGCGCGCGCGTCCTCGGCGGCGGTGTGATCCGCGCGAGCGTGCCGCTGTCGGCTCCGCCGCGCGAGCCGCTCCGCGCCGCCGTCTAACCGGCGGGCGGCGATGGCCGACATCGACAACAGCACGGTCGAGAAAGCCTATGCGCGCTGGGCACCGGTCTACGACCTCGTGTTCGGCAAGGTGTTCGACGCCGGCCGCAAGGCTTCGATCGCCGCCGCCGAGAGGATCGGCGGCCGCATCCTCGACGTCGGCGTCGGCACCGGCATTTCGCTCCCCGACTATTCGCGCGACATCCGCCTCGTTGGCGTCGACTATTCGGCGCCGATGTTGAAAAAGGCGCGTGAGCGCGTCGCCGCCATCGGGCTTTCGAACGTCGAGGCGCTGGCGGTGATGGACGCCAAGCATCTCGGCTTTCGCGACCAATTCTTCGACGCGGTGGTGGCGCAATATGTCATCACCGCGCTGCCCGAGCCGGAAGCGACGCTCGACGAATTCGTGCGCGTGGTGAAGCCGGGCGGCGAGATCATTCTGGTCAATCATCTCGGCGCCGAGCGAGGGGCCCGCCGGGTATTCGAGCGGGGCTTCGCGCCGGCGGCGCGCCGGCTCGGCTGGCGGCCGGAATTCCCCTGGGCGCGCCTCGCCGCCTGGGCCGCGCGCCACGGCGGCGTCGAGCTCGTCGAACGCCTGCCGATGCCGCCGCTCGGGCATTTCTCGCTGATCCGTTATGCGCGGAGAACCTAGAACTTTGTTGGAGCATCTTTCCATTTGTCATGGCCGGGCTCGTCCCGGCCATCCACGTCTTATTCCTTGGCAAAGACGTGGATGCCCGGCACAAGGCCGGGCATGACAGATAACTAAAGCGCCTTCACGATGTTTTCGACCATCTTCTTCGCGTCGGCGAACAGCATCATCGTGTTGTCGCGGAAGAACAGCTCGTTCTCGACGCCGGCATAGCCCGAGCCCATGCCGCGCTTGACGAACAGGACCGTCTTCGCCTTTT
>WNEY01000406.1_pt1 | contig 35401 bp, 24 predicted proteins | sample 5400531 | NCBI WGS metagenome assembly WNEY01 (sample SAMN13153338, study PRJNA577476) | soil metagenome | isolation source: 200 cm saprolite under Douglas fir tree site 1 | place: USA:California | collected 2015-04-18 | reverse complement strand
GTCGCACCCAGACCGGTGATTGCCATCAGGGCCGGCCGGTTGGTGGATCCGGATCTGGGCACCGCAGTCCCGAACCAGGTCATCCTCGTTCAGGACGGCAAGATCAGCGCCGTGGGCGGCAACGTCCCGATTCCCGCAGGCGCGCAGGTGCTGGACCTGACGGGACTGACGGTCTTACCAGGGCTGGTTGAAGCGCACAACCATTTGACGATGACGCTGGTGGAAACCGTGCCGCTCTACGGCAGCGCGCCGGTGTTCAGCGATCGAATCCTCGATGCGTCACCGCTCCTGCCGATGTTCGTGAGCGATACCACGGCGTATCGGGCCCTCGAGGGAGCGGGTAATGCCTTCACGCTGCTCGATCACGGGTTCACGGTCGAGCGGGACCTGGGGAACAGCGGACTCTACGCCGATACCGCGTTGCGCCGGGCGATTGAAGCGGGCTGGATTCCGGGGCCGACGATCGTCAACTCCGGCATCATCATCGGCGGCTTCGGGGGGCAGTTTCACGAGAACGCCGAACGCAGCAATCTCGTGTATCCCGAATACCTGAACGCTGACACGAACGACGAGATTGTGAGGGCCATACGACAGAACGTCCACTATGGAGCAAAAGTCATCAAAGTGTGCGTGGATTGCGAGGGCTATCCGTACTCCGTGGACCAGATGCGGCTGTTTGTGTCGGAAGCCGCGAACGCCGGCCTCAAGGTTGCCTGCCACGTGCAAACAGAGAAGGGTGCGCGGAACGCCATCGAAGCAAACGTCTGGTCGATCGAGCATGGGCGCGCCCTGACCGATGAACTGCTGCAGATGATGAAAGCCAAAGGCATGTGGCGGGTGGGCACTGACGGGCCGTTCACGCCCTATCGCGGCAGCCAGGCCGCCTTCGACCGCACGGTGGATCGGTTGAAGGCCGCGTACCGAATCGGCGTCCGGAGCGTCTTCTCTACCGATTTCGACTATTACGTGCCGGGCATGACGCGTGGCGACGAAGTGATCGACGCCCTCATTACATGGAAGGCTGCCGGCATCCCGCCAAAGGACATCTTGAAGGCCATGACGACCTATGGCTACCAGGTTACACAGGTCGAGCACGAGCGCGGGCCGATCAAGCCCGGACTTGCGGCCGACATGATCGCGGTCACCGGCGATCCGCTGGCCGACATCGACACGCTTCGCAAGGTCAGCTTCGTCATGAAGGACGGGAAAGTCTTCAAGCAGAACGGCGTCGCGACGCCCACGCCGTTCTACAAGTAGCACGCGAGCTAGTGTCCAAGAAGGAGATCAACAGTGAAACGTCGAACACCGGCGCTCATCGTCGCCGTCGTCACCGGTGCGGTCGCCGTGGCCGCCGGCCAATCGCAGCAACAGGCGGCGGAGAAAATGGACGCCGCGATGATCTCGGCGATCCGGGACGAGGGGCTCGCGCGGTCGCAGGCCATGGAGCACGTCATCTGGCTGGCCGATGTGTATGGCCCGCGCGTCACCGGATCGCCCGGATTGCGGCAGGCTGGCGACTGGGTCGTCAAGAAGCTTGGCGAGTGGGGCTTGTCGAACGTCCATAAGGAATCGTGGCCGTTCGGCAAAGGGTGGTCGCTGGTGCGCTTCAATGCCCACATGGTCGAACCGCAGGTCCAGCCGCTCATCGGCTATCCGAAGTCGTGGACGCCCGGAACCAGCGGCGTGGTGACGGCCGACGTGGTAAGGGCGGACATCAGCTCGGACGCCGACTTCGAGAGATACCGCGGCAAGCTGGCTCAGAAGATCGTTCTGACTCAGCCCGCGCGTGAGGTGCGGATGCTCGAGGGGATCGTCGTTCAGCGGTGGACCGACGCGTTGCTGAGGGAAGCTGAGTCGACTCCACCCGGGCCGCCTGCCGAAGCGCCCGCGCGCCCGAGCCGGCCCGGCCAGCCGACGCTGCAGGAAAGAATCCAGCAGTTCCTTCTCAAAGAAGGCGTCGTCGCCACATTCGATCGCGGCGCCGACGCGTTCCTCGTCGCCGGCGACAATCAGATGTCGTGGCGGACCCAGCGTGCCGACGGCGGGACGATCTTCGTCACGACCGGCGGCCCGCACGACAACGCGAACGCCGGCAAGGTCGTGCCGTCCGTGACGCTGGCGGTCGAGCAGTACAACCGGATGGTCCGGATCCTCGACACGGGGACCCCCGTGAAAGTGGAGCTCAACATCCAGACGCAGTTCCACGACGAGACGGATCCGAATGGATTCAACGTCGTCGCGGATCTTCCGGGAACCGATCTGGCCAACGAGATCGTCCTGATCGGGGCGCACCTGGACAGCCATCAGTCGGCGACCGGCGCGACCGACAACGCCGCGGGCAGCGCCGTCATGATGGACGTGATGCGCATTCTCAAGGCCGTGGGGGCGAAACCGCGGCGCACCATCCGAATCGCGCTCTGGGGCGGAGAGGAAGAAGGTTTGCTCGGCTCGAAAGCCTACGTCAGAGATCACCTCGGCGATCCGGCAGCCAGGACCCTCAAGCCCGAGTATCAGAACCTGTCGGCGTACTACAACATCGACAATGGCACCGGCCGGATTCACGGCGTCTGGCTGCAAGGCAATCTCGCGATCGCGCCGATCTTCAGAGCCTGGTTCGAACCGCTGCACGATCTGGGTGTCACGACGATCGCTCCCCGATCGGTCAGCGGGTCCGACTATCAGTCCTTCGACGCGGTCGGCATTCCGGCATTCCAGTTCATGCAGGACCGGCTGGAGTACAACTCGCGGACCCACCATTCCAACATGGACACTGTCGATCGCATCCAGCGCGACGACTTGATCCAGATGGCGGTCGTGACGGCGACCTTCGCCTACAACACCGCGATGCGGCCCGAGAAGCTGCCTCGGAAGACGCCCCCGCCGGCAAAGCAGCAGGCGACGGAGAACAACAAGTGAGATCCAATCGACGCGATTTCATGAAGCTGGCGTCTGCCGCGTTCGCGACGATGATGAGCCCGCGCGCGTTTGCCGGGGCTCCCGGCCGTCAGCGGGCATCGGCTAGGAAGCCCGGTCCTGTCGCTCGCGATTTGTCGGTCCCGCGCTTCGAGCTGGTTCAACCCGAACTGTTCACCGGCTCCGGCGGTCAGCCGAATTGCTGGGCCGACTTCGACAACGATGGCGACCTCGACCTGTTCGTCGGATACAAGGCCGACCTCCCGAATCGGCTCTATCGGTACGACGACGGCAAATTCAAGGAAGTGGCCGGCGAGTTGGGCCTCGCCGACCTGCCCGACACCAGGGCTGCGGCGTGGGGCGACTTCGACGGAGACGGGCATCTGGATCTCTATGTCGGATTCACCCGACGATCGGGAATTCCCAACAAGCTGTATCGCAACGACGGCAACGGCAAACATTTCACCGAGGTCGGCCATGCGCTGGGCGTCGACGCCGTCGGCGAGACCCGCCAGGTCAGCTGGATTGACTACGACAACGACGGCAAGATGGATCTCTTCGTCGCGTTCAGAGACGCGCCGAACATGCTGTTCCACAATGACGGCGACCGTTTCATCAACGTCGCCAAGGAAATGGGAATCGATGATCCGCGCAAGACCGTTGGCGCGGTCTGGTTCGACATGAATGAGGACGGGCGCCTCGATCTCTTCGTCGCCAATCAGGATGGCACGTTGAACGGCCTCTTCAGAAACGACGGGACGCGCTTCGTCGATGTTGCCCACGAGCTCGGGATGGACGCCGATGGCCGTCCCGCGACATCCGGCAGCAACGGCCCGAGCGTGATTGACTATGACAACGACGGCCGCCTCGATCTCTTCGTGGCGGGTTACGGCCGCAACTTCCTGTACCGAAATGATGGCGGCGGGAAATTCACGGATGTGGCGGCGGAGGCTGGCGTCGGGGGCGGCGATAAAGCGACTCCATCGAGCTGGGGCGACTACGACAACGATGGCCGCCCGGATCTCTATGTGTCGTCCTACGTCGACAGGCCGGTCAACGAGCGCGACTATCTGTATCACAACGAAGGGAATCACTTCAGGGATGTGCTCCCATCCGAGTTCCGCATGCGCGGTGCCACGCATGGCATTCAGTGGGTCGATTTCGATGGTGACGGCGCGCTGGACCTCGCCATGGCGAACAACAACCCGGAAGGCAATCTCTCTCTCTATCGCAATCTGCTGCCGCCGGAGCGCGCCCGGCGCTCAGTTCAGGTGCTCGTGCTCGACGACAAAGGACACTACACTCGAGCCGGCTCGGAGGTGCGGGTCTACGCCCCGGGCACACGCAAGGTCCTCGGCACTCGCCTCGTCGACACAGGCAGCGGCTACTGCTCTCAGAGCGCGATGCCCGTGCATTTCGGTCTTCCGAGCGAGACTCGAATCGATGTCGAGGTCACATCGCTCACCAGGGCAGGCCGAAAGATCACGAGGGTGGCAAAGGTCGATCCCGACAAGTTGCCGAGGCGAGTGCTGGTCGTCAGGATCGACGCCGACGGGAACCGGAAAACTACCGCCTGAGTCGAGCTCTGAACCGAGCGGTCAATTTTTTGCGGGAGTACACCCTGGCAGGTAGGGCATACTTTAGCCGGACAGCCCGAAATGCCAGAACGATCGGCACGTTCGCGAGTGTCACCGGCGCTGCTGGCGCTGCTCGGAGTGTGCCTGGCCGGGGCCGGTTACGTGAACGCCCGGGCCTCGCAGACGGGCACGCCGGCGGTGGGTCGCGCCACGCCTGCAATCCCCACGAACGACACACTCAATAAGTACTGTGTCACGTGCCATAACAGCAGGCTGAAAACGGCCGGGCTGCAGCTCGACAGCCCTGACATGTACCCCGTTGCCGACAAGGCGCAACAGTGGGAAAAAATCGTCACGAAGCTTCGCACGGGCGAGATGCCGCCTCCGGGCCGGCCGCGGCCGGATGCCGCCATCTATGAGGCGGTCGCCACTGCACTGGAAAGAGAGCTGGACGGGGCGGCGGCGGCGAAGCCGCATCCAGGCCGCGTTCCTGTTCACCGCCTGAACCGCAGCGAGTACGCCAACGCCATCCGCGATCTGCTTGGCCTCGAGATCGATGGACGTGCGTTGCTGTCATCGGACGAAGCCGATCAGGAAGGCTTCGACAACGTGGCGAGCGTGCTGTCGGTCTCGCCGGCGCTCCTGGAGAACTACCTGTCTGCCGCGCGAACGCTCAGCCGGCTTGCCGTCGGCGATCCGGCGGTGCATCCGGTGATCGACACCTTCAAGATTTCCAAAGCGCTGGTGCAGGACGAACGCCTCAGCGACGACCTGCCGTTCGGTTCCCAGGGCGGCGCGCTGATTCGCTATTACTTTCCGCTCGACGCGGAGTACACCATCAAAGTCCTGCTGCGACGCCAGGAGTACGACTACATCGTCGGCATGGGCGAGCCTCACCAGCTCGACTTCCGTCTCGACGGCGAGCGTCTGAAGCGGTTCACGGTGGGTGGCGAAGCGAAGGGGATGACGAACCCGGAAAATTTCGCCGGGAATACGCAGGGCGATCCGGAATTCGAAGAATACATGCACACGGCCGACGCGCATCTCGAGGTGCGCGTTCCCGTGAAGGCGGGCCCTCACGAGATCGGCGTGTCCTTCGTCAGACGATTCTGGGAACCCGAAGGTGTGCTGCAACCGCCGCAGACCGGTTTTGGACGCACGACCAACGAGTATTACCACGGCAATCCTGCGGTGGAGATCGTGTCGATTGGCGGTCCGTACGGAGCGCCTGCAACGGGAGATTCGCCGAGCCGCCGCAAGGTGTTCATCTGCCGGCCCAAGGACGCCGCTTCAGAGGAGCCGTGCGCGAGGAAGATTCTGTCGACGCTCGCGGCGCGCGCGTATCGGCGGCCGGTTACCGAGCTCGACATCCAGACCCTGCTCGGTTTTTACAAGGTGGGCGGGGCCCCAGACAGCTTTGATGCCGGCATCCAGCGGGGGATCGAGCGCATCCTGGCCGCTCCGAGCTTCCTCTTCCGCATCGAACGCGAGCCTGAGGGGCTGGCGGCCGGCTCCGCCTATCGCCTCAGCGAACTGGACCTGGCATCCCGGATGTCGTTCTTTCTGTGGAGCAGCATCCCGGACGACGAGCTGCGAGAGGCGGCGGCTCGCGGAAAGCTGAGCGAGCCGGGGGCGCTGGAGCAGCAGGTGCAGCGCATGCTTCGCGATCCGCGGGCGAAAGCGCTCGTCGACAATTTCGCCAGCCGATGGCTCGAGCTGAGCAAAATCTCGGGCGTCGTCCCCGACACGGAGCTGTATCCGGAATTCGACGAGAACCTGCGCGAAGCGATGGAACAGGAGACCAAGCTGTTTGTCGGCAGCCAGGTGCACGACAACCGCAGCGTGGTGGAGCTGCTGACGGCCGACTACTCGTTTCTGAACGAGCGGCTGGCGGCGCACTACGGGATTCGCAATATTTACGGCAATCATTTCCGGCGCGTCACGTTCACCGATAACAAACGCGGAGGGCTCCTCGGCCAGTCGAGCGTTCTGACGGTCACCTCCTATCCCAATCGCACGTCCGTGACGATGCGCGGACGGTGGCTGCTCGCGAACATGCTCGGCGCCCCACCACCACCGCCGCCGCCCGACATTCCTGCGCTCAAAGAAGCGGGCGTTGAGGGTCAGCCCCGATCGCTTCGTCAGCGGATGGAGATGCACCGGGAGAATCCGGCGTGCGCCTCGTGCCACCAGCGGATGGATCCGCTGGGTTTTGCGCTCGAGAATTTCGACGCCCTCGGAAAATGGCGCACCGTCAGCGACGGCGCGCCGATCGATCCGTCGGCGTCGTTCCCCGACGGCACCCGATTCGAGGGCATCGCGGGTCTGCGGACGCTCCTGGTCACCCACAAGGAAGACTTCGTGCGCACGCTCAGCGGGAAGCTTCTGGCCTACGCGATCGGCCGTGGCCTCGACTATCACGACATGCCTGCGATCCGCGGGATCGCGCGCGATGCCGCGCCGGAGTACACCTGGTCATCGGTCATCGCTGGAATCGTCAGGAGCACGCCCTTCAGCATGGCTGTAGCGAGCGGAGAGAAACCGTGATCATCTCAAAGAAAGCGATACCGCGGCGTACCGTCTTACGGGGCATCGGTTCGATGCTGGCGTTGCCGCTGCTCGACAGCATGATGCCCGCGCTCTCGGCCCTGCAGAAGACGGCCGCCAGACCCATCAACCGGTTTGGCGTCATGTATGTGCCCAACGGCATGATCATGAAGAACTACCTGCCATTGACCGACGGCGCGGCCTACGAGCTCACGCCCACGTTGAGCGCGCTGGCGCCGTTTCGCGAGCGGGCGCTCGTGCTGAGCGGGCTCGAGTGCATTCCGACTCCCGGGCGGCCGGGCGGCGCCCATGCGAAGGCCAGCACGCGGTTCCTCACCGACGTCTCGCCGCCCTTGAGCGAGACCTGGCTCGATGCCGGCATTTCGATGGATCAGATCCTCGCCGAGGAAACGGGCAAGCAGACGCAGCTGGCGTCGCTCGAGCTCGCGATCGAGTCCGGCGAGACGGCGGGCGCCTGCGATACGGGGTTCGCGTGTCCGTACACGAACACGATCAGCTGGAAGAGCCAGAACACGCCGTTGCCGACGCAGAACAACCCACGCATCGTGTTCGAGCGCCTGTTCGGCGACAGCACCAGCACCGATCCCAAAGTGCGGCTCGCGCGGCTGCACCAGCAGCGGAGCGTGCTCGACTCGGTCAGCGAGGAAGTCGCGCGCCTGCAGGGGCTGCTCCCGCAGAGCGATCGGACGAAGCTGGCCGAATACCTCGGGGCGATTCGCGACGTGGAGCAGCGCATCCAGATTGCCGAGGAACAGGGCGATCAGGAGCTGCCGCTCGTCGATCGTCCCGCGGGCATCCCGTCCAGCTGGGAAGATCACGTGAACCTGATGTTCGATTTGCAGGTGCTGGCCTTCCAGAGCGACCTCACTCGCGTCATCACGCTCATGGTGGGACACGAGCACAGCGGCATGACCTATCCGCAGATCGGCGTGCCCGATGCACATCATCCCATCTCGCACCATCAACAGGAGCCCGAGAAAGTCGCGAAAGTCGCAAAGATCAATGCCTATCACATGCAGATGTTCGCGAGGCTGCTCCAGAAGCTTCAGGCGACGCCTGACGGCGACGGCACGCTGCTGGATCACGTGACGATGATGTACGGCGCGGGCATGGCCGACAGCAACAGCCACTCGCCGATTGATATCCCGATGATCCTTGCGGGAGGCGGCGCCGGGCATCTGAAAGGAGGACGGCACATCCGGTTCAAGAACATGCCGCTGGCGAATCTGCATCTGACGCTGCTGGATCAGTTCGGCGTGCACCGGGATCGGATTGGGGACAGCACGGGACGAGTCGATGCGCGGATCCTCTCTCTCGCGTAACGAAGCTTCGCCGCTTTTGCCGGTCGGCCGCTGCCCTGGCGGTTCGAGGCGGCGTTTCGTGGCGCGCCTGGCCGTCGGCTGCTGTCTGACGGTCCTTGCATCCACATTGTGCGTGGCGGCACCGATAGACCTGCGGCTGATCCAGGCGGCGAAGAATGGAGACGTTGAATCCGTGCGCGGGCTGCTGAAGCAGCGCATCGATGTGAATGCGGCGCAGGGTGACGGCGCCACTGCGCTCCATTGGGCGGCGCATCGCGACGATCTCGCCATGGCCGATCTGTTGATCCGTTCCGGGGCGCGCGCGAATGTCGCCAACGACATCGGCATGACCCCGCTTCATCTCGCCTGCACGAACCGCAGCGCGGCAATGGTCGAGCGGCTCCTGGCGGGCGGCGCCGACGCGAACGCGATGCTCCTGAACGGCGAGACCGTGCTGATGACCTGCGCCCGCGCGGGCGGCGAGAAAGCGGTCAAAGCGCTGCTGGTTCACGGCGCCGGCGTGAACGCGAAGGAGCACGAGCACGATCAGACCGCGCTCATGTGGGCGGCGGCACAACGGCATCCGGAGGTCGTCCAGCTGCTCATCGAAGCCCGCGCCGACGTTCGCGCCCGCTCCCTCACATACGCCCAAACCGTCGTCGGCGAGCAGACGCAGCGCGCGGGACGCGAGGAGCTGAACTACACGGTGTTACGCGGCGGCGCCACGCCTTTGCTGTTCACCTCCAGGGTCGGCGACGTCGAGTCCGCCAGGCTGCTGTTGAAGGCCGGAGCAGACCCGAATGATTCGCAGCCGGATGGGGTGAGCGCCCTCGTGCTCGCGGCCCACAGCGGCAACGGCAACGTTGCGGCGCTGCTGCTGGAGCACGGCGCGGATCCCAATGCGGCCGGCAGCGGATACACGGCACTGCATGCGGCGATCCTGAGAAGCGATCTGAATCTGGTGAAAGCGCTCCTCGCTCGCGGCGCCAATCCGAACCTTCGGATGACGAAGGGCACGCCGATGCGACGCGACACCACCGATTGGAATCTGCCGGCAACGCTCGTCGGATCGACTCCCTATATGTTGGCGGCCCGATTCCTCGAGCCCGACATCATGCGGGTGCTCGTGGCTGGAGGCGCCGATCCGGCGCTCACCATGCCCGATGGCGCGGACGCGGTGATGCTGGCAGCGGGGATGGGATCCAGCCGGACCGCGAGCCGGCGTGGGATCGAGGCGATCGACTTTGGCAAGGTCGAACCCGAGAGCCGCGTGCGCGATGCCGTGGCGGCGGCCATCGCCCTGGGCGGCGATGCGAATGCGGCGAACCAGACCGGCAATACGCCAATGCACGTCGCGGCCGCTCAGGGGTACGACACGGTCATTCAGTTCCTTGCGGAGCATGGCGCCGGCGTCAACGTGAAGAACGCGCGCGGGATCACGCCGTTGGTGGCTGCGATGTTCGGTTCGACCGTCGGTAGAGGGAGAGCCGCGGCCCCCGCCGGCGCCGATTCGATCGGGTTCGAGCGTCCTATCGAAACGGTTCATCCGAGCACGGTGGCGCTGCTGAAAAAGCTGGGCGCTTCTGAGTGAACCTATGAATTCGGAATTTAGAATTCGGAATTTGGAATTCGTGCGCGCATTCCAAATTCCAGATTCCACATTCCTGATTGCGATGCTCGTTCTGTCGGCCGTGATGCCTGGGGCGGCGCAGCAGACGTTTACCGGCAGACTCTCCGACAGCATGTGCAACGCCTCGGTTCACCCGAAAGCCGGGGCGGGCGGGCTCACCGATCGACAGTGCCTGCTCGCATGCATCAAAGCACTGGCGAAATATGTGCTCGTGGATCAAAACAGCCGCGTGTTGCCGATCGCGAATCAGGATGCGACAGGCCTTCCGTTGTACGCCGGCCGTCCGGTGAAGATCACGGGCGAATGGAAAGGCGACGCCGTTTTCGTCTCGAAAGTCGAAGCGATTCCGGCGCATCTTCATATCGGCCACGTGATGACGAACTGGCGGGACACGCCCGGCACGCGCGGACTCCTGCCGGTGGCGCTCGACGAGGCCAGAGTCGCTGTTCAGCACGCCAGGCTCGCCGCCAAGAGCACGAGTCTCGATGACATCAAGCTTCACGCCGGTCACGTCCTGAATGCGCTCGATCCCGGCGTCGACCCGAAAGGGCCTGGCGCTGGATACGGCGTCAAGAAGGCGGCGGCGGGCGCGCTGCAGCATCTCGACTTTGCGGCCAAGGCCGACGGCGCAACGGCCAGCATCACCACGCACGGCGCGGAGGCGTCCTCTGCGCTCTCGAACGTGCTGCAATGGGTGGAGCAAGCCGTTGCGGTCGCGCACAGAATCCGTGCGGCGACAGATGCTGCCGAAGCCGCCGGGCTGGCCGCCGATCTTTCCGCCTTGACGCTGCGAATCGCTGATGAGGGTCTGCAGCAGGCACAGACCCACATGGGTCTGATGCTGAAGGCCGAAGGTCTCCTGGGCGCACCACGCTAGTGTAGAAGTCTGTTCCCAATCCGGCCCATCGTCAGATTATTCCGTACCGCAGAAGAGGAGCGAGAGGCGATGCCAAAACCGACGCTTGGGGCACTCCTATTGCTCCTTGGATGCGTCTCTGCATTCTCTCAGCAGCCGCCACCTGCCCCCGCGGCCGAGCGCAATGCGACGGGCACCTTACGGCCGATCATTCCCGGCCACTATGTGTACAGTTCCGCCACGTACAACAGCGGGATCATCGTCACCGGCGACGGAGTGGTGGTGCTCGACGCGTTGAATTCCGAGGCGGTGGCGCGGGCCCAACGGGAAGCGATTGCCAGTACCATTCGGCAACCGGTCCGCATTCTGGTTTCCTCCACGTTTCATGACAATTATTCAAAAGGCAACGTTGCCTACGCGGACGTGCTGAAGATCGGGCACGAAAACTACCGGACCGATCTGCTCGAGTTGATGCAACGGCAGAAAGTGTCGGCCGGCGAACAACAAGCCCGGCTCCCGAATCAGACGTTTCGAGACCGCATGACGCTCTATCTGGGCGGCAAGGAGATCCAGGTACTCTACGTAGGCCGGGCGCACACGCGAGGCGACAGCATTGTCTTCGTTCCGCAAGATCGCATCGCTTATTTGAGCGAGCTCCTTTTTGCGGACCAGTTCCTGTTCATCAACGACGGGTACGGCCTCGACTGGCTGCGCGCACTGGATGCGGTCGAAGCGCTCGGCGCCGATATTTTCGTGCCGGGACACGGACCGATCCCGGCAGACCCTCGAGAAACTCGACAAGGGCTCCGCCGCTTCCGGCAGATGCTGGTGGATGTGCGCGACGCCGTTCAGGCCGAGATCGCACGCGGCGCAACGGAAGATCAGGCGGTAGCGGCCATTCGATGGCCCCAGTACGAAAAAATGCTGGGATACAGCGCGCAAAGGGAGACAGCCGTGCGGCGGCTGTATCAGCAACTGACCGGCAAGCTCCCGTAAGAGTCTCACGTCAGAGGGCGGCAGCGCTTTCCGAGCGTGCTCGATCGACCACTCTCGACATCTCTCCGCTTTAGAAATCAACGGCTTGCGGCGAGCAGAATTCAGATTGTCTCAGAATTGTGTCAGACCTCATTGTGTCAGACCTCCAATCTTCTTTGATCACTTACGGCCACTTCGGTTTGTGAGGGGTCGACGACAGGAAGGAGCGGACAATCGGTCTTGGCTCAGAATCCCAGGACGAGATTCAGCCGCGCGGTGCGCGGCAGCGTTGGATGAAGGTGAATGTCGTTGATACCCTCGAGCGGCTCGCCGGGCAGGCGCGACGCGTAGAAGTAGTCGATATCGCTGTCCTTCGCATCAAAGAGGTTGAACACGTCCAGAACGACTTTTACATTCTTCGAGAACTTGTAGCCGCCCTCAAGGTTCGCGACGCTCGTGGCCTTCGATCGCACCGAGTTGTCTTCGCTGAGCGGACGCGGCCCGAAGTACCGCAGCCGCACGCTGCCGATGACATTGTGCAAGCTGTCAAGGGTGGCGCCCGCAGAAATTACGGTTTCCACCGACCCGGGAATCAGATCGCCGATCGGATCGACGTCGGTGAAGTGGGCGCCCGACCACGACACGTCGCCATCCAGAATCAGCCAGGGTCGTGGCGCGCAGTAGTTCGCCAATTCGACGCCGTAGCGGTGGCTGGGTCGACTCGCCGCGGTCGTGCCCGCGTCGCCAGCAAAGACCAGTTCCGACGCCAACGACAGCGTCCAGAGCGTCAGCGTCGTCTGGAGATGCGGCGCCATCACTGTTCGGACGCCTATCTCGGCGCCCTTGGCGCGGACGAGCGGCGTCACAGGATCCACGGCCTCGCCGGTCGATGGGTCGCGCGTGATTGTCGTGCCGCGGGCGTCGTTGCTATGAAAGCCTGACCCGGCGTTGACATAGAACTCCGTGCCGTTGAACGGCCCGATGATCACCCCGCCTTTGGGGCTCACGATGCCCGCTCGGCGCGTGCCGCCGTTTTCGGGATCGGCGGCGTCGACACGAAACCGATAGCCGTCGACACGTATTCCCGCGATCGTGCGGAGCCACGGAGCCCACTCCGTTTCGTTCTGAGCATACGCCGCGGCGCTGGTTTCGAGGACGGAATCCTGTCGGACCGTCTCCAGGAGTTGCCGTTCCTCGGTGTGATACAAGCCGACGGTCGGAATATCGTCGTTCCGCAGTTGAACGCCGAACGTGTTCTGCACCTGGTGGCCGAGCCAGTGGCCGATCCGTCGATGGCTCACCTTGGCGCCGGTGATGAATCGATGATCGGCCTGGTGAAACTGATCGCCATGCACGGGATCGTCGAGGAAGTAGGTGAAGTCCGAGAACAGGTTCAGGTTGTACCCAATCCCGTAGCCCACGATCTTCGTCGACGTGTTACTGCCGGACCGCTGCCACTCGAGCGATCCGCTGTACCGATAAGTGTCGCCGCCATCCGTGTCGTCGAGACCGCCAAACCGGCTGATGAGACCGCTGTCGATGGCGCGCTGGGCCACTTGATCAGTGGAGTTCCATTTCGCCCAGTAGCCCATGCCGGTGATGGAGAGCCCGTTGACCGAATCGCCCCTGCTGTAGCGCAGCACGCCGTTCACCTTGCGGTAGTTGTCGGCCCGATCCCACGGGCCGTCGTTGTGCTCGACTTCGAGGGCCGCCAGCATATGACCATTGTCGGCCTTCGGCGAAGCGGCGACCATCGCGCGGGCGAAGCCTTCGTCACCTCCGCCAATCCTGACAATCGGCGCGTCGAGGCGACTCGCGTAGTTGATGTGGGCCGAGCCGGCCGTCGCGAAATCGCCCTGGTCCGCGAAGTACGGCCCTTTCTCGTACTGGACGCCGCTCACCAGTTCCGGGATCAGAAAGTTCAAATCGGAATAACCCTGGCCGTGGGCATGGGTCGGCAGATTCACCGGCATGCCGGCGACCGTCGACGCAAAGTCCGTCCCGTGGTCGAGATTGAACCCGCGCAGATAGTACTGGTTGGCTTTCCCTTCGCCGCTGTGCTGCGAGATGATCACGCCCGGCACGGTTTCGAGCACTTCACCACTGCGCATGATCGGACGCGCATCGAGTTGCCGTGCGGAAATCGCCCCCTGGCTGGAGGACTGCGCGATGCCGACCAGATCTTCGGCTGGCGCTTGGGCGTCCGCGAGGTTCGTGAAGGTGCGCTTGGCGGTGACGGTGACGTCCGCGCTCAGCACAAAGCGCAGCACCACATCGAGCGCGGTGGCGGTCCGCGACGCGCCGACGCCGACAGATCGGCGCACGGGAGCGAAGTTCACGAGCGAGAAGTTCAACTCGTATGGACCGGGTGTCAGGTTGAGCCGATACGCGCCGGCGGCGTCGGTCACCGCTTCCAGCGTTGGCGATCCGGTACGGTGCGCTTGCACGGTGACGCCGGACAACACCAAGCCCGTTTCGTCGCGAACAGTGCCGGTCACGCCCTGCGCGTACGCGGTCGACGCGACCAGTGAAAGATTGAGACACACCAGAACGCAGCAGAGACCGCATCGATTCGCCAGGGTCGCCCTCCCCGCACACACAGGCCGTTGAGCAGTCTACGGGGCGGAGGGAACGCCGGATGTGCGGCAAATTGTCGCACCCTCGGTCTCGAGAGGCGGCGATACACTACGACCAATGGCTCCCGTGCGTGCGACATCTGCGACCTCCGAGCGCGTCGCGCGTGATCCGTGGTACCTCGCCACGACGCCGCTCGCGACGCGACCGTGGTTGATCCGCATGCGATGGGCAACAGCCATCGTCGAGCTGTCGCTGCTCGCCGTCACCTTCGGCGCTCCGCAACTCGATCTGCCGTTGGATCACATCGTGTGGCTGCTGGTTGCCGACGCGGCGGCCAATGCCGCGACCGCGTACTGGCTCGAGTGCGGACATGAGCTGCCGCCGTTGGCGGCCACGAGCGCGCTCGGGATTCAGATCCTGTTGCTCACGGCGCTGCTCGAGTTGACTGGCGGTCCGTCGAATCCATTTGTCGTCGTTTACATCCTACAGGTGACGGTGGCGGCGTTGACCATCGGCCGTGGAGCGGCTGTCGTGCTCTCTGCGTTCACGGCGGCGAGCTACAGCGTCCTGATCTACTGGCATGTGCATGAGCTCGTCCCAACACATCATCGGCTCAACGACTTCCCAACACACTTGTTCACGATGTGGCTCGCCGGTACGGTCACGGCGGAACTCGTGGCCTACTTCGTGGGCCGCGCCTCGAACGCGTTGCAGCATCGCGAAGAAGCGCTCGAACAGATGCGACTCCGGGCAGCCCGGAGCGAGCGCCTGGTCTCGCTGACGACGCTGGCGGCCGGTACGGCGCATGAACTGTCAACGCCACTGGCGACGATCGCCCTCACGGCGCGCGAACTGCGGCGCGCCTTGGAGAGGCGCGGCGCCGATGGCGAGCTGACCGAGGATGCCCGATTGATCCGGAGCGAGGTCGATCGCTGCCAGGCGATCCTCGATCAAATGAGTGGGCGCGCTGGAGGATCGACCGCGGACGAACCGGAGGTCGTTCCGCTGCCCGAATTGCTGGACGATGTGCGCTCGCAACTCGCCGGTGATCGCGCCCGCCGCCTGGTGGTCCACGCGGCTCCAGATTTACCGCCCGTGCTCGTGCCGCGCGCTGGACTGCGGCAGACCCTCCTGTCGCTGATCGCGAACGCATTCGACGCAAACGCGGACGCCCCCGTCGTCGTAGACGTGATGACGACCGGCGACAGCTTCCGGGTGGCGGTCGCTGACCAGGGGCCTGGACTCACCGTCGAAGCGGCCCGGCGAGCGGGCGAGCCGTTCTACACGACCAAAGAGCCCGGCCGCGGGCTCGGGCTCGGGTTGTTTCTCGCGCGTGTTTTTGCCGAGCGCCTCGGGGGATCGGTGAAGCTCGACTGCTCAATCGGCACAACCGCAATCTTGGAGTTGCCGATGCGCACAAACTCCGTCGAAACGGTATGGCCGAAATGAATCGCGAGAGCCGCACGCTGTTGATCGTCGACGACGATCAACCGTTCCGATCGCGATTGATCCGCGCGTTTCAAGAGCGTGGGTTCGACGCGACTGGCGCGGGCAGCCTCCAGGAAGCGGTGGCTGCGGCGCAGGTGGACACGCCGGAACTCGCGCTGGTCGATCTGCGCCTGCCTGGGGCATCAGGGCTCGAAGTCGTGAGAACGCTGAAGGCGATGGATGCCACGACGAACGTCGTCGTCCTGACCGGCTACGGCAGCATCGCCACAGCCGTGGAGAGCGTCAAGCTCGGAGCTACGGCGTACCTGACCAAGCCGGTCGATGCCGATCAGATTCTCGCCGCGTTCGAGTCACTCGATCCCGAACATGCTCCGGTACCGACCGCTCAACCGCTCGCGCGCGTCGAGTGGGAGCACATTCAACGTGTCGTGGCCGACTGCGACGGCAATCTATCGCATGCCGCTCGCGTTCTCGGCATCCACCGGCGGTCCCTGCAGCGAAAATTGTCCAAGAACCCCGTGCCGGAGCAATCCGACCGATAACCTGCGCCCGAAGGGCTGGGTTGAAGCAGCGTAGCGCCACGTCGATCCCGCGCAGAGGGTGACGACGCGCCGTTACCGCCGACACGTACCGATGCAGACCGACGCGCATCTGGTTAAGTGCGATCGGATTCTGTGTCAGAACTGTGTCGGATGACCCTCAAAGCGTTTGGTGTGCGTTGCTACGCACGGCCGGAATCGATTTCCGAGCGTGTTCTCCTACTTCGGATCCTTGACCTTCAGACCACCGGTGATGCCGTCCACCTGGTGTCCGGTCTGGATCGCCCGCATCTTCTGAATCTCTGCCGGCGTCGCGACTTTGGGATCGACGCTGACCTGGGCGCACGTGAATCCTCTCAACGTGCATTCTGACGTGGGGTGTTCGATGCCTCTATCCTTCATCAGGCGGGCCATCAGATCGACCGCTTCCTGGTGGATGATGACGGCATTGTTTGGCACGAAGGTCCCGACACCGATCGCGTAGTCGATGGGCATGAGCGGCTCGACGCTTGCGCCAAAGGCGCCATCGTTCTTCTTGCCCAGGTCGTACGCACCCAGGTCGGCGCCCACGTCCACGAGGTACTGGATGATCTTCGTCTCTCCCATGTTCGCGGCGACCATCAGCGGCGTAATGCCGTAGTCGTCGGCCTGATTCACGTCGGCGCCACGTTCCACGAACAGCTTCACGCATTCCAGCCGTTCGGCGGCGGACCTTCCTTTGTTGTAACCCTGAATGAACCCCAGTCCGGCCGCCGCTTCGACGATCGTCTCGCCATCCTTCGACACGACGCGTGGATCGGCGCCGTGCGAGAGCAGGAGCTTGACCAGTTGCAGATCGGCGGCGAATGCCGCGCGCATCAAGGCCGTCGCGAACACGATCCGCGGCGACCCCGCCCGCATGCGCGCCCGCGGCGTGTTGTCGACCAGCGCATTCGGATCCGCTCCGGCGTCCAGCAGTTTCTCGATCAGCGGGAGAGGATCGGCAGTCACCATCCAGGGGAAGTTGGGAGCCGTCTCCATGTTGCGGCGATCCACGGCCCAGAACAGCGGCGTAAACCTCTGGGTGTCGGCGTGGTTCACGTTCGAGTGATGGTCGATCAGGAGCGATGCGAATTCGTAATTGCCGTTGAAGACAGCGAGCCCCAGCGCGTCTTTCCCGTCGCCTGCGATCGCGTTCACATCCGCTCCGGCTGCAATCAACGCGCGCCCCGATTCCACGTCGCCTTCCCGCGCCGCAAACATCAGCGGCGTCAACCAGCCGCTCGCAAATTCCTCGACGCCCTGATTCGGCCGGGGCGCCACCGGCGTCCTGCCTTCGAAGCCGCGGCCGTTGGCGGCCGGCACGAAGCTCGAGCGGGCGTTCACGTCCGCGCCGCGCCCGATGAGGATCTTGACGATGGCGGGATGCCCCTCGGCGACGGCCCACATCAGGGCGGTTGTGCCGCCCCAGGTCTCCTTCGTGGTCACCATCGCTCCGTGCTCCAGGAGCACATTGACCGCATCGGGTTTGCCGGTGCGCGCCGCCATCATGAGCGCGGTATCTCCGTGCTGGGTCAGCGGGGCATTGGGGTTCGCTCCGGCCTTGACCAGGGTTTCGATCATGGCTGCATTGCCGTTCAGAGCGGCGAGCAGCAGCGGCGTGGCGCCCTCGCGATTTGCCGCCGAGGCATTTGCGCCGGCGCGGATCAGCATGTCCGCGACCTCCAGATCGTCCAATCGCGCCGCCCAGTGGAGCGCCGTGGTGCCGTCAACTTGCGGGGCATTGACGTCTGCGTTCCGCTGCAGCAGCGACCGCACAGCCTCCCGATTGCCCTTCATGGCCGCGTCCGCCAGTTCGCTGCCGGCCGCGCCGACGTTGACAACCGACAGCCACACGACCAGACACCATCCGAGGACGCGTGGCACCGACGTGAAGTCAAGCTGCAGGTTCATGGCGTGTGATCCGTGGCTGTCAGCGTTTGACGTTCTGGAGGATCGCCGGCGTCGCGGCGTAATCATCGAGCGCGAGCGTCCTCGCCTCCGGGTCCACCATCACCTTCGTCGTGAGGGAGGTTTTCCCTTCGCCCGACCCCTTCGAGCTCAGCCGGATCTCGATCAGCGTGAATTCGTAGTCCGTGACCGTTGTCACCGACACCGGTTTCCACGCCGCTGTATACGCGCCGAGACGACGGTCCGTCGCGAGGATGATGCGTTCGGACCCGCCGGGCAGGGAGCCCTGCCAGGCGTACTTGATCGAATACCCGGTAATGTCGTTCGTCCAGATGTATCCGAGCGTCGGCGCCCTGGCGATTGCGGAGGCCAGGGCAGCCATGGGAGTGGACGTGGCGGCATCGCCGCCGCCTCCGCGCGCTCCACGGCCGCGACCGCCGCGTCCTGCGGCGCCGCGACCGCCGCGCGCGCCGCCGTCGGCCGCCGCTGATGGATTCGCTTCAGCTCCGGCGGGCGAGCCGCCAGCCGCCGGAGCGGCAGCCGGCGGCCGGGGATTCAATGCGGCGACAACGAGGTTGCGTTCTTCATCCGTGGACCACCGGACAACATGAATCTTGACGGGGCTTCCGATTCCGCTGACGTTCGCGGACGTCGCCGTGAACGTGACGTCGCCTGCCGGCGCGTGCTGCGCGCGCGTTGCCGTTGGAACCACGGCAACGCACAGCCCCGTCGCGATCAACGCTCCGATCGTGCCCATCCTGGCCTTCCTGCCCCTTCCGCTCGCCTGCCCGCCTTCGCGCCGAAGGCGCTTCGGCGCGTCCGCCGTAGCTCGCGCGCGTGGTGCGCGAGCGGAGGCGGAAAGGCTCGCGCTCCACCTTCACTGCTGCGGATTCGTTCCCTTGACCCGGCCCAGCCACTCGACGAGGCGTTCCAGTTCCTGGTCCGTGATCTTGGCTCCTCGTTCCCTCATGTCGACCGCGACGACTCGCCACCGATCGGCGCTATACCTCGCCTGATTCACTTTGTCGACCTCGTGACATCCCGTGCACGCCCTGCCGACCAGCGTCTCGGCTTCAGCGTCTGTGAAGAAGGTCGTGATCTGAGGAGGGACGTACGCTCGCGGGAACGGCTTCGTCGTGGGGCCGAATTTCGCCTCGAGCCAGTCGAGCAGCAGATCGCGGTCCTGGTCCGCAAGAAGAACGTGCAGCTTCCTGTGCTTGCTCTCGATGAGCGCGTTCCATCCGCTTCGGTCCAGAGCGTTGTACGCGTAATCATCGATCCCGTGGCACGACGTGCAGTTCTTGAAGATGACCTGCCTCACCGGACCCTTCGGCGTCTGCACCTGCGGTCGCGTGGGCTTCTCGAGAAACTGCGCGCCAACCGACGGCGCCGAGACGGCCGAGATCGCTACGGCGACCGACCACGCGACGAGCGTTCCACGCCTCCACATCATCGTCAATTCTCCTGCGAAGGAGCCGGCGCCATTACGTGATCTCGAGAAGGGGCAGCGTGCCGTTGCTCGTCCCGATCCGGTCCTGCTCGATGCCGAACAGGTGCAGGATGCTCAACAGCATGTTGGACGTCCGCTGCGTGTTGTCAGCGAACACCACGTGACGATTCCCCTTGAACGTGCCGTCGATGCCGCCAACCAGGACGACCGGCACCTTCTCGTGGGCGTGCCGATGGGAATTGCCCATGTTGCTGCCCTTGTAGATCAGGACGTGATCCAGGACCGTGCCGTCCCCATCGGGAATGTTCCTGAGTTTTTCGCAGAAATACGCGAGGTTCTCCACGTGATACCGGTTGATCTTCGCGTAGTTGGCGATGTTCTCCGGCTTGTCGCCGTGGTGGGACGTCGCATGCCATCCGCCGTTGAAGCCCGATTCGGGGAAGGTGGTGCCGGTGAGATCGCGGCCCAGCATGAACGTCGCCGAGCGCGTGATATCTCCCTCGAAAGCCAGCGCCATCAGGTCGTACATCAGCCTGAAATGGACATGTTTGTTGTCGGGCAGGCCGAATGGGACCTCGGCAGACGGTTCCTCCACGGAATGGGCCATTGCAATCCGGATGCGCCGCTCGAGCTCGCGAACGTTCTCGACGTACGTGTCGAGCCGGGCCTGATCCGCCGCACCGAGGTCCTTCTTGAAATGACGCAGCTCGCTCGTGATCGAATCGAGAATGCTGGCGTTCTGCTTGCGTCCGGCCCGCCGCTCTTCCGCGCTCGTGCCGTCGCCGAACAGGCGCTCGAAGACCACGCGCGGATTCACCTGGGTCGGAAGCGGCTGCGTGGGCGACGACCAGGAGATGCAGTTCGTGTACGCGCAGCTGTAGCCCCAGTTGCAGTTGCCGTAGTTGCCCGTATCCTCGACGCCGAGTTGAATGGAGGACAGGATCGTGTCCCGGCCATACGTGTTCGCGATCATCTGATCGATCGTGACGCCCAGATACGGGCTCACGGCGTTTCGCCGCGGACGCGATCCGGAGAGCAGGACGGCGCCGCGCGCATGGTCCCCGCCGGGCTCTTCGTCGGTGGCCGTCGCCTCCGGCATGTCGAGCCCCGTGATGAGCACCACGCGATCGCGGAATGCCTCCAGCGGCTTCGTGATGAACGAGAACTCGAAGTCCTTGCCTTCCTGCAGCGGACTCCAATAGCCCGGCGCCGCGCCATGCGGGTGCCAGATGCCGACGAAGCGTTTCACGGGCGCTGCCGCGGTCAGACGGAGAGGCGTCAGCGCCGGCAGCATCGACTCCAGCAGCGGCAGGGCCAGCGTCACGCCCGCGCCGCGCAGAAACGTCCGGCGCGGAATGTGTTTCTTTGTCGCAAACATTTCGACTCCTTAATCGCTCATCCGCGGCGCTTTCACCCTCATCTGAAACGGCGCGCTGTTGACGACGCCCAGCACGATCGCCGAGAACCGGTTGTTGTCCCTGACCGCGTCCCTCACGATCGAGCGGATGACCGGCATGTCGTAATATTCGACGCCCCGGCCCAGCGCGTACGTCATCAATTTCTCGGTGAACATGCGGACGAACTGAGGCGAGTAGCGCAGAAGCGCCCGCCGCAACCCGGCAGGTCCACTGACCTGTTGTCCGTCGAACAGCTGCGCGGATGCATCGATCGGCGCGCGCTCGTCGCCTCCCTGCGTCGTTCGCCACTTGCCGTCGGCGTCGAAGTTCTCGAGCGCGAACCCGATCGGATCCATGATCTTGTGGCAGCCTGCGCACATCGGATTCTTCCGGTGCAGCGTCATCTGCTCGCGCAGCGTCAACGTCTTCCCCGATCCGGCCGCCGCGTCTTCGAGCGGCGGAACGTTCGGCAGCGGCTCGGGCGGAGGCGTGCCGAGGATGTTCTCGAGGACCCACACGCCGCGCTTGACCGGCGACGTCCTGAAGTTCTGTGTCCAGGTAACCGCGAGAAAGCTCCCTTTCCCGAGCAGCCCTCGACGGGCGTCCAGTTCCGGACCGAGCGTTACGCGGCGGAAATGGGATCCGTAAACATTGGGGATGCCGTAATGCTTCGCGAGCCGCTCGTTGACATACGTAACATCCGCGGTCAGGAGATCGACGACGTCGCGATCCTCCCGCATGATGCTCTCGAAGAACAGTTCCGCCTCGCGCCTGAAACTCTGCCTGAGTTCATCGTCCCAGTCGGGATAGAAGAGGCCGTCCGGCGCCGTCGCCGCCAGATTCCGCAAGTACAGCAGCTGCGCGGCGAAGTTCGAGACCAGCGCGTCGGATCGGGAATCGGCGAGCATCCGCCGCACCTGTTGCTCGAGCACCTTCGGGTTGCCCAGCCTTCCCTGGCTGGCCACCGCGATCAACTCATCGTCTGGGATGCTGCTCCAGAGGAAGAACGACAGACGTGAGGCCAATTCCAGGTCGCTGATCCGATACGCGCGGCCCGCAGGCACACGGGCCGGCTCTTTTTCGGCGCGCGCGAGAAACTGCGGGCTCGCCAACAGCCGTCGAAGCGCCAGCTCGATGCCGTCCTCGAACGTGCCGGTCGCACGGCCTTCCTGGTAGAAGGTCATCAACGGCACGAGATCCTGCGCGGTTGGCGGACGCCGATACGCGCGCCGCGTCAGTGTCGAAAGGATTGTCTTTGCGCAGAATTCTTCCTGACCGGCGCTCGCCGGGCGGCAGGTGAGCACCTTGCGAATGCTGCGGGACTCGGTCGGACGCTGTGGAGTGAAAGGCCCTTGAATCCGCAGGAAGCCGATTGCCGGGTAATACTGCAGCTGCGGGACGCTGTTGTTTTCGAGCGACTTCCGATCGTACTGCTTGATCATGTCCAGGCTGGGCCGGTAGTTCGTCGCGAGGAAGGCGGCGCCGATCGAGCGCGAGCCCGCTTTGACGGGGATGGTCACCTCGAGCACACCGTCGCCGGCATCCCCGGCCATGCCCTGACTCAATCCGACGCCCTGATAATTGAATCGATGCGCGGTTTCGCCGTCGATGATGAGCTCGAGCACCTCGCCCGGAATGAAGCTCCCGATGCCGAAGTTCTGGATCGAGAACTTGTACTCGCCGTCGGCAGGGAAGTGATGGTGCGCCAGCATCCCGCCGCGCGTGCCCAGCGGCAGGCCCTCGAGGTGGTGATTCTGCGAGGTATCGCCCGGCGCGAGATACGTTGATTCGGTCGGCGTCTTCCAGAAGCCAACCGCCATGCGCGCGACCCTCATCGCCGCCGTCGTATAGGCTTCGAGCAGCGTCGGCGACAGCGTCAACGAGCCCGCGATGTTGTCGAAGCCTCTCGCCGAATCGTCTGGCGGCAGCAGCGTCGCGGCGTCGACCTCGAGATCCAGCAGGTCGCGGACGACATTTGCGTACTCGGTCCGGTTCAGACGATGGAGGACGACGGCCCCGGGATTGATGCGCGCGGCTGCTTTGCGATCGATTTCCGCTTCCAGCCAGTCCCTGAGCGCGTCGTACTCGGCCAGCGGCGGCCGCCTCGCGTCGGGCGGCGGCATCACGCCGGCCCGAAGCTTCCGCACGACTTTTTCCCACAGCGCCGGGTGATCGCCAACCGTGGCGAGATCGATCTTCTCGAGCGAGAGGTTCGCAATCCTCGCGCGATCGTTATGGCACGTGACGCAATACTGATTGAGAAGGGCGCGTTGGCTGGCGGCAGGCGCGGCCGCCTGGCCGTGCGCGAGTACCCCGGACACGATCGTGATGCCGGCAACGACCAGTCCTCTGTGCTGCACGATGGCTCCTCCAGCACCCGGGCCCGCGCGACCGAGCGAGGATGTCACAACGGCCCGAGGGGTTCAAGCTGGATGAAGCGGCGGTCACGAACGGACCTCACCGGTCCGAACCGGACGACTTCCCGGCGCCGGGCGAGGGTGACGATCGCGTGAGTCGGGCGATCCGCTCGGGTCCCCAAGCAGCGTGGCGAGCTGCCGGCGTCGGTTGCATTGATGAGCCAGTTGCGATTGTCCAGGCCGGTGAGCGATTCCTTTCGGAAATTCAACATCTCGCCCTCAGACGTCTGCGAAGCGTTCGTCATCTGGAATCCTTATCTGCGGCGATGCACACTGCTCTGGTGCTCAACCGACTGGTGTCGTTAACCGGTTGGTCGTTCGTCGGTGTATCCGCCTGTGTGTTTGCCGCGGTGGCTGCGGCGGTCCACGGCGCACTCGCCCTCGACGAGCGTATACGTCGCAGATGGCGGAAGCGCTTCGGAGATCCGCCGTAGCTTCAGCGAAGGCGGAGGCCTTCGACAACGTTTAACCGCAGAGCGCGCGGGGCACGCAAAGCCAAAACTAGACCTCTGCGCTCTCTGCGGTTAAACGTGGACTGGACGCAAGGATCTCGTCCGTTCGATGGCGGCATCGTTGTTGCGTCCACGACCGACAGCTCAGGAGGTTGTCATGATCGTGTGTCGCCTCGCAGTGGCTCTCGTCCTCGTCGGGTTCCTGGCAGCATGCGGAAGCTCACCGGCAGCGCCCTTGACAGGGTCGGTCGGTTCGGCTGCCGCCGTGTCGATCCCGGTAGGCGCGCGTTCGCTCGGAGCGAACGCCTACGCGCCGAACCCGTTGACTATCACGAGCGGCACGACCGTCACCTGGACGAACAACGACACGATTGCGCACACGTCGACGTCGGACACGGCGGGCGTATTCGATTCGGGCAGCATTGCAGCAGGCGGGAAATTCAGCTTCACGCCCGTGAATAGAGGAACGCTGACGTATCACTGCACGTTCCATACGGGAATGGTCGGCACCATCGTCGTGCAATAGACCCTTGTTCCGGCCTCTAGTAACGAAGATTCGCGTCACCACCGCTCTCTTCACTCCGTCGGCTTGAGGCGAAGCTTCGTTACAGTGCGCCGCTGATTCTGGTGACGCGGAGATTGGTGGGCGGGCGGGGTGGAGCTGAGCTCGCCGGCACGACCAGCAATGTGACGCTCTGCGCCGGCAGCGTGACGAGGATGCTCGTGCCGCTGAGGCTGACGTCCGGCAGGCGCGTGATGCTGTTGGCGGCCGTCAACTGCCAGACCTGCGCCGTGCCGGTACCCTGGAAGTTGGCGACGCTCACCGTCGCGGCGGTCGTCGCCGACAGGCCCTTGCTGACGACCATGATGGTCAAGGCGCCGTCAGATGATCGCTGGGCGGCGAATGCCGACACGGTGTCGGGATTCTGTGTCGTGGCGGCGATGCTCGTCTCGCCGAACGTGGAGCGATTCCCGTCGTAGTTGCGATACATCTTCATCGCTTTGTAGGTCGGTGTGCTCGACGCGGGCGTGGTCCAGCGGGCCGCCATGTCCAGCCCCTCACGCCCGAAAATACCGTAGATGTCGGCCTGCGTCGTGGCGCCGTTGACGTGGTTCTCCGCGCCCCAGTTGTATTCCGTGATCCCGGTGGCCGTTCCCGGGTAGTACGTGTTCACCCAGTTCCTGAGGCGCCGCACCAGCTGAACGCGGTCGTTGATCCACGTTTCGTCGACGTAGGCGGGATCCCACAGCGAGCGCGTCGATCGGTTCCGGCGCAATTGCATCGCGTTCGACACATCGTCGCTGAACTCGCCGCCCTGCGGATAGTAGTGGACGGTGAACACGTCGAGCAGGCGTCGTCCGTTCGCCGCGCCATCCTGACCGAGCGCGCTCAGCAGCCACGGCAGGTAGTCTGCGCCGCCGTGATTGGCGCGATCGGGAAGGAAGCCCCACCCGTGCGCGCCGCCATACTGCTGGTCATAGCCGCTGAACAGGTACCCGCTCCAGCCCCACTCCTCCGGCCCGACGACCAGCGCGGAGGGATCGACCGCCTTGACCCTGCCGGCGTAGTCGATCATCTTGTCCCTGATTTCATCAAGCGTCTGACCCGTCGGATGGACGTCGCGATGAGTGGAGTGCCAGAGGCTCGGCTCGTTGTCGAGGATGTAGTAGCGCAGGCCGCCGTTCGCGCTCGTGCCCCAGCGTGTCACCAGGTGCTGCACCCAGGCCTGCTGTACGAGCGAGCTCGACGGCACGTTGGCATCCGTGGGATCGTTGCCGATTACGTACTGGCCGCTGGTCCGTACGCCGTTGCCGGCATCCGGCATCCACTGCCAGTCGCTGCCTGTCTGCGGCCCGTATTTCGCGATCGAGAAGCTGGCCAGCTTGCTTCGATTCGATCCCACCTTCGCCACCCAGTCGATGAGCGGGATCGTCAGCATCGCCTGCGCGTTCGCCGCCCGCGCGTCGGTGATGAACGCGTCGCCGCGGTCGCCCGGCGTGGCGCTCGGCTCGGCGATGCTCTCGAAATACCAGTCGCTGCCGCGGTTGTCGGCGTTCACCTGCCAGTTGTACCGCGTCGTGTTGTTGCCGCCATTGCGATTGAGCGGGCTGTTCAGGTCGTTCAGCTGCGCGGTGGTGGCGTGCGCCACGCCATAGATGTTGGGGTTGATCGGACGCCGATTGGCGGCGGCGTCGACCGCGATCGTGATCGCGCTTTGAGCGCCCGTGGAGGCCACGCCGAGGCAGAGCACGGCGAGAAGGGCGGCGGTCCCGAAGTACGGGTGCGGCGGGATCCGCTGATCGTGTCTGTGCCCGAACGAGCGCATGTACATATGAGGATGCGCGCTCAACGAGGCACGATCGATGCCGGATCAAGAGGGCTGCGTTTTGCTCGCCGGTGAGACGGTCGCCGAGAATGGCTGACGCATGGAGCGACAGAATAGCGTCCGAACCTCGACGACCTGTTTGAATCGTGCGGTCATCCATCGCGGCGTCATGGCCGACATCGCGATCGGCGCGCGTGAAATGGAAGTCCGAACCGATGGGCGATGTGACGAACGATCGGCGGTGCGAGGTGAGACAGGCTCTTGAAAAATTCCGGAAAGAAAGCGCGGAACGATGTAATCTCGCCGTCATGTGGACTCCAACGACGACGTTTAACCGCAGAGCGCGCGGAGCACGCAGAGCCCAAAAACCCTCTGCGCTCTCTGCGATCTCGGCGGTTAAACGTGGACTCCAACGACGACGTTTAACCGCAGAGCGCGCGGAGCACGCAGAGCCCAAAAAACCCTCTGTGCTCTCTGCGATCTCCGCGGTTAAATCCGCTCTGGCGCTCGTGGCGGCCTCACGCTGCCGGATGACGAGTCCTGCAGTCAGTCGAACTTGAGAGGTGAGCCGTTCATGGCCACGCCGCCGCTGCCGGAGGGCGTGATGTATGTCCGCTCGTCGCGAACGCTGTTCGCGATCGGGCGCCATCAGTAGCGGGGAGGCGGGAGTTTGTCGATGAAGCGCGGATGGAGGGCGATCGTCGCAGCGGTTTCGCTCACTGTGTTCGCCGCTCCCGCTCGAGCCCAGGGCCTGGGAGTACGCGCCGGAGCGAGCGCCGACCCGGATCAGTTCTACGCCGGAGTGCATTTCGAGACCAGTCAGCTGGCCGAGCGCCTGCGATTTCGGCCGAATGTCGAGGCGGGCGTGGGAGACGACCTCACGCTGGTCGCGCTGAACTTCGAATTCACATACCGCTTGCTGCCTGCCGCCCCCCGTCTCCCGCGCTCGCTCTCGATGTGGCACCTGTACGTGGGTGGCGGCCCGGCCCTCAACATTTTCCGATTCCGGAACGACACGCGATTGGAAGGGGGTTTCAACGGGCTGATCGGGCTCGCTCATAGCGGCGGTTTGTTCGCGGAAGCCAAGCTCGGCGCGCTCAAGAGTCCCAGCTTCAAGTTCGGCGTCGGCTACACGTTTCATCCTTGAAACTGGACCCTTGCTGTCTGGATCTCTTTGGGGGTGTCACTGATGGCGCAGGAACGTCCACCGCAGATCTTGCAGATTGTTCGCGAATCCCTGAAGCAGAGTGGCGAGGCCGCCTACAAGGCGATTGAGGAAGATGCGGCGCGCATCTGTGCTGACCTGGAGTGCCCGAATTCGCATCTGGCCATGGAGTCGCTCACCGGACCGAAAGAAGTGTGGTGGCTGACTCCGTACGAATCGGAATCCGACAGGCAGCGGGTGGCGGATGGTTACGCCAGCAATCACGCCCTGATGGCAGCGCTTCAGGACATCCCCCGGCGCAAGCAGGGCCTGGTCGGAGCGCCGATAGACATCCTGGCGAACTACCGGGCGGATCCCAGTCGCAACGCTTCGTGGAAGGTCGGTGGCACGCGCTTCTTCGTCGTAACGGTGACGAACGGAGATCCGCCGGTCGCGGGTGCAGTGTTCGAGGCTCCCGATGGCACGCGCTTCATCTTCAGGCCCGCAGGGACTCGCCACGAGGCCGACATGCTGGCCGCCGAGGCCGGTCCTAAGACGACGACCGTTTTCGCGGTGAGGCCCTATTGGGGGATGCCAGCGAAGGACTGGATTGCCGCCGATCCGGAATTCTGGAAACCGAACCCGATGGCACGCTCCAAATAGGATCTGCCTGGAGTTTTGACTTGACTCATCAGCCGCTCCTCTCTACCTTTGCGCCATGTAACCGGTTGCATTGCCGCGGATCTCGAAGGATCCGCGCGTTCTCGCCGGCTCGTTCACCCGAAGAAGCGGCGTCAGCAATCCGACCGTGGTCGGAGGAGGAAACATGCGACGAAGGATGCTCTTGGCAGGCACCGGTCCGATGCTCGCGCTCCTACTGAGTTCGTCCCCCGCGCTCGCGCAAATCACGACCGGGACCGTTTCGGGCACTGTGAAGGACCCTCAGGGAGGAGTGATCCCTGGCGCGACCGTTGTCCTCGTCAGTGAAACGCGCGGGACGAAGTCCGCGCCCGCCGTCACCAATGAAGCCGGCACCTATGTGTTTCCCAACGTCACGCCGGATACCTACACCGTGGAAGTGACGCTCGAGGCATTCAAGGCCGTGAAGCGCACGGGCGTCGCCGTGAGCGGCGGCGATCGGGTCGGCGTTCAACCGCTCACGCTCGAACCGGGCGCCCTCGCCGAGACGGTGACCGTCATCGCAGAATCGCCGCTGGTTCAGACGCAGAGCGGCGAGCGATCGTACGCGGTCAACAGCAACCAGATCGACAATCTGCCGTTCGCGCGCAACAACTTCACGACGCTGACGGCGTTCACGCCGGGCGTCGTGCAGACGGGCGCGTCGGCCGGCGCCACCCGCCTCGGCGGCGCGGGCCAGAACAACATCATGATGGACGGCATCTCGGCGATGGACACCGGCAACAACGGCCAGATGCTGAACATGAACGTCGACGCGATCGGCGAGGTGAAGATCCTCACGCAGGGGTATCAGGCCGAGTACGGCCGGTCGAGCGGATTGCAGATCACCGCGGTCACCAAGAGCGGCACGAACCGCTTCAGGGGATCGGCCTACGACATCCAGACCAACTCCGACTGGGATGCGAACAGCTGGGTGAACGAGAAGAACGGCGATCCGAAGCCGAAACAGAGCACCAAGACGCTCGGCTACACCATCGGCGGACCGGTCGGCAAGCCCGGCGGCAACAACAAGCTGTTCTTCTTCTACTCGCACGAATATCGGCCGGTGACCACGGCGATCAACAACGGCAACCCGATTCGCATCCGCGTGCCCACCGCCGCCGAGCGCGCCGGCGACTTCTCGCAGACGCGCGACAACACCGGCGCCCTCTTCAACTTGATCAAGGATCCGTTCTCGACGCTGCCGTGCACCGCGGCGAGCACTGGCGGCTGCTTCCAGGACGGCGGCGTCCTCGGCAAGATTCCGGCGAACCGCCTGTATCCGATCGGCCAGGCGATCCTCAATCGCTATCCGCTGCCGAACGTCACGCAGACGGCCGGCCTCAACTACAACTACCAGGTCGACGCGCCGACGACCGACAACCTGACGCAGCAGCCGTCGATCCGCATCGATTATCAGATGTCGCAGAAGCTGCGCGTCACCGGCAAGTACTCCGGCCAGCGCGCGCGCAAGCTGATCACGCCGGGCGCGCTTCAGGGATTCAGCGACGTCCAGAATCCGTACCCGTTCATCACGAACTACGGCGCGACAGTCGACTACCAGTTGAACAACTCGACGTTCCTCGAGGGCACCTACGGGTTCATCCGCAATCAGCTTGCGGGCGGCGGCTCGATCGGCGGCATCCTCACCGGCGGCATTCTCGTCAATGACTCGACGAACAGGCTGGGCAGCCTTCCCGGCTTCCCGCTGCTCTACCCGAACGCCGGCGTCGTCGACAGCCGCTACTACGCGTACACGGTGCTGAACGATCTCAACCCGGTGTGGTTCGACGGCCAGCGGATCAATTTGCCGCCGGCGTTCGGGTGGGGCAGCCGAATCGTGCCGACGCAAACAGGCACGGCCGGCGTCGGCGACCTGCCGGGACCGCCGAACCAGCTGTTCCCCGGATTCCTGAACATCAACCGCACGCAGGACGTCGCGATCAGCTTGACGAAAGTGTGGGGCTCGCACACGAGCAAAGCGGGCTTCTACAACAACCACAGCTTCAAGGCGCAGAACACCGGCGCCGGCGGCGTGCCGAACCTCGGGTTCCAGGGCTACGTGAACTTCGGCAACGACACGAACAACGCGCTCGACACCGGCTTCGGTTTCTCCAACGCCGCCGTCGGCGTGTTCTCGCAGTACCTGCAGCAGCAGAGCCTGATCGAAGGCAGCATGATCTACAACAACACCGAGTTCTACCTGCAGGACAACTGGAAGGTGAACGGGCGGCTGACGCTCGACTACGGCCTGCGGTTCACGCACCAGCAGCCGCAATACGACCAGTTCCTGCAGATGTCGAACTTCTTCGCCGATCAATGGTCGCTCGGCAGCGCGCCGCTGCTCTACATCGCCGGCTGCAGCAACGGCGCGATCGTGTGCTCCGGCAACGCGCGCAACGCCGTCGATCCGCGCAACGGCCAGATCGTGACCGCGCCAGGCGCGGCGAACAGCGCGGCGCTCATCGGCACAGTGGTTCCCAACACCGGGATTCCGACCGACGGCATCCACAAGGCAGGCGACGGCATCGCCGACACCTCGTACGTGTGGCCGAAGCTTGTCGCCGCGCCGCGCTTCGGGATGGCGTACGACCTCACGGGCGACTCGAAATTCGTCCTGCGCGGCGGCGGCGGTCTCTTCTTCGATCGGCCCGACGGCAACACGGTGTTCTCGATTCCGGGCAACCCGCCGATCTCGACGTCGCAGGATCTCCGCAACGGCCAGCTCTCGACGCTCGGGACCGGCCTGTCCAGCGTCGGCGTGCCGGCGCTGATCACGTTCCAGTACAACGCGGGTATTCCCTCGTCCTGGCAGTGGCAGGGCGGCGTGCAGATGGCGCTGCCGTGGAACGCGGTGCTCGACGTCGCTTACGTCGGCAATCACGGCTTCAACCGGCTGCGCGCGTTCCAGGGCGGGGCAAACGGCGCCGTCGATCTGAACGCCGTGGACATCGGCGCTGCATATCGGCCGCAGAATCAGGATCCGACGCTCGGCACGAGCACCGTGCCCGGCGCGACAGCGTATCCAGCGAACATGCTGCGCGCCTTCCGCGGCTTGAGCAACATCAACGAGCAGGAAACGCGGTACTGGGATGAATATCACGGCTTACAGTTCTCCCTGAATCGCCGCTTCACCAACGGGCTGGCGTTCGGCGCCAACTACAACCTCGGCCTGTCGTTCAAGGGCAATACGGGGTTCGGGAATACAGGGTTGCAGCTGCGCCTGCAGCATGCCGCCGACGGCACGATCTCGGTCCGCTCCGATCAGGCGGAGTACGAAAAGTTGAACGAGAACCTGGCCCTGCAGCGCCACGTGATCAAGAGCTTCGCGGTGTGGAACATCCCGGGCCCGTCGCGGTTGGGAAGCGTCGCGAAGGCGTTGCTCGAGGATTGGCAGCTGTCGGGCGTGCTCACTGCCGGCTCGGCCTACCAGCCTGGTGCCATTCAGGCAAACGGGGCGGCACAAGCGAACCCGGCGGGCGCTGCCAACGGCCGCTACGACGTCACCTACACGTACCAGAACAACGGCACGAACACGAACCTGACCGGCTCGCCGGACTACGCCGCGAAGATCGTCTACGTCGGCGATCCGGGATCGGGCTGCTCGAGCGATCAGTACCGCCAGATCAACACCGCGGCCGTCACCGGACCGACGTACGGCAGCGTCGGCCTCGAGTCGGGCCGATTCCTCCTCGGCGGCTGCCCCGATCACACCGTCGACATGGCGATCGCGCGCAACATCCGCCTCGGCGGTAACCGCAACCTGCAGTTCCGCCTCGACGTGTTCAACGTGTTCAATACAGTCATCTACAACAACCGGCAAAACAACGTGATCTATCGGAGCCCGACGGATCTGACGGTCGCCAACTCGCAAACGTTGCCGGACGGCTCGCTCGATCCGAACCGTCTGACGCCGCGGACCGCCGGCTTCGGCGCCGCCACCAGCGCGCAACCGCTGCGCAACCTGCAGTTACAGATTCGGTTCGGCTTCTAGGAAGGAGAGAACGCAGAGACTGCAGAGCTCGCAGAGGCGAAAACCACCACGGAGAACACAGAGGCACAGAGCCGAACGGCAGCCACGAAATCACGAAAGGCACGAAATCAGGAAAAACACGAAACCACGAAAAACACGAAATCACGAAAGACACGAAGCCACGAAAGACACGAGACCACGAAAAACACGAAACAGAAATCTCTGTCTCGTGCTTTCGTGGTTTTCGTGCTCTCGTGGATTTCGTGCTTTTCGTGGTGTGCTCTTTGAAGCTCGCCGACGAGAAGCATGGAGCCGAGTGGCGATGCGCGCTCCGGTCGCACGCGTGTCTCTGCGGACTTTGCGTGCTCTGCGGTCAAACCCTGATTTGATTAACGAATCGGCCGACCGTCCACGAAATCGATCTCGACGAGGTTCTCGCTATTGACCTTTGCGCCGGCCGGGTCTTCGAGCGCACCGATGATTTTCCTGGTCGCGACGCCCACCACGTCGCCCGTTGAAGAATAGGCGTATCGGCCGTCAATGCTGAACGCAATCCATCGAGGCTGAGCCGGCAGGTCGACCGCCGTCAGCGTCACAGGCGGATAGACAGTGGCGTCAAACACCTGGAGCCGGTTCCGGACGCCGTCGGCCACCCACAGCTCACGCTCGTCGGGCGTGAACGCGATGCCATGGCTCGGGCATTCGTATTTCGCCGCGGCATCCTTGTCGTAGCCCTCCGCCGCCACGCGGTCGAGGATCAAGCCCGTCTGCAGGTCGCCGACCTCGAATCCCACAAGGCCGTCGACGTTTGCGAACGCCAGCGTGCCCCTGGCGTTCAACGTAAAGGGACAGAGGGAGGCGCTGAATGGACCGATGGTCTTGACGATCTCATGGCTGTTCGCATCGCTGACCGACAGGATCGGCGATTCCCAGGCCGCCAGATATGCGCGCGCGCCGTCGCGTGAGTACATCGTCTCGCGCGGCCAGCCGGTCACGCCGATCGCCGCGCGCAGTTCGCCATTCGCGGCGTGAACGACATACCACTTCGCCTTGCCGAATGCCGGCGCATATATGGTTTGCCCATCGGGAGAGACGGCCATGCGATCGCAACAGTGGTCCTCGTAGCTGCGCTCCCAGACGATCTTGTCGGTTTTCAGATCGATCGCCGCAAGCCGCCTGGTGGTGCTGATGTACAGACGCCCGGCCCGAGCGCTTGCAGCCATCCCCCTCACCGCTTCTGCGTCTTCGCCACGGGCCGCCGGCCAGAGAGGAATGCGTTTGACGAAGCGATGGGCATTGGCGATGTCGAAGACGACAATCCGGACCGCGCGATCGGGATTCGCATCATCCGATCCGGGCAACGCGACGTAGAGATAGCGCTGCTCTTGCGCCTCGGCCACAACGATGAACGCAAAGGAGGCCAAGAGCGCAAGGAAAACCCTGCGAAGTTGATTCTTTGCGGTCATTGCGGTCTTTGCGTTTCTATCTCGTCCAGGTACCGTTCAGTGGAGACGTTCCAGTCATTCGCCGCAGGTTGGTGACACCATCTCGAAAGCGCTGATCGTCATGCGCTCGTCGCCGGGAAGCTTGATCAGCAATCCGCGGACGTACATCTTATGGCCTTTGTGATCGTCGGGCGCGTAGGCCATCGCATCCAGCAGGTGAAACGTCTGCGTGCCGAGCTTCGCAGTGGCGGCCTGCGTTGATGGCGCCGGGTCAGTTGCGATGGCTGCGACCGGCGCGCTGGCCCGGGTCAGCATCCACGTGTTCTGAGGGCCCGCGGTGAGGCAGCCGACCACTTCGACGTAGGAGAAATCGCCGACCGGCGGAGGAGGCTTGGCCCGGCCTGGCACAACGCGGATGCCGTCGAGCGCATCGGCGGTGAGCTCCTGCGAACCGGCCGGGAATCCATTCTCTTTCAACAGGTGCGCAACGACGTCGAGATACACGTTGTCGCCGAGGCTTGCCGGCGCGTTCCGCGGCATCGTCGCGGCGATCTTCGTGAAAAGCGTTTTCAGATCCTTTCCGGCGAATTCCCGCGCGAAGCGCTGGTCTCTGAGCGCGGGACCGGTGGCGCCGCCGAGATCCGCGCGATGACATCCGGCGCACGCGACGTCGTAGACTGCCGCCCCGCGCGCCGCCTGGGTGTCGGTGTAGATACCGTCGGCAACGGTCCTTGCGCCCTCCTGCGCGCGAGCCGCAGTGCCGGTCATCGCTCCACCAAACGCGCCGGCGAGGATGGCCATCGAGGACACGCACGCCTTGCCGAACATGGCCCCGCGCCTCACAAACCAGGCTGGGGTGGTTTGACCGGTTCCCAGGCGACGGCGCCCGTGCGTCTGGTCTCCCTGCGGAAGACCTTGCCGCCTTGTGTGACATACAGCCATGCGCGGCCGGGGCCGCCGAACGCGATGCTCGTAATCGGTGTCGCGTTGAACTCCAGCTTGTTCAGGATGTTCGTGCACCGGCCCGGCTGCTCGCACACCTGAATCCCCATGGCGCTGGTCGCCCACATGTATCCGATGGAGTCGACAGCAAGGCCGCTGACCCCGCTGAAGAGTCCCTCTTCGGGCATTTCCAGACGCTGGAACGGCTCGCCGTTGACGAGCGATCCATCCGCGGCGATTTGAAACGACCACTGATAGCGATCCATGCCGTCGCCGACCAGGAGCATCGCCTGATCGGGCGTGAGGGTGAGCGCGGTCGGGCTCATGATGTCGCCGCGGTTGTACACGACACGCCGCTGTCCCTTCTCGTCGACATACCCGACGGTTTTTTGCGCCGTATCGACAAAGTAGATGGCGCCGTTCTTTGTAAGTACCAGATCGTTGGCCTGGATATTGTGTGCGACGACCTTCTCGTCACCGGCAGGGCCGTAAGACACCAGGCGTCTTGCGGAAAGCTGCGCGGCGTACAGACGCCCATCGGCGCCAAAGCAAAGCGCCTCCGCCCCGCCGGAATTCTGTTTGAACACCGTGACGATGCGTCCGGCGTCCGACTTGTAGATTGTGTTGCCTGCGGGGTCGGCGAAAAAGACGTTGCCCTCTTTGTCCATCGCCGGACTTGCCACCGACTTGTAGCCGTCGCCGACCTGTTCCCACGGTCTGTCGCGGAAAGCGCCGGCATCACGCCAGGATCCAGGAAAATCGCGATCATCGGCGGAACGTCCCGCCTGGCAATCAAGTTATCCAGGACAACCGGCACACGTACGCCGTTGCCCGCATAGCCGCTGCCATCCAGGAAGATCAT
>WNEY01000583.1_pt1 | contig 35629 bp, 34 predicted proteins | sample 5400531 | NCBI WGS metagenome assembly WNEY01 (sample SAMN13153338, study PRJNA577476) | soil metagenome | isolation source: 200 cm saprolite under Douglas fir tree site 1 | place: USA:California | collected 2015-04-18 | reverse complement strand
GATCGGGTGATTGATGGCGGGATTGTGCGTAGACGCGTTCGATGACGAGAAACGTGCCGTGCCAGAGGCCCCAGATGACGAAGTTCCAGCTCGCGCCGTGCCAGAGACCGCACAGAAAGAAGACGGTGACGAGATTGCGGTACCGCCGCGCCGCGCTGACGCGGTTTCCACCGAGCGGGATATAGAGGTAGTCACGGAACCAGGTCGACAGCGAGATGTGCCACCGTCGCCAGAAGTCGGTGATGGTCGCCGCGATGTAGGGCCACCGGAAGTTCTCGGGGAACCGAAACCCGAACATCCGGCCGAGGCCGATCGCCATGTCCGAGTAGCCGGAGAAATCGAAATAGATCTGCAGCGTGTAGCAGACGAGGCCGAGCCACGCGTGCGCGGCCGACAGCTCGCCGAACGGCATGCCGAAGATCTGATCCGCGGGGCCGGCGACCACGTTCGCGATCAGCACTTTCTTCCCCAGCCCGACCACGAATCGCCGGACGCCGTACGCGAAGTCGTCGATCGTCACGAGCCGCCGCGCGAGCTGGTCGGCGAGGTCGCGATACCGGATGATCGGGCCGGCGATGAGCTGCGGAAAGAGCAGCAGATACAGCGCAGCGTGCACCGGGCTTTTCTGCGCCGTCGCGTCGCGCCGATAGACGTCGACGACGTAGGAGATTGCGTGGAAGGTGAAGAACGAGATGCCGATCGGCAGCAGCACGTGGGGCACGGCCACGGGCCGGGCGTTCAGGGCCAGGAACAGCGCGTTGATGTTGTCTGCGAAGAAGTTCGCGTACTTGAAGATGCCGAGCACGGCGAGGTTCGCCGCCACGGCGAACGTGAGAATCGTCTTCGCCGAAAAAGCGGTACGGCCCCTTTTCGGATTCTGCGCACCGTCGACCGCGATCGCCATCCAATAGTTGAACGCGATCGATCCGAGCATCAGCCACGTGAACGCGCCGCCGCCCTTCGCGTAGAAGATGACGCTCGCGACGAGCAGCAGCCAATTGCCGTACGCACCGTGCTCTCGCGAACCGGTCGCGAAATAGAGGGCGACCAGAACCGGGAGGAACAGAAATAGAAAGGTCGGTTCCGTGAAGAGCACAGCAGCAGGGGCTTGGGGCCAGGTGGGCTAGGGGCTCGGCGTCACCGTGAAGATGAGGATGTGCTGGCGCGGCAGCGACTCGTCGACCTTCGCGAGCGTGAACCCTTCGGCTTCGACTTCCATCTTCGCTTCGGCAATGCTCATCTTGTGCTCGAAGCGGATCGGGATCGCCGGATCCTCCTTGCGGTACTCGAGCAGCACGAGCCGCCCGCCCGGCTTGAGCGCCTCGCGCAGGTGCCGCAGCATCGCCTGCGGCTGCGAGAACTCGTGGTACACGTCGACCATGATCTCGAGATCGACCGACGCCGGCGCCAGCTTCGGATCGTCGAGCGCCCCCTGGACGAGCGTGACGTTCTCGATCCGCTTGTTTGCGAGCCGCTTCGCCAGCATCTGCAGCATCTGCGGCTGCACGTCGTTCGCGAAGACCTTGCCCGTCGGGCCGACGCGCTTCGAAAGCCTTTCGGTGATGTAGCCGGACCCGGCGCCGATGTCGGCGACCGTCGCGCCCCTGGCGATCTTCAGGACGTTGAGCGCGATATCCGGCGCCTCTTCCTCCTCGCGCTCGCTCCGCTCCAGCCACTCCGCGCCCTGATACCCCATCACCGGCGCGAACCGTCGCCCGCTGATCGGGTGCACCCCCGGCGATTGCGCGACGGCGGTGACCGCCAGCACGAGCGCGAGCGCGCCGCCGGCCGCTGTCCGCGCCGTACCACGCCGCGCCCGCAGAGCTCGCGGCAAGGCGTTTCTTCGCGGGTTCCCCCGGTTCTGCGTTGATCGTGCCGCACCGCGCATATGACTAGAATATCAACAATGACCGAGACGACGCTGACCCCCTCGCGTTTGTGGAAACAGATGACGCTCGACCAGCGGCAGCGCGCCGCGCGCGCTTTCTGGGGCGATCCCGAGGCGACCGACGATCAGGTGCAGGTCGCGCTTCTGATCGCGCAGCAGAAAAAGTTCCGGCCCAAGACGGTCATCGGCCTCGACCTCGATCGGAAGGCGCGCCACCTGGCGACGCTGGGGTCGGTGCCCGATCCGATCGCCGCGCGCGCGCTGATCGTGTACCACCTCGCCGAGCAGCGGCCGATGATGGGCGCGTTCCTCGACGCGCTCGGCATCAAACACGAGGACGGGCTGATCGGGGAAGACGGCGCAAAGCCCGAGGCGGCGAAGGTCGCGTCCGCCGCCGCACAGCTCGCCAGGACATTTCCCCCCGACGACGTCCGGATTTATCTCAACACCCTGCTCTGTCAGGATCCTGAAACCTGGGGAGCGCTCGGCGACGTCGTGCAGCGCTTGAGTGGCGGGCAGCCCTGAGGGACCTGCAAGAGCGGACCCATTCACGGATACTGGGCGCCGGACCCGGCTGACGGCTTGAGGTACTTGTCGTACCAGGCGAGGATCCGGCTCAGACGATCGAGCAGGTGCTTTTCCTCCCGGAGGCCGTGCGGCTCGCGCGGGTAGATCACCAGATCGGACGCCACGCCGTAGCGCTTCAGGCCGCGATAGAACTGCTGGCTCTGGCCGATCGGATCGGTCGCGTCGTCTTCTCCCTGCAGCAGCAGCGTCGGCGTGCTGGCGTTCTTCACGAACGTGATCGGCGAGCTCTTGATGAAGCCGTCGAGCTTTTCGTACGGCGTGCCGTAGAACCACTCGTCGTACGCGGAACCGTTCTCGGTGCCGAACTCGCTCGCCATGTCGATGACCGGCGCGCCCGACACGGCGGCCTTGAAGCGAGTGGTCTGCGTGACAGCCCACGCCGCCATGTATCCGCCGTAAGACCAGCCGCCGATGCCGAGCCGGTCGGGATCGGCGATGCCGCGCGCGATCGCCCAGTCGACGCCCGCCGTGACATCCTTGAAATCGCCACCGCCCCAGTCGGCGCGGTTCATCTCGACAAAGCGGTGGCCGTAGCCGGTCGACCCGCGCACGTTCGGATACAGCACCGCATAGCCGCGCGCAGCAAGCAGTTGTCCCCACGACTCGAAGCTGTCGCTCCAGCGCCCCGTCGGGCCGCCATGCACCAGGACGACAAAGGGCAGGGGCTGGGGCCCAGGAGCTGAGGGCTGGAGGCCAGGGGCTGGGGGCCGGGGACCACGCGGCAGCAGCAGCGCCGCTTCGATCTCGACGCCGTCGGCGCTCGCGTACTTCACGAACTCGGGCGCCACGATGGGGAGCGACGCAGATTTCTGATTCAGCGCCGTGACCGCGCGTGCGGGTCCGGACGGCGGCTGGATGTACAGCCCGGGCGGCTTCGCCGCCGTCTCGCCGACGTAGGCGATGGTGCCGTTCGCCGAGCGCGCGAACGCGGACGGATGCCCTTCGAGGCCGTCAATCTTCTGCGCGCGGCCGTCGCGGCCGACGAGCGCGAGCTCGCTCCTGAAACCGCGCACCACGGTGACGGCCAGCGTCTGGTTGTCGATCCAGCGCGGCAGGTTCACGGGCCGATCGATCGTCATCGCGCTGATGTTCGTCGACGCGCCGCCGGCAGCAGGCTGCAGGTGGAGGTCGTGCGCCTCCGGGCCGTCGACGCGGGCGCCGATGAACGCGATCGTGCGGCCGTCGGGGGACAACGCGAACGGGCCGACCGGGCCGCGCGGCGCGGCAATCTCGGTGAAGCGCCCGTCGATGATGTCGATCGCATAGAAGCGTTCGTTCCACCGATCGACTTCCGGCTGCGCGGTGGCGACCGCGACAAGGCGGTCGCCGTTTGGCGTCCACGCGATGTCGCCGATCTGCCAGCTGCGGGTAGTCACCTGCTTCAGCGATCGCGACGCGACGTCGAGCATCCACACGCGCAGATGGCGATCATCTCTATCGACCACGCGGCCGTCGTCTTTGTCGCGCTCGCGCTGCTGCTGCGCCTCGGGCTTGGCTTCCGCCATCAGCAGGGCGATGCCCCGGCCGTCCGGCGACCATCGGAACGTGCGGATCGCGTCTTTTCGATCCGTGAGCTTCTCGGCTTCGCCGCCGCGCATCGGCAGGCGATAGAGCTGCGCCGCGCCGTCGCGATCGGAGAGAAACCCGATCCAGGCGCCGTCGGGCGACCACCGCGGCATCGAGTCGTTCTTGCCCGAGAACGTCATCTGGCGCAGCCTGCCGCTCGAGATGTCGAACAGCCAGATTGCGCGCGCGCGCGCCGTGCCTTTCACGGGCTCGGCGACGGTGAATGCCACGCGCGACCCATCGGGCGAGAAGTCCGGTTCGCCGATGGCGCGGCGATCCAGCGTCTGCTCCGGCGTCAGCGCCGCCGGCTGCGCCGCGAGGACAGCTCCCGCGAGCACAATCAGGACGAGCATGCTCTGCTTCATAAGTTGATGCGACTTACCTTAGCATAGGCGTTTCGTGCCGACTGTCGAGATCGCCTCGTCTCCGCTGGCGCCCGGCGTGTCGCCCGTCCGGATTCACTACCGCGACGCCGGCGCCGGGCCGGCCGTCGTCGTCCTGCATGGCGGGTGGGGCTACGACATCTACCCGTTCGATCGCCAGGTCGCCGCGCTCGCGGCCGATCACCACGTCGTGATTCCGGACCGCAGCGGCTACGGCGGATCCGGCCGCGTGGCGCGCCAGGCGATCGACTTTCATCGTCGCGGCGCGGAGGAGACTTTCGCGGTGATCGATGCGCTCGGCCTCGCGCGCCCGATCGTGTGGGGCCACAGCGACGGCGCGGTGATCGCGCTGCTGATGGGGCTCGCGCAGCCCGACCGCCTCGCGGGTCTGATCGTCGAAGCGGCGCACTTCTTTCGCGTCAAGCCGGCGTCGCGCGCGTTTTTCACCGCGATGATCGAGAATCCTGCCAGCCTCGGCGAGCGGGTGACGTCGGTGCTTGCGCGCGATCACGGCGAGGCCTGGCGTGAGGTCATCAGGATGAACGGCGCCGCCTGGCGCCGGATTGCCGACGAGTGGCCGACCTCCGACGCGGATCTGTACGGCGGACGGCTGTCCGAGCTGCGTGTGCCGACACTTGTGATTCACGGCGGTCGCGATCGGCGGACCGAGCCCGGCGAGCTGGAGGCGCTGCGTGCGGCAATGGATCGAGGCGGCGGGCCGACAGAGGGGCGAAAACGGCTGCGGCGCATCGTCGTGGTGGACGAAGGCGGACACAGCCCGCACAGCCAGCGCATGACCGCCGACGACGTGACACGCGCGGCGACGCTTTTCCTGGCGGAGCTGCGTTCGGGCGCCCATGATTGAGCTCGAGAAAGTCTCGCGTGATTTCACGACGCCGGACGGCCGCGTCTATCGAGCCCTCGACGGCATCTCGCTCGTCGTTCCCACCGGCTGCTTCGTCGGCATCGTCGGCCCCAGCGGATGCGGCAAATCGACGCTGCTGAACATCGCGGCCGGTCTGCTGGCGCCGACCGCCGGGACCGTGCGCGTCGAAGGTGAGCCGCTCGCGGGCATCAACCGTCACGCGACGTACATGTTTCAGCAGGACGCGCTGCTGCCGTGGAAAACCGTGCGCGACAACGTCGCGCTGGGCCTGACGCTCGGCGGCATCGCGCGGCCCGAGGCGCACGCGCGCGCGCACGCGTGGCTGTCACGCGTCGGTCTCGCGCCGTTCGCGGCGCACTACCCCGCGCAGCTGAGCGGCGGCATGCGCAAGCGCGCGGCGATGGCGCAGAACTGGATCATCGATCGGGGCATCGTGCTGATGGACGAGCCGTTCAGCGCGCTCGACGTCCACACGCGGCAGCGCATGGAGACCGAGCTGCTGGCGATCTGGGAAGGCCGCTCCGCTGCGAGCCTCGCGTTCCAGGACACAGCAGAGCACGCCTCTCGAGCGAACCGCTCGACTGAAAGCCTCCCGCTCCAGAGCGCAGGAGGGCGAGCCTTTCAGGCGAGCCCCGACCGGAAGACCGTGCTGTTCGTGACGCACGACCTCGAGGAAGCGATCGCGCTCGCCGACGAGGTCGTTGTCCTCTCGGCCGGCCCGGCGGCCCACGTCGTGGCACGCCATCAGGTGGCGCTCGATCGGCCGCGCGACCTTCTGGAGCTGCGCACGGCGCCGGCGTTCATCGACATGTATCGCGCGATCTGGGCGGTGCTCCGCGAGGAAGTGATCAAGAGCCAGCGTGCGATGGAGGCGGCGCGTGGCTGACGCGAAACGCCACGCCGGCGCGATCTTCGCCTCGCAGGCCGCCGTGGGCCTGACCGCCCTCGCGCTCTGGCAGACGCTGGTCATGGTGAAGGTGCTCGATCCCTTCTTCGTCAGCCGCCCCAGCGCCATCATGGAGCGGATCTGGCAGTGGATCGTCGGCGGCTCGCTCTGGCGACATCTCGCGGTCACGCTCGAAGAATCGCTCCTGGGCCTGCTGCTGGGCGCGGCGCTCGGCATCTCGCTCGGCTTTTCGCTCGCGCGGTCGCCGTTTCTCGCGCGCGTGTTCGATCCGTACATCAAGATGCTCAACGCCGTGCCGCGCGTCGTCCTGGCGCCGCTGTTTCTGTTGTGGTTCGGGCTCGGCATCTGGTCGAAGGTCGCGCTCTCGGTCACGCTCGTGTTCTTCGTGATGTTCTTCAACACGTATCAGGGGGTGCGCGATGCAGACCGAGTGCTGATCGACAACGTGCGCATGCTCGGCGCGACCGAGCGGCAGCTCGTCCGCCACGTGCTCATCCCGAGCGCGCTCACGTGGATCTTCTCGAGCCTCCAGACGAGCCTTGGATTCGCGATGGTGGGGGCGGTTGTGGGAGAGTATCTCGGCGCGACGCGCGGTCTCGGGTACGTGATCTCGCAGGCGGAGGGCACCTTCGACACGACAGGCGTCTTTGCCGGCATGACGGTGCTCGGCGCCATTGTCGTGATCGTCAGCGCGGGCGTGACGCGGCTCGAACGATGGTTACTTCGGTGGAAGGCATGACAAAAACACCAAGGCCGTTCCTCGTCTTTGTGTCCTTTGTAACCTTTGTGTCCTATGTGGCCGCGGCCTCGGGCTGCGCGCGGCAAGGTGATCGGGCGGCCCGCCACGTCCGCATAGCCGTCGGCGGGCAAACCCAGATGGTGTACCTGCCGACCACGCTCGCGCAAGAGCTGGGGTTGTATGGCGAGGAAGGAATCGACGCCGAGCTGCAGGACTTCGCGGGCGGGGCGAAGGCGCTGCAGGCGCTCGTCGGCGGCAGCGCGGACGTCGTCTCCGGCTTCTACGATCACACGATCCAGATGGCCGCCGAAGGACGCGAGCTCGTCGCATTCGTCGCGATGCTGCGGTTTCCCGGGATGATCCTCGTTACCTCTCCACACCGTCCCGAGATCACGCGGGTCGAAGATTTGAAGGGCCGGATCGCCGGGGTCACGACGGCGGGCTCCTCGTCTCAGATGATGCTGACGTCGATGCTCACGCGGCATGGAGTGCCGGTTGATTCGGTGAGCATCACCGCGATTGGCAGCGCCGCCACCGCGGTCGCCGCGATGGAGCACGGGAAGGTCGACGCGGCCATGATGGCCGACCCGGCGTTCACTCTGGTCGCCCGCCGCAATCCGGCCGCGCGCGTACTCGCGGATCTGCGCACGGCCGCAGGCGTCAACGAGGCGTTCGGCACCAGCACCTATCCGGGAGCGGTGTTGTACTCGAGCGGCGACTGGATCCGCGCGAACCGGGACACCACCGCGCGGCTGGCGCGGGTGATGACGCGGACGCTCGCATGGATGCAGACGCACACGCCGCAGCAGATCGCCGACAAAATGCCCAAACCATTCCGCGGCGACGACGATGCGCTGTATGTCGAGGCGTTGAAGAGCTCGATGCCGATGTTCTCGCCCGACGGCGTCATGGCCGCCGACGGGGCTGACGCGACGCGGACGCTGCTCGCCGGCTCGATGGAGAAAGTCCGCACGGCCGTGATCGACGTGTCGAAAACCTATACGAACGAATTCGTCCATGGACGCTAAGACGCTGCTGTTCGTCGGCCTCGGCATCGTCCTCGGCGTCTACGCCGTCGCCATCATTCGCGGTGGATTCGCGGTGCCGACGGTGCTCCAGACCGCGATCGGCTTCGTCACCGCCTTCTTCGACACGCTCGGCATCGGGTCTTTCGCGACGACGACGGCAGTCTACAAGCTGCGCAGGATGGTGCCGGTGAAGCTGATGCCCGGCACACTCAACGTCGGCCACGCCCTGTCAACCATCGCGCAGGCATTCATCTACACGAGCATCGTGCCGGTGGATCCGACAACGCTCGTGCTGATGATCGTCGCGGCGTGCATCGGCTCCTGGCTCGGCGCCGGCGTCGTCGTGCACTGGCCGCGGCGCAAGATCCAGATCGGCATGGGCATCGCGCTGATGGGCGCCGCCATGCTGATGCTGATGACGCAGCTCGACCTCTTTCCGAAAGGCGGCGAAACGCTGGACCTCACGGGCACGCGTCTCGCCATCGGTCTCGCCGGCAACTTCGTCCTCGGCGCGCTGATGATGCTCGGGATCGGGCTCTATGCGCCGTGCATGATTCTGATCTACCTGCTCGGCATGAACCCCACGGCGGCGTTTCCGATCATGATGGGCTCCTGCGCATTCCTGATGCCGATCGCCAGCCTGCGCTTCGTCAACACCCGGACCTATCACGTGCAGGCGGCGCTCGGCCTCGCGCTCGGCGGGCTGCCGGCGGCCCTGATCGCCGGCCTGATCGTGAAGTCGATGTCGGTCACGGCGGTCCGATGGCTCGTCGTGGTTGTGGTCATCTACACGTCGATCAACATGCTGATGACGGCTGGCCGAGCAGGGCAGGAAGGGCGGGAAGGGCGGGAGGGGGTGGACGGACGGGATGGCGACGTGGCGAAGGTGAATGCGTAAGCCGGTCGTCCTCATCGCCGGGGCCGGCGGTGAAATCGGCCACGGCCTCGTCACGCGTCTCTTCGGCACCGGCTCACCGATCATCACCCTCGATGTCAGCCCGCTCGATGCGTCGCTCGCGCCGCTGGTCGCGCGGGAGTTCACGGGATCCATCACCGATCTGAGCCTGCTCGAGCGCATGCTGGCCGAGTTCGAGGTCGACCGCGTGTTTCATCTCGCGGCGTTGCTCTCGACGCGATCCGAGTTCACCCCGGTCGCCGCGCACCACGTCAACGTCGATGGCACGCTGAACCTGCTCGAGTTCGCGCAGCATCAGGGCGAATCGCACGGCCGGCCGGTCACCTTCATCTATCCCTCCTCGATTGCCGCGTACGGCCTGCCGGATCTCGAGACGAAGCAGCGCGCCGGCGCCGTCAAAGAGGATCAGTTCGCGCATCCGAACACGATGTACGGATGCAACAAGCTGTATTGCGAACAGCTGGGGCACTACTACGCGCGGCACTACAAGCAGTTGTCGGCCGACGCCATCGCCCGCGTCGATTTCCGTAGCGTCCGTTTTCCGGGACTGATTTCGGCCGTCACGCTGCCGTCGGGCGGTACGTCGGATTACGCCCCGGAGATGATTCATGCGGCGGCGAGGGGTGAGCCGTACGAGTGTTTCGTGCGGCCCGACACGACCATCCCGTTCATGGCGATGCCGGACGGCGTGGACGCGCTGCTGACGCTGGCCGCTGCGCCCCGTGCCCGGCTGACGCGGAGCGCCTACAACCTCACGGCGTTCAACCCGTCCGCGGCCGAGATCCGCGACGTCGTCGTCGCCGCGTTTCCGAGCGCCAGGATCGGGTTCAAGGTCGACGCCAAGCGGCAGGAGATCGTTGACTCCTGGCCGGCGGCGGTGGATGACTCCGCCGCGCGCCGCGACTGGGGCTTCGATCCGCGGTTCGACTTCGATCGCGCGTTTCGGGAGTACCTCATTCCCACCATTCGCGAGCGGTACCGTCGATAGTTGCCACGGCGGATCACCACGAAAACACGAAGGCCCGGAAGAACACGAAGCAGCGGTGACAAGTTAAGATGAACGGGCCCATGCAATCGGTCACCGCCTTTGCGCCGGCGACGGTGTCGAACGTCGCATGCGGATTTGATGTCCTCGGCTTCGCGCTCCAGGATCCGGGGGACGAGGTCACGGCACGCCTCATCGCGGGCGGCGGCGTTTGCATCGACGACATCCTCGGCGACAGCGGGCGGCTGCCCCGCGACCCCGCGAAGAACACCGCCAGCGTAGCGGCGCAGGCGCTGCTGGCGATCCTCGGCGAGCGTCGCGGCCTCGCGCTGACGATCCGCAAGGGGCTGCCGCTGTCGAGCGGTCTGGGCGGCAGCGCCGCGAGCGCGGTGGCGGCGGTGGTCGCGGTGGACGCGCTGCTCGACGCGCACACGCCCCTCGAGATGCTGATGGCCTGCGCGTTCGAAGGCGAGCGCGTTGGCGCCGGGTCGGCGCACGGCGACAACATCGCCCCCGCGGTGTACGGCGGGTTCGTCCTCGTGCGCGTGCCGAACCCGCCCGACGTCGTCCGGCTGCCGGTGCCGCCGGGACTCACGGCGGTGGTCGTGCATCCCGACCTCGAAATCGAGACTGCGCGCGCCCGCGCGCTGCTCGGCACGCACGTGCCCCTCGCCGATGCGATCCGCCAGTGGGCAAACCTCGGCGCGCTCGTCGACGCGCTGCATCGCGCCGATTTCGCGCTGCTCGCGCGTGCGCTCGAGGACACAATCGCCGAGCCGCGGCGCGCGGCGCTGATTCCCGGTCTTGCCGCCATCAAACAGGCGGCGACCGGCGCCGGGGCGCTCGGCTGCAGCCTGTCCGGCTCGGGGCCGTCCCTCTTCGCGCTGTGCCGCGACCTCACGACGGCGCAAGCGGTCGCGACCGCGATGAGCGCGGCGGTCAGGCGGCACATCGGCGGCGAGCCGCAGACCTACGTGTCGCCGATCGCTCCCCACGGCGCGCGTGTGGTGTCGACGTGCGCTTCGTAACGACCCGAGGCGGCGAGCCGGCTTCCTTCACGAGCGCGCTCTACGAAGGCCTTGCGCCGGACGGCGGGCTCTACATGCCCGAAACGGTCGAACCGTGGGCTGCCGCCGAGCTGGCGCGGCTGCCGCGCCGCACCCTGACCGAGATCGGCCTGCGCGCGTTGCGGCCGTTCACGCGCGGCGATATCGATCCCGCGACGCTCGAAGCGGTCGTCGTCGAAGCGTTGAACTTTCCAATCCCGCTCGTCGAGGTCGAGCCGCGCGTCTTCGCGCTCGAGCTGTTTCATGGTCCGACCCTCGCGTTCAAGGACGTCGGCGCGCGCGTGATGGCGCGCCTGATGGCCGCGCTGCACCGCGGCGGTGAACCGCTCACCGTCCTCGTTGCGACGTCGGGCGACACGGGCAGCGCCGTGGCGCACGCCTTCCACCGCGTGCCCAACACGCGCGTTGTCATCCTGTATCCGGACGGCCGCGTCAGCCCCACGCAGGAGGCGCAGTTGACGATGTTCAACGGCGAGCGCGGGAATGTGCGCGCGTACGCCGTGGCCGGCAGCTTCGATGACTGTCACCGGCTGACGCGCGAAGCGTTCGGTGATGTCGATCTGCGGCGGCGCATGCGGCTGACCTCCGCCAACTCGGTGAACGTGGGCCGCCTGCTCCCGCAGTCGATCTACTATTTCCACGCCGTTGCGCAGATTGGCGGGCAGGCAAGGCTGGAAGGGCGGGAGGGGCAGGACGCGAAGATCGTGTTCTCGACGCCAAGCGGGAACTTCGGCAACCTGACCGCAGGTCTTCTGGCGAAGCGCGCCGGCCTGGCAGTCGCGCGGTTCGTCGCGGCGACCAACGTCAACGACGTGGTGCCCGCGTATCTCGACACCGGCCGGTTCGAACCGCGCCCGTCGGTGCCGACCGTCGCGAACGCGATGGACGTCGGCCACCCCAGCAACTTCGAGCGCATGACGTGGCTGTACGGCGCCGATCTCGATGCCATGCGCCGCGATATCGGTGGCACCAGGTTTACCGACGGCGAGGTGTGCGCGACGATCCGACGCGTGTACGAGGAGCGTGGATATCTTCTCGATCCCCACAGCGCGATTGCGTATCAGGGGCTGGTGGGACCGGTAGGGCGGTTGGGGCAGGTGGGGCAGGTGAGGCGACTCGGGATTTTTCTGGCGACGGCGCATCCGGCGAAGTTCGCCGAGATCGTCGATCCGATCGTCGGGCGCGCGCTGGACAAGCCGGCGCCGCTGGCTCACGCGCTGGCGCGGCCGCGGCACATCATCCGGATCCATCCCTCGTTCGATGCCGTCAAAGCGACGCTCGATGCCTGACGAAGGAGGCTTCCTGTACCGTCCGGACGTCCTCCAGCATCTGTTGCGTCATGGCGTGCGGCCGACCGCGCACACGCGGCCCGAGCTCGTGCGCGACTTCGTCCGCGATCTCTACAAGTACGAGATCCGCTGCCTGCGCGAGCGCTACCTGCGCCGCGACTTTCCCAAGATCGAATACGCCCGGCGCGTCGATGCGCTGCGGCGCCGTTACACCGTCCTCGCGCTCCGCGCGCGCGAGTTCGTCGAGCCTGTTAGCTTGTGAACACATCACATTCAACGCAGAGACCACCGGGGCCGCAGAGAAGAAATGCCCAAGTGTCGAATTGCTCACAGCCCGAACTCATCGCGGATGGTCGCGAGGATCCGTTCCGGCGGCAGCGTCGCGTCGATGGCCGACGCGTCGGCCGGTTCTTCGAGCTCGGTGAGCTGGCTGGGAAGGAGCCTCGCACCAGTGAAATGGCCGGCGCGGTCCTCGAGGCGCCGGCGCAGCGTGGCTTCGTCCGCCCTCAGGTAGACGAAGCGAACGGACGGGAGCGTTCCGCGAAGCGCGACGCGGTATCGTTCGTGCAGCGCCGAGCAGGCGAGGACCAGGTGCTCGCGTCGATCCAGCGCCGCGGCGATGATCCCGTGCAGCGCCGCGAGCCACGGCGCGCGATCGGCATCGGTGAGCGCGATGCCACCGCGCATTTTCGCCACGGCCGCGGGCGTGTGCCAATCGTCGCCGTCGATGAATCGCCACCCGAGCTCGCCGGCCAGCGCGCGGCCGATGGTGGTCTTGCCCGCGCCCGCGACGCCGATCAGAATGACGACCACCCGTGCAGCATAGCGCGTCGACTATGGCGGGACGACCCCCGCCGGCGCGTGCGCCAGCCGGCCGATCGGAACGGAAACGCCCGCCGCCATGCGCACGCCGATCGGTACCACCAGCGCCATCACCGCCTGGGCTTCGACGCGCACGGACAAGCGACGGTGCACCCGCCGTTCCACGCCGCCGCCGAGCATGCCGATGAGCGGCGGCGAGACGAATGTGTCGTCGTACCCCGGACTGACGACCGTCGCGCCTGCGGCGGTGGTGTAGCGGTACTCGTCCACGTGGGTGCGTGCGAAAACGCCGATGACGCCGTAGCTGACGAAGGGCTGCAGATCCGACGCCGCGCGCGCGCCGATCCGTTGTTTCACGATAGCGCCGTAGATGCCGTAGGTTTCCTTGTCCTGCGTGGGCGTCATCGCGACCAGCGCGTCGATCGCGAACCGGTCGTTGACAGGGAAGGTGACGCGCAGATCGCCGCCGGGCAGCGGCCGAGTCCACCAGGACACCAGGCCTCCGAGGCCGCCGCCGACTTCGATGTTGTTTCCTGCCGCGGGCTGCGCCCCGGCGGACGCGGCCACCAGCAGCGACGCGGCAACGAGCAGGCTTCTCATGGCGCTTTGCATCAGAACCTCCATCGCAGGCCGATTCGCGGCCGCGTGATGAACGGCGACGGGATGTCGATCGGCAGGGCTCCCTCTTGGCTTGGTTCCGGCATCAGTTCACCTGATAATGCGCAGACCGCAAGGAAACCGGCTCATGACCGCCAACGACCGCGAACCGCCTCGGGCCGAGGAGCTCGCCCCGCTCGTCTACGATGAGCTTCGCCGCCTCGCAGCGGCGTACATGCGGCGCGAGCGCCCGGGGCAGACGCTGCAGGCCACCGCCCTCGTGCACGAGGCTTACCTCCGGCTCGCAGGCCCCAACACGCCGTGGCACGACAAGCGGCATTTCGTGGCGATCGCCGCGCGATCGATGCGGCAGATTCTCGTCGAGCGCGCGCGCGCGCGCGGCGCGCAGAAGCGGTGGGCCGGCCTCGATCGTGTTTCCATCACCGACGCGCTCGTTATGGCTGCCGAGCCGCAGGGCATGCTGCCCGCGCTCGATGACGCACTGACGCGTCTCGAGGCCCTCGATGCCCAGCAGGCGCGCATCGTGGAGCTTCGCTACTTCGCGGGGCTCAGCATCGAGGACACGGCCGATGCGCTCGGCCTGTCGCCCGCCACCTTGAAGCGGCGCTGGGCCCTGGCGCGCGCCTGGCTCTTTCGCGAGCTGAGCGAGTCGCGCCCATGACCTCCGACCAGCGGCGGCGGGTGCGCGATCTCTTCGAAGCCGCGCTCGATCGCGATCCGGCGGGCGTCGAGAGCTGGGTTGCGCGCGAGGCGGGGGACGATCCGATCGTCCGCGACGAAGTGCTGTCGCTCGTCGAGCATCATTCGCGCGCGGGCGTGTTTCTTTCCGATCCCATCGTGGATCGCGCGCCCGATCTGCTGGAGGAAGAACCCCTGGCGGCGGGCGCGGTGGTGGGCGCCTACACGATCGTGCGCGAGATCGGCCGCGGCGGCATGGGCTGCGTGTATCTGGCGTCCGACGCGCGCCTCGGGCGAACCGTCGCGCTCAAGGCGCTGGCGCCGCACCTCGTCCGCGAGCCGGCGCAGCGCGAGCGCCTCAAGCGCGAAGCACGCGCCGCCGCCGGGCTTACCCATCCCGGCATCTGCACCGTGTATGCGCTGGAAGAGATCGACGGCGATCTGTTCATCGTCACCGAGTTCGTCGACGGCCACACGCTCGGGGAGGAAATCCGATCCGGCCGGCGCCCATCATCCGCCGACGTCATGCGGACGGCGCAGGAGCTCGCCGCGGCGCTGGCGTCCGCTCACGCGAGCGGCATCGTCCATCGCGATCTCAAGCCCGACAACGTGAAGCGCGGCCGCGACGGCCGGCTGAAAATTCTGGACTTTGGCCTGGCGCAATTCGACCCGGCGCACGCCGCCCCCATGCCGCGGGTGACGCAGCCCGGCGTCATGGTGGGAACCCCGGCGTACATGGCGCCGGAACAGATCAAAGGTCTGCCCGTCGACGCGCGGGCGGATGTCTTCGCCTTCGGCGTCCTGCTGTACGAATACGCGTGCGGCGTGCACCCGTTCGAGGGGTCGTCGACGCTGGCGGTGGTGGCCCGCGTCCTCGAGAGCGACGCGCGGCCGATCGCCGCGCGCTGCCCCGAGCTCTCGAGCGGTCTGGCCGAGATCATTTCGCGATGCCTGAAGAAAGCGCCGGCGGAGCGATTCGGATCGGCCGCGGAGATCGTGGGCGCGCTGACCGCTGTCAGCGAGACCCCGCGCCCGGCAGCTCATGCCACGTGGTGGCGCGTGCATCAGATGGTGCTCGCGCTGTTGTACATCGTCGGCGCGGTGCTGGCCTGGCAGATCAAGGAATGGATCGAAACACCGATCACCGTGTCGATCTTTCTCGCGCTCGGAGCGGTGGCGACCATCGGCTGCGTCCTGCGCCTCCACCTCGTCTTCACCGAGTGGATGAACGTGCCGTATCTGACGATCGAGCGGCGGCGGACGTCGCGCGCGACGAAGCTGCTGGATCTGATTGCGGCAATGCTGCTGTTTGCCGACGCGGTCATCCTCGCCGGCACGCGCGCGCTGCCCTCCGTGTTCACGCTCGCCCTCGCCCTCGGGATCGCGCTCGCATCCGTGGTGCTCGAACCAGCGACGACCGCAGCGGCCTTCGGCGAAGATCCTTGAGGAACCGGAGAGAGTCACCATGAAGGACGCGAAAACACGAAAGACACGAAAAGACCGGCCATGATGGCGATCGAGATTCGCGAGCCGGGCGGGCCTACGGTGCTCGTCCCGGTCGAGCGACCGAAGCCGATGCCGGCTGCGCACGAAGTGCTGATCGAGGTGTACGCGGCCGGCGTCAATCGCCCCGACGTGTTCCAGCGTCTTGGCCGCTATCCACCGCCGCCGGGGGCGTCGGACATCCCGGGCCTCGAGGTCGCGGGCACGATCGAGCAGGTCGGTTCCGATGTGCACGAGTTGAAGGTGGGCGACGCCGTGTGCGCGCTGGTCGCCGGCGGCGGGTACGCGGAGTACTGCGTGGCGCCGGCGCCACAATGCCTGCCGGTGCCGCGCGGGCTCGACGTGGTGGTAGCCGCCGGGATACCGGAGACATTTTTCACCGTCTGGACCAACGTCTTCGATCGCGGCCGCTTGCGGCGGCGCGAATCGCTCCTCGTGCACGGCGGGTCGAGCGGCATCGGCACCACGGCGATTCAGCTCGCGCGCGCGCGGGGGTCGCGCGTCTTCGCGACGGCGGGATCGGCCGAAAAATGCGCGGCGTGCGAACGGCTCGGTGCCGAGCGCGCGATCAACTATCGCCACGCGGACTTCGTGGCCGTTGCAGCCGAGTTGACGGGTGGTCGCGGCGTCGACGTCATCCTCGACATGGTCGGCGGCGATTACTTTCTGCGCAACATCGAGGCGCTCGCCGTCGAAGGACGGCTCGTCGAGATCGCGACGTTGAAAGGCGCGAAGGCCGAGCTGAACATCCAGACGATCATGCAGCGGCGCCTCACAATCACGGGCTCGTCGCTGCGCCCGCGGCCGGTGGCCGAAAAAGGCGCGATTGCCGCCGCCGTCCGGGAGCACGTCTGGCCGCTGATCGAATCGGGCGCCGTCCGGCCGATCATCTACGCCACGTTTCCACTCCGCGAGGCCGCCGAGGCGCACCGCGTCATGGAATCGGGCGTCCACATCGGCAAGCTCCTCCTCGTCACGTAAACGACGGCCAGCGCAGAGCTCGAAGAACACGCAGCCACGGTTTTTCTCGGCGAGCGCCGCGCGTTCGGCGTCGGACGTCGGGGGCTGTATACTCGCTCTCTTATGGACAACATCACGAGCCTGCAGATCTCGGACGGCAAGGTCGGCGCCGGCGCCGAAGCCATGGCCGGCAAGAACGTCACGGTGCACTACACGGGATGGCTGCACGACCCGGGCAAACCCGATAAGCACGGCAAGAAGTTCGACAGCTCCCGCGATCGCAACGATCCGTTCCAGTTCAAGCTGGGCGCGGGCATGGTGATTCAGGGATGGGATCAGGGCGTCGCCGGCATGAAGGTCGGCGGCCAGCGCACGCTCGTCATCCCGTCGCAGCTCGGCTATGGCGCGCGCGGCGCCGGCGGCGCCATCCCGCCGAACGCGACGCTGGTGTTCGACGTCGAGCTCCTCGACGTCAAGTGACGGAAAGCAACCGCAGAGCACGCACCGCGCGCCGAGAACAACCCTCGCTCTGCGATCTCTGCGGTTAAACGTATGGACTTCGTTCGTCTCGGCAGGACCGGCCTCAAGGTCTCGCGACTCTGTCTTGGCGCGATGACCTATGGCACGCCGGAATGGCGGCCGTGGGTGCTGGATGAAGCCAGCAGCCGGCCGTTCATCACGTGCGCGCTCGAGCACGGCATCAATTTCTTCGACACCGCCGACATGTATTCGCGCGGCGTCAGCGAGCAGGTGCTCGGCCGCGCGCTGAAGGCGTTCACGCAGCGCGATCAAGTGGTGATCGCGACGAAGGTGTTCTATCCCCTCGTCGACGGCCCCAATAGTGGCGGGCTGTCGCGCAAGCACCTCCTCGACGCGATCGATGCGTCGCTCCAGCGCCTGGACACCGACTACGTCGACCTCTATCAAATCCACCGCTTCGATCGCGAGACGCCGATCGAGGAAACCCTCGAGGGGCTGCACGACATCGTCAAATCCGGCAAGGTGCGCTATATCGGCGCGTCGAGCATGTTCGCGTGGCAGTTCATGAAGATGCTCGACACCTCCGTCGCGCACGGCTGGACGCGGTTCGTCTCGATGCAGAACCACTACAACCTCGTGTATCGCGAGGAAGAGCGCGAGATGCTGCCGCTCTGCCGCGAGGAAGGTATCGGGGTGATCCCATGGAGCCCGCTCGCGCGCGGATTCCTGGCCGGCAACCGGCGCGGCGCCGGACGCGGTGAGACCGTCCGGGCGCAGACCGACGACTTCGCCCACAAGCTCTACTACGCCGAAGGCGACTTCACGGTCGCCGATCGTGCCGTGGCGCTCGCGCGCAAGCGGGGCGTGAAACCGGCGCAGATCGCGCTGGCGTGGCTGCTCGCGAAGCCCGGCGTGACCGCGCCGATCATCGGCGCCTCGAAGCTGCCGCACCTCGACGAAGCGGTGGCGGCGCTCGACATGCGCCTCGAGCCGGACGAGATGGCCTTCCTCGAAGAGCCGTATCAGCCGCACCCCGTCCTGGGGCACTCATAGCGCCTTGATCTCGCGCCAATCCTTCGTCGCTCTGCAACACCGCAACTACCGGCTGATCTGGATCGGCCTCTTCGTCTCGTTCACCGGCTCGATGATGCAGAACGCGGCGCTGCTGTGGCACGTGTCGCTGCTCGTGCCGCCGGACCGCAAAGGACTGGCGCTCGGCATGGTCGGCCTGGTCCGCGTCGTGCCCATCACGGTGTTCTCGATGATCAGCGGCGTGGTCGCCGACGCGTGGGATCGCCGCAGGCTGATGCTGTTCACGCAATTCGCGGCGACGATCGTCGCCGTCGCCCTCGCGACCCTCACGTTTCGCGGGCTCGCGCACGTGTGGCCGCTTTACGTGCTCGCCGCCCTCGGATCGGCGGTCGGCGCCTTCGATCTGCCGGCGCGCGGCGCGCTGATGCCCACGCTCGTGCCGCGCGAGCATCTGCCCAACGCGATCAGCCTGAACACGATCATGTTTCAGACGGCGTCGGTCGCCGGCCCTTCACTCGGCGGCCTGGTGATCGCGGCCACCGGCGTCGGCTGGGTCTATGTCGCCAACGCCATCTCGTTCGCGTTCGTCATCGTCGCGCTGCTGATGATGCGCGACGTGCCGGCCCGCTCGCCCTCCGAAGGCGGGTCACGAGACGACGTGTCGCTGCACGCGGCGCTCGAAGGGTTGCGGTTCGTCTTCCGCTCGCCGCTCATCCGATCGACGATGCTTCTGGATTTCTTCGCGACCTTCTTTTCGTCGGCGACGGCGCTCCTGCCGATCTTCGCGCAGGACATCCTGCGCGTCGGCGCGACGGGATACGGCTGGCTGTACGCGGCGCCCGCAGTCGGCGCGATGGCAACCAGCGCGGTCATGGTCCCGCTGACCGACAAGATCAAGCGGCGCGGGCCGACGCTGCTCTGGGCGGTCGCCGGCTACGGGCTGGCGACCCTGGTGTTCGGGATCTCACGCTTGTTCTGGCTCACCTTCTTCTGCCTCGCCATGACCGGTGCCACCGACACCGTGAGCATGGTCATCCGCAACATCGTGCGCCAGCTCGAGACGCCGGATCGGCTCCGCGGCCGGATGATGGGCATCAACATGGTGTTCTTCATGGGCGGACCGCAGCTCGGCGAGCTCGAGGCAGGCGCGGTCGCGAACTGGCTCGGCGCGCCCTTCTCGGTGATCAGCGGCGGCCTCGGGTGCCTGATCGCGACCGGCTGGGTCGCCGCTGCCACGCCGGCGCTGCGCCGCTACCGGCGAGAAAACAGAGCGGGCGGAGGCAACGGAAATGGAGGACGCGGAGGCAACGGGAACACATAGAGAAGCAGCTCCGTTCCCTTCACCGCAGTCTCCGATCGACGACGAGGAAGTAGGGAAGCGAGATGGCGGAGAGCAGCGCGGCGGCACCGAACGCCGCCGGGAAGCCGAACCGCTGAATCAGCCAGCCGACCGTCGTCGATCCGGTGCCGATGCCGGTGTCGAACGCCGCGAGAATCGCGCCGAACGCCGCGCCGCGGCGCGTGGCGGAGATGTCGCGCATCACGTAGGCGACAAAGACCGGATAGGCGGTGCCGAAGCCGAGGCCGAAGAAAATTGCCGACGCGACGAGCCACGTGAGCGTCGAGCCGGACGCCAGCAGGGCCAGCCCGATCGCGATAAGCGCGAGGCACGGGATGAAGACGCGCCGGTAGCCGATGCGATCGGCCAGCGCACCGGAAAGCGGTCGCGTCAGCAGGATCACAATCGCCAGCATCGTCAAATAGATGCTCTTGGGCGAGATGCCAAGCGCGTCGGCGTACATCGCGCTGAAGCTGGTGATCGCGCCGTAGCCGAACGAATAAAGGAAGAGCGTCACCGACAGCAGCATCACGCGCCATTCGATGAGCCGCCGGACTCGCGGGTCCGCGCCTGCCGGGTCTGCAGTAGCCAACGCGTGGCGTGCGCCGATGATCGGAGCCGATGCGTGCCGTGCATTGCTCGTAGAGACCGACCCGTGTGTCGGCCCGAATACGTGCGCGTCCGTCAGCGCGAACGCAATGCAACCCATCAGCGCGTTCAGCGCGGCGCACGAAATGCAGATCCAGCGCCAGCCGCCGTGCTGCATGATCCAGAAGCCGAGCGGCGGCGCCACGGCGACCGCGGCGATGCTGGACATGCCCCAGTAACCGATGCCTTCCGCGCGGCGGCGCTCGGGCAGCAGGTTGGTGAGATACGCGGCCGACGCCGACAGCAGGCCGGACCAGAACACCCCGTGGACGGTCACGAGCGTGAGCATCACCGGATATCTGGAAGTGAGCCCGTAGCCGATGGCGCAGAGAAACGAGACCGCGCTGGCGATCATCAGCGCGCGCCGGTGGCCGATGCGATCCGCGACGGCGCCGGTGAACGGCGCCGAGGTCGCCGACGCGTAGGTCAGACAGCCAAGAAAGAGCCCCGACGCGAACGTGCTGCCGCCGAGCGCCTGAATACGAAACGGGGCGGTGGGCAGCAGCTGGAATTCAGACAGAAACACGGTGAAGGTGAAGCCGCACATGACGAAGAAGCGCGGCGTGAACAGCCGATCGGACATGAGCCGTGCAGTATACGTGGTCGGCCTGATCTCCGACACGCACGGGCTGCTGCGCCCGGAGATCGCCAAGGCGTTCGCCGGCGTGCGGCTGATTCTTCACGCCGGCGACGTCGGCGGGCGCGCGGTGCTCGACGGCCTGGCGGCAATCGCGCCGGTCGAGGCGGTGTACGGCAACGTCGACGATCCGCGCGATCCCGCGCTGGCGCGTGAGCGTGTGGCGACGATCGGCGGCATCACGATCCACGTCAGCCACGGGCACGAGATCGGCCGGCCGACGCCCGCGCTCGTGCTCGCGCGTTACCCGGGCGACGTCGTGATCTTCGGCCACACGCACCGTGCCGCGCTGCTGCGCGACGGCGACGGGCGCATCGGGTGCAATCCAGGCGCCGCGGGGCCGCGGCGGTTCGATCTGCAACCGAGCGTCGCGCGCCTGACGATTGCGAACGGGACCGCCGAGGTCGAGATTATTTCGCTGGCGTGAACTCGATCGTGATGTCGTGTTCGAGGTTGATCTTCAAGCCGGTGGCGCTCTTCACGATCGCGTTCGCTTCGTCCGGCGTTTTGGCCGCCTGCAGGCGCGGCATCAGCGTTTCATCCTTCAACAACTGATCGAGATCGACCTCGAGCAGCGTGACGCGCCGCCCCTCGACATACGGGCTGCTCGTGCGCACGACCGTGCCCGCGGGCTCGGCCATCAGCAGCACCTGGGCGCCCGCCAGCGTCGTTTTGATCATGTCGATCTGTCCGGCAGCCGCGGGAGACCCGAGCGCGTCGAGGAAGTTCGGCTCCGGGACGTGGATGTGCAGCACCCTGTTGCCGCCAGGCTCGCGCGTCAGCGAAAAGGTGATCGACTCGGACTCGGTGCTGAGGCCGGGGGTCTTGACCGAGATGCCGGCCGGAGCCGCCGGCTGCGTCGAGATTCGCAGCTGGCTGACGTCGGTGAACGCGAACGTCGTCTCGCGACCCTGGCCGGTCGCGGAGGTGATCGGCGTCGACGTGACGTAGGTGACGCCGGGACCGATGCTCGCGGTCATGTCGCGGGCCTGCTGCTCCGACAGCGGATCGAAGCTCTGCCCGCCTCTGCCGCCGAACATCGCGAACTGCCGGAGCTGCGCGATCGCCGCAGCGGAGTACACCATGCGGTGATCGATCGTGCCGCTGCCATCGCCGTTCACCTTGAGCGTAGTCGTCATCTGAAAACAGGCGCCCGAGGCGAGTGCGGCGGCAAGGAGTCCTGCAAGACGGACAGCGTGCATCTGAACAAGATGCCACAGATTGCGGCGCGTATCGATAGAATCTCCGCATGCTGCAGAGATGCTCTGCGATCATCGGCGCGGTCACGGCCGTTGTGTTCAGCGTGCCCGGCCAGCCTGTCAGCGCCGAGATCGGGGCGACTGTCGCGAAGCCGTCCCGCGCGGCCCGGTTGGCGCTGGCAGCGCGGTCGGTTCGGCCTTCGCCTGCTTGCACGCTCGCGGGCTACGGCCAGACCCGCCGAAATGCGGCGCGCGGAGTCGGCAGGGGTACGCGCGCTGACATCGAGGCACTGATCAAGAAAAGCGGCGCCGACGTGGCGGTGGCGTTCCGGACACTCGACGGGCGCGACGAGCTGCTGATCCAGCCCGACGTCGAGTATCACGCCGCCAGCACGATGAAGATCCCGGTCCTCATCGAGCTCTTCCGCCAGGCGCGCGAGGGCGCACTCAGGCTCGACGACCAGATTCCAGTCGTCAACGAGTTCCACAGCATCGCCGACGGCAGCCCCTACAAGCTCGATGCGGGGGGCGACTCCGACGCCGACGTCTACAAGCGCATTGGTGGCCGCATGTCGTACCGCGAGCTCGCCGATGCGATGATCACGGTCAGCAGCAATTTCGCGACGAATCTCGTCATCGAGCGCCTCGGCGCGAAGAACATTCAGCGCACGGCCGATGCGCTCGGCGCCACAGGGATGCACGTGCTCCGGGGCGTGGAGGACGACAAAGCGTTCGAGAAGGGGCTCAACAACACGACCACGGCGCGGGCGCTGCTGGCGCTGATGGAGGCCCTCGCGCAGGGCCGCGCCGTTGACAAGGCGTCGAGCGGCGAGATGATCGCGATCCTGAAGCGCCAGACGTTCAACGACCGGATTCCGGCCGGCCTGCCGCCGGGCATCGCGGTCGCGCACAAGACCGGGGAGATCACGCGCATCCAGCACGACGCGGCGATCGTGTACGCCGATCGGCCGTTCGCGCTCGTGGTGCTCGTCCGCGGGTTGCAGGATCCGGAGCGGGGGTCCGCGCTCACGGCGGACATCACGCGCGCGTTGTACAGGACGCTGGTGGAGGCGGCGGGCAAGGCCAGCAGGCAGGGGCGGTAGGTCGGTCGTGTCGCAGCTCGGCATCCTTTCCCGCGCGCAGGCGGCGGACGCGATCCGGGCGGGGCGTGTCCGCGTGGACGGCCGGCTCGTCCACGATCCGGCGCAACCGATCGTCCCCGAGCACGCGCGCATTACGATCGACGATGAACCGCAGGAGCGCGCGGCGTGGCGCACCATTCTCTTTCACAAACCGCGCGGCGTGGTCACGACCCGTCGCGATCCGGAGAGAAGAAGGACCGTGTTCGACGTCATCGGCGATGAAGCCCGCGGTCTCGTCGCTGTCGGCCGGCTGGATTTCGCCACGACCGGTCTTCTGATCCTGACCACCGACACGCGGCTGGCGAACTGGATGGCCGACCCCGCGAGCGCCGTTCCGCGCGTCTACGCCGTCACCGTCCGCGGGGAGCTGACGCATGACGAGCTGGCGACGCTCGAGTCAGGTGTGACGTCGGGTCGCGATCATCTCCGCGCGGCGATGGCCACGCTACGCAGGGCGTCGCGGCGCGAGTCGCATCTGATCGTCGAGCTGCGGGCTGGCAGGAACCGCGAGCTCCGGCGCCTGTTCGCAGCGGTTGGTCACCAGGTGACGCGTTTGAAGCGTGTGAAATTCGGCGGGCTCGAGCTGGGAGCGCTCGAGCCTGGCCACTGGCGCGAGCTGACGCGCCGCGACGTGACGGCTGCCTTTCCCGGCGCGCCGATCCGCTCCCGCAGCCTTGGTTCTGAGCCGAACCGGCGCGGCCACGCCGTCGCCCGCGGTCGTTCGTGAAGCGGGCGGCAGCGGGCCAGCGGTCAGCTGCAGTCGACGGCTGCCGCGCGTCGTGACGCCGGCTCGGCCGGTCCGCTCCTTGCGCTCGTCGAGATCGTAGACATCCGCCAGCCATCCGGCGCGGCTGATCCTTTGAGCTCCTTACATTTCGTGGCAAATGCGCGGAAGCCAGACGGGAGCAAGAATCATGCGCTGGTCAAGTCGAGCTAGAATCGTGGCATGCCGTCGTCTGCCGAAGTGCCCGCCGCTCCGCACCTTCGTGACCGCGTCGAGATTCCCGATCGCTTCAAATGGAACCTGACGCACATTTTCCCCGATTGGGCGGAGTGGCAGGCGGCATTCGCCCAGCTCGACACGCAGATCGGCGCGTATGCTGCGCTGCAGGGCACGCTGGCGCAAGGACCCGATCGACTGCTCGCTGCGATGAAGCTGTCGGACGACATAGGTCAGCTCACCTATAAAGTCTGGTACTTCGCCTCGCTGAAGTACGACGAAGATCAGCGGGACAACGCGATCAACGCGCGGCGGCAGCAGGTCCAGATTCTGTTCGCGAAGGCGACGCAGGCGAGCGCCTGGTTCAACCCGGAGCTGCTCAAGATCCCGCTGGCAACCGTGCAGCAATGGATGGCCGGGCGGCCCGAGCTGGCGATGTATCGCTTCGCGCTCGAGGATCTCTACCGGCAGCAGGAGCACGTGCTCGACGACAAGGGCGAGCACCTGCTGTCGTTGTCGAGCCGTTTTTCGTCGAGCCCGAACGACGTCTACGCCGCGCTGTCGACGGCAGACATCAAGCATCCGGCCATCACGCTGTCGAGCGGGTCCGAGGTGACGCTCACCTACGGCCAGTACCGCGCGATTCTGGCCACCAACCGCCATCAGGAGGATCGCGCGGCCGCGTTCACGGCGTATCACCAGCTCTTCGCCGCGAACATCAACACTTACGCGTCCCTGTACAACGGCGTGCTGCAGCGCGACTGGTTCCACTCGCAGTCGCGCGACTACCGGTCCACGCTCGAGGCCGCACTGCACGGCAACAACATTCCAACGGCGGTGGTCGAGAACCTGATCGAGTCCACCAAGGCGGGCACCGAACCGCTGCGCCGGTATCACCGCCTGCGCAAGCGCGTCCTCGGCCTCGAGACCTACCACCAGTACGACGCGGTGATCCCGCTGGTCGATCACGACCGCCACTACCCGTATGACGACGTGCTGGCCTGGCTGCCGGCGTCGGTGGAGCCGCTGGGCCGCGAGTATCAGCGCCACATGCGCGACGCGCTCGCCAGCGGGTGGATCGACGTGTACGAAAACCCCGGTAAGCGGAGCGGCGCCTATTCGGCGCCTGTGTACGGGGTGCATCCGTACATGCTGCTCAACTACAACGACACGCTGGATGCAGTGTTCACCCTGGCCCACGAGATGGGCCATTCGATGCACACGATCCTCTCGAACGCGCATCAGCCATACGTGTATTCTGCGTATACGATCTTTGTCGCCGAAGTGCCGTCCACGCTCAGCGAAGCGCTGTTCCTGGATTACATGCTGGCGCAGGCCACCGACGAGCGCGAGCGCATCGTGCTCCTGCAGCACGCCATCGACGGCATTGCCGGCACCTTCTATACGCAGGTGATGTTCGCCGACTTCGAGCTGCAGGCGCATCGGCTCACCGAACAGGGTCAGCCGGTGACGGCCGAAGGCCTCGGCGAGATCTACTTCAATCTGCTCAAGGCGTATCACGGCGACGCGCTGGATTACGACGAGCTGTCACGCACGACCTGGGCGCGGATCCCGCACTTCTTCAGCACGCCGTACTACGTCTATCAGTACGCGACCTGCTTCGCGTCGAGCGCGCAGCTGATGAAGCAGCTCACCAGCGGAACGGACGCCGACCGCGCGGAGGCCATCGACCGGTACCTCACGCTGCTGAAGTCGGGCGGCAGCGACCACCCGATGACGCTGCTGCAGCGGGCGGGCGTGGATCTCAGCAGACCCGAGACCGTGCGGGCGGTCGTCGATCAGCTCGACAGGTTGGTCACGCAGCTCGAACGGGCGATCGATTCGCTCGGCTGAAAGCCTCGCGCTCCACTGTGACGATGGAGCGCGTTGCCCGTGAGGATGGAGCGCGTTGCCGGTGACGATGGAGCGTGTTGCCGGGGACGTGGAGCGCGTAGCAGGGGACGACGGAGCGCGAGCCTTTCATGCGAGCGTTTTTGTTCGGCATTCGCAACAAACTGTGAGTTCCATTTCGGAGCGGAATTTGACTGCACGCTATAATCCGCGTCGCAGATGCCCTTTCTGTTGGCGCGCACCGTGGCCGCCACGCTCGCGATGGCGGTCGCGATCGATGTCGCGTGCGCGCGGCCGCAACGGCTCGCCGCGGATCTGATCGTCACGCGCGCAGGCGGCCTGGGATGGCGGGCTGGCCAACGCGGCGGCGCTCGGACGCGCAGGGATCATCGAGCCACGCGCGACCCGCGCGGTGGGCGCGATCGCCCGCGACGGACGCCGATTCCCGCAAAAGCAGGATGCGGCGATGGCCGCGGTGAGCCTCATCGTGCCGCGGCCGGGCGTCCGCGCGCTGACCGCCATCGCCGGCGGCAATGTCGTGCGTGAACGCCGGCGATGATGCTTCGCACACGCGCGACGGCGCTTCTCGCGGGCCTGCTGGCGCTGGCGGTGCTGTGGGCGGGGATTCGCTGGGGCGCCCTCGTCGCGGGTGGCGCCGACTCGTACGGCTACGTGAGTCAAGCCGGACTGTGGCAGCAGGGCCTTCCCATCGTCCAGCAGGACCTCGTGCGATCGTCGCCGTGGCCCGGCGCGGCGCACACGTGGTCGCCGCTCGGCTACCGGCCCTCGCCACATCAGCTCGACGCCATCGTCCCGCTGTATTCGCCAGGTCTGCCGCTGCTGATGGGCCTCTTTCAGATCGTCGCCGGTTATTGCGGCGCGTTCCTCGTCGTGCCGCTGTGCGGCGCGCTGACCATTGCCGCCACGTACGCGCTCGGCCGTCGACTGTTCGACGCGCCCGGCATCGCGCTGTGGGGCGCGGCCCTGGTAGCGACGAGCCCCGTCTTTCTCTATCAGTTGATGAACGCGATGAGCGACGTGCCGGTGACGGCAGCCTGGGCGCTCGCGCTCGCCCTGGCCGTGAGAAACCAACCGCTCGCGAGCGGGTTGTCGATGGGCGCTGCGATCGCGATCCGGCCGAATCTCGTACCGCTGGCCGCCCTCCTGGCCGTCTGGTTGTGGCTTCGAGACCGCCGCGCCGCCGCGTCTTCGGTGCTTCGCTTCGCGGTCGGCACCGCGCCCGCGATCGCCGGCATCGCATGGTTCAACGCCCGCCTGTATGAGTCGCCGCTCGTCTCTGGCTACGGCACCGCCAGTGATCTGTACTCCCTCCAGTTCTTCGCGACGAACGCCCGGCAGTTTGCCGGCTGGATGAACGACGTCCAGACACCGGTCGTCCTGCTGGCGGGGCTGTTTTTCGTGGCGCCCCGGCTGTTTCCTCCGGCGAGGATCCCTTTCCCGCGTCTTCTGCTCGGCGGCTCGCTCGGTGCCGTCGTCCTCTCGTACATGTTCTATCGTCCGTTCGACGCCTGGTGGTATCTCCGGTTTCTCCTTCCCATGTGGCCGGTGATGATGCTGCTCACCGCTGCGGGCATCAACGTCGTCGCGCGCCGGTGGCTGACGCACATCTACGCGATTGCGATCGCGACGGCAGCCGCGTTGCTCGCGTGGCACGGCGTGCACGTGGCAATCGCCCGGAGTGCGTTCGAGCTTGGACGGGGCGAACGCCGGTACATCGATGTCGGGCGGTTCATCTCGACCCACACGGACCCCGACGCCGTGATCTTGAGCGTCCAGCACAGCGGATCGCTGCGGCTGTACGCGGGCCGGCTGACGCTTCGCTACGACGCGCTCGATCCCGAGTGGCTGGACCGGACCGTGGAGCACCTGCGCTCGATTGGCAGGCACCCGTATTTCGTGCTCGACGGCGAAGAGGTCGAGTTGTTCCGGCAGCGCTTCGGCGCCATGAACCGAACCGGCGCGGTCGATTGGACGCCATTCGGCACGCTCGGATCCATCAACGTCTACGATGCGGCCGATCGCACGTCCGCCGCGTCACCGCTCGCGATTGCGAGCACGCGCGGACGCCGGGGCGGATGGTCGTGCGATCCGCCTCAGGTCTGGCCACCACCTTTGCGGATGAGATAAAAGAGGGCGGCGACCGCCAGCACGAGCGCTTCCACACCGAACTCCCGCCGCGTCGCGTTCGACAGCAGCCAGATGATGACGCTTGCCGCCAGAAACGGGATCACCGGTCCCGCGGGCACGGCGAACGGCGTTCCGTCCGCGCGGATGTCCCGGCGCTGCAGCTCGTAAGACGCGGCGACGCACATCAAGTACAGCGTCAGCGCGGCCACGTTGGCGAGGATCGCGAGCTGCGTGAAGCTGCTGCTGATCGCGACCGACGCGACCAGGCCGGCGTAGACGATGATGGCAACGTAGGGAGTGTGGAACCGCGGATGGATGCGCGCAAGCACCGACGGCAGCACGCCGTCACGCGCGAAGGCGAAGAGGGCGCGCGGGCTGCCGAGCATGTCGCCCGAGACGTATCCGAACATCGACAGGGTCGCGCCGGCGAGCACCAGCAGCCGGCCGCCGCGGCCGAGGACACGGCTCGCCGCTTCGGCGAGCGGCGCGGCGGAGAACGTCGCCATCGACGGTCCAAGGAGCCCCTGCGCCACCGTCTGAATCAACAGATACAACGTCGTCGTGATCGCGAGCGCGGAGAACAGCGCGCGCGGCACGGTGCGAGCCGAGTCGCGCAGCTCGCCGCTCGGCACCAGCGCAATCTCCAGACCGACGAATGCGAAGATCAACACGATGGCTGTTCGTCCGACCTGCGACACGCCGGGTACCGCGGGCCAGCGCAAATAGTCAAGGTTGATGGACCAGATGCCGGCCGCCACCAGCACGACCAGCGGCAGCAGCTTGGCGGTTGTCACCGCCTCGATGAGCCGCATGCCGACCTTCACGCCTCGGACGTTGACGATGGCCAGCCCCCCAAAGAGCGCGGCGATCAGGAGCGCGCGGCCGGCGGCCGCCGTGGCGATCGGCCACAAGACGCCGACTGAGCCGGCGAATGCGCTTGCCACAGACGCGACCGCGAATGTCGCCATCAGAAAATACAAGACGCCGGCGAGAAACCCGACAAACGGTCCAAACGCGACTTCGACGTACGCGTAGAGGCCGCCGGTCAGGGAGACCCGGCTGCCGGCCGCCGCGAAGCAGCAGACGATCAGCCCCATCAGGACCGCGCACACGACGTAGGCGAGCGGAGCGGCGGGTCCGAGGCCGGCCGCGGCAGCGGCGGGCAGGACGAAGATGCCGGCGCCGATCGTGACGTTGATGATGCTGGCGGTGAGCTGTCGCGCGCCGATCGCCCGTACCAGCCCGGCTTCGGAGAGCGATGTCATGCCGAGGAATGTACCTCATCCGGTGTGGGGCACAGCACTTGCGTAAGCCCCCGGGTCGTGTTCCCAGGAGAACCTTAAATGGCCCTCGCGTCCCTCAAGGATTTGTACTTTGACGAGCTCGGCGACCTGTACGACGCGGAAACGCAGATGATCCGCGTGCTCCCGCGCCTGGTGGAGGCTGCGCGGACGCCGGAACTGAAAGAAGCGCTCAGGAAGCACTGTATTGAATCGCGGCTCCACCTCGAACGCCTCGATCTGATTTTCACGCATTGGGGCGAGCAGCGGCTGGGGAGACCGAGCACCGGTCTCGCAGGGATCGTTCAAGAAGCCGACGCACGCCTGAATCGACTGGCGACAGACGAAGCGCGGGACGCGGCGATCATCGGCGTGGCGCAGCGCATCGAGCACTACGAAATCGCCGCCTACGGCTGCGCCCGGACCGTCGCGCGCCGGCTCAACCGCCTCGACGAAGCGCGGCTGTTGCAGGAAACGCTCGACGATGAAGAGCGCACCAATCGTCGGCTCGCCGAGATCGCCGAAGCGCACATCAACGACTCGGCGCCATCGAAAGCCGATCTGGCGTCCGCGCCGCCGCCAAGCCAGTTTGCGCCGGTACCGTCCGGCAGCATTTAGCGTAGCCCTCGCCATCACCTGATCGGACGGTGACTTAAGATCGCAGGCCGCCCGATCGCCGATGATCCAGCTGCTTAAGCACTAACCCAGGGCGTGGACAGCCGCGACTTCCGCGGCGGCGCGGCGCCCGCTCTCCACGGCGCCGTTCATATACCCTTGCCACTTGATGCTGGTGTGCTCGCCGGCGAAGAAGAGGCGTCCGAACGGGCGCGCGAGCCACGCGCGCAGCGAGGGATCGAATGCCGGATCGAAGAACGCGTAACCGCCGCGGGCATACGGATCCTGTTCCCAGACGATTTGGCGGGACGCGGTCAGCTCGGCATTGCGCGATCCGAGCCACTCGAGCGCGTCGACCATGCCGCGCGGTCCATGTTTGGCGACAATGGCCTGCGTCGCGTCGCTGGCGCCGCCGCCGGCGAGCAGGCTGAGGATGCCGCCGCGGCCGCGCTGGTCCTCGTTGCCTTCCCAGATCGCGCCGAACGGCATCGCCGATCCGAACGCGCGGGGACGGCCGGGGATGCGCCAGAACCGCCGCGAGAACTGCAGCAGCGTTCTCGTCGCCTTCCCGTATTTGAGGCGCGACATCGCGTCGTGCTGCTGCGCCGGCAGCGCGGGCGTGATCGGAATCCGGCGGACGAGCGTCGCCGGCATCGTCAGGACGGCGTAGTCGCAGTTGATCTGCGCCATCGACCGCTTGTTCTTCACGCTCGCGCGAACGCCGCTGCCGCGGTGCGACAGCGCGATGACGTCCGTGTTCAGGTGAAGGCGGCTTCCGAGCGGCTCCGCCAGCTTCGCGGCCAGGCGATCGTTGCCGCCCTGGATCCGGTACATATGCCCGGGCGCCGGCGAATCGGACTCCGCAAACTGGTCGACGAGCGCGATCAGCGACAGCTCGTCAGGATCGGCGAGAAAGAATCCGCGCAGGCCGGCGGCGGTGGCCCGCAGTTCCTGGTCGGCCTTCACGGTGTCGAGCCACGCGGCGACCGACTGCCGCGCGATATCGGCGGTGATGGGAGAGTCCCAGCGCCGTTCGGCCCGTTTGTACGGCGTGGTCAGGCTGTCGAGCTCGTCAGCCAGTCGGTCCCATCCGCGGACGGCGCTGCGGCTCAGAATCCTCGGCTTGCCCGCATCATCCGGCCTGACGTAGCCGAAGCCGCCGCGGAGGATCTGCGTGAGCTTCAGCCCGAGCTCTTCGGCGAGGCGCCGCATCTCGTGGTGTTCTTCATCGATCATGTCGCCGCCGGCCTCGGCGTGCTGGCCTTCGCCGAAACCATCGCGGATCGTCCACACGCGGCCGCCCACGCGGCTGCGCGGCTCGACGACGGTGACCGTGGCGCCCTGGGCGGTGAGGTCGTGGGCCGCCGAAAGGCCCGCAAGCCCCGCGCCCGCCACGAGCACAGAGACGCCGTTCAATCCCGATCCGCTCACCTCACAACTCTAAATGGAAACGCGCACCGCTTACGCTAAACTTTGCGGATGCTTTCAATCTTCGTCCTGCTGGCCTCGACCTACGCGCATCCCGAACAGCTCGTCGAAACCGACTGGGTCGCGGCGCACGGCGCCGACGCCAACGTGCGCATCGTGGACATGCGCCAGTCCGGATACGCGGACGGGCACGTCCCCGGCGCCATCTATGTCTCGCCGGTCGCAATTCGGGACGCGAAGGCGCCGCCGACGTTTCTCCCGACACCCGCCGTCTTCGAAGCGCTGATGGCGTCGCTCGGCGTCGGCGACGCGACGCGCGTGATCGTGTACGACGAGCGCGGCGGCATCTACGCCGCGCGCCTGTGGTGGATCCTCAACTACTTCGGCCACTCGAACGTTGCCCTGATGAACGGCGGCTGGATCAAGTGGACGGCGGAGGGGCAGCCGGCTTCGAGGGCCACACCGGAGCTGGCTATCGGGGGGCCGCGATTCATCGCGCGGCCTCAGCCGAAATGGGTTGCGACGGCCGCCGACGTCGTCGGCGCGATTGACAAGCAAGGCGTGAAGATTCTCGACGCGCGGACCGCCGCGGAGATCGAAGGCAAGGACCAGCGCAACATCCGGCGCGGCGGTTTCGTGCCCTCGTCGATTCCGATCTACTGGGAGGATCTCCTCGACCCGCAGCGGAAGACGTTCAAGTCGGCGGACGAGCTCAAGCAGATCTATGAGGCGCGCGGCATCGTGCCGTCGCAGGAAGTGATCGCGTACTGCCAGGTCGGCATGCGCGCGTCGGTGGATCTCTTCGCGCTGCATCTGCTCGGCTACGACAAGCTGCGCAACTACTACGGCGCGTGGGAAGAGTGGGGCAACCGCGACGATCTGCCCATCGCGAAAAAGTGACGATCGGGCCAGCAGGGAGGTGCTGTGTGCGTCTGTTGAAGGTGCTCGCGTGCTGCCTCGTCTTCACGTCGATTGCGGCGATTGCGGCCCGTTCACAGTCGCGCCCGGCGTCCGGCGCCGTGCTCTATGAAGGCGCCCGCGTGATCATCGGCGACGGCAGCGCGCCGGTCGAGGACGGCGCATTCGTGGTCCAGAACGGCCGCATCAGCGCCGTGGGACGGAAAGGCGCCGTCACCGCGCCGGGCGGCTCCGCGCGCGTCGATCTGACCGGCAAGACGGTGATGCCCGCGATGGTCAATGTGCACGTGCACATCGGTTACGAGGGATACACGAGCTGGGGCGCCGAGAATCACACGCCGCAGAACGTGCTGGATCATCTCCAGCGCGAGGCGTTCTACGGCGTCGGCGCCACGCAATCGGTCGGCAGCAGCCCGACCGATCAGATGATCCAGTTTCAGAAGGACCAGCAGGCCGGGAAGTTTTCACCGGCCGCCCGGCTGTTCTTCATGCCGGGCATGGCGCCGCCCGGCGGCGGGCCTGACGCGGTCCTGCGCGTGGCGACCACGGCCCTGCACGTCATCAACGAGGTCTCGACGGCCCAGGAGGCGCGCGCCGCGGTCCAGGCGATGGCGACGAAGAACATCCGGAGCGTCAAGATCTGGGTGGACGATCGACGCGGAACGTACCCGAAGATGACGCCCGAGGTCTACGACGCGGTGATCGACGAGGCGCACAAGCATCGGATGCTCGTCAATGCGCATGCGACGACGCTGCCCGATCAGAAAGCTGTCGTTCGCGCCGGAGCCGATGTGCTGGTCCACATGGTGCAGGGCGAAAAGCTGGACGACGAGTATCTCGCTCTGCTGAAGGAGAAGAAGCCGTACTGGGCGACGGTCATCGGTCTCGGCGATCGTCCCGGAGTGTGCGAGAACGATCCGTTCTTCGAGGAAGCGTTGCCGGCGAAGGTGGTCTCAACGATTCGCGCCACCGTTGAGGCGCGTCCGCTCTCGCCAAGCTGTGGTCCGCCATCTCCCAATGCGCCGCGACGCGAGGAAATTCTGGCGTACAACTTTCCGAGAATGATCTCCTCGGGCGCCCGGCTCGTGCTGGGCACCGATACGGGCATTCATTCGGGCCACACGTTCGGCACGGGCGATCACCACGAGCTCGCGCGCTGGGTGCAGCTCGGGCTGTCGCCGGCAGACGCGATCGTGGCTGCGACCTCGAGGCCGGCCGGGCTGCTGGGCATCACGGACATGGGCGCGCTGGCCGTAGGCAAGAGCGCCGATTTCGTCGTGCTGAACGCCAACCCGCTGGAGAACATCCGCAACACCCGCAAGATTGCGAGTGTTTACCTCCGCGGGACGAGGCTCGATCGAGACGCGATGCTCGCCCGCTGGAAGCAGGCCGGCGCGTCACAATGACGTCAGTCAGTGTGTAGCCCCTTCGCGAATCGCTTGAAGAAGCTGGAATCGTTCCACTTCGGACGATCCGTGCGGTTGGCGATCCGGACCGCGAGATCCCTGACGATCTCGACGTATTTGCCCGCCGCCGACCGATCGATCGGCTGACTGAGATCGTCCGAGGGCGCGTGGTAGCGCTCCGTCGTCCATTTCGCGGCGATCGCCGCTTCCGGCGAGTTCGCCTCGTACCCGACCTTCATCGCGAGCGCCGGGATCCCGAACTTGATGAAGCTGTACTGATCGCTGCGCACGAACCGGTTGCGCTGCGGCTCGGGATCCGCCTGCACGCCGACGCCGACCGCCTTCGCCGTCGCGCGCACGTCCTGGCCGAGATCGGATTCGTCGAGGCCGAGCACCATCAGCGTCTTCAGCGGGAACAACGGCAGGAACATGTCGGTGTTGACGTTGGCGACGACGCTCGCGCGCGGGACCGTCGGATGCGCGGCGAAATAGCTGGACCCCAGCAGGCCCTTCTCTTCGCCGGTCACGGCCACGAACAGAATGGACCGGGCGGGCTTCGCGCCGGCGTCGTGCAGCGACGCCGCCACCTCGAGAATCGCCGCCACGCCGGACGCGTTGTCCATCGCCCCGTTGTAAATCGTGTCGCCGTTCACCGCGCCGCCGACCCCGAGATGGTCGAGGTGCGCCGACACGACGACGTACTCGTCACGGCGCTTCGGATCCGATCCGCGGAGCACGCCGGCGACGTTCTGCGACTCCACCTCCGCGCGTTCGACCTTGGCGGTCGTCTTCAGCCGCGCGGGCAAGGCGAAGCTCGGCACCGGCTTGCCGGCATCGACGAGCGCGAGCAATTCGGCAAACGTGTGGCCGGATCCGGCGAGCAGCTTGTCGGCGTGCGCGGGGTTCATCGTGACCGACAGCTGCTGCCCTGGCGCCTCGTCGAGCGCGCGGTCGGCGAGCGACATCGCCGGCTGCAGGCGCGCGAGCGTCGAGCGCGCCCACGGGATGTCCATGCTCTTCGGGTTGGCGATGGCGACCGTGCCAATCGCGCCGGCGGCGTGGTACATCTTCCAGCGCTCCTCGGCGGACCCGAAGTGCGCCTGCAGCGGGCCCGGCAGCGACTTCGGCGTCGACGACACGTAGACGACGACTGCGCCTTTCAGGTTCACTCCCGCGAAGTCGTTGATGCCGCGCTCCGGGATGTTCAGGCCGTACCCGACGAACACGAGCGGCGCCTCGAGCGGCGGCGCCGGGTCGACGCGCAGGCCGATGTTCGCGTCTTCCCCGAGCGTGAGCGGCTCGGCCTTGCCGTCTCGCACGAGCGCGAGGCTCGACTCCGCTTCGACGATGCGGCGCGTCTTGAACCTGACAGGCTGGATGTACCCACCGACACCGGCCGGCGCGAGCCCTGCTTTCTGGAATTGCGCGGTCACGTAGTCGGCCGCACGCTTGTGGCCGGGACTGCCCGTATTGCGCCCCTCCATGCCGTCGTTGGCGAGCGCCTCGACGTGCGACCACCAGCGCGCCGCGGTTTTCTCGTCTCCGCGAAGCCCCGCCGCTCCCGCTATCGTCACGACAACCGCCAGCGTCAGCACTCGGCGCATCAGTCAGCCCTCCGTTGGAGATAATAGAATACGCGCTCCGGAGGTCCAGGGAATGCTTCTGTCACTCGTGTTCGCGGCCGCGGTCGGCGGCGGGCCCGTCGGTCCGGTTGCGGCCGTCGCGGGCGCTGCGGCGCGGACA
>WNEY01000162.1_pt1 | contig 35661 bp, 33 predicted proteins | sample 5400531 | NCBI WGS metagenome assembly WNEY01 (sample SAMN13153338, study PRJNA577476) | soil metagenome | isolation source: 200 cm saprolite under Douglas fir tree site 1 | place: USA:California | collected 2015-04-18 | reverse complement strand
GCTTTATCGCGGGATATCGGCCGTAGGGCGCTACCGATACAACGAGCCCCCGGGTATCTTGTTGTCGGACCGAAGGTTCCAAATCCATGAACAACAAACGCCACGCCCACTCGCCGCAGGTTCCGCCTACGCCGCCCCGCGCCCCTTCGCTCGATCCCGATACGGGCGAGCCGGCGCCTGGGCCCTCTACAACCACAAGTCGATCTGCGGCGTCTGATGCGTCTGTCGCGTCTTCCCAAGGAGCTCCGTCAGACGCCGAAGTTTGGAAAGACCGCCATCTGCGTCTCGCTGCCGAATATGACAATTTCCGCAAGCGCACGACGAAGGAGCGCGCCGAGACGTGGGCGCGCGCGCAAGCGGAGATCGTGACGCGTCTCGCGGACGCGCTGGATGACTTGTCGCGCTTCGCCCACATCGACCCAGCGGACATCGATTCCAAAACGCTGCATGAAGGTGTGGATCTCGTCGAACGCAAAGTGTGGAAGGAGCTCGAGAACGCCGGCGTGACGCGCATCGATCAGGCGGGCGTGCCGTTCGATCCCAACGTCCACGAGGCCGTGACGACTCAGCCTGCCTCGAAACCGGAGCAGGATCACACCGTAGGCCAGGTGGTGCAACCGGGCTATAAGATGCGCGACACGTTGCTACGGCCGGCCCGCGTTGTGGTGCTGACTTGGCAGGGACAGTAATGGCAGCACAGCGCGACTACTATCAGGTGTTGGGAGTCGCCGAAACCGCCACCACGGACGAAATCAAGAAAGCCTTCCGGCGGTTGGCCAAGCAGCATCATCCTGACCGCAATCCCAACAATCCGCAGGCCGCCGAGCGCTTCAAGGAGAGCAACGAAGCGCACGACGTGCTGAGCGACGTCGAGAAGCGCAAGAAATACGATCAGCTCCGCCGCTATGGCGCGTTTGCCGGTCCCGGCGGTTTTGGAGGCGGTGGAGCGGGCGCACGGCGCGGCCGCGGCGCTCCGCAAGACAGCGGCGAGTTCGACATTTCCGACCTGGGCGGGCTGGGCGACATCTTCTCGTCCATCTTCGGTCGGCGCGGCACGGGGGGGGGCCGGGAGGCCGAGCCCGAGGAAACCGAGACGGAGGTCACGATTCCGTTCCGTGTCGCCGCGCTGGGCGGCACGGTGCCGATTACGCTGGCGATGCCGGAGGTCTGCCCGACGTGCGGCGGGACGGGAGCGGCGAAAGGCGCGACGGTCAGCACGTGCCCCGAGTGTAAAGGACGAGGGACCGTCTCCTTCGGGCAGGGCGGCTTCGCCGTGAATCGCCCCTGTCCTGTATGCCGTGGCAAGGGCACCGTGCCGTCGCAGCGCTGTCCCACCTGTCAGGGCAGCGGAGAGCTGCGCGTCGAAAAGCGGATCAACGTCGAGATCCCGGCGGGGGTCGAAGAAGGAGCGCGCCTGCGCCTCAAGAATCAGGGGCCAAAAGGTCGCGGTGATCTCATCGTGCAGATCCACATCGCGCCGGATCGCTTCTTCCGGCGTGAAGGACTGGATCTCATCGGCGTCGTCCCGATCAATCTCGCGCAGGCGCTGCTCGGTTCACGCATCAAGGTCAAGACGCTGGATGACAAGCGCGTCGTGCTCCGCATTCCGCCGGGCACCCAGCACGGCCAGAAATTTCGGATTCCCGGCCATGGCATCGAGAGAAACGGGCGGCGCGGGGACATGTACGTCGAAGCCCACGTGTCGCTGCCCGAGAGGCTCAGCACCGAGGAGCAGGAAGCGGTAAAGAGTTTTGCGGAAAAGGCGGGCTTGAAGTACTGAGAAGTGTCCTGCAACTTGGTTTCCGGCGCCTTGCCACTGTTCATTGGGGTGTAGGTCAACTGGCAGACCGCCCGGCTGTTAACCGGGAAGTTGGAGGTTCGAGTCCTCCCGCCCCAGTTTCACTCGTCCTCTTTCGTCCCTCCTGTCTCCGCGCCCCCGGTAATTGGGGCGATGCGGACGTGGCTGTCTCCGTGGCTCAAGACCGTGGGGTGGGGTGTGGCGCCGGCGCAATACGTGACGCACGTTGGCGGCAGCCGGCGCGCCGTGTACGTTTGTTCGCCTCGCAACGAGGGGGCACGTGGCTTGCCTACCGGACATTCAATGAAGCGCGACGCCCGCTGCCTCGTCGTCGCCGCCGCACTCGCTTGCGGGAGCCCGGGACCACCGCCGCCCGGCGGTGCCAGCCCGAACACGGGGGCGGTGACGACAATCGTCCCGAGCGAAACCGATGCGCGGGTGTCCCGCGTGGAAGAGCTGCTGCGCGGCGTGCCCGGCCTCGAGGTGACCAGGGTGGGGAACGGGACCTATCGGCTCCGCATCCGCGGCCAGCGTAGCCTCCGAGGCAATGCCGCAGACGAGAATCCGCTGCTCGTGATCGACGGGATCACCATCCCGAACGAATCGATCGGCGCCATGCTGGCCGACCTGTCGCCGAGCGACGTCGCGCGGATCGAGGTGCTCAAGGACGCGGGGTCGACCAGCATGTACGGATCACGCGGCGCGAACGGCGTGATCGTCATTACCACCAAACGGGCACGATAGGAGGAATCGCCATGGCGCGTCGTATCACGCGGTTGGCGGTGGCGTCGGCGCTGGTCTGCGCCGCCCCCGCGGCCGGACAAGGGGCCGGCGCCGTCGAGCTCGGCGCCTTCGCGCGCTACACCAATTTCGACAACAGTCTGCGGATGAGCAACACGATCGGCGCGGGTGGACGAGTGTCCGTCGCCCTCCGGCCCAGGGTTGCATTCGAGCTCGATCTCTCGCGCACCAGTGCCTCCACCGGTCGCGCGGGGGGCACCGTGACCTACACGCCGCTGCACGCGCGCGTGGTCGGGACGTTGCCGACCGGCGGACGCGTGGAAACGTTATTGGGGGGCGGGTACGTTCGCAACTCTTACGGAGGCGCATTCGAGGAGAGCGACGGCGGCTTCTCGGCGCTCTTGGGCTTGCGCTATCAGGTGAATAATCGGGTGTGGATGCGTCTGGGGATCGACCTCGACATCATGTTCCACACGTCGAGCGGCAGCCCCTTTACCTTCTACAACGGCAACTGGGGGCTGACCCTCGGTGCCGGCGCGCGGCTCCGCGGGGGCGGGTGAGAACGCTCGTCACAGTCGGTAGCTCTGTTTCGCTAGATCGTACGCGAGTGCGCGCGCCAAGTCATGCCGTGCCCGGATCGAGCAAAAGGCCCCCCCCCCCGGCCCGTTTGGAGTGCGAGGAGGAGGGTGAGTGTCGAGATCATAAGGACTCGTTCAACCGGGCCGGCTCGAGCCTCGGGGCGAGAATGTGAATGATGGTCCAGGCGGTCACGTACGCGAAACCGCACACGACGAAGATGATGCTGTAATCGTTGCCGGTGGCCTCAAGGATGCGACCGGTGACGCGCTGGAACAGCACGCCGCCCATCGCCCCGGCGAATCCCCCGATGCCTGAGATCGAGGCCACCGCCGAGCGGGGAAACATGTCGCTCGCGAGCGTGTAGACGTTGGCCGACCATCCTTGGTGCGCCGCGGCGGCGACACTGACGATCAGCACCGCCGTCCACATCGTCCCCGCGTGCGGGGCGAGCGCGGTGGGCACGATCACGAGCGCCATCAGGAGCATCGCCGTCTTGCGGGCGCGGTTCACCGTCCAGCCGCGCTTCATGAGCCCGCTCGAAAGCCACCCGCCCGCGATCGAGCCGACGTCCGCCACGAGATAGACCGCGATCAGCGGCAGCGCCACCTGCGCCAGCTTGATCCCGTACTTGGCGTCGAGAAACTTCGGCAGCCAGTACAGATAAAACCACCAGATCGGGTCGGCCATCAGCTTGCCGACGACGATCGCCCAGGTCTGGCGCACGCCGAGGAGGCGGACCCAGGGGACGCGCGGTTCGTCGGGCTCGTTGGGATGCGCATCCGCGGGCGGACTGCGGTACAGGGCGAGCCAGAGGAGCAGCCACAGGAAGCCGATGGAGCCGGTGACGACGAATGCCCAGCGCCACCCCCAGGTCAACGCGATCCAAGGCACGATGAGGGGCGTGACGATCGCTCCCGTGTTCGTCCCGGCATTGAAGATCCCTGTCGCGAGGGCGCGCTCCTCCTTGGGGAACCACTCGGCGACGGTCTTGATCGCGCCGGGGAAGTTGGCCGACTCGCCCAGGCCGAGGAACGCGCGCGCGGCCGAGAACGCGGCCGTCGTGCGGGCGAAGGCGTGTCCGATCGCCGCTAGGCTCCACACGACTACCGCCGTGGCGAACCCGCGCCGCACGCCCACCCGGTCGAGCCATCGCCCGGCGAGGAGAAAGCCGAAGGCGTACACCAGGCTGAACCACGAGACGACGTCGCCGTACTGCGACTCCGACCAGCTCAGCTCGCGCTGCAGCGTCGGCGCGAGGATGCCCAGCACCTGCCGGTCCACGTAGTTGATCGTCGTGACAACGAAGAGCAGGGCGCAGATCGTCCAGCGGTAGGCGACGCGGGGAGACGAGGGAGCGACGGTGGAGGTCACAACGTCACGCCATCCTTCCAGATGGCGATCTCGCGATAGCCGTGCTTCTCGTTGTTGGCGAGTGCCCGTCCCGACGCCACGTCGAGGATCAGCGCGAACAGGTCGTCCGCCAGACGCTCCATCGTCGCCGTGCCGTCCACGAACGCCCCGGCGTTCACGTCGATCCAGTGCGGCTTCTTCTCGGCGATGGCGCTGTTGGAGGAGATCTTGAGCGTCGGGACGGGGAAGCCGAGCGGCGTGCCGCGCCCCGTCGTGAAGAGGAGCAGCGTCGCGCCGCTCGCGACCAGCGCGGTCGACGACACGCCGTCGTTACCGGGCGACTCGAGCAGCGCGAGCCCTCCCGCCCGCGTGGCCGCGGGCTCGCCGTAGCGGAGCACGTCGGTCACGGGCGCCCGGCCGCCCTTCTGGATCGCCCCTAGCGATTTCTCCTCGAGGGTGGTCAGCCCCCCGGTAATGTTGCCGGGCGACGGGTTCTCGTAGATCGGCTGGCCATGACGGAGAAAATACGCCTTGAAATCATTGATGAGCGCGACCGTCTTCCGGAACACCGCCTCATCCACCGCCCGATTCATCAACGCCCGCTCGGCGCCGAACATTTCCGGCACTTCCGTGAGGATGACCCCGCCGCCCAGCGCCGTCAGCCGGTCGGCGATTCGCCCGACGAGGGGATTGGCCGTGATCCCGCTCAGGCCGTCCGAGCCGCCGCACTTGTGGCCCAGGATGAGGTCGGACGCGGGGCATTCCTCGCGCCGGTCGCCCCCTATCGCGGCGACGAGCTGCCCTAGCGCCTCAAGGCCCGCATCGACTTCGTCCGTCACGTCCTGGGAATTGAAGAACCGGAGCCGGTCGGGCTCCACGGTGCCCGCGAGGCGGAGCAGGGCGTCCATCTGGTTGTTCTCGCAGCCGAGGCCGAGCACCAGGACGCCACCGGCGTTGGGATGGCGGATCAGGCCGGCGAGAGCGCGCTGGGTGTTGCGGAGGTCGTCCCCGAGCTGGCCGCAGCCGTAGGGGTGCGAATAGTTGTAGACGCCGTCGATGTGGCCGTGGAACAGCGCCGATCCCTCGCGCGCGATCCGCTCCGCCGCGTGGTTCACGCAGGCGACGGTGTTGAGGATCCAGACCTCGTTGCGGGTGCCGACGCGCCCGTTGGGGCGGCGGTAGCCCATAAATGTCCTCACCCCCTGACCCCCTCTCCCTGCGGGAGAGGGGGGACGTGAGGTGGGTTCGTACTGGTATTCCAGCACGCCCTCGAGACAGGTCTTCAGGTTGTGCGAATGGACCCACGCGCCGGGCGCGATGGGCGCCGTCGCCGCGCCGATCGGGAAGCCGTACTTGACGACAGGCTCGCCGCGCGCGAGCGCGCGCAGCGCGAACTTGTGGCCCGCGGGTACCTCTTCCACGAGGACGACGCGCTCGCCGCCCACCGCCGGCTCGCTCCCCGCGGGGAGCGTCCGGACCGCCACCGCGACGTTGTCCGCCGGGTGGATTCTAACCGCCTGGGCCGCCTCGCTCACCGGGTGAAGTCCCGGTAATACGTCTCGATCTGGTCTGGTGTGGCGATCCCGGAGAGGATCAGGACCCGGTGACGGAACGTGGTCGATTGTCCCGGGGCGAGCCGGAAGTTGCGCTCGCTCTTCCCGTTGCTGAAGACTTTTTCCCCGAGCGGATTAGCGGCGAAGAGACCGTAGCCGCGCGCGTGCCAGTAGGTGGGGAACCCCACGTTCATCGGGTGATCCAGGATCGCCAGCGTGACCGGCTCCCCCTCCACGACGCCCGCGAGCATCGTCCAGCGGCTGCGCGTGCCCCAGACCGAGTCGCCCTCCAGGCCCTCGGAGCTGCGATAGTGGCCGGTGACGCCGTCGTTGTTGAGCATGGGGACCGTGGTCGCATGTCCGCTGGCGTCCGTGAAGACCTCGGGTGTCTTGGACGGCTGCTCGAGCGCCCGCGTCACGCGCATTCCGATCAGGCCTTCCTTATTATCGGTGAAGGTGACGGGCCCGCCCGTCGCCGTGAGCGTCGTGATGCGGTCCACGGCACGCAGGCCGGGGGCGGCGCGGAACACGAAGCGCGTGTCCTCGCGCAGCAGCGGTTTGCCCTGGTGGTCCACCCACTCGGCCGTCACCTCGAGCGTCCCTTCTCCCGACCCGCTCTGGGCGCGGCGCACGGCGCGATGCAGAATGGTGCCCATCTTGTCGGCCCGCGCCGCCGGGATCGCGTCCGAGTTGTTCCAGAAGTCCAGCCCGTTCACGTCCCCATGGTCGAACCACAGGCCGACCTGGTGGGGGTGGTCCACTCGCTCCCCCGGCCGGGGCTCGAGGGGCCAGCCGCGCGTAACCAGCACGCCGGAGGCGGCGCGCAGCGGGTAGAGGGTCGGCTTCTTGAGCGTCGTCGGCCAGATGTAGGAGGTGAACGGCTTGCCGTCGACGGTGACATCGACGCGCCGGTCGGCTTCGCGCGCGATGACGTCGACTCGGGGGGCCTGTGCTTGCCCGACGACGGGCAAACCCAGGCACAGCAGCAGCCAAGCGTTGCGCATGTGTTTTCCCGCTCCTCAGCCCATGACGATGTCTTGCTTGCCGTCGTCGAACATGATCTTCCGGCCGGTGTGCATCGCTGCGACCGTCATGCACAGGGCGACGGAGTGGCTGTAGCCGGCGTCGATGTTCGCGTTCGTCTTGCCGCGGGACCGCACGCACTCCATCCAGTTGCGCACGTTCGCCGTCGTGGACGAGTCGCCGCCCGTATTCGCCGCGGTCTCCGTCGGCGCTACTTCCGCGAGCTTCATCGTGGGCAGCTGGTTCGTCTTCATGCCCATCTCCGCGGCATAGCGCTCGGTGAGCCCGCCCTCGGGCGAGATCTCGTTCGTGTCGAGGTTCAACATTCCGGCGTTCGAGTAGTACAGCTCCTTCGTCCCGCCGGCGCCGTTGGTCATGCGCGAGGCGTATACCACCTGGAAGCCTTTGGTGGGATCGTCGAGCGGGCCGTACTCGAAGACGATCGTCGCGGTATCCCAATTCTTGCGGCCGTCCTTCCACAGGTAGACGCCGCCGTTGGCGACGACGCTGCGGGGGCGCGGGAAGCCCGTGAACCAGTGCACCGTATCGATCTGGTGCACCATCCACTGGTCCGGGATGCCCGACGAATACGGCCAGAAGAGGCGGTACTCGAGGTATTTGCGCGGATCCCAAGGCTCGTTGGGCATGTACGCGAGGAAGCGCTTCCAATCGGTGTCCGTCTCCTTGATGGAGGAAACGAGCTGGGGCCGGCGCCAGCGACCCGGCTGATTCACGTTCCACGTCATCTCCGCCATGACGATGTCGCCGAACTTGCCCGACCGGATGAACTCGTTCGCCGCCTGGTAATTGGCGGCGCTGCGCCGCTGCGTCCCGATCTGCACGACGCGGTCGGACTTTTTCACCGCGTCACGGATCGCGATCGCCTGCTCCATGCTGTGCGCGAGCGGCTTCTCGATGTACGCGTCCTTCCCGGCCTGGATTGCCTCGACGCCGTGGTACGCGTGCAGGAAATCGGGGGTCGAGATCATGACCGCGTCGGTCGCCTTCGCGGCGTACATCTCCTCGTTGTTCCGGAACGCGCGCGGCTTCGCGCCCATTACGCGCTCGATCTCGGCCACACCCTCGTCGCGACGCCGGTTCCAGATGTCCGACACGGCGACGATCTCGAAGCCCTGCGCGGGGCCGGCGGCCTTGAACGCCGGGAGCAGCGCCTGACGGAAGCGGTCGGAGAACCCGACGATCCCGACGCGCACCCGGTCGTTCGCGCCCAGGATCCGGGCGTAGCTCGACGCGGGGAACGACGCGGCCGCGAGGCCGGCCACGCCGGCTGCGGCGCTCTTCACGAAATCGCGACGGGGCATCGTTTTCTCGTTCTTCTTAGGACGGGCCATCTCTGCCTCCGATCAGGATTGGACGCGCCGCCGGCCCGCGGAGCCGAGCCCCGCGAGCACACCGCGCATGTAAGCGAACGACTGTTTCATCCCGGGCAAGGGGTCGTCGGCGTCGATCTCGTACTCGAGGTTGACGTAGCCCGCGAAACGCATCGCCTCGAGCTGCCGGAAGATCTCGGCGATCGGAATCGCTCCCTCGCCTACGATGCACTGGCTTCCTTTCGCCGTCAGGTCGAGCAGGTCCTTGGCGTGCATGTCTAGGAGTCGGGCCCCCGCGTCGGCGACCGCGCGCACCACGTCGGTCCCCGTGCGGACGGTGTGGCCGATGTCGATGCACAGCCCCATGCGGGGGTGCATGTTGCGGACGTGTTTCAGGACATCGTACGGGGAGGGGAAGTGCTTGTCCTCGGGCCCGTGGTTGTGGATCGCGACCTTGATGTCGTACTGCTTGGCGAACCGCTCGATGCGGGGAAGGATGGGGGGGTCCGCCGTGGCGACAATGACCGGCATCCCCGCGGCCTTCGCGTACTCGAAGTACTTCCGGACGCCGTCGTCGGTGTCCGCGTCGAAGGTGATCGTGCCACCGCCGACGATCTGCAGCCCGGCGGCTCCGATCTCGCGCCGCGCCGCGGCCAGCTCGTCCAAAGGCAGCTCGTAGGGGAGATGCACGGACTTGAGGTTGATGTACGGCGTGCCCAGGGCCTTCACCATCTCGATGGCTTGGGCGCGCGTGAACTTGCGGAGAGAGTAGCTGGCGACGCCCAGCCTCACCCCCTCGTTCCTCTTCTCCACGCTGTGGAGAGGGGGCCAGGGGGTGAGGACTGCCAGGCTCGTCGTCAGAAAGGTCCTGCGGTCGGGCACGCTCAATACCCAGGGTTCTGCGGATAGGGGTTGCTGGTGCGGTCGATCTGGATCTGGGGGATCGGCCGCAGCGCGTGGAACGGCTTAATGTTGTTCCTGGCGTCGGGGTTGTACAGCTTGACGCGGTACACCAGCGAGTGCGTTCGGACCAGGTCGAACCACCGCTCGATCTCGCCCGCCAGCTCGCGCCCCCGTTCGTTGAGAATCTCGTCGAGGGTGAGCTGGCCGACGGTCAATTCCATCTCCGTCTCGTGCCCCGGGATGGCGGCTCGGCGTCGCACGGCATTGATGTACGGCAGCCCTTCCGCGGGCCGGCCGTCGCGCAGCAGCGCCTCGGCGGCGATCAGATAAGTCTCCGCCAGCCGTGCCACGAAGAAGTCGCGCGAGCCGCGCTCCTCGTTGACGGCGGATCGGAACGGATCGTGGAACTTGTTCAGGGACGGGAACGCGTTGTCGGCGTACGGAATCGCCTTGGACGCACCGGGCGTAAACACGCGGTAGGGCCGAGTACGCGCCAGGACCGTGTCCGCATCGGTCGTCGAGACGTAGACAGCGGTGTCACCCAGGCGGAACTTGGGCACCCCCTGCGCGTCCTTCGGAATCGTCGCCGAGTTGTTGGCGTACCAGGCGCGCGTGAACTGGGCGTCGTAGCGCGAGTCCCTGCTGCGGTCGTACAGGTTCAGGAGGTACCAGGTCGGCCGGAACCGCTTGAAGGGACGGCCGTTGGCGACGTCGCGCAGCATGCCCGGGAGCACGTCGTACTCCATCAGGAAGTACAGGTGCCCCCGGTTGCCGGTGCCCGTCGTCAGCGGATCGGTGGTGAACTGGATCGACCAGATGATCTCCTGGTTCCGCTCGTTCGCGAAGTCGAACACGTCCTTGAACCGCGGCAACAACGTATACAGCCCGGAGTTGATGACCCGCAGTGCGTAGTCGGCGGCGTTCGCGAAGTCGCCCGCCTGCCGCTTGGCGATGTCGTCGGCCGTCGAGTCGGCGTCGCGGATGCGCGTCAGGTAGACCTTGGCGAGGAGATGCTGCGCCGCCCCCTTGGTCGCCCGTCCGTAGTCCTTCTGGACGGCGGGGAGGTTCGCTTCGGCGTATTGCAGGTCGCTGGTGATGGCCTCGTACACCGAGTCGACCGGCGCGCGCGTAGCCTCCGTGTTCGGCGCCGTCGTCGGCTGCAGGCTCAACGTGATGGGCCCGAACATCTGGACCAGATCGAAGTAGTACAGAGCCCGCAGGAAACGAGCTTCGCCCACCCGCTTGGCCTTGAGGGCGGAGTCCATTTGCACGATCGCGGCCTGGCTGATCGCCGTGTTGGCTGTATTGATCGCCCGGTAGAAGTCGACCCATGTGTCCCGGAAGAACTGCGCGTCGGGATTCAGCTGCGTCGTATAGTCGTTGACATACTTGAAGCTGCCGTCGGCGCCCTTGGTGAAGATGTCGGTGCCGAACTCCGTGACCGTGAACCCGCGTTCCTGCGCGTAGAAGCTGCGCAGCGGCTCGTACGACGCGTTGACGAGCTGCTCGAAGACCGCCTGCGTCCCGTAGGACCCGGGCGTCAGGCCGGTGACGACGTCCTCGTTCAGGTCCACGCAGGCCGGCATGCCAGCGAGCAGCGCGGTACCGAGCACGACGATGTATTTGCGCATGGCTTTCTCCTCGCTAGATGCCCAGCGTGACGCCCATCATGAGCGTGCGGTAGCTTGGTACGCCGGGGTCGGTGCGCGACTCGGGGTCGATGCCCCTGAACTTTGTGAACAGGAAGGGATCCAGCGCCGTCGCATAGATCCGCAGCGACCGGGCCCGCATCCATCCCAAGTGGTCGCCAGGGATGGTGTAGCCGAGCGTGAGCGTGCGGACACGCACGAAGGACCCTTCTTCGTAGCCCCGCGCGCCGCCGAAGTCCGGGTTCTCCTGGGCGGCGTTGGGGCGCGGTTCCGTGTTCGAGGGGTTGGTCGGCGTCCAATAGTCCACGGACACGTTGTTGTAGCGGCCGGCGAGCGTGCTCTGGCTGGTGTACAGTTCGTCGTGCACCATGAACCCCAGCCGCACCACCGCCATGACGGACGCGTCGATGCCTTTCCAATCGAGGCGGGTCGTCGCGCTCCCCGTCCAGCGGGGAAAACTGGTCCCCAGGATGACGCGGTCGTTCTGATCGATTTTCCCGTCGCCGTTCTGGTCGACGATGCGGATTTGGCCGGGCCGCCGCCCGTACACCTGCGCCGCGCCGGAGATGGAGTCCTGGATCTGCCAGATGCCGCCGAACTGGTAGTCGTAGAACACGCTGATGGGCTGGCCGATGAACCAGCCGTTGCCGACGTCGTCCTTCTTCTGCCCGTACAGGCTGACGATCCGGTTGCGGTTCGCGGCCAAGTTGGCGTCGACGTTCCAGCGGAGCCCGTGCCAGTCTTGGGCAAAGACCGCGGACAGCGCCACCTCGACGCCGGTGTTCCGGGTCGCCCCGACGTTTTGCAGGATACTGGTGTAGCCGGTCGTCGGGGGGAGCTGGCGATCCATGATCAGGTCGGAGGTGTAGGCCCGGTAGTAATCGACCGAGCCCGACAAGCGGTTGTTGCGCGCGGTGAACTCGAGCCCCACGTCCAACTGGGTCGTCTTCTCCCACCGCAGATCCGGGTTGGGCAGCCGGCCGGGCCGGTACCCCACGGCGGGCTGGTCCAGGAACGAGTACATCGTGCGGGAGAGTGACCCCTCCGTCTGATAGGGATCGATGGCGGTGTTGCCGGTGCGTCCGTAGCTGGCGCGCAGCTTCAAGTCGGAGAACACGCCGGTACGCCGAATGAAGTCCTCCTCGGAGAGGCGCCAAGCGACCGCCACCGATGGGAACATCCCGTACTTCTGCCCCGGCGCGAGCCGTGACGATCCGTCGAGGCGGCTGCTGACGGTCAACAGGTAGCGGTCCTTGAAGGTGTAATTGACGCGGCCCATGAAGGACTGCAGCGCCCACGCCGTCAGCCCACTCCCCAGCCAGTCGGGCTTCAGGCCGGACCCGAGGTCGAAGAATTTCTGATGCTCGTAGGGAAGCCCCGTCACTTGCATGCTGTCTCTCTCAGTCCGCTCCTGCTGGACGCTGTAGAGCGCGGTGGCGTCGAACCGGTGGTCGGTGCCGAGGCTGCGGCGGAACGTGAGGATGTTGTCGAGCGTATACGCGAGCGTCCGCGTGTCCCACATCGCGCCATCGGGCGGGCTGCCCTGGAGGGCCTGCGTCTGGGCGCCGCGGAATTGGCCCCGGCGAGCATACGTCAGGTCGGCGCCAAAGTTCACGCGCCAGCTCAAGGCCGGGGTCAGGTCGTATTCACCGAACAGTATTCCGAGCAGACGCGTGCGGGTCCGGTCGTCCGTCCAATTCTGAATGTCCGAGAGAGGATTCACGCGCTGGCCGTCGGGCGTGGGCTTGAAGATGATCTTGCCGGCGCTGTCGAACGCCATCCCCAAGGGATTGTCGGTGAGCGCCTCGGTGTAGACGGGGTCCCCCCGGCCCACGTTCTGCTCGGTACGGATCAGGGAGGTCGAGCTGCCGACGCGCAGCCGAGCGTTCAGCTCGTGGTCGAAGTTGAGCCGCATCGAGCGCCGCGTGAAGTCCTGCGCCTTGACGATCCCCTGCTGCTTCAGCTCGCCCGCCGTGAGGGCGAAGTGGGTCTGCTCGGTGCCGCCTGTGACCCCGATCTCATTGCTGACTTGCGTGCCCCCCTGCATCACCAGGTCCTGCCAATCGGTCGAGCGCCCCGCCTTGAGGGCCTGGAGCGTGCCGTCTCGCCCAAAGAGAAGCGCGTCGGCGGAGTCGCACACCGCGACCCCGGCATCGCACCGGTACTGCCCGCGGGCGCGGTTCGCCTCGCGCTTGTACTCGGCGAACTCGAGGCCGTTGAACACGCGGACGCGGCGCACCGGCGACTGATATCCGCCGTATGAATCGTAGGTGATGTTGGCGGCGCCGGGTCTGCCCTTGCGCGTCGTGATGAGCACGATGCCGTTGGCGCCGCGCGAGCCGTAGATCGCCGTGGCCGAAGCGTCCTTCAACACCTCGATCGACTCGATGTCCCTCGGACTCAGGTCGCCGACACCGCCCGCGATCGGAATCCCGTCGAGCACGTACAACGGATCGTTCGATGCCTTCAGCGAGCGCTCGCCCCGCAGGCGGACGCGAATGCCGTCGCCCGGCTTGTTGCCGGTCGTCACGATATCCACGCCGGGCACGCGGCCCTTGATCGCCTCAATCGCGTTCACCTTGGGCACTTCGTACACGTCACCGCTTCCCACCGACGCCACGGACCCCGTCACGTCGCGGCGGACCTGCGTGCCGTATCCGACGACGACGACCTCCTGCAGCGCGACGGCCAGTGGCGTCAATTGGAAGTCCGCCGTCGTCGTTTGTCCTGCCGTCACGACGACGCCCGTGACCTCTCCGATCGCGTAGCCGATGATCAGCGCCTGCACTCGGTACGTGCCGGGCCTGACGTCGGGGATCGTGTACCGTCCCGCTGAGTCCGCCCGGGCGCTGAAGCGGGTCCCCGTCACCGAGACCCGGGCGTCCCACAACGGCGCTCCCGTCTCCCGAGCGCGCACCACGCCCGCGATCGTGCCCGTTTCCTGGGCTCGAGCGATTTGGAGCGGCAGCAGCGGGGTGAGGGTGAGCAGAACGGCGGGGAGATGCATTGATGAGCGGATGGACAGCCACGCGGGGACAGCATCGGACGGACCACAACACTCCCGAGCGGCTCGACGGCGAAGCTGCCACATGGGACCCTCCGAAGGGGCGCAGAATTCTGGATTCCACTCTGAGGCGCAAAGCGCGTGCCCCTCACGTGATGCTTGTCACAGGACGGTCACGCGGTGTTGCGTTGTAGCGGTGACGCAACTCCGTGGCGTTCGTGCAACAGGCACGCCGCGCGTCTAGTTCGTTGCGCGCGACGCGCTGCAGGGCGCCAGGGCGCCAATCTCCGGGATCTGGTCCTTTCGCATCGCGCGCAGTTACTCTATCCGAATCCGCATGCCGCGCCCTGACTCTCCGACCGCGGATTCATCCGACGCGCCGCGCACGATCGACCGGCGTGAAGCGCTGCGGCGCGCCGCACTCATGTTGGGGGGCGTCATCTCCGCGCCCGTCATCGCGGGGGTGCTGGCGGGGTGCCGGGGGCGGCGCCACTCCGGCGCGCTCTCGTCCGAGCAGCTGGAGCTCGTCGCCACGATCGCCGACCACATCCTCCCCGAGACCGACACGCCGGGAGCGCGCGCCGTGGGCGTACACCAGTTCGTCGACGCGATGTTGGCGGAGGGATACGCCGGCCCTGACCGCGCGCGATTCATCGCCGGGCTCGCGGACGTGGACGCCCGCGCGCGGGCGGCGTGCGGCCGCCCCTTCCTGGAATGCGCGCGCGAGCAGCAGCGCGCGGTGCTCGACGATCTGGACCGCGAGACGTTCGCCCCGCCCGCCACGCCGCTCGCGAGCACTGAAGTACCGTTCTTCCGCACCTTCAAGGAGCTGACGCTGGTCGGCTACTACACCTCCGAGACCGGCGCCACGCGCGAGCTGCGCCACGCCCCGGTGCCGGGCCGCTACGACGGATGCGTCCCCCTCGCGCAGATCGGCCGGACGTGGGCCGTGTGATCGTGAAGGACGAGCCGTACGACGCCATCGTCGTGGGCTCCGGCATCACCGGCGGATGGGCCGCCAAAGAGCTCACGGAAAAGGGGCTGCGGACGCTCGTCGTCGAGCGCGGCCGCCACGTGGAGCACGGCGCCGGTTACGTGACCGAGTCACTCCAGCCGTGGCAGTTGCCGCATCGCGGCCAGGGCGAGCCGGCGCTGTACGAGCGCGACTACCCCATCCAGAGCAAGAACTACGCGTTCTCCGAGGCGACGCGGCATTTCTTCGTGAGCGATCGGGAGCACCCCTACGTCACCCCCGACGCCAAGCCCTTCCGCTGGATCCGCGGCTATCAGCTGGGCGGGCGCTCCCTCATCTGGGGCCGGGCCTCGTGGCGCTGGAGCGACCTCGATTTCGAGGCGAACCTGCGCGACGGGTACGGCGTCGACTGGCCGATCCGGTACGCCGATCTCGCGCCCTGGTATGCGCACGTGGAGCGCTTCGTGGGCGTGAGCGGGGAGCGGCTGGGACTTCCGCATCTTCCCGACGGCGAGTTCCTCCCGCCCTGGGAGATGAACTGCGCCGAGCGCGCGGTGCAGCGGGGCATCGAGCGCGCCTTCCGCGGTCGTCACATGACGATCACACGCGTCGCGAACCTCACGCGGCCGCATCTCGGCCGCGGGCCCTGCCAGGCGCGCAACCAGTGCGCACGCGGCTGCAGCTTCAGCGGATACTTCTCGAGCCTCTCGGCGACGCTCCCCGCGGCGCGGCTGACGGGCCGGCTGACGGTGGTGACCGACGCGATCGTGCACAGCGTGATCTATGACGAGCGGCGCGATCGGGCGGTGGGAGTGCGTGTGATCGACGCGAAGACCAAGGCGACGCGCGAGTACTTCGGGCGGATCATCTTTCTGTGCGCGTCGACGCTCGCCACGGCGCACATCCTCCTGAACTCGAAGAGCGCGCGTTTCCCGACCGGGCTCGCCAATTCGAGCGGGGAGGTGGGCCACAACGTGATGGACCACATCTCCAAGGCGGGCGCGCGCGGGACCGTCCCGGGGCTCGAGGACAAATATGTCTACGGCCGGCGTCCCACCGGGACGTACATCCCCCGGTTTCGCAACTTGGGCCGGCCGGGCGAAGCGAAGGTGGGGTTCCTGCGCGGCTACGGGATTCAGGCGGGGGCGAGCCGGGAAGGGTGGGCCCGCGGCGCGGACGAGCCGGGCCTCGGCGTCGAGCTGAAAGAACGGCTGCGCGAGCCGGGACCGTGGCAGATCAGCCTGCAGGGGTACGGCGAGTGCCTGCCGCGCCACGAGAACTATGTGGACCTGGACCCCACGCGCACCGACCAATGGGGCATCCCGCTGCTCCGGGTCCAGTGCGCGTGGGGCGAGAACGAGCGGGCCGTCCGCGAGGATGTCAAGACTCAGGCCGCCGAAATGCTCGGGGCCGCAGGGTGCACGAGCGTCGAGACGTGGGACGACGATGGCCCCCCGGGCTTCAGCGTGCACGAGATGGGCACGGCCCGGATGGGGAAGGATCCGAAGACGTCGGTCCTGAACGCGCATAATCAGGCCCACGACGTGCCGAATCTGTTCGTCACCGACGGGGCCTGCATGGCCAGCACGTCGTGCGTCAATCCGTCGCTCACGTACATGGCGCTCACGGCGCGGGCCGTCGATCACGCCGTGAACGAGCTGACCCGCGGCAATCTGTGAGCGCGCGGCGCGCGCAGCTCCTCGTCGCCGCGACGTCGTTCCTGGCGCTGTTCGCGATCGTCGGGATCGCGCTCTACGGCCTCCCGTTTTTCTACGACTTCATGGTACGTGACTTCGGATGGTCGCGCGCCCAGGTGACCTCCGGGAATGCGCTCAGCAAGCTGCTGGTCGGCCCACTGTTCGGGTTCGTCGCCGGCTGGCTGGTGGACCGCGTCGGTCCGCGCCGCCTCATGGTGGCGGGGATCCTCTTGGCCGGTACCGCGCTCGTCGGGCTCGGGATGATCGAGACGCTCGCGGGCTTCTACGCCGTCTATGTTTGCAATGCGTTGGGTAACCTCTGCGGCGGTCCGCTGCCCAACCAGGTGCTGCTGTCGCGCTGGTTCACCGCGGCGCGCGGCCGCGCGATGGGCTTCGCCTACCTCGGCATCGGTCTCGGCGGCGCCCTGGTGCCGATTCTCGCGGTCTGGTTGATCGAGCGGGTCGGCTGGCAGGGCGCGCTCCAGGTGCTCGGTGCCCTGATCATCGTCGTCGCCCTACCGCTGGCGCTCGTCGTCAAGGAGGCCCCAGCCGTGCCGGCCTCCACGACCTCCACCATCCTCCACCATCCTCCGATCGGCCCAGTATTCCGCACCCCAGCCTTCTATCTTCTCCTCCTCGGCAGCATGTGCTCGATCGCCGCCGTGGGGGGCACGAACCAGCACCTCAAACTCTTCCTGAGTCTGGACCACGGCTATTCACAGGGCGCCGCCGCGACGATCGCCTCGCTCGTGCTCCTCTCGAGCCTCGCGGGCCGGCTCGGGATGGGCTGGCTCGCCGATCACTTCCCCAAGAAATACGTGATGCTGCTGATCTACCTCCTCGTCGCCTCGGCGATCCCGTTGCTCCTCCTCCCTGACGTGCGGGGACCGATCTATCCGTTCGCGATCATCTTCGGTCTCGGGCTCGGGGGCGAGTACATGGTCATCCCGCTAATGGCTGGCGAGCTGTTTGGCGTGCGCGTGCTGGGGCGCACGATGGGCGTCGTGCTCACCGCCGACGGCGTCGCCGAAGCGGTCGCGCCGTGGCTCGTGGGCCGGATGCACGATGCGAGCGGTACCTACGCCACCGGTTTCGGGGCGCTGATCGCATGCGCGCTCATCGGAGCGATCGCCGTGGCGTGCCTGCCGCGCGCCACCCCCCGTGACCCTGCCTTTGTAGGGGCGCAGCATGCTGCGCCCCTACACGCGCCCGCACATGCGTCCCCCCCGAGGTGCTGATGGCCACGCAACGAATCGGCGTGATCATGAACGGCGTCACCGGGCGCATGGGCCTGAACCAGCACCTGGTCCGCTCCATGGTCGCCATCAGGAAGCAGGGCGGAGTCCCGCTGCCGAACGGCGACCGGCTGGTCCCGGATCCGATCCTGGTCGGGAGAAACGAGGCCAAGCTCAGAGACATCGCGGCGGCGCACGGCATGGAACGGGTGTCCACCGACCTGGATGGCTGCCTCGCGAACTCGGCGGACGCCGTGTATTTCGATGCGACCCCCACGAGCCGGCGCGCCGATCACGTGCGGCGCGCCATCGCCGCCGGCAAGCACGTATACTGCGAGAAGCCGCTCGCCCCCACGACGGCGGAGGCGCTCGACCTCGCGCGGCGGGCGGAGCGCCGCCCCGTCAAGCACGGCGTGGTCCAGGACAAGTTGTTCCTCCCCGGGATCCGCAAGCTGAAGCGGCTGGTCGACGCCAGCTTTTTCGGTCGCATCCTGAGTGTGCGCGGGGAGTTCGGCTACTGGGTGTTCGAGGGCGACGACCAGCCCGCGCAACGCCCCTCCTGGAATTACCGGAAGGAAGACGGCGGCGGGATCATCCTCGACATGTTCGCCCACTGGCGCTACCTGCTCGACCACACCTTCGGCGCAGTGCGGGCAGTGCAATGCACCGGCGCGACGCACATCCCCGAGCGCGTGGACGAGCGCGGGCAGCGCTATGCGGCGACCGCGGACGACGCCGCCTACGCGACCTTCCTGTTGCAGAACGCGCACGGCGACATCGTCGCGCAGTTCAATTCATCGTGGGCGGTGCGCGTCTACCGCGACGACCTGCTGCAGATCCAGGTCGACGGGACGTTGGGGAGCGCCGTCGCGGGGCTGCGCGGCTGCAAGATGCAGCCGCGCGCCGCCACGCCGCGCCCGGTGTGGAACCCCGACGTCCCGAACGCCTTCGACTTCTACGAGCAGTGGCAGGAGGTCCCGGACTCGGGCGACGTGGACAACGCATTCAAGGTGCAGTGGGAGTTATTCCTGCGCCACGTGGCGGCGGGCGAGCCGTTCCCGCACGATTTCCACGAGGGGGCGAAAGGGGTTCAGCTGGCGGAGCTGGCGATGCAGTCGTGGGCGGACCGGCGGTGGATCGACGTTCCAGCATTGGCCGATGTCTCGCACCATCAAGCTCCCGCGCGCTGACGGGACGCTCGCGTCCTACACGCTGCGGGAACCCGCCCGCGCGTGGCCGGTGCCCACGGCGCCGATCCGCAGCCGAGTCGCATACGCCGCGGCGCACGTCGTGAGCGCGCATTCCGACACTGCGGTCGACTGGGACGCCACGCTCGCCTACCGGCGGCACCTCTGGTCGCTCGGTCTCGGCGTCGCCGAGGCGATGGACACCGCGCAGCGCGGCCTGGGGCTCGACTGGCCCCTCGCGCGCGAGCTCATCAGCCGGTCGGTGGCCGAAGCGCGGGCGGTGGGCGGACTCATCGCGTGCGGCGCCGGCACCGATCAGCTCGCGCCCCATGCGCGCGTGACGCTGGACGATGTCGAGCGCGCCTACGACGAGCAGGTGGGCCACGTGGAAGGGCAGGGCGGGGGGGGAGGCGTGGTGCTGATGGCGAGCCGGGCGCTGGCCCGTGCCGCCCGCGGGCCCGACGACTACCGGCGCGTCTACGGCGCAATCCTCCGCCAGGTGCGCCGGCCCGTCATTCTCCACTGGTTGGGCGACATGTTCGATGCGCAGCTCGCAGGTTACTGGGGTGCGCGCGACCTCGACGCAGCGATGGAGGTCTGTCTCGACATCATCGGCGAGCATCGGGAGCGCGTCGACGGGATCAAGATCTCGCTGCTCGATCGGCAGCGCGAAATCGAGATGCGCGCGCGCCTCCCCGCCGGCGTGCGGATGTACACGGGGGATGATTTCAACTACGACCGGCTCATCCTTGGGGAAGACGGCGTTCACAGCGACGCGCTGCTCGGCATCTTCGACGCGATCGCCCCCGCGGCGTCAGCGGCCCTGCAGGCGCTCGACCGGGGGGACGTGGCGGGGTACCGCGCGGCGCTCGAGCCCACGGTTCCGCTGTCGCACCACATCTTCGAGCCCCCCACCTACGCCTACAAGACGGGGATCGTCTTCCTCGCCTATTTGAACGGGCACCAGAAGCATTTCCGGATGCTCGCGGGCGCGGAGCGTGGGCGCACGGCCGTGCACCTCGCGGAGGTGTTTCGGCTTGCGGACGGCGCGGGCCTTCTCGCGGACCCGGAGCGCGCGGTGGAGCGGATGGAGCGCGTCCTGGCATGGACTCAGTCGCGCGCCTCAGTCTAAACCAGATCACGACGGAGCGCGCGAGCCTCGTCGAGACGGTCGATGCGTGCGCGCGGCACGGGGTACCGTACGTGGCCCTCTGGCGTCACAAGGTGGCGGAGACGGGGGTCGATCGGGCGGCGCGGATGGTGCGCGATGCGGGGCTTCGGGTGTCGAGCTTGTGCCGGGGCGGGATGTTCCCGGCGCGCACGCCCGCCGAACGGGCGGCGCGGATCGACGACAACCGGCGGGCGGTGGACGAGGCGGCGGCGCTCGGCGCCGAGGTGCTCATTCTCGTCTGCGGGCCGGCGCCGGATCGGGACATCGATGGGGCGCGGCGCATGGTTGCCGACGGGATCGCGGCGCTCGTTCCGTACGCCGCGGAGCGGCGCGTGCGCCTCGGGATCGAGCCGCTCCACCCCGCCTTCGCCGCCGAGCGCTCGTGCATCACGACGCTGCGTGAGGCGCGCGCGCTGGCGACGACGTTCGACGCGGCAACCGTCGGGATCATCGCCGACGTCTACCACATCTGGTGGGACCCGGCGTTGTACCGCGAAATCGCCAGCGCCGCCGGACGTTTCGTGGGCTTCCATGTGTCCGACTGGCTCGTCCCGTCGCGCGACGTCCTGATGAGCCGTGGGATGATGGGCGACGGCGTGATCGAGCTGCAGCGTGTCCGCACCGCCGTGCAAGACGCCGGCTACGCCGGGCCGATCGAAGTCGAGATCTTCAACGACGCGGTCTGGAGTACGCCGCTCGACACCCTGTTGCCGCTCGTGAAGGAGCGGTATCTCGCGTGCGTGTAGGAGCAATGCGCAAGCTCTGGGTGCTGGGTCTGCTCGCGCTGTTCGCGCCGCGCGCCACGGATCCCCCGACCAACTACGTGGCCGGCCAGCTGATCCAGCTGAACGATAACGGGGCCTGGTCCTGGTTCATGGACGAGCGGGCCATCGTGGACGACGGCAAGCTCATCGTGGGCTCGGTGCGCGCGGTGGGCGACTATGGCAACGATCGCGATCCCGACTGGGGCAACGTGGAGGTGTCGGTCTACGACCTCGCGTCGGGTGTCGCGCGGCATACCGTGTTGCATCGCCATTTGCAGCAGGACGACCACGCGAGCCCCGCGTTCCTCGCGCTGCCGGACGGCCGCTATCTCGCGATGTATACGCAACACGGAGTGGAGCGGCGCATTTACTACGCGTTCTCGGCGCCGCGCGATCCTCTGAAATGGGCGCCCCCGTCCACGTTCGACACACCGGGCAGCCCCGCTCAGCCGCTGCGCGGCAACAACGTCACCTACTCGAATCTGTTCCGGCTGGCCTCGGGCCGCATCGTGAACTTCTTCCGCGGCGTGGGCCTCGAGCCGAACTACCTGTACTCAGACGACACCGGCCGCACCTGGCATTACGGCGGCCGGGTGGCCCACGGCACGAGCGGCGGGTACAGCCCGTATCTGAAGTACGCCTTCGACGGCGTCACCACGATTCACTTCGTGATGACGGAAAACCACCCGCGCAATTACGACAACAGCCTGTATCACGCGTTCATCCGCGACGGTGCCATCCACCTGTCCGATGGAACCCGCCGTGGCAAGCTGAGCGAGACGGCGGAGACGGACTTGAACGCCTGGGACCTGACCAAGGTGTTTCAGGGCGATCCCGACAACGTCGCTTGGATGTGCGACGTCGAGCTCGACGCGGCGCGGCGCCCGTACGTGGTTTTCACCGTTCAGAAAGACGGCCGCGGCCTGCCGCGCGGCCAGGGAGGCTTCGACCACCGGTTCGATTACGCCCGCTGGGACGGATCGGCGTGGCGCGTGCACGAGATCGCCTACGCCGGCACCCGGCTCTATGCCGGGGAGGATGATTACACGGGCCTCGCCGCGCTTGATCCCAACGACCCCGACGTGGTCTACATCTCGACCGACGCGGACCCCGTCACGGGCAAGCCGCTCGTGAGCGCTGCCGACAGTCAACGCCACCACGAGCTGTTCCGCGGCACCACCCGCGATTTCGGCGTGACGTGGCGATGGGAACCCATCACCGCCAACTCGACCATGGACAACCTGCGACCCATCATCCCCAGGTGGAAGGACCCCCGGACGGCGCTCGTGTGGATGCGGGGGAACTACAAGAACAACCACGGGGAGTGGACGACGGCCGTGGTCGCGACGATCCTGCCATGATTCTCCAACCAGCCGTGAGAGCCAACTCATGACGACACGCCACACATTCCTGCGGACCTCGACCGCACTCCTCGCCGCGCGCTACGCATCGCGGCTCCCGGCGACGAGCGCCTACCCCTCGGCTTCTCGACGCTGGGGTGCCCGCAGTGGAGCTGGTCGCAGATCCTCGACTTCACGGCCGCGCACGGCCAGGGCCCACGGGAACGTCGTACAGCGCTTGACCACGCCGCGGACCCCGGGGATCGCCGTATGTGGGCGAGCGGGATCGGGTCCTTGGGACCGAACCAGCGGAACGTCATGTACACTGATGCACCAGCCGCTCGATGTCGGTGGCCGTGGCGCGGCCGAAGTCGCCGGGGACGGCGAGCTTCAGGGCGCCGGCCGCGACCGCGAATTCCAAGGCGGCAGCCGGCGCCTGCTTGTCCAGCAGCGCGGCGATCAACCCCGCCGCGAAGCTGTCCCCTCCGCCGACGCGATCCACGACTTGTACGACGTGCCGGCGGCTCCGCGCGACCGAACCGCTCGCGGCGTCGTAGAGTGTGGCGCTCCAGGCATGCTCGCGCGCGCCCAGGATCTCCCGCTGTGTGATCGCGACGACGCGACTGCCGTAGTGCTCGGACAGGAGCGGCCCGAGCCCGTCGCCGGCCGCCTCGATGCCCAGCAGCGCGCGCACGGCGTCGCGGTTGCCGATCAGGGCATCGGCCTGGCGCGCCAGGGGCTCGATCAACCCCCGCGGGTCCCGGCCGCGCCACAGTGCCTCCCGATAATTCAGGTCGAGGCTGACCGGCACGTGCGCGGCGCGGGCGCAGGCGATGGCGCGCGCCAGCGCTGTGGCCGGCCCGTCCCCAAGCGCGGGCGTGATCCCGGTGGAGTGGAACCACGCCGCGCCCGCCAGGACCTGCGTCCAGTCGATCTCACCGGGATCGATCTGGGCGAGCGCCGAGCCCGCGCGGTCGTACACCACGCGCATCGTGCGCAGGTCCGCGCCGGGCTCTACGAAATAGAGCCCCATCCGCGCGCCGCCGCGCAGGATCGACGCGATCCCGACGCCTTCGCGTCGCAGCGCATCGAGTGCCGCGTCGCCGAGGGGGCCTTCGGGCAGGCGCGTCACGTAGTCGGCTGTCAGCCCCAGGTGGGTCAGCGCGACCGCGACATTCGCCTCCGCCCCGCCGAAAAACGTCTGCAGCTCCGGCGACTCGAACAGCCGCTGCTCCCCCGGTGGGCTAAGCCGGAGGAGGAGCTCCCCGAAAGCGACGACGCGCGGCGGGGCAGTCACGCGGGCGCTCGGGCGAGGCCGCGAGCGGCCGCCACGCACTCGACGAGGGCCCGCGCCCGCGCCGTTAGCTCAGTCCAGGATTGGTCGCGGACGAGCGTCGCGCTCACGAGCGCGCCGCCCACGCTCACCGCCGCGGCGCCGGCGCGGATCCACTCGGCTGTGTTCTCGAGCGAGACGCCGCCGGAGGGCACGACGCGGAGGAAGGGGAGGGGGGCAAGCATTTCTCGCAGGTAGCGCGGACTCACCGCGGATGCGGGGAACAGTTTCACGAGCGCCGCGCCTGCGCGCCACGCCTCGAGCAGCTCGGTGGGCGTGAACGCCCCCGGCAGGCAAGCGACGCCCTGATCACGGCTGTAGCGGACGACGCCCCGGTCGAGCGTGGGGCTCACCACGAAGCGGGCCCCGGCGGCAATGACGTCGCGGGCGGCTTTCTCGTCGAGCACCGTGCCAGCGCCGACGACGCAGCCACCGCCGTGCGACGCCAGATCGGCGATTGCGTCGAGCGCGCCGGGAGTCGTCAGAGTGATCTCGAGAGCGCCCACACCGCCAGCCGCGAGCGCAGTGGCCACACCGCGGAGGTCGCCCGAGTCAGGCAGCCGCACGACCGCGATCACGCCGCTCGCAAGCCAGGGCTCAGTCATGGGCGAGCGCGAGGCCCTCCGGCGCGCGCCCGCGCCGCTTCCTGAATGCGCCGATCAGGGGCACGACCCGAATCCGCATTTTCGCCTCCTGATTCGTCACGATTACGCGCCCGCCGCAAGAACGCGCCCAAGCGCGGGTGCTCGACCTGGTGGCACCGGCACGTCTTCCTAAGGACTTTAGCATGACGTATGGAGGAAGGCACGGTAGCTACGCGATCATCCCGACCGCCGCGTGGCGTCGCGTCGCCGCGCACGCGACGCTGCTGCCGTACCACAGCTGGGCGCTGGTGCTACGCAGTCTGCTGCGTCTTGACGCATGCCTGGCGTCGCAACTCACGGTGTGACAAGTTGTCCCGGCGGCCTGCCCTCGTGGCCTGAGGCATGCACGCGATCCGGTCCGCGCCGCCCCGGAGCCCTTCATGTACCGGTCCCGCTACTCTCGCACCTGGGTCGCAGTCTTGGGTGCGTTTGCGATCAGCCTCGTGCTGTTGCACGCCTGTCGCGACAGCGATCACCCCACAGCTCCACGGACCCTCCCCCAAGCGCCCCGCTCCGGCGTGGTCGGCGCTGGGCCTCAAGCTTCCACCACCGTCATCCTTCCAACGGGCGACACCTATCTCAATATCAATGGCAATAACTATGTGGCCGATACTCTGCTCAGGCTGTACACCTGGCCGAATGACACGATTGCAAATGCCATTGTGATGAAGTTCGATCTTACGAGCCTGCCCGCTGGCTCGACGATATCACGTGCGACGCTGAGTCTCTACCTTTCTCGCAGTGATGCCAGCGCGGATCTCAGCTACACGGTTACCGCTCACAAGATCGTCAACAAGAACCCGGATGTCACCAGAGCGACAGGCTACACGTACGACGGTGTCAACCCTTGGACGCCGAATGCGTGTTGCCGAAACCACGTTCCTCTCGCGCAGTCGGATATCGGTCCGCCCGTGGACACCAAGGACATCGACAAGATCGTTGGATTCAAAGAGTGGGATGTGACGTCCATTGTCCAAGGATGGTTCAGCGATCCCTCCACCAACTTCGGCCTCCTTTTGAACTCCGATCCGGCGAAGTTGAGGGATCGGTACCGCTCCTTTCGTAGCAACCAGGATCCTGTAACGAGCCGCCGCCCCTATCTCACCGTCGTCACGGAACCCGCCGCGCCTGGGGCGCCGGGGACGGTCGCCGATCTTGCGGTGGAGGCGCGATCTGACCATTCGGTCACGCTTGGCTTTACGGAAGTTGACGACGGGACCGGCCACGCTGCGATATACCAGGTGCGCTTCGCCACGCATCCCATCGACTGGGGATCGGCTGCGGTGGTGGCCCAGGGCACCTGCACGCCGCCGGTTGCCGGGACCACGATTGGCGCACACCGGAGCTGTGCTGTCCAGGGTCTGTCTCCCGGCACTGCCTATGACTTCCAGTTGGTGGCGTATCGCGGCACGCTCGGGCCGGACGCCGTCTTCGGCGGCTTGTCGAACGTCGCGACCGGGACGACCACGACGACCGTGGGCCCGCCCGGCACGGTCACCGATCTGGCAGTGGTGCTGGTCGGGAGCAGCTCGGCAACGCTGGCGTTCACCGAAGTCGACGACGGCACCGGCCACGCCGCGACGTATCACATGCGCTACGCCAGAACCCCAATCGGCTGGGGCTGGGGATCGGCGACGGTAGTGACCCAAGGCACCTGTAGCGCGCCGCTTAGCGGGACTGCCATTGGTGCACAGCGGCGCTGTACCGTCGAGGGTCTGTCACCGAGCACTGCTTATGACTTTCAGCTGGTCGCGTATCGGGGCACCCTGGACAAGGCGGACGCGGTCTTCGGCGGGCTCTCGAACGTTGCTACTGGCACGACGACGTCGGGCAACCCCCCGCCTGAAGCAGTGGTCGGCCAGTGGTCGGCAGTGTTCCCGGCGCCGTTCGTCGAGGTGCACCTCCACCTGCTCTCGAACGGAAAAGTCCTGAGCTTCGGCTTCGAGGGGGATCCGCAGGTGTGGGATCCGGCGACCGGCAGCTTCACGGCGATCCCCGCTCCCTCGCTTCTGTTCTGCGCCGGCCACGACTTCCTTCCCGACGGCCGGCTGCTCGTCGCCGGCGGGCACCTGAGCGACGACCACGGGCTGCCGAACACCAACGTGTTCGACCCCGTGACCGGGTCGTGGCAGGCCGGGCCGCCCATGGCCCGGGGGCGCTGGTATCCGACCAATACGACGTTGCCGGACGGCGAGATGCTGACGATCGGGGGCCGGGACGAGAGCGGAGCGGTCGTGACGATTCCGGAGGTGTGGAACGGGAGCGGCTGGCGGCAACTCACGACCGCGAGCCTGGAGTTGCCGTACTACCCTCGCATGTTCGTCGCGCCCGACGGGCGCGTCTTTTACGCCGGGGAAGAGCCCCAGTCGCGCTATCTCAGCGTCGCCGGCACGGGAAGCTGGACCAACGGCCCGGTCCGGCAGTACACCCCGTGGCGCGAATACGGCTCCGCCGTGATGTACGAGCCGGGCAAGATCCTTTACGTCGGCGGCGGCAATCCCCCGACCAACACCGCGGAGATCATCGATCTCAATCAGCCTAATCCATCATGGGCGTACACCGGCTCGATGACGTTCGCGCGCCGCCAGATCAACGCCACCCTGCTGCCGACTGGCGACGTCCTGGTCACCGGCGGCACGAGCGGCAGCGGCTTCAACAACCCCGTCGGCGCCGTGCATGAGGCGGAGCTGTGGAGCCCCGCGACCGGCGCGTGGACGACCCTGGCGAGCAACTCGGTCACGCGCATCTATCACTCGACGACCCTGCTGCTGCCTGACGCACGCATGCTCCACACCGGCAGCGGCGACTGGGGGGGGCCTCAGCCCGAAGAGCGCAGCTACGAGATTTACTCTCCCCCGTACCTGTTCCGGGGACCGCGGCCGACCATCACCGGCGCGACACCCAGCGACGTCGCGTACGGCCAGCCGCTGTTCGTGGAGACGCCGGATGGCGCCAGCATCGCGAAGGTGACGTTCATCCGGCTGAGCTCGGTGACCCATGCGGCCGACATGGGCCAGCGGCTGGTGCCCCTGAGCTTCTCGCAGGCGACCGGGGGACTAGCGGTCGCGATGCCCGCGAGCCGCACCACGGCCCCGCCGGGTCCCTACATGCTCTTTCTGGTGAATGGCAGCGGCGTGCCGTCAGTTGCGCGGATCATGCTGCTGCATTAGCCCCTTCAGCCCGAGCGCTTGTTCGAGGAACTTGTCGACGGTGTGGTTGCCGAGCGTCGGCCGCAGGTGCTCCAGCACAATCCGGCCTCGGGCACGCCGCCGGCGACCGCCTCCTGGTGGAAATCGCCAGGCGGCTGCAGTCGAGCGTGCGTCCCGCCGACGTGGTCGCCCGGCTCGGGGGTGACGAGTTCACACTGCTGCTCGAAGAGGTGGCGGGCCTTCCCCAAGTCGAGCATGTCGCGCGGCGTGTTCTCGACAGCCTGGCCGCACCCTTCTTGTTGGAAGGGCGCGAGGTGCGTGCCAGCGCCAGCATCGGCGTCGTGCTGAGCGAGCCCCACTATGAGCAGGCCCAGGACATGCTGCGGGACGCGGACCTCGCCATGTACCGCGCCAAGGAGCGGGGGCGCGCGTGCTTCCAGGTCTTCGATGTCGAGATGCGAAACTGGGCCAACGCTCGTTCGGGAATGGAGGCGGATTTGCGGGAGGCCCTCGGGCGCAACGAGTTCCGGCTCGTGTTCCAGCCTATCGTGGAGATCGAGACCGGTCGGGTGTACGCGTTCGAGGCCTTGCTACGCTGGCACCACGGCAAGCGGCGGGTCCTCTTGCCGCACGAATTCCTGCCGCTGGCCGAGCAGACCGGCCTCATCGTGTCGATCGGCACCTGGGTCCTGCGGGAGGCGTGCCGCTACGCGCGCACCTGGCAGAACGCAGTCCCGGGCGCGGGCCCGGTGCGGATCAGCGTGAACGTCTCGGCGAAGCAACTCGCGGATCCGCGCCTCGTAGACGACTTGCGAGCGGCCCTCCAGGATGCCGGACTCACGCCCGCTGCGCTGAGTCTCGAGGTCGCTGAGAGCGTGCTCATGGAGAGCCTCGACTCGTCCATCGCCCTTCTGAATCGGCTGCGGGAGGTGGGCATCCAGCTACACATGGACGATTTCGGCTCTGGCTACTCGTCCCTGAGCTATCTGCCGCGCTTCCCACTGCAGGGCATCAAGGTCGACCGGACCTTCGTGCACCGCATGGGTGCGCGCCGCACTGATCTGGAGATCGTGCGCTCGATCGTTGACCTGGCGGAGCACCTCGGCCTCATTGTGATCGCGGAGGGGGTCGAGACCGCGACGCAGCGCGAGCGCCTCATCGCCTTCGGATGCGAGCTCGGGCAGGGGTTCTTGTTCGCGAAAGCGCTCGAGCCCGAAGCGGCCCGGGCACTGCTCGCCGAGCAGCAGCAGCCAGGCCCCAAGGCCGCGTGAGGAAGGGCTAGCCCTTCAAGGCCGGCGTTCCGCCCAGGAACTTCTCGATCACCTCATTGCCGACGGTGGGCCGGAGGTGCTCCAGCACGATCCGCCCCAGCCGCGGCACGTCTTCCGTGCGAAACCCCGCGGCCGAGAGGCCCGCCATCAAGGCGGCGGGACCTGCCACCCCGATCATCTCGCCGGTGCGCGCGCCGCTCATCAGTGCGCGCCCCATGTAGCTCTCGTGGTTCGGGACCGCGACGCGTACCTTTTCGAATGTCGCCTGGTCCACGGCCATGCGCATCGCCATCAGAATCGCGCCGATGCCCTTCTCGGCCTGGCCCGGCTCGACCTCGAGGTTGGCGACGATTTGCTCGACGAGGTTCATGAGGAGCCTAGAATAACACCGAAAAACGGGGACATGCAAAAACTAGACGCCGAGACGCCTAGCGGAGCGTCTCGGCGTCTCGGCGTCTGCCTTTATTGCCCTACAGTGAAGTCAATTCTCTTAATCACGTTCCCTGCTGCATCCCGAATCTCGACATGCCACGCGCCCTTGGCGTCAGCGGGAACGGTCTTGCGGCTCCACGTGCGCCATGGCGAGCCGGCGATCGTCAGCGGCACGTCGCCCACCTCGTCGCCGCCGTGAAACCAGACATGGTGCAGCGTCTGGCCATTGGCGCCCGTCACGCGCATCCATAGCACGACGGTGCCGACGCTGTCGGGAAATGTCGTCCCGGTATCCTGCGGCGCGCGGTCGGCAACGTTCCGCGCCAGCACCGCTTCGACGCTCACATTGCTCGCCGGAGCCGCGGCGGCAGCCGGCGCGGGTGGCGCGGCGGGCGCGGGGTGTTTGGTCGTGTCCTGCGCAGCGAGAGAACCCACAAGGCCCAGCACCAGCACCGGCGTGAGTACGGCTTTCATGTGGTCACTCCCTGGTTGAAGTGCGCGCGTTCCGCCGCGCGGCGGCTGCGCCGTTCCAGCGACGCGCCGAGCACCGCGGCGATGAGACATCCTAACACCGTCCCAGCCATCTGAAAGCCAAGCTGATATTCGAGCTGTATCCAATGGCATTTGGGTGCGAAGATCGGGCCGACCAGACGGCCGCACTTGTCCTGCGAGAAGGCGAATCCCCAGCTCGCCGCCAGACCGAAGATCAGCGGCAATAGCGCGATGAAGAAATGCCGGAGCTGGAGCTTCATCGGCCACGCTCGATGTGCCAGCGATCCATAACGCGACCTCCTGCGATCACCACGTATTCGTCGAAGTGCGCCTCGGTCAGACAGGAGTGATTGGGAATGATCTCGACCTGCTGGCCGACCTTGAACTTCCCTTCGATGGCCGCGGGCGCGGCAGCGCGGACCACGCCGTGCTCCTGCGAGACGGACGCGACCGTGAGCTCCGGATGATCCTTCACCGCGCCGAACGCCGTCTCGAGTCCCAGATGGGTGGGCCCCACATCCTTGGAGAGCGACAGGGCGCCGGTATCGACCACGAAGTGCGATGCCCCGGGCTGGTGCGATACCACCGTCGCCAGTACTGAGACCGCGACATCGCGCCATTCGCAACACCCGATCAAGACCATGGTCCGGTCATAGAAGATGTAGTTCCCGGGCCGGGCTTCTGTGACGCCCGTCAAGTCTTTTACGGCCGCCATCGCGGGGGTCGACCCTACACTGACGCCCCGGACGGGCACGCCGTCCTTGCGCAGCAACTCGGCAAACCACGCCATCACCTGCCGTTCCTGCTCGGCGATTTGCGCCGCCTCGTCCTTGTTCTGGGTGCGATACGCGTGACCCGAATGGCTGAGAATCCCGTCAAACGTGAGACCGCGCTCCCCCCCCAGTTCCCGCGCGACCTCGAGCGCGTAGCGGGACGACGGGTCGACGCCCGCCCGGTGATAGCCGCAATCCACCTTGAGCCAGGCATGCAGGCCGCTGCCGGCCAGCGCTCTCGCGGTGTCGAGATCATCGAGAATCACGCGCAGCGTGACGCCGTCCTGCGCGATGCGCTGCACATGCGGAACGTGTGACGGATCGAGCGGAAATGCCCACGTCAGGTCTTTGAAGCCGTCACAGGCGAACGCATGCGCTTCGAACAGCGTGGACACGGTGATGCCCTGTGCACCGTGCTCCCGCTGGCGGCGACCCAGCTCGAGACACTTGTGCGTTTTGATGTGCGGCCGCAAAGAGACGCCCAGACGCCTGGCTCTCGCTGCCATCTGCGTGAGGTTCCGCTCCATCACATCGCGATACAACAGCAGGGCGGGGGTTTCGACGTCAAGCATGGCGGATCACACTCATCCGTCGATGCGGCGGCCCGAGACCTCCACCCGTTTCATGCGCTCGATCCGACCCGACCCGCCGACGAACGCCGACGCGACCCAGCTCGTCAGCCCGACGATGATCGCGCCGAGGGTCGCGGAAGCCAGTCCGGCGATCTGGAACCCAGGGACGAGCCAGGCGACGAGCGCCAGCGAGATGCCGTTCACGACGAGGATGAACAGGCCGAGCGTCAGCACCGTCAACGGCAACGTGAGGATGAGGATGATCGGCCGAATGACCGCGTTGACCACGCCGAGCAGCAACGCCGACACGATCAGTGCGCCGGTGCTCGTGAACAGGATGCCCGGCAGCAATTGGTCGGCGATCCACAGACCGACGGCGGTGATCAGCAGCCTGACAAGGAAGCCTCTCATGGAGCGGAAGATAACCGCTTGGCGCGTCCCGCGACGAACCGCGCCGTCATTCCGGGACGCGCCTGCACGCCCAGCTTGGCGTCGAGCAGAATCGACCCGCTCATGGAATCGCGGCCCGCCCACGCGAGCGACACGCCCGCGAACGGCCCGAGGTCCGCGGGCCACCCGCTGACGATGGCCTGCTCCGGTTGGCCGAACCAGCTGACCGCTAGCGTTTCGGCGCGCGGCCTGCGAAACACGATCTGGCCGCGGAACATGCAATCGCGTCCGATGACGACCGTTGCGCTATCGAGCACGATGTCGCCCAGCCGGAACCGGTCGCTCATCGCGGGCGCGGTGGGAAAGGTGAGCGTGTCTCCGCGGGCGACTACCCAGTGACCCGCATAGGGAAGGGAATAGCGGCGCAGCCGATCAAACTGATGGCCGGAGCACGGGTTGGGGGCCCTCCCCCCTCCGCACGCCGCGACCACCAGGATCACGCCGCACCTCACGGCGCGCATTAGAACTCCGTTGTATCCCTCGCGACGGTATCGCTGCTCCGGATGCGCGCGCTCATCGAGTCGGCGGCGTTCATCGCGCGCCCCACGGCGCGCGCGTTGGGGATCTTCGAATTCGCGAGGATGCTGTCTTTCTGCCGCTGGGTCAGCGTGTCGCGATTCACGGTTTGGCTGGACTTGTCCGTGCCACACGCACCGATGCAGCAAAGCGAAACGACCAGGAGTATGGGTTTCATGGCTGGCAACTTTAATGAACCAGCGTACACTTGCAACCCAACTTGGCTCTCGGGGGATCACATGCGTCGCCTGAAACTCGCCGCGGTGCTCTTGCTCTTCGCCGCCTGCCGCCCCTCAGTCGCCTCTCGCCTGTCGGACGGCCGGTGGGCGGATCTCACCTACCCATTCGACTCGACCACCATCTACTGGCCCACGGCTCAGCCATTTCGCCTCACCGTCGTGTCGGCGCAGCGCATGCCAGGCGGCTATTACTACGCCGCCAACAACTTCACGGCCGCCGAACACGGCGGGACCCATCTCGACGCGCCGGTGCACTTTGCCGAAGGCAAGCATACGACCGATCAGATCCCCGTGTCCCAGCTGATGGGGCCCGCGGTCGTTATCGACGTCAGCCATCAGGCCGACTCGAGTGCGGACTATCGCGTCCGTCCCGCCGATATCACCGCGTGGGAGAGCGCGCACGGAGCGATCCCGCGCGGCGCGATCGTGCTGATCCGCACCGGGTGGGGCAGCCGCTGGCCCGATCGCGCCCGAGTCCTCGGCACGACCAAAACGGGTGCGGCGGCGATCCCGGAGCTTCACTTCCCGGGGTTGGACCTGGATGCGGCGCGAGAACTGGCCCGACGCAAGGTGAACGCGGTGGGGATCGACACGCCCAGCATCGACTACGGCCAATCGAGCATCTACGGCGTGCACCGACGGCTGTTCGCGGCGAACATTCCGGCCTTCGAAAACGTGGCCAACATCGAGCAGCTGCCCGCGACGGGGGCGTACGTCATCGCGCTCCCCTTTAAGATCAAAGGCGGCAGCGGCGGGCCGCTGCGCATCGTGGCTCTGCTGCCTTAGGGAATCTGTCTACAAGCACGTAATGCGGGTGGGGGGTGGGGTTAGGACGCGTGAACGCGTCCGTCACCCCACTCCCCGGCCCACCCCTGGATCACAAATCCTATGCTGGAGTCCTAGGAGGTTGGCAGCCCCGTGCGCAGCACGTCCTCCATCACGTCCGCAAAGCGGTCGATTTCCGCCAGCGTCGTGTAGACATTTGGCGTGATCCGCAGACAATTGAATTCTGGGTGTGCGATCGGCGTGACGATGATGCGGTGCCGGTCGAACATGAAGCCGGCGAGCTTCCCGACGTCGAGCTGCCCTGGTGTGAACGAGGCAAGGCCGCAGGACTGCGCCGGATCGTAGGGCGTCAGGATCTTCACACCAGGCGCGCGCTCCAGCCGCTTGGCCCAGCGGTCGCGCAGGAAGCGCAGCCGAGCGGCCTTCCGCTCGGGGCCGATGCCGTCCAGAAAATCGAGCGCCTCGACGATCGCATTGTGATTGGCCGCGGGGTGTGTGCCGATCTCCTCGAACTTGCGGACGTTCTCGTTCATCTCGGGCGGCGCCGCCATCATCGGCCAGATCTTCGCGATCTTCGAGCGGCGGACGTACAGGAACCCCGTGCCGATCGGCGCCGTGAGCCATTTGTGGAGACTGGTGCCGTAGTAATCGCAGTCCAGCTCGTCGTGCCGAAACGGGAAATGCGCGTACGCGTGCGCGCCATCCACGATCACTTCGATGCCGCGCGCGCGGCCCAGCTGGCAGATCTGCTTCACCGGAAAGATCTGCCCCGTCAGGTTCGTGATGTGACAGATGTGGATCACCTTGGTGCGCGGCGTGATCGCGGCTTCGATGCGGCGCGCCAGATCCTCCTGCGACGGAGGCGGCACGGGGAAGGTGATCTGCTTCAGCACGATCCCGTCGCGCCGCTCGCGCTGCTTCCAGGTGGTGATCATGCGCGGGTAGTCCTGCGTGGTCGTCAGGACCTCGTCGCCGCGCTGCAGTGGTAACCCCAGCTGCACGATCTCGAGCGCCTCGCTGGCATTGCGCGTGATCGCCATCTCCTCGGGATCGCAGCCGAAGTTCGCGGCCAGCCGGCGGCGCACCGCCTCGATCTCGGGCTCGATCCATGCCCACATCGTGATCGCGGGCGCCTGGTTCGAGACAGCGAGGTAGCGCTGGAATGCGGCGTTCACGACGCGCGGCGACGGCGCGACGCCGCCGTTGTTCAGGTTGATCATCCCCCGGTCTATGTCGAACGCGGCCTGGATCTCACGCCAGAAGTCCTCGTCCTGAGCGACCTCGGCGGGGCTCTTGCCACCGACCTGTCGCGTGGCCGGGAGGATGCGCGACAGCGCGTCACTCTTGAGCGCGGGAAGCGTGGCCGTGGCGGCGAACAGCGAACCGAGAAAGTGACGACGTGTGGGCATCGGGAGCCTCAGGAAGCTCGGGTGAGTCAACGGAGCGCCTGTAGGTAATAAAGCAAAACCCCCCGCCCGGCCAGAGCCGAACGGGGGGAAACTTGCCGCTTGGGTTTAGAGACCGGCGAACGTGCTGACCGGCGCGAACAAGCCGGACACGGCGTTCTGGAACTTCTCGAACGCGTCGAACAGATCTTTGAGCGCCTTCTGGTCCGCGGCCGTCAGGGGCTGACCACCCGCGTCCACCCACTGCGCCGTGGTGGGATCACCGCTAAACGATGCGACCGGGTGACCGTCCACATACACCGCCACGCTGACCGTCACCGAGCTGTTCACCGTATTGACCGTGACGTGGCCGACGGTACGAATCGTCTGGCCGTTCTGAATCAACCGGAAGTCGGCGTCGATGTTGATATTCGGGTCGTTGTACGACACCGACTCGTTCAGCATCATCGTGATCACGGGGTTGTTCAGCGCGAACGTCGCGTGCACGCTGGCGCTGCTGGCGTTGACCGTGAGGTCCTCGTCGAACGACAGCGTCTTGTTGTTGCCACCGCTCAGCCCGTTCGAGATCGTCCCCGTGGCCGTCGCGGTCGCGGACGTCTGGCCGTTGACCTGTAGCGACGCGGTGTAGTCGACGTAGGTCGGCGTGCCGCCCGGACCCTGGACCAGGACCTGGAGCTGCAGCTTGGTCGGTGTGCTCTGATCGATGATGTCGAGCGTCCCGATCGCGCTCACCGGCTCGATGATCACGTTATCCAGGCCGGTCGCATAAAGCACGAAGCGCACGCCTGTGAGGCCGGCGACGGTGCCGCCCTGCCATCTGTACTGATTCAGCGCGGTGTCCCATTCGAACACACGGCCGTACATCGTGTCGGGGATGATGCGGCCCTGCGCGGCGGACACGCTGAGGTTGGGAACCATCGCCTGCAGCTTGCGCGCCTGCCCGAGGCTCGGCAGCAAGATCTGGCCACCGGCGCGCTCCAATTTGGGCCGGAGGGTTTGCATCAACGTCGCAGCTGGACGGAACGCCGGCGACGTCGCGGCACCAAGACTGGTCGTGGCAACCGTGAAGCTGCGAAAGACGCTGCTACCCAGCGCGGAATCGACCGCGGACAAGTTGGCCGAAATCGCGGCCGGATCGTTGAAGTCGACCGGGGACGGCGCGTCTTTGCTGCACGCTGCCACCGCCGCTAAGCCGAACACGACTCCGGCACGAAGGAGCAACCGCATACAGCCTCCAAAGAGGAATTGTGGGGACGAAATTGAATTCTGCACGCGCGGCGGCCGGAGGTGCTGTGACCTC
>WNEY01000160.1_pt1 | contig 35767 bp, 29 predicted proteins | sample 5400531 | NCBI WGS metagenome assembly WNEY01 (sample SAMN13153338, study PRJNA577476) | soil metagenome | isolation source: 200 cm saprolite under Douglas fir tree site 1 | place: USA:California | collected 2015-04-18 | reverse complement strand
CCAGGTCAAGGGCCGGGTGGCAGCAGGCGCAGATCAAAGCGAGCTCATCGTCCCCGGCCGAACCTGGCGATCCCGGCTCCGCCGGAGGTTCCGTGGGGTCGGCCCCGCGGGCCAGCCCGGCAGGGGGTTCCGGGGGATCGGCCCCCCGGGCCAGCCCGGCAGGGGGTTCCGGGGGGGCGGCCCCGCGGGCCAGCACAGCTCGCTCGAGGCCGGCCTCGGCTTCCCGCTCGCTGCGCCGCGTTTCGCGGCGCAGCGAGTCCACCGCCTTGTACCACGCCGTCGTGATCAGCCAGGCTCTCGGATTCGGCGGAAACCCGGCCGACGGCCACTGTGCGACCGCGGCCGCGCACGCCTCCTGCACGGCGTCCTCGGCGACCTCCAGGTCGCCGCTACGGCGGGCGATCGCGGCGACCGCCGCCCACCAGTGTTCGGCCAGCACCGAGTCCAGCTGGCGGTGCTGGCCAAAGGGGGACAACCCTCTCGGACTCCCGCCCGGCCGAACGTTCACCCCGGCGCTGCCACCTGGATGACCGGACGGATCTCGATGCAGCCTTCGGTCGCCGACGGCAGTGTCGCCGCCCAGCGCAGCGCCTCATCCAGATCGGCGCACTCCACCAGCGAGAAGCCGCCGAATTGCTCCTTGATCTCGGCCGCCGGGCCGTCGGTGAGCAGCACCTCGCCGTTCCGCACCCGCAGCGTGGTCGAGCTGGCAGCGGGCTGGACCGGCGCGCATTCAAGCAGGACCCCGGCCTGCGCCATCTTCCCGGTGGCCGCACTCCACTTCTCGACCCACTCGTTGAACGTCGGCGTGCCGGGCTCGGGCAGCGGCTCTCCCGAGCCGTGCAGCAGGAACAGGTACTTCATCGGGCTGACTCCTCTCGCGGGCGCCGGCTCCGCTGGCCGGCCTCACCAGGTAATCGAATGGCAGCCCGCCAGATCGACAGCTAGCCCGCCATCTCCTTGATCTGCTCGATCAGGGCTACTCGCTCGTGGTGGGTCGCGGCCATCGGCTGGACGTTCAGCGTCGTGACTCCGGACTCGCGGTACGCCGCCAGCCGCTCAGCCACGTACGACTTCGAGCCGATCAGCGAGATACCTTCGAGCAGCGATCTTGGCACCAGCGCGGCCGCCTCGTCCTTGCGTCCGTCGAGGTAGGCGTCCTGGATCGCGACCGCCTCGTCCGGGTATCCGTAGTCAGAGGCCAGCTTGGTGTAGAAGTTCTGGCCGCGAGCGCCCATCCCGCCGATGTACAGCGCCATCACCGGACGGCCGAAGTCGACCATGCCGGCGACGTCGTCGCCGATCGCCAGCATCGCCTGGGCGACCACGTCGAGTTCGGGCAGCGACGGGTCCCGCTTGGCCTTGCCCGCGGCCACCGCGCCGCCCCAGATGTCGCCCGCCTTCTCCGGGAAGTAGAAGATCGGCTGCCAGCCCTCGGCCAGCTCGGCCGCCATCTCGGTGTTCTTCGGCCCGACCGCGGCGACGAAGATCGGGATCTTGTCCCTGACCGGGTGGTTGATGAGCTTCAGCGCCTTGCCGAGACCGGTGCCCTGGCCGGGCGGGAGCGGGATCTTGTAGTTCTTGCCCTCGTAGACCAGGCGCTCCCGCCGCCAGACCGCCCGGCAGATCTCGATGGTCTCGCGAGTCCTGGTGACCGGAGCGTCGTAGGGCACGCCGTGCCAGCCCTCGATCACCTGCGGCCCGGAGACCCCGATGCCGAGGTTGAACCGTCCGTTCGAGACGTAGTCGAGCCCGGCCGCGGTCATCGCGGTCAGCGTCGGGGTCCTGGTGTAGAGCTGCATGATCCCCGAGGCCAGCTGCAGCCGCTCGGTCTTCGCGGCCACATAGCCGAGCTGGCTGACCGCGTCGTAGCTGTACGCCTCGGGCACGAAGACGATGTCCAGGCCGGCCTTCTCGTAGTCGGCCAGCTCGTTCACGGTCTCGGCGAAGCCTCCTGCGTAGTTCAAGGACATCCCGATGCGCACTTTTGACCTCATCCCTGCCGGGCTCGGCGAAGACCTGCGACTCGCGGGGGTTCCGGGGGGTCGTCCCCCCGGGCTAGCACCGCGAGTAACTAAGTATCAGCCAGCGGGGGCCTGAGCCGCCAGCAGGCCGGCGATCGCGCGGAGCGCGAGCTGGTAGGAGGCGAACCCGAAGCCGGCGATCGTACCGTCGGCCACGCTGGCGACCACCGAGGTGTGCCTGAATTCCTCCCGGGCGGCCGGGTTCGAGATGTGCACCTCGACCAGCGGCGCGGTCCGCATCGCCAGAGCGTCAGCCAGCGCATAGGAGTAGTGCGTGAACGCGGCTGGATTCAGCACGATCGGCAGCTGCCTGTCGGCTGCCTCATGTACCCACGAAATAATTTCTGCCTCATCGTTTGTCTGGCGGAAATCGGTGACCAGACCAAGCTCGGCCGCCGTGGCCGCGCACGCCTTGGCCAAGTCGTCCAGCGTGGCAGTGCCGTAGACCTCAGGTTCGCGGGAGCCGAGCCGGCGCAGGTTCGGGCCGTTGAGTACGAGCACGGTGCGCATGATCTACCCCTCGAACGCCTGGGCGAGCAGTTTTTTCATTTACCCCTCGAAGGCTTGCGTTAGCAGTTCTTCAGGCGGGTCGTTCAGGATGCCGGGGCGGGCCAGGCCGTCAAGTACGACCATGCGCAGCCGACCGCTCCTGGTCTTCTTGTCGACCGACATCGTCTCCCTGAGCTGCTGCCACGGGGCGCCGTCGTAGCTGGTCGGCAGGCCAACCGAGGCCAGGATCGCGCCGTGCCGCTTCGCGGTCGCCTCGTCTAGCCGACCGCTCAGCCGACCGACCGAGGCGGCGAACATCAGGCCGACCGCGACCGCCTCGCCGTGCCGGAGCTGGTAGTTCTCTGCGCGCTCGATCGCGTGGCCGAGCGTGTGACCGTAGTTGAGCGTCTCCCGGCGGCCGGCCTCGGCTTCGAGCAGATCGCCGGTGACGACCTCGGCCTTCATGCGGACGGCCCGCTCAACCAGCTCGCGTTCGTGCTGGCCGCCTGGGATCGCCGCCGCGGCCGGGTCCTGCTCGATCAGGTCGAGGATGACCGGGTCGGCGATGAATCCGGCCTTGATCACCTCGGCCAGGCCGCTGACGTACTCGCGGGCGGGCAGCGAGGTCAGTGCGTCGAGGTCGGCCAGAACGCCGGCCGGCGGGTGGAAGGCGCCGACCAGGTTCTTCCCGGCCGGGGTGTTGATGCCGGTCTTGCCGCCGACGGCGGCGTCCACCATGGCGAGCAGGGTCGTCGGGATCAGCACGACCGGCAGGCCGCGCAGCCAGGTGGCGGCGGCGAACCCGGCCAGGTCAGTGACCGCGCCGCCACCGACACCGACGATCAGGTCGGACCGCGATATCCGGTGGGCCGCGAACCGCGACCACAGGTGGGTCGCCACCTCGATGTCTTTGGCCGCCTCGCCAGCTGGTACTGGTTCGAGGTGGACGGTGTGGCCGGCGGCGGTCAGGGCGTCGCGGGCGGGCGCGGCGAGCCAGTCAAGGCCGTCGGCGTAAACGATCACGATCGTGCGGGGCCGGTCGCCGGCCAGCGCGGGCAACTCGGCCGCGAGGTTGGTGCCGACGATGACCTCGTAAGGGTGCTCGCCGCCGACCGCGATCCTGGTCACGCTCACGGCCTGCCTGCCCGCCTCCGCGTGGGCCCCTTGCCGTTGCTGGGGCATTTGCGTGGGCCCGCTGCGATTGTGCGGGTCATGGACGGGCGGCCGTCAGCTGGGTCGCGATCTCGGCGGCGATGTGCTCTGGGGGCTGGTCGTCGGTGTTGACGGTCAGCCAGGCTAGGCCGGTGTAGATCGGGAGACGCTGGTCGAGCAGGGCCTTGAGCGTCGCCCTGGGGTTGGTGCCGATCAGCAGCGGGCGGGCCTGGCTGAGGCCCACTCGCTTGGCCGCAGCGGCGAACCCCGTCTCCAGGTAGACGACCGGCCGGCCAGCGAGCCGTTGCTGGGTGTGCGGGTCGAGCACCGCCCCGCCGCCGACCGCGACGACGCCTTCGGTGCTGGCCAGTGCCCTGGCGACGGCAGCGCGCTCAAGTTCGCGGAAGGCCGGCTCGCCGTCTTCCACGAAGATGTCGCTGACCGGTTTGCCGGCGACCGCCTCGATCTGGGTGTCCGTGTCGGTGAACGAGACGCCGAGCAGTTCGGCGAGCAAGACGCCGACCGTGGTCTTGCCCGCGCCCGGCGGGCCGATCAAGATCGCTACGGGGATCCCGTTGTGGGTCGGCTCGGTCTGTAGCGGCTCGGTCATTGGATTGCCAGCGTCTCCAGATAGCCGGTCAGGTTCCTGCGGGTCTCAGCCACGCTATCGCCGCCGAACTTCTCGATGGCGGCATCCGCCAGTACCAGCGCCGCCATCGCCTCGGCGACCACTCCCGCGGCCGGGACCGCGGTCACGTCGCTGCGCTGGTTGATCGCCTTGGCGGGCTCGCCGGTGCGCACGTCGACCGTCGCCAGTGCCCGTGGCACCGTCGAGATCGGCTTCATCGCCAGGCTGACCCTGATCGGCTCGCCCGTGCTCATCCCGCCTTCGATCCCGCCGGCCCGGTTGGTCAGCCGGCGTACCCGCAGGCCGTTCTGGCTGTCCTGGCTGGGCGCGGCCTCGATCTCGTCGTGGGCCTGCGAGCCGCGGCGCGCCGCCGTCTGGAAGCCGTCGCCGATCTCGACGCCCTTGATCGCCTGGATGCTCATCATCGCTCCGGCCAGCCGGCCGTCGAGCCGCCGATCCCAGTGCACGTGGCTGCCAAGGCCGGGCGGCAGACCGTGTACGACCACCTCGACGACCCCGCCCAGCGTGTCGCCGTCCTTGCGCGCGGCCTCGATCTCGGCGACCATCGCCGCGCTCGTCGCCTGGTCCAGACAGCGGACCGGGTCCTCGTCGATCTTCACCAGGTCCCCCGGGCCAGGCAGCGTACCGGCCGGGACCCGCACTCCCCCGAGCGCGACCACATGGCTGAGGATCTCGACACCGAGCGTCTGCCGCAGGAACCGCCGGGCCAGTTCGCCGAGCGCGACCCTGGCCGCGGTCTCCCTGGCGCTGGCCCGCTCCAGAATGGGCCGGGCATCGTCATGACCGTATTTCTGCATGCCGACCAGATCGGCGTGGCCGGGCCTCGGCCGGGTGAGCGGTTCGTTCCTGGCCTGGTCGGCCAGCACTTCTTCCGGGACTGGATCGGCCGACATCACCGTCATCCACTTCGGCCACTCGGTATTGCCGACCCGGACCGCCACCGGCCCGCCGAGGGTGCGGCCGTGCCGCACCCCACCGGTGATCTCGACCTCATCCTGCTCGAACTTCATCCTGGCGCCGCGTCCGTACCCAGCCCGACGCCGAGCCAGCGCGACCGCAAGATCGCCCGTGGCAACCTCGATCCCCGCCGGCAGGCCCTCGCAGATTGCGACCAGGGCCTGGCCGTGCGACTCCCCGGCGGTCAACCAGCGCAGCATGAGCCCGATCCTCCCACGCCCCACCCCCACCCGAACCACCCACCAGCCATGGCCTGGGTCAGGCCTCGCCTAGCCAGATTGCGATGCCGCGCCTGAACCGGCCGCCGAGGCGGGTCTGTACCGCTTCGGCGACGTCGGCTCCGATCCTGGCGACGGCCTCCGTGCTGGCCTCGCCGGTCAGGGTGAGGACGATGGCCAGATCCTGATCGCCGTCGCCCGGCTGCAGGTCGAAAGAGGCGACATCAAGCTGGCCAGCCAGGACGGCCGCGACGATCTCATGGACGTCGGGATCGCGGTAGGGCTCCGGGGCCTGCTCGCCCCGGGCGAGCGCGGCCAGCCTGGCGCCTTCGACCGCGAACGGCACCGGCCCGGCGACATCGATGACCACGGCGGCGGAGTCGGCGCACGCCGTCTGCCAGACGGCCAGGGCGGCGACCGGCACCGGGCGCGCGTCGGACTGCCACCGACTCATCGACTGCAGGCTTGTGAAGGCCGGGACAGCCCGGCGGCCATCGAGCCCGATCAGCGTCGGCATGGCCATCTCACTGGCCTTCTCGGCGCGCCCGGCCGCGCGCAGCGCGGGCGGAGTGCCCACCGCAGGCGCAGACGCCACTTGCGCGGTCGTGCTTACCGGCTCGGCCAGATTGGGTTCTTCCGCCAGAACGGCGACCACAGGAACCAGGAGGCGGCAGGCAGCCAGCGCGGCCAGCACCGCTTGCTCGCCGGCCCGTCCGGCGGCGAACTCGGCCAGCGCCGCCGTCACCTCGGAGGGCGCTGAGCCGTCATCGCCGCGGAACGCCGGATCGCCCCCGCTGATCCCAAGCACAGAGCAACTCTAGTGAAGAAGTCATCAGGGCACTCCAGGCAGGACGGCCGCCTGACGGCATTCAGGCATCTTAATCTAGTCGCCACGGCCCGGACGTAACCGGCACTAGTACTCTGGCGCCCGGCGTACAAGCTCCGATGTTGCTGGTGAGGAGAAGCAATGCCGCTTCTCGTCGGAACTTAAGTACGCAACTTGCGATTTGAGAGTTTCATAGAACTGCACGCAGTCCGATCACAGGGGAGCGAGTGCGCCACATCCGTCAGGCATCGCCGATCATTCAGGCCGGGACGACCATGCACAAGCCGATCCCGCCTCGACTTGTCGAGCCCTACCTGACCGGCCGTCGTGCCGTTATAGCTGGATATGTCTACCGGCTGGCCGACAGCTCTTTCACCGACCCCGCAGACTTCTACCACGCCCTTGATCTGGGCTACGAAGGCTCCGAGTTCCGCCCGGACATGCCTGAGGTCTACATATTGCGTTGGACCGCATCCGTCCCAGACGCCTACGAAGTGCCTTACTCTGTCGAAAGAGGCGGAGACTGGACCGGTAAGCCGCCGTTCACCGGTACCGGTTACACGTCATGGCCAAGCCATCCGATCCCTGAGTTCTACGTCGATCTGATGCCGATTCCGGTCGGGACAGAGATCTACCGAATCACCCCTGGTAACGAAGACTTCATCGCTCGCTACGACGGCCAGGTGTGGTTGCGGCCTGCAGAGGGGAACTGACGATGCGATACCGACTCCTTGCCACCTTTCAAGGGGCTCCCTACGAGGCCGGAGTCGGCCCTGATGGTTCCGATGTCGTGCTGTTCGCGGCCTGCCCGCCGCCGGAGGAGCTGAAGTTCGAGCCGGCCACCGGGCACTGGCGCAAGCAGGTCGACCGCGCCGACGTGCAGACCCTTTACGAGTCGCGCCCGATCGGAATGTTCCGCGGCGAACGCTGCATCGTCCTCGACGACCTCACCGACCGCCTGCACATCGTCTACCTCGGCCACGATGCGCTCCGGGCTGCGCAACTTGGGTACTGGGAGGTGGACCGGGGCGTGTTCGAACTGATCACGCCGCGCCACGAAGTCACCGACATCGTCGAACAGCGCACCTCCCTGCCGACCCGTGACGACAGCGGCCAGCACACCAGGCCGACCCGGCGGGTTTCCGTCCCTGACGGCGACGACCTGACCAGCCGGTCCCAGCCGGGCGGCTACGACCAGCCGACGCGAGTCGACGAGCTCGGCGGGTACGAATCGGATTCCGCGCTGACCGGGCCGTCGCGCTCTGGACAGTCGGGCCGGTCTGAGCGTTCTGATCCGAACATCCTGCGGTCACCCGATCAGTCGAGTATCTCGATACCGGCGGTTGACGAGCTCCCGCTGCCGCTAGAGGCGCAGGCGCTGCGAGCGGCCACCACGGCTGCGCGCAGGGGTCAGAAAGGCGAGTCCCGCCAGTCTCAGGAGACCCGCTCTGGCGGGCATTCTCAGACCGTCATCTCGAACCAGCCGGATCCGACGGCCCAGTCGGGACCACACTCGCAGCCAGGCATAACCGGCCAGTCTGGCCCGCACATGCAGCCGGGCGTACTGGGCCAGTCCGGCCCGTACGCTCAGCCAGGCGCACCCAGCCAGGCAACGGCGCAGGGCCAGTCCGGCCCGCACCAGGCGAGCCCGCTCGCCACAGGCGGTGTGATCACTATGACGGATCAACCGCCCAACGCACTGAGCCAGCCAGTGGTCGCACCTGCCCATCCAGCCGTGCCGTCATCGGCCCAGATGCTGCTGCCGACCACCTCGACGGAGGCGTTGAGCCAGTCGGCCGCCCACCCCGTCACAGCCCCGCCCCTAGGCCCGGTCAGCCCGGCGGCCGAGCAGTCGAGCTCGATCAGCCAGCCAGCCCATACGCCCGGCCACCTCGGCGCGCCGGTCGGCCTCAGCCAGCCCGCTCATCCGCCGGCGCTGCCCAGTCACCCTGGCCTGACTGCCGACCAGACCGTGACTTTCAGCCAGCCCGCCCACGCCGCTGCGCCGATGCCGAATGAGTCCGCTGTTGGTCTAAGCCAGCCCGCCCACGCTGCTCCTCAGATACCGGACCGGTCTGGAGTTGATTCCGTCCGGCTCAGTCACCCGCATCCCGCCTCAGCCGCCCAAGATCAGCCCGGCGGTCAGGTCAACGCACTGAGCCAGCCCGCAGCCGTACCCGCGCAGCCGACCTTGCCCGCGCAGCCGAGCTTGCCCGCGCCGCCTCTTGCCTCGCCGGGCCCAGTCGCGCCCGCACCGGCGCAGGTTCAGACTCACGCCGCACCGGCCGATTCCACCAACGTGCACGCCCGACCGGTTACCCCGCAAGCCGAGCCACCAGCAGTGCCGCCAGCCCGCAGCCACGACGCGACTAACGAGCACAGCCAGCCCCAGCCATCATCAGCCACAGCACCCGTAGCGCACAGCGCCCAGGCCGAGGCGATCAATGCCCAGGTCCAGGCTGACGCGACCAATAGCCACAGCCAGCCTGCCGCTCCTGCCCAAGCCGACCCGACGGCCGGCCAGGCCAGCAACCCCATCCAGGTCGTCCCACTGGTAGGCCACAACCCCAACCAGGTCGTCGCGCCAATATTGCAGCCGACCGCGGGACCGCCCGCCCAGAGCCCAGACGCGACGAACGGGCCCGACCGGCCCGTCGCTGCCGCTACGCCGTCATTCCAGGCGGTCCCGACCGGCACGCATCACCGTCCCGCGCCTAGTGGTCAGGTGGCCGCTGGTCAGGCGGCCGCGGCACCCGCCGAACACAATCACCCGGCCACCCCCGTCGCCAAGAGTGTCGCTGGCACGATCGGAGACCAGGCCAGCCCTCAGATCGACCCGACGGCTGTCCCGGGCCCGCCGGCAGTCACTCAAGAGATGACCGCTCAGCAGGTTGCACCGCCGCCTCATCCGGCCGTCTCGCCTCACCCGGTCGCCCGGCACGCCCAGTCCGTTCCGGCGCCCGGCCAGCCAGCGGCCGTGCCCGTAGTACCCGGCCAGCCAGCCGATGATCCGGCTCGACAGACCCCAGCCGTACTAAGTCAGCCACCGGCGGCCACGCCAGAGGCTGCCCAGCCCGCGCCGGCACCAGTCGCACCGGCACCGGTCGCGCCGGGATCACCCGTACCCGCGTCGCACGACGCGGCTGCCACCCCCTACGTAGCTGACGCCACCTCGGCGCCTTACGGCCAGCCAGCACCAATCCAGGCCAACCCGGTCGCAGACCAAGGCCAGCCTCTCCCCGAGTCGCACCAGGCGGTCATTCCGCCGGTGCCACCAGCCGCGGCCGCGCCGCACCAGGCCGTGCCCGCACTCCATCAGGATGCGGCCGCCCCCGCCCAGGCCCCGCAGCCGGACCGGTCAGAACCAACTCATCAACCGACTGCCAAGTCCGCGCCGCCGACCGGTATCTCCGACCCGCCCTCTCCGGCCCACCCGAGTTCAGCGGCAGGCCAAGCGGTCCCGTCCTGGACCCCACAAGACCCGACCCACAACCCACTGCCCCAAGCCGAGAACCTGCCCGCCCAGCCCCACTCAGGACCACCGGCCAGCCCAGCACCACCGGCCAGCCCAGCACCACCGGCCAGCCCAGCACCACCGGCTACCTCAGAGCCACCGGTCGTCCCAGCACCACCGGCCGCCGTCGTCCCGCCATCCGTCTCGGTACCGCCGACCGCGCCGGTCGAGCCGACCCCACCCGAGCCCACGATGGCCGGACAGGGCCAGCCGATCCAATATGGACCCTTTATCCCGGACGTGTCCGCCGCAGCGCCACGCAACGGCTCAGGCGCGGTCAACGGCATCCCGACGGCCCCGTACAACGGCATCGCACCGCCTCCGCTGAACGGGATCGCGCCAGTCCCGCTGAATGGCTCCGCCCCGCACCACGAGCCGACCGTTCAGCTTCCCTTGCCGACCGACACCACCCCGCCGCCCCCGCAAGCACCGCCCGCCAGTACCACCACGTCAGAACCGGCTGCCCCGCCTATCGAGACGGCCCGCCAGACGCCGCCAGTCGAGCCAACCCAGCCCGGCCCGATCGCATCGCCCGAAGCAGCCGCACCACGCCGTCGCCGGGCCACAAAGCGCCGCCTGCCCACCCAAAAGATCTTCTCCGATCTCGCCGCCCAGGCCGCGATCCCGGCCGCCGCTTACGCGATCGGCGAGGACGTGGACGGTGCCATGTGCCTGGTCCGCACCGATGAGGGCTTCGAGGTGTTCAACTCGATGGCCGGATCCCGCCACGAGGTCAGGCTCTTCCAGGACGAGGAGTCGGCGTACTTCTACCTGTTCGGCGTCCTTGTCGCCGACGCGGTAAGGACCGGCGCACTGGCTCCGCGCGGCTAGGAGCCCTGGCCGCATCGCTGCGTCCTGAGGTTGCAGGGCAGCGCCGTTGCCCCCTGATGCTGTTCGCCGGGCAGCCGACCGGTGCGTCGGCCCGCCCAACCCGGCGTGCTGACGCAATGATTAGATCCATGAATAAGCCGAACGCGATCCCGCTCACCGGAGCGCAGTACGAGATTCAGGCCGGCGGCTACCGCGCCACCCTGACGGAGCTAGGCGCCGGGCTGCGCCGGCTCAGCCACAACGGCCAGCCGCTGATCACCGAGTTCGAGCAAGACCAGTTGCCGCCACACGGCGCCGGCCAGTTGCTCGCGCCCTGGCCGAACCGGATCGACGGCGGCAAGTACACCTTCGGCGGACAGTCGTTCAAGCTCGAACACAGCGAGCCCGCGCGCGGCAACGCGATCCACGGCCTCACCCGCTGGGCGAACTGGAAGCCAGCCGCGCACATCGCCGACGAGATCACGCTGATCCATGTCCTGCTCGGCCGGCCTGGCTACCCGTTCTGCCTCGAACTGTCGGCGAACTACCGGCTGCACGAGACCGACGGCCTGACCATCTCGATCACGGCCACGAACACCGGTTCCTCCCCAGCCCCCTACGGCACCGGCTGTCACCCGTACCTGACCACCGGCGCGGCCACGATCGACGGCTGCGAGCTTGAGCTGCCGGCCGGGCAGTGGCTGCCCGCCGACGATCGCGGCATCCCGACCAGCGCGCCCAAGGACGTGACCGGCTCGCAGTTCGACTTCCGCACCCGCAGGCCGATCGCCGACACCGCACTCGATCACGCCCTCACCGGCCTTACCAGGGACGAATCGGGCCGGGCCTGGGCCCACCTGTCCGACGACGCCACCGAGATCGGGCTTTGGACTGGCCCCGGCTATGACTGGCTCCAGGTGTTCACCGGCGACGCCCTCGAACCCGAGCACCGCCGGCGCGCGCTGGCCATCGAGCCCATGACCTGCCCGCCGAACGCGTTCGTCACCGGAGACGACCTGCTGACGCTAGCGCCAGCTGACAGCGTGACCCACTCCTGGGGAATTAAAGTGCTTTAACCCCATTAGGCATAACGCATTGTGCGGGCTTTCTATCAGTTCGGAAATGCGCTCAAGGTCATCGGCGGTGTCAAGATCGTCCGGGCGGCCGACGTCGCCGCACTCCACCAGCGTGACGAGGTCCTGGTGCGCCTGCAGGAACCCGCGCGCCCCGAGGTCGGCCTCAGCGGCCGCAGCCACCTCGGCCCAGTAGCGCCGCGCGAACAGCACCGGGTTGCGCCGCTTGCCGTCATAACTCGCCGCAACCAGCTCGGCCCCCTGACGAAACGCGTCGATCAGCCGGGTGACCGCCAGCGGACCGATCAGCGGCTGGTCGACGAGCGCAACGACAACCGCCGCCCCACTGCCGGGCTGGCCGCCAAGGGCGGCCAGCCCGGCCCTCAGCGACGACCCCATTCCCGTAGCCCAGTCGGGATTAGGCACGGTCTGCACCCCCGGCAACTCGAGCGCGACGGCGCCGGTCACCATGACCAGCGGGTCGGTGCCGCCGACTCGAAGCAACTCGATCCCCCGGGCCGCGAGCGTCATCCCGCCGATCTCGACCAGCGCCTTGGGGCGGCCAAGCCTGCGGCCAGCACCGGCCGCCAGCAACAGCCCAGCTACCCCGGACCACTCGCTCTTAGCGGAAGAAGGCTCGCTCTCTCCACTCACGAGCGGCGGCTTCAGGCGCGCACGTCGGCGGAAGCGTCGGCGGAAGCGTCCGCTTCGCCCGCCAGCGGGTGGTGGATGCGCCCGTTGGTCACGGTCAGCGGCTGGCCAGAGCCGCCCCACCGGAGCTGGATCAGCTCGGCCGCGATCGCGACCGCCGTCTCTTCCGGGGTCCGGGCCCCGAGGTCGAGCCCGACCGGTGACCTGAGCCGAGCCAGTTCGGCGTCGGACATCCCGACCTCGCGGAGCCGGTCGAGCCGGTCATCGTGGGTCCGCCGGCTGCCCATCGCCCCGATGTAGGCCGCGGGCACCCGCAGCGCTACCTCGAGTACCGGCACGTCGAACTTCGGGTCGTGGGTGAGCACGCAGATCACGGTGCGCTCGTCGGTGGTGATCCCGGCCAGGTAGCGGTGCGGCCAGTCGGTCACGACCTCATCGGCGTCGGGAAACCTGGCGCTGGTCGCGAAGACCGGCCTTGCGTCGCAGACGGTCACCCGGTAGCCGAGGAACTTGCCGATCCTGGCCACGGCCGCCGCGAAGTCGATCGCGCCGAACACCAGCATTCTGGGCGGCGGCGCGAACGACTGGACGAACACCGACAGGTCGTCAAGCCGACGCTCACCGTCCGGACCGTACTTGCGCACGCCAGTCAGGCCCTGCGCGAGCATGCCGCGCGCGTCGTCGTCGATCGCCTGGTCCAGCCGGTCGCCAGAACCGAGCGACTCCGTCACCCGGGGCAGTGCTGGCCTTGGTGGTAGGTGGGGGGTGTAGTGGGTGGGACCCCCCTTGAACCCCCGCTCGAGATCCGCAGGCCAGATGATCCGGCGCGCGCCGATCCGGCCTGGACCGGCGATCACGGTCGCGACCGCGACCGGCCTGCGGTCCCTGACCGCCTGCGCGATATCACCGAATTGCGGGTAGCTGTCCTTGCTGATCCGCTCGACGAAGATGTCGATGATGCCGCCGCAGGTCAGGCCCACGCTGAAAGCCGTGTCGTCGCTGAGGCCGTACCGCTGCAGCACCGCCTGCCCAGTGGCGGAGACCTCACCGGACAGCTCGTAGACCGCGCCTTCGACGCAGCCGCCGGACACACTGCCTACGACCTCGCCGTCGGCGGAAACAGCAAGCGCGGCGCCTGGCTCTCGCGGCGCGCTGCTGAACGTCTGGACGACGGTAGCCAGCCCGAACGTCTCCCCGGCATCCCACCACTTGCCGATCTGGTCGAGGATGTCACGCACGATCGGTCACCTCAGGCCCCTCGAACTTCGCGATATGCCCCACAGTACGCGGCAGCCGACCGCTGCGATGCGGCCGGATAACGGATGGGTTAATCACCCCGGGACCGAAATATTCCCCGTCGCATCTCCACCCGAACTCGACCCCGCCTCTTCAAGTTAGGTTAGCCTAAGCTAAGTTACCCGGTGCCAACCAGAACGCCGATCCGGTGGAGACAGGACGAATGACTGCTTCGATCAGACCACGCGCGCTTGCACATCGCACCTTCGCGATGGTCACCGGCGCCGCCCTGGCGTGCGCGCTCTTGACCAGCTGCGGAGGCTCCTCTGGTGGATCGGACGACTCGATCACGCTCTTCAACGGCCAGCACGAGCAGACCACCAACGAACTGGTCGCCGCGTTCGAGAAGCAGACCGGAATCCACGTGAACGTCCGCAGTGACGATGAGAACGTACTGGCCAATCAGATGGCGCTGCAGGGCCAGAACTCCCCCGCCGACGTGTTCTTTACCGAGAATTCGCCGCCGCTTGAATTCCTATCTGAGAAGCATCTGCTCTCGGCCGTGCCGAGCTCGACCTTCGGCCAGATACCGTCCCAGTACAGCTCGCCGCAACGGGACTGGATGGCGGTGTCGGGGCGGGTCAGCGTGCTGGTGTACAACCCGTCGCTGATCCCGGCCAGCCAGCTGCCGACCTCGGTCATGCAGCTGGCCGACCCCAAGTACAAGGGCAAGCTCGCGCTCGCCCCGGGCGAGACCGACTTCCAGCCGATCGTGACGTCCGTGCTGCGCGCCTACGGCGACGCCAGGACGCTGGCCTGGCTGAAGGCGATCAAGGCCAATGCGGCCGGCCATACGCTGTCGGACAACGAGACGCTCGTGTCGGATGTGAACCGCGGACTGGTCGGGTTCGGCCTGATCAACCAGTACTACTGGTACAGGCTGCGCTCGGAGATTGGCGCCTCGGCGACGCATTCCCAGATCACCCACTTCGCGCCGCGCGACCCCGGCTACGTGATCGATGTCTCAGGTGTCGCCGTGCTCAAGTCGAGCAAGCACCAGGCCGACGCTAAGCGCTTCCTGGCCTTCCTGGTCAGCAGACGAGGCCAGGAGATCATCGCGCACTCGAGCAGCTATGAGTACCCGCTGCTGGCCGGGGTAAAGGCCTATTCGGCGGAGACACCGTTCAGTCAGTTGCAGCCGAATTCGATCAACATAGACGACCTCGGTGACGGGGCCACGGCTATCAAGCTGCTGCAGCGGGCGGGCCTGCTATGAGCCAGACAACCGGAGTAAACGGACAGGTGCCCCGCCAGGGCGCGCTTGCTTGGAGTCAATAATGACAACGCCGGGCGCTGTCGCCAGTACGCGTGAGCAGCTCGAGCCGCGCGAACAGGTTGCCCCTGCCGACCTGCCGCAGGCGTGGCGACCACGAAGGCGACGGCGTCCGGTCGTGTTGCTCACCTGCGCCACGCTGATCACGGCGGCCCTGCTCCTGCCGCTGGCCTTCTTGCTGATCGAGGCGCGCGGAGCCGGTGTTTCGACCATGGAACACCTGATCTTCCGCCCGCTGACCGGCGAGTTGCTGTGGAACACGGTCAGGCTGACCGTCGCGGTCACCGCGCTGTCGGCGGTCATCGGCACGGCGACGGCCTGGTGCACCGAACGCACCGACCTGCCCGGCCGGCGCTGGTGGGCGGTGCTCGTGGTGGTACCGCTGGCGATCCCCGACTTCGTGGTGAGCTTCGGCTGGTACTCGCTCTGGACACCGATGCACGGCTTCAAAGGCGCGGTGATCGTGCTCACGCTCGCCGTCTACCCGCTGGTCTATCTGCCGGTCGCGGCCAGCCTGCGCAGCGCCGACCCAGGCCAGGAAGAGGTGGCCCGCAGCCTCGGCAACGGCCGGATGCGCACGTTCGTCCGGATCACGCTGGCCCAGGCCCGCGGTGCGATCCTGGGCGGCTGCCTGCTGGTCGCGCTGGTACTGCTCGCCGAATACGGCGCATTCGAGATCCTCGGCTATCAGACGTTCACGACCGAGATCTTCACCGAGTTCAACTCGATGAGCGGATTCGCGGCGGCGTGCGCCCTCTCCCTGGTGCTGGTGCTGCTCAGCCTGCTCGTGCTGGTCGGCGAGGGCATGCTGCGCGGCCGGGGCAGCGTGAGCCGGCCAGGTCCGCTCGCTCAGCGCAAGGCACCGCCGCATCGACTCGGCCGTGCCCGCTGGCCGGTTCTGGCCGGGTTTGCCGCGCTCGTTCTGCTCGCGCTCGGCGTGCCGGTCGCCGCGAGCATCTACTGGATGCTCAGCCGGACCGCGCCCGCGATCACCGGCGGCGTCCCGCTGCTCACGGCAGCCGTGCACACGGCCGGCTACGGCGCGGCCGCGGCCGCGATCACGACTATCGCGGCGCTGCCGGTCGCGCTGCTGGCGGTGCGGCACACCGGCCGGGTCAGGCAGTTCCTTGAGCGGAGCAGCTATCTGGTACTCGCCATGCCCGGCATCGTGATCGCGTTCGCGCTGACGTACTTCGTCGAGCTCTACGCCCACGGAATCGGCTACGGCACCTCGACGCTGCTGATCATCTGCTACTCGATCATGTTTTTCCCGCTCGCGCTGGTCGGGGTCAAGGCCTCGCTGACCCGGGCGCCGGTCAAGCTCGACGAAATGGCGAGATCGCTCGGGCTTGGCCAGATGGCCGTTCTGGGCCGGGTCACCCTCAGGCTTGCGGGCCCTGGCCTGATGGCAGCTTTCTGCCTGGTATTTTTGTCCGTTGTTACCGAACTAACGGCAACCTTGCTGCTTATCCCGACTGGAGTACAAACGCTCGCCACGCAATTCTGGGTGTACCAGACAAATCTCTCCTATGGCCAGGCGGCTCCGTTTGCGCTGGTCATGATCGGCGTGGCGGCCGTGCCGAGTTATCTGCTCGGCCGGTTCTTCGATCGGTCGGCGAGCAGGCGCGGATGAAGAGGCTGGTAATTTCCGGGCTCTACAAGGCGTTCGGGTCACATTGCGTGCTCACCAACCTGGACCTGGACGTGCCGGCCGGCTCGCTGACCGCGATACTCGGGCCCTCGGGGAGCGGCAAGACCACGCTGCTGCGAATCCTGGCCGGTTTCGAGCAGGCCGACGGTGGCACGGTGCGGATCGGCGACGTGGTCGTCGACGGTGACGGTGCGCACGTCGCGCCGGAGCGGCGCCGGATCGGTTACGTGCCGCAGGAGGGAAGCTTGTTCCCGCACCTGAACGTGACCGCGAACGTCGGCTTCGGCTTGCCGGCCAAGCAGCGGTCAGGCCGCCAGATCTCCGATCTGCTCGAGGCGGTCGGCCTCGCCGACCTGGGCAAGCGTTATCCGCACGAACTGTCCGGCGGCCAGCAGCAGCGCGTCGCGCTGGCTCGGGCGCTGGCGATCCGTCCGGACGTGGTGCTGCTCGACGAGCCGTTTGCCTCGCTCGACGCGCACCTGCGGGCCAGCATCAGGAGCGACGTGCAGCAGATCTTCGCCGCCGCCGGGACGACGGCCGTACTGGTCACCCACGACCAGGACGAGGCGCTCGCGATCGCCGACCGGGTGGCCGTGCTGCGGGACGGCCGGATCGCGCAGTACTCGGCGCCGGCGGAGCTGTACTCCAGGCCGGTCGATTCCGGGCTGGCCCGGTTCGTCGGGGACGCCAACCTGCTCGACGGCGTCCGTCGCGACGGCCTCGTGGACACGGTGCTGGGCCAGTTGCCGGTCGAATTGGCTCGAAGGGACGTCGGCGACGGCGACGGCGACGGCGAGTCGCAGCCGCTCCCGGTGATCGTGCTGATCCGGCCCGAGCACATCGAGCTCATACCGACTGATGCCAATGGAACTGGCCCGGTCGGGCGCGTGATCGAGTCCGAGTACTACGGCCACGACGCCGTGCTACGGGTCAAGCTCGAATCAGCCGACAGCGAGCCGATCGTCGTGCGCACCACCGGCGACCATCAGATCCCCACCGGCTCCCTGGTGGTACTGCGGGCCAGGGGCCCGGTAATCACCTGGCCCCGCTGACCTGATCTCGCCGACCTCGCGTTAGCCCTCACGAAGGTTTGGCCGCACGGGTCCGGAGGCTCCGACTCGCGATCGCGAAGAGTTTGCCGCGCGGCGGTCGACAACTATTCGGGATCATGGAGTTCGGTCCGATATGACCGATTTTTGAGGAAGGCTTTCCGCTCCGCGAAGACTAAGCCGCAGATTTCCACGGCAAACCCTACCTCCAGCGGAAACTCTACGTGATCTAAGTTTCCTAGACTCATGGACGGCATCCGCCCTGACCGGGCGGGCCGTGATCCAAGGCGATCATGGATTTCTGGATCCAGGATTTCGTTGACGGGGGGTATACCTCGGGGACCGGGCGGCAGCTAGCAGCATCGGTGCCCCCCTGATGTTGCTCTGACCGCCTCGGTGCCCACCCGATGCTGTTCCGTCCCGGGAAGCTACCGCCTCGGTGCCCCCCTGATGCTGTTCCGTCCCGGGGCTACCACCTCGGTGCCCCCCTGATGGTGTGGCCGTGACCCGGACGGATTGAGCCGACCCAGGCGAGGCCCGGTCGTCATGACCGGATCGGACGGGTTCCTGGGCTGGTCTTGCCCTTTCTGCCGGGCATGGCGTGAGGTACAGCAGTTACGGGCCGGCGTTGCTGTGGCTGTCCCCGGATGAGCAGCATCGCCGACCCGCTGGCGTTGTTATTTCAGCCGCTGCGGGTCAGCGTTGTCGTAGGGATCGGAGGTGTTGCAGCGGTCACGGGTCAGCGTTGCTGCGGCTCGGCGATGAAACCCGCGCCGGAAACCGAGTTCGGGGTCCAGAAATCTGTTTCTCCTTAGAATCACGGCGAATTACCCGGATGCCCGCCGAAAAAATCCACGTGATCATGAAAGCTGTCCAGATATACCCGATTTTCAGTGGCGACTTTTCGCCTGGTGATGAGTTTTCGGCCCATGTCACGGCTAAATCGCCGTCAGGCGAAAAGCCCACGTGATCATGATCCGGCCGGCACCCGGACCCCGGACCCGGCACCCGCGGGGGCGCGGTCAGAGATGCCGGACCGCCGTCGGCGTCGGCCAGCGCCCCGAACCGGCCCCGACCGGGCTACCCAGGGCGGCCACGACACCATCCGCCAACTGCCATTACCGCCGCGCCCTCGACCTAGGCGGTGACCGTGCGCGGATTGACGATCGCGTCGTACTCGGAGCCGCTGACCAGCCTGGTCAACTTCAGCCTGGAGTCCGGGCCAGACCGCCACGCACACGACCGGCGCGACCCGGCCTTCCTCCTCCACGCCGCACGCGATTCCCAGCTGACACCAGGCTCGCCGAAACCGTCCGCCTCGCCGCCGCTGCCCGGATCTCCGGATCGATCAACCGCCGGTTAGCCGATGCCGCGCAGCACCAGCGCGGTGTCCAGCGCGGCGATCACCGCCTCCCAGCCTTTGTCTTCCTTGCTGCCGGCTCCACCGCTCCGCTCGATGGCCTGCTCGACCGTGTCGCAGGTCAGCACCCCGTTGCCGACCGGCGTCCCGGTGTCAAGCGAAACCCGGGTCAGCCCGTACGTCACCGCGTCGCAGACGTAGTCGAAGTGCGGGGTGCCGCCCCGGATCACGGCGCCGAGACAGGCCACCGCATCGTGCTTGCGGGCCAGGGCCGCCGCGACGACGGGCAGTTCGACCGCCCCGGCGACGCGCACGAGCGACGGCGAGTCGATGCCGCACGCCTTCGCGGCCGCCAGGGCCCGGCTCACCAGGACATCGGTGATCACCGCGTTCCACCTGGTGGCCACGATCGCCATGGTCAGTCCGCCGGCCGCGACCGGTTCGGCGTCAGGCCGGCCGGTCCCGCTCACCGGTTAGCCGACCCAGTGGCGGCCGACACGGGCTCGCCGGGTTCGGCCAGCTCGATCAGGTGCCCCATCCGGTCCCGCTTGGCGATCAGGTAGCGCAGATTGTGCGGCGTCGCGCTGACCGGCAGCGAGACGGTGCCGGTCACCTCAAGGCCGAGGTCGGCCAGCCCCTTGATCTTGTCCGGGTTGTTGGTGAGCAGCCGCAGGGAGCTGACCCCGAGATCGGCGAGCATCTGAGCGCCGGTCGAGTACTCGCGCGCGTCGACCGGGAGGCCGAGTTCGGTGTTGGCGTCGACCGTGTCCGCCCCGGCGTCTTGCAGCTGATACGCGCGGAGCTTGCTGAGCAGGCCGATCCCGCGGCCCTCGTGTCCGCGCAGGTACAGCACGATGCCGGCGCCCTCGGCGGCGATCACGGCCATCGCGGCGTTCAGCTGGGTACCGCAGTCGCACCGCTGCGAGCCCAGAACGTCGCCGGTGAGGCACTCAGAGTGCATCCGCACGAGCACGTCAGGCTTGATCGAGCCGTCGCCAGTCTCGATATCGCCGAGCACGAGCACGAGGTGCTCGGTGCCATCCAGGTTGTTGAGGTAGCCGATCGCGCGCCATTGCCCGTACTCGTTCGGCACCGTGGTCTGGACCACCCGGGTGACCATGCGCTCGTAGCGCCGGCGGTACTCGATCAGCTGCGCGATCGAGATCAGCGGCAAGCCGTGTTCGTCGGCGAAGGCGCGGAGCCCGGGCAGCCTGGTCATCGTCCCGTCATCGTTGACGACCTCGGCGAGCACCCCGGCGGGCGACAGCCCGGCCAGCCGGGCCAGGTCGACCGCCGCCTCGGTGTGACCGGGCCGGCGCAGTACGCCGCCTGGCATGTACCGGAGCGGGAACACATGCCCCGGCCGCACCAGTTCGTAAGGCTCGGTCGCCGAGTCGACCAGCCGCCGCACCGTCTTGCTGCGGTCAGCGGCCGAGATCCCGGTGGTCACGCCGTCGCGGGCATCGACGCTGACGGTGAACGCGGTCCGCATCCGCTCGTTGTTCTGCGTGGTCATCAGCGGCAGCTGGAGCCGGTCTAGCTCCTCGCCGAGCATCGGCACGCAGATGACCCCGCTGGTGTGCCTGATCGTGAACGCGAGCAGTTCGGGCGTCGCTTTGCTGGCCGCGAAGATGATGTCGCCCTCGTTTTCCCGGTCCGCGTCGTCGACCACGATCACGGCCCGGCCGGCCGCGATGTCGGCGATCGCGCGCTCCACCTCATCGAGCCGGACGCCGTTGGTGACCCACTGGCCCGGCGCGGTCTGGCCCGGCGCGGTCTGGCCCGGCGCGGTCATCGGGCATCGGTGGCCAGCAGCCGCTCCACGTACTTGGCGATCACGTCCACCTCGATGTTCACCACGTCGCCGACCTGGCCGCGGCCAAGCGTGGTCCGCGCCAGGGTCTCGGGGATCAGGCTGACCTCGAACCAGCTGCCCCCATCGTCGGCCGGGCTGAGCTCGGACACGGTCAGGCTGACGCCGTCGACGGCTACCGAACCCTTTTTCGCTATATAACGCATTAGCGCGGGCATGGTGGATATCCGCAGGACATGCCAGCGATCGGCCGGTCTGCTTTCGACCACCACACCGGTGCCGTCGACATGACCCTGGACGATGTGGCCGTCAAGACGTCCGCCCGCGGCGACCGGACGCTCCAGGTTGACCCGGCTGCCAGCGGCCAGCCCGCCGAGGCTGGTCCTGGCCAGTGTCTCCCCCATCACATCGGCGGTGAACGCATCGTCGGCCAGGCTTGTCACGGTCACGCACACGCCGTTGACGGCGATCGAATTGCCTTGGGCAGCGGCCTCGGTCACGAGTGGGCCGCGAACGGTCAGCCTGGCTGAATCGCCCAACCGGTCAAGCCCGGTGACCTCGCCGAGTTCTTCTACGATTCCGGTGAACATCTGCGCCTCTCCTCGAAACCTGTCCTATCCGTCAGGCTCCGGGGGGCGCGATGAGACGCGTTAGCGCGGCCGAAGGCACCGCCGAAGCGTGCCCGCCACCCGGGTCAACCCACCCGCTGGCGTGACCTGCGAACGTGCTGCCTCCCATCCGGACTTTCACCGTCGGTACCGGAATTTCACCGGTTCAACCGGCCGATGGCCTCGGCCGGGTCGCGGACTATGACCGCCGGTTCGGAATTACACCGACCCCGGAGCACGCTAGCTACGCAAACCAGTATGCCATGGTGGCTATTCCAGCCCGCCGACGGCGGTCCTCCGGCTGTGGCAGGACCGGAGGACCGCGGCTAGGCGGGACTACTCCCGCTTAGGTCACGTCGGGCGCGGCGCGCCCCGGCGTGACAGGACATCGACGCCCGCGGCCGCGAGTAGTACCGCGGCGACCACAACGTCAATCCACTGGCTCGACACTCCTAGCAAGTACAGACCGTTGTAGATGCCGCCGATGACGAGACCGCCAAGGACGCCGTGGATGGTCTTGCCCCGGCCGCCGAACAGGCTGGTGCCGCCGATGACCGCCGCCGCCACCGCCAGCAGCACGTAGCTGTTGGCGGTCTTGATGATGTTGGTGGTCAGCGAGACCTGCCACGAGGCGAACAGCACCCCGGCGATCCCAGAGGTCAAGGCGGCGAGGACGAAGCCCCAGGTTCGGACGCCGGGCAGGCTGACCCCGGCCCGCCGGGCCGCCTCTGGGTTGCCGCCGATGGCGTACACATAGCGGCCGAAGCGGGTTCGCTGCAGCAGGACCGTCCAGCCGGCGAGCACGACCAGGACGATCACAATGATGTAGGGAACCCCCTCGATCGTCCCGAAGTGGGCCCGGTTGACGTTGCAGATGACGACGAGCGCGATTCCCGCCACGGCCATGAGGACGATTTTCATCGCGGTGAGGCTGCGCGGCGGAGTCTCCAGGCCGTGGCGGCGCTTGCGGACGTCCCTCAGCCAGAGCCCGGTGCCAGCGGCTGCGAGCAGCACGGCCAGCAAAATCCAGCTGGTCACCGGGCCGAGCTGGCCCCAGAAGATGTCGTACAGGACGACCTCGTTGGTGAACCGGGAGTTGCCGATCCCGACGAGCGACCCGCCGAGGACGATGATCCCGAACCCCTCCAGGATCAGCAGCCCGCCGAGGGTGACTATGAATGAGGGCATCTTCAGCCGGGCCACGAGTGTTCCCTGGATGGCGCCAATCGCGGAGCAAACGAGCAACGCCGCTATGATCGCCGCCCACCACGGCCAGTTCAGGCCGCTCGGCTGCACAAGCTCGGCGGTCACGACGCTGCCTAGCACCATGACCAGGCCGACGGAGAGGTCGATCTCTCCGAGGAGCAGCGCGAAGATCTCAGCCATCGCGAGCACCATGTACACGGTGCTCTGCTCGAAGAGGTTAACCAGGTTCTGCGACGACAGGAACTTCGAGTTCGCGATCTCGAAGCTAATGGCGACCACCACGATGGCCAGGACCACGGGCAAAACACCGCTGTCGCCACCGCGGACCCGGAGCCACGAGGCCCTGACGTACTGGCCAAGCGACTGGGCTAGGAGCTCGGGTGGGACCTCGGCCGCAGCGACCTCAGGCGCGGCGGTGAGGTCAACCCCCATCTCGGCGCCCGCCGTCGTGCCCGGGGTCTGGTCCGAGTCCGCGGTCACGGGAAGGTCAGACACGGGTCACGCTCCCACTCCCGCGCCGGGAGAGCACGTCAACCATCACCGCTCCGAGGAGCACACCGCCCGGCACGATGTATTCCAGCGGCGTGGCCAATTGACCTAGGTTGAGTAGGGATACACCGTACGCGATACCGCCGATGAGCAGGCCGCCAAGAACACCATGAATTGCCTTACCCCGGCCGCCGAAGAGGCTGACGCCGCCGATTACGGCGCCGGCCACCGCATACAGGACGAGTTGGCCAGGGTCTGCGGTATTAGTGCTGTACTCACCGAAGAAGAAGGAACCGAGCAGTATTCCGCCGAGACCGGCGGTCGCCGAGCACAACGCGAAGGCCCAGGTGCGGATGGCGGCGAGGCTGACGCCGGCGCGGCGAGCCGCTTCTGGGTTGCCGCCGATGGCATAGAGGTAGCGACCGAAGCGGGTCCGCTGGAGCACAAGCGTCCAGGCGCCGAGGACGACCAGGACGATCGGGATCACCCAGGGAACCCCCTCCACCTTCACCAGGGCAGATCCGCGGTTGACCGAGCAGATCAGCATCACGGCTACCCCGACCAGCGCCACCAGCGCGATTCTGATTACGGTCAGGCTGACCGGGGGGGCCGCCAGGCCTTGGCGTCGCCTCGCGGCCGCGCGTAGCCAGAGCACCGCGCCGGTGACCCCGACCACCACCGCCAGGCCAACCCAGCCGACAACGGGGACGACCCGCCCCTGGACCATGTCATAGATGACGCGCTGGTTGGGCGCCGAAGAACTGACGCTGACCGTGCCATCGGCTCCGCCGAGGATGACGACGAGAATTCCAGAGAACAGGAGGAACCCGCCGAGGCTCACGACGAAGGACGGGATCTTGAGCCGGGCGGTCAGCGTACCTTGGAGGGCGCCGATCACGCCGCAGCCAACGAGCGCGGCGAGCACCGCTGCCCACCACGGCCAGGCTGGCCCGGGCTGCTGGACCAGCTTGAAGGCGATCACCCCGCCGAGAAGCGCTACCGCGCCAACCGAGAGGTCGATCTCTCCGAGCAGCAGGACCACCGTCTCAGCCATCGCCAGCACCATGTACACGGTGCTCAGCCCGAAGATGTAGACAAGGTTGCTCGTCCGCAGGAAGGCGTGCTCGGGGGTGACGATCTCGAAGACGACGGCGACCAGCACCATGGCCAGGACCACGGGCAGGACACCGCTGTCGCCACGGCGGACCCGGAGCCACAATGCCCGCAGGTACTGGCCGAGCGACTGGGCACCGAACTCGGGCGGAACGTCGGTCATAGCAACGTCATTGGTGGCGTCGGCCACCAACGTGGCGTCGGCCGCCCCAGCCGGGGTCTCGGCGGGGTCCGCGGTCACGGGGCTTTCCCGGTCAAGGCCATTGGCTCAGCCCTTGCTACTGGCGGATCCGGCAGGCTCGAACGGCCGCCCGCTGAAGCTGCCTGTCGTCATGTATTCCACCACGCTCTGCCGGTCGAAGTCGGCAGCGGGCCCCTGCGCCACCATCCGCCCCAGGTACAGCACCGCGATCCGGTCCGCGATCTCGAAGACATCGTTCAGGTTGTGGGAGATCACCATCACCGCCAGCCCGCGGTCCCGAAGTCGTTTGACCAGGTCAAGCACTGTCCTGGTCTGCACCACCCCGAGGGCGGCAGTGGGCTCGTCCAGCAGCACCAGCTTGGAGTTCCACATCACCGCCTTGGCCACCGCCACCGCCTGCCGCTGACCTCCGGAAAGCGAGGCCACTGGCTGCCGGATCGACCGCACCGTGGTCACGTGGAGCGTGCTAAGGGTCTCGGCCGCCTCCCCCTCCATCGAGTCCTCGTCGAGCAGGCCGTAGCGCAGACGCTCCCGGCCGAGGAACATGTTCTGGACGATGTCCAGGTTGTCGGCCAGCGCCAGATCCTGGTACACGGTCTCGATCCCCAGCGCGGCGGCGTCCCTGGTGCTCCGGATGTGTACCGGTGCCCCCTCGAAGTAAATCTGACCATGGTCCGGCTGGTGCACGCCGGCGATCGTGCGGGTGAGCACCGACTTTCCGGCGCCATTGTCCCCGCACAGGCCGGTCACCTGGCCCGCGAACAGGTCTAGGTCGGCCCCGTAGAGCGCCTGCACTGGCCCGAAATGCTTATCGATGCCCCGCAGGCTCAGCAAGGGTTGCGGCGTTTCCCCGCCGCGACTCGCGCCTTCCAGGCCCTCGGTTATGTCAGTCATCGTGAAGACCCGTCAGTCGCCTCGCTAGGTTGGGCTCCCGCCGCTCCGGCAACCCGGCACCGCAGAGCATAGCCGCGCTACTCCCTTCCGCCGATCCGAGCTTCTCGTCGGCCACCCCCGCCCGGGTAGGGCAGGGTGGCCGACGAGAAATCCCGTCGAGGTTTACTTAGGTGTCAGATGATCACTGGATCCCGTCTTTGCTGCACAGGGTCGCACCAGCGATTGCGCAGATGGCCGAGGCGGGGTCGAAGCCGTCCTTAACCACTGTCGTCTCCATGTTGGCCTGGGTCACCCACACCGGGGTCAGCAGGGACGCCGGCTCGGTGATGCTTGAGTCGGTCGGGTCGGTGGTCTTCCCGTTCAGCAGAGCCGTCGGCGGCTTGTCGCCGGCCAGCAGGATCGTGGCCAGTGCCACGGCGTCCTGAGCCTCCTTGTAGACCGCCTTGTACACGGAGCCGCACTGGTAGCCCTCAAGGATCCAGGCCATGCCCTGCGCCGTGGCGTCCTGCCCGGTGGTCGGCACCTTGAAGGGCTTGACTCCGGCCCCCTTGAGGACAGTAATCACCGAATTCGCGAGCCCGTCGTTGGCCTCGATAGTGGCGTTGATCTCCTTGTGGGCGGTGAACGCCTGCTGGAAGATGGTGCCGCCCTTGGTGTTGTCCCAACCAGGAGCGAAGTTCTCGGCAACCAGCTTGGCGCCAGTGCTGCTGGTCGCGCCCGCATTGACCGACTTGGCCGCCTGGCCCCAGACAACCTTGTTGTAACCCTCAGCAAAGGAGATGGCGTTGGGGTCGGTGTCCTCGCCGCCATTCAGGACGAAGACCTGAGGCTTGGGGACCTTCCAGGATGAAACGCAGGAGTTGAACCCCTGGCCGATCAGCTCACCCACGAGCTGGTTGTCGAAGCTGACGTAGTAGGTGTTCGAACCCTGGAAGGTGGCCCGGTCGTAGCTGATCATGGTGACGCCCTTGGACTCGGCCAGCTTCGCGATCGCCACACCGGTCGGGCCATCGAGCGGGTCCATGATCAGGACCTTGGCGCCCAGGTTGATGTCGGCGGTGGCATCGTTGAGCTCGGTCGCGTCGCTGCCCTGCGCGTTGTCGATCCGGTACTGTGCCTGGGTATACCCGGCGTCGGCAAAGGCGTCGTTCAGGTAGGGCTGGTCGAAGTTGACGTACCGCGTCGACGACGTGGTGTCGGGCAGGATCACTCCCACCTGCAGGGAGTTGTCGCCCTTAGTCGCGAACTGCGTCAGCGGCTTGAACTGGGACATCGTCTGCGCGATATCAACGGTAAACGAGCTGATGCTCAGGTTCGCCGGGATCTTGTTCGAACCGCTTGGCGTCGTTCCTGTCGACGAGGTCGACGACGAGCACGCCGCGGCTACCAGGCTGACGGCCGCGGCCAGGCTCACCCAGCCCACTGCGCGGAAACGACGAGACGAGCCGTGGCCGTGCGAACGGGAGGGCTGACCTCCCTTACTTCTGTTACTAAGTCCCATCTGATCACCTCGTTAACGTGCTTGACCAGCGCAGTCAGTGTCTGCCGAAGGTCAAGCGTTCATCCTGCTTGGCACCCCAAAACCATAGAACTTGGCGCAGAAACACGGCGTTAACGTTTGCCGGGCCTCGTTAATAAAACGTTAACACGCGAGGTCCGACTAGTCGGGTATATGCCGACCGGTCGGTGCCGTCTCAGCTAATCAGATGGGCCCGGTTAGTCAGATGCCAGCCGGTAGCCAGCTCGCGGCTGAGTCAGGATCAACGGCGGACCGCCGTCATCTTCGAGCTTGGCGCGCAGCCTGCGCACGTAGACGCGAACGTACTCGGTCTCCGTCTCGTACCCGTGACCCCACACCCGGCGCAGCAGGTGTGCGTGGGTCAGGAGCTTGCCTCGGTTCGTGACAAGCTCTCGCAGCAGCGCGAACTCCGTCGGCGTCAGGTGCACCCGATCGCTTTGCCTGAACACTTCCTCCTTGGCCAGGTCGATCCGCAGCTCGCCGATCACGATCAGCTGCGGCACCATGTCGCTAGGCGCCTGCGGCCTGGTGCGGCGCAGCGTGGCGGTGATCCTGGCGAGCAACTCTTCGATGCTGAACGGCTTGGTCATGTAGTCATCCGCGCCCATATTGAGCGCCGTCACCTTGTCACGCTCGCCGCCCCGGGCCGACACGACGATGATCGCGACGCCTGACCGCTCGCGCATCTGCCGGCACAGCTCGAAGCCGTCGACCTCGGGCAGCATCAAATCGAGCAGCACGATGTCGGGCGCTTCGGTGTCGAGCAGCTGCAGCGCACGCGATCCGTCGGCCGAAACCACCGTGTCGAATCCGCGCACGGCCAGGTTGGACCTTATTAGGTCGACGATGTTCAGATCGTCTTCGACCACGAGCGCGCGCGTCCTAGCGACGTGCTCGGCCACGCCCGACCGCCTCCTTCCGCACCCACTGCCCGGAGTCTGAGCCGGGCACCTGACCAGTGCGAGCGCGCGGCTCGCCGCCGGCCAGCGGCGCCAGCCCGTCCTCGATCGGAAGCGTGACAGCGAAGCTCGCTCCCGCGGCTGATGGCTTCACCTCGAGCCTGCCGCCATGCGCCGTCACGATACCCCGCGTGATCGACAAGCCGAGACCTGCGCCTCCCGTCTTGCTGCTCCGCAATCGCCTCGGTCCGAATGGCGCGACGGCGACATCGGCCGGCAAGCCGACGCCCTCGTCGGCGACCGTGATCGATACCTGAGCGCGATGGACAGGCTCGGCCCGCACGGCGACCTCGGTGCCGGGCGGATTATGCCCGATCGCGTTCGCCAGCAGGTTAACGAACACCTGCTCAAGTCGGTCGTGGTCGGCCCAGATCACCGGCAGGTCAGGCGCGCAATCGATGTGCACCATGTGCCTTCCGTCGGGCGGCAGGCACGCCACCGCCGCTTCGAGTACGAGCTTGATGTCGCACCAGTCAGGATGAAGCCGCAGGATGCCGAGCTCGATCGCGGAGAAGTCGAGCAGGTCGTCAACAAGGCGGCCAAGCCTTGCCGACTCGGCTGCGATCCTGGTCAGGAAACGCTCCTGCGACTCGGCGTCCCAGGTGACATCGGGCTGCAGCAGGCTAGAGGCGTAACCGCGGATTGCTGTCAGTGGCGTTCGCAGCTCGTGACTGAGCCTGGACAGGAAGTCCCGTTGTAGTTCCTGTGACCGGCGCAACGCGGTCGCCTCCTGCTGCGCGAGCCCGGCCTGCTCGCGCTCAAGCGCCAGCCTGAGCGAGTGTGCAGCGTCTTCGACCAGGACAGTTGCCGCTGCGGTCGGCGGTTCGGATTGCCAGCAGGCGAGCAGCACGCTACGCCCGCCAGGCGCGGTGAAGGTCACAGCGAGATTCCGCTGACCGTCGTCGCGGCTGACCCACTGAGCCGTGCCGTGCTGCGCCCCGTCTGTCGCTTGCGGCGAGATCAGCCGGGCCGCACAGAGTTCTGCCGCTTCGGCCCGGCCAGGACCGGCCGGCGTGGCGCTGCCACGGCATTGCGGCTCACCGCCGTCCGGGCAGGTCATCAACGTCACCTCGGCCGCCTGCAGACCCCGGCACAATGACTCTAGGGCGAGCGGTATCCCTTCGCTGACCGGGATCGGACCGGCCAGTGTCTCGAGCACCTCCCTGATCGTCTCAAGTACTCTGTTGCGCTCCGTCACCTTGTTGAGCAGCTGGTCTCGCTCGATCGCGCTCGCCGCATAACCGGCGTAGACGGTAACCAGCTCGAGCTGATAGCGCTCTGGCCGACCTGGCCTGTCGCCGAACCCGGTGATGACGCCAGCCAGCCCGTCCCTCGCTAGCACGGGCACCGACCAGGAGCTTGCGATCCCGGTGGCGGCCGCGAGTCCATTGATCAGCTTCCAGTCAGCCTGTGCGTTCTCGGCTATCACCGTCCGCTCGGTCGCGGCGGCCAGTCCAGCCGGACCGCCGGTCGCGCCGATCGGCAGCCTCGCCAGGCGGTCGAGCAGGGCGTCGGGCAGTCCCAGCGACGCCGCACAGGCCAGCTCGCCTCCGGCGGCGAGGTGCATGCACAACCGCTCGGACCCAAGGGCCGCGCCCAGAGCCGACAAGATCAGCGACAGGCTCGACGACGCGTCGGCCGCTACCAGCTTTCCGGTCAGTCCGTGCAACCTGGTGAGCTGGCGTCGGGCCGAGGAGTCAACTTCCTGACCGGAAAGCAGCGCGATGACCTCGTCCGGGTGGACGACCGCCGGGTTGACCTCAGCCACAATCCGGCCGTGCCTGAGCACCACTATCCGGCTCGCCAGCCGGAACATCAGATCAAGATCATGACATGCGATCACCAGTGTGGTCTGGTGCCGTACCGCGGCGATGAGCTCCTCGAACTGAGCCGCGTGCTTGATGCTGAGCGACTTCGTCGGCTCGTCGAGCAGCAGCAGCGGAGGCCTGTCGGCCATCGCTCTGGCGATCGCCACGAGCTGGCGCTGCCCGCCGGACAGTGACCGAACGCTGCGCGTAGTGTCGGTCAGCGGTATCCCGAGCCCGGACAAAACGGCAGACGCATCGGCGTGCATCTTGACCTCGGAGAGCAGTTGGCGGCGACGTTCCCTGCCGAGCATCAAGTTCGACGCGATGTCGAGGTTGTCGCAGAGCGACAGGTCCTGCCAGACCACGCCGACGCCGCACCTGGCGACCGCGAGCGGATCAGCGGGCAGTGGCCTGCCGCCAAACAGGATCTCACCGCGGGAGGGCTTGATGTCGCCGCCGAGCGCACGCAGGAGGGTCGTTTTGCCCGCGCCGCTCTCGCCCGCCAGCGCGATGACCTCGCCCGGCATGATCGATAGGTCGATGCCGTCGAGCGCCCGTAGCGCCCCGAACGCGACCCCCAGCCCGGACACCGTGATCACCGGCTTAGCGCCCTCGCTGGCAGCGCGGCCGGCATCCGGAGCCGCGACCACCGCGACATTTGGCAAAGCAGTCATATCGCAGCCTTCCGCCCGCTGACTTGACCCTGCCGTGATGGCACCACAGGGCTTGAGCGACACAGTGCCTGCGCGACACGGAGCTTAGGGGTCATGGCACCATTGTGCTACCTACGGGCGGATTGCCGACCTTGTGATAGGCCAGGTCAGGGCAACTTCCAGTCCACCTCGGTGCCACCGACCCGTTCGAGCGCGGTGCTGGCCCGGCTGAACGGCCGTGAGCCGAAGAACCCGGAATCGGCCGACATCGGGCTCGGGTGGGCCGACTCGATTCTCGGCACGTCGCCGAGCAACGGCGCGAGGTTACGGGCGTCCCGCCCCCACAAGATCGCCACCAGCGGCCCCTGGCGGGCCGCGAGCGCCCTGATGGCCTGTTCGGTCACGGCTTCCCAGCCCTTGCCGCGGTGCGAGCCCGGCTTTCCTGGCTGCACGGTCAGCACTCTGTTGAGCAGCAGGACGCCACGCTCGGTCCAGGGCGTCAGGTCCCCGTTCGACGGGGTCGGATGACCCAGGTCCGCGGTGTACTCGCGGAAGATGTTCTGCAGGCTGCGCGGAATCGGCCGCACGGTCGGCGCGGCCGAGAAGCTCAGCCCGACCGGATGCCCTGGCGTCGGGTACGGGTCCTGACCGACGATCAGTACCCTGACGTCGTCAAAAGGCTGTTTGAAGGCGCGTAGCACATTCTCGCCTGAGGGCAGGTAGGCCCGGCCGGCCGCGATCTCGTCGCGCAGGAAATCACCGGCCTCGGCGATCTTGCCTGCCACTGGCTCAAGCGCTCGCGCCCAGCCTGGGTCGATGATCTCTTCAAGCGGGCGTCGCGTCACGGCAAGCCACTGTAGTGCAAATCGCGCCTACGGCACGGCCATCCGGGCATGCGGCGCACTACCCCGGCGGGATCCGGGAGGTCGTCCCCGGGGGGTCGTCCCCCCGGGCCAGCACTGTCCTGGCTAGCCGGATACCTCTGCGATCCGGCGGCTAAGGAAGGCCTGCTCGGCCGGGTTCTCGGTCAGGTCCAGCGCGACCTGGTAGGCAAGCCGCGCCTCGGCTCGCCGCCCGAGCTGGCGCAGCAGGTCGGCCTTGGCCGCTGGGAGGTAGTGATAACCGTCGAGCCGCCCGTCCTCCTCGAGCTCAGCCAGCTCGTCGAGTGCCGCCTGCGGCCCGCTGACCATGGAGATCACCACCGCCCGGTTCAGCGCTACCACCGGCGATGGCCAGGCCAGCAGCAGCCGGTCGTAGAGCACGAGCAATTGCGGCCAGTCCGTCGCCGCGTAGCTCGGTGCCTCCCCGTGCACAGCGGCGATCGCGGCCTGCAGCGCGAACCGGCCAGGCCGGCCGCCGCAGCGCAGCGCTTCGATCACCAGAGCCGCGCCCTCGGCGATCTGGACGCCGTCCCATTGCGACCGGTCCTGCTGCTCGAGCAGCAGCAGATTGCCCGCCGCGTCGGTCCTGGTTCGACGCCGGGCGTCGGTGATCAGCATCAGCGCGAGCAACCCGGCCGCCTCCGGCTCATCGGGCATGAGCTGGCGCAGCATCCTGGCCAGCGAAACCGCGCGGTCTACCAGGTCGTCACGGACCAGCGCGGGCCCTGTCGGCGCGGTATGACCGGTGGTGAAGACCAAGTGCATCACGGTCAGCACGGCATCGAGCCGGTCAGGCAGCTCGGCGGCTTCCGGTACCCGGTAGGCGATCCTGGCCGCGGAGATCTTCTTCTTCGCCCGGGTGACTCGCGCGGCCATGGTCGGCTCGGACACCAGGAACGCCCGCGCGATATCGCTGGTGGACAGCCCGCACACCAGCCGCAGCGTCAGCGCGACCTGCGCTTCCCTGGCCAAAGCCGGGTGACAGCAGGTGAAGATCAGCCGCAGCCGGTCATCGCCGATCGGGTCATCGCCAGTTTCGCTGACCGATGGCTCATCGAACTGCTCGGGTATGAGCAGCGGCAGCTTGGACCGAAGCGTCCGGTCCCGACGCAGGCCATCGAGCGCCCGGTGCCTGGCCGCCGTGGTCAGCCATGCGGCGGGATTGCGCGGGACGCCCTGCCTGGCCCAGGCGTCGAGCGCGGCGACGTAAGCGTCCTGGACGCATTCCTCGGCCACGTCAAGATCGCGGGTAACCCGCGCGGTCGCCGCGAGCACGAACGCCCACTCGCGGCGGTGCGCCTCGGCGACGGCGGCACGGATCGCATTGCGATCGCGCGCCGACGCCGCCGAACTGTCTGCGGTCAACGCAGGGTCAGTCACATTCCAGAGGTGTCCATGATCGGACGGACCTCTACCCCGCCGAACCGAGCCGGGCAGAGCTTCGCGATCTCGATCGCGTGATCCAGATCGCGGGCCTCGATCAGGTAGAAGCCGCCCAGCGCTTCCTTGGTCTCAGCGAACGGGCCGTCGGTCACGACATCGCCCCTGATGGACGTCGCGGTCGCGGTCGGCTCAAGCGCGTCGCCTCCGACGATCTTGCCGCCCTTTTCACCGACCTGCTGCGCGAACCTGGTGTGCGCCTGGCCGACTTCCTGCCAGACCTCAGGTCCGCCGTTGGCGTAGCCGCTCTCGGCCTCGTAAATCAAGATCGCGTACTGAGCCATGATCATCTCCTTGATTCGGTTCTGTGCACCCCACGCCAGTTCCGACGAACGGGCACGCCGCGATTCGACAACCCTCGCGGCCAAATTTTCGCGAGCCGGCGTTAGCTCGCCGGCACCGCTGCGGCGTCGGCCTTAGCCCGCAACTGCCGGATGGCCGCCACCGGGTCCTGAGCGCCGAACACCGCCGTACCGGCCACGAAAACGTCGGCGCCGGCCTCGGCGCAGCGTTCGATCGTCTCATCGCTCACGCCGCCGTCGACCTGAAGCCAGATCTCACCGCCATGCCTTGAGATCAGCTGACGGGCCCTGGTCACCTTCGGCAGCACGAGATCAAGGAAATGCTGCCCGCCGAAGCCGGGCTCTACGGTCATCACCAGCACCATGTCGACCTCGCCGACCAGATCGGCGTACGGCTCGATAGCGGTCCCCGGGTTAACTGCCAGTCCCGCCCGTGCGCCCGCCGACCTGATCATCCGCAGCGTCCTGACCGGAGCGGAGGCCGCCTCGACGTGGATCGTCACGTTCGCGGCGCCGGCCTCGGCATATTCCGGTGCCCAGCGATCCGGGTCTGCGATCATCAGATGGCAATCGAGCGGCAGGCCAGTGTGCTTGAGAAGTGCGCTGACGACCGGCAGGCCGATCGTCAGATTCGGAACGAAATGCCCATCCATCACGTCGACGTGCAGCCAGTCAGCAACCTCGGCGACCGTCGCCACCTCATCGGCGAGCCTGGCGTAGTCGGCGGCAAGGATACTTGGCGCGATCTGAGTCGTCATAACAAGCGCAGTCTACGGTTCCGCGCGTCATCCGGACACTGTCATACCCCTGCGCTAGGTTCGCTCAAAGGTTCGGATACCCACTCAAGGAGGTTGTGTGCTACTGACCGATGCACCCGAGCGACTACTTGACCGGGTACGCAAGCTGCTGACCCAAGCTGAGGACGACGCGGTCACCCCCGCCGAGGCCCAGGCCTTCACCACCAAGGCAGCTGAGCTGATGGCCAAGTACGGCATCGACAGAGCGCTGCTCGCCGCTGATCAGCCAGAGACCGATCAGCCGGCCAATCGGATTCTTGACATCGACAACCCCTGGGCGAGGGAGAAAGCACACCTGCTCTGCGGCCTCGCCTCCGCGCTGCGCTGCCAGTGCATCCTGCTGAATAACGCCCGTCCAGGCAGCCGGGTGCACATTTTCGGCTTTGGTTCTGACATCGAACGCACCGACGTTCTGTACACCTCGGTTCTGATCCAGATGGCTCACGGCCTGGCCGGCGCCCGCGTCCCCGACTGGAGCAGCAGCCCCCGCGCCTGGCGGCGCAGCTGGCTGCTGGGCTTCGCGACCGCCGTAATCGCCCGGGTTCGGCAAGCCGAGCACGGCGCGATGACCGTCGCGACCGGCCCCGCCAACGGCAACTCCGACCGCACCGCGATCGTCCTCGCCGACCGGTCCGTGGTAATCCGCCAGCAAGTCGAGCAGGCTTACCCGGTCACCAGGAAGGCCAGGGTCACCTACAGCGGCAGCGGCTACCGCGACGGCTACGAGCGCGGCCAGCGCGCCGACCTAGGCGGCGCCCGCCTCCCCCGCCACAAAGGCCGCGCCCTGGCAACCTCCAGCAGCACCCGCTAACGACCAACCGAACGACCACTCGCCGCGACCGCGAAGGCCAACGGGCACAATAAGGACCGTGGTCTGGGATGTGCCGTATGTCCGTGGTGTCAAGGGCTGGCGGAGGCGCACCCTGATCGCGATAGCGGCGGCCGGGATCGTGGTGGGTGCAGCGGCTTGCAGCAGCCCGCCCCCGCCCCCCGGGGGCCGACCGTCCGGGCCGCCGAGAGCGCTGTCATCAGATGGTGGCCGCCGTGTCACGGGCAGTTGGGCGATCGTCTCGTGCCAGGTTGACGTGACGTACATTGACAACTTGAACGCTGCGGAGTACTACGTGCCGGATACAGGCGCCAACTTCCGGCAGCACTACGCACACCGCAACAACCCGGCCTGAACTGCCACGTGAACACCCGTGATGCCGCTAGCGGCGCGCCCGCGTCCATGATTCAAGGAGAAAGCGGGTTTCTGGACCCGGAACTCGGTTCCGGTCTCGTTTTCGCGGCCGGGGCGGCCGGCGCCGGGCTACGGCGCTGACCCGCAAACGCTGCAACACCCCCGAGCCCCGCGACAGCGCTGACCCGCCACTGCTGCCAGGGCAACGCCCACGGGCCAGCGCTGCCGCTCACACCAGGCCAGCCACAACAGCGCTGACCCCGCCACTGCTGCCAGGGCAACGCCCACGGGCCAGCGCTGCTGCTCACACCAGGCCAGCCACAACAGCGCCGGCCCGCAGCCGCAGTAAACGCAACGCCAGCCCCGGCCAAGCCGGCCAGACCCCGGCCGCAACCCGCCGCCCGATCCGATCATGACGCCCGAGGCCCGCACAACCGCAACGCCACCTCTCGCCCCAACCGCAACGCCAGCCCCAGGCACCACATCCCCGGCTACCTCAGCCCGCGCACCGCAGCCCGCGCACCGCAGCCCGGCTACCTCAGCCCGCGCACCGCAGCCCGCGCACCCGCAGCCCGCGCACCGCAGCCCGGGCACCGCAGCCCGGCCGCCGCAGCCAAGGTCACACGCCGTCGACGCACGCACCACCACGCCACCGCAGACGACGCGCCCGCGCTTTACAACACCGTCGGGGCAGACGACGCTCCCGTTTAAAGCGACCGGACCGGCCAGGCCGGATGCCTTTCCAGGCCACCGCCCTACGGCCGGATCTAAGACGCCAACATGACCTTAGTCAGGTGTCAGCAAAGGGCCACCGGACCTCACGTCGCGCGCACGCTCGGGTCTAGCGGCTCAGGCGCAGCAGCGCGATGACCTGACTTTGATCACGATCATGGATTTTCGCGGGTTCG